>Ga0302046_10003166_pt1 | contig 14962 bp, 14 predicted proteins | sample RVTome_11_FD_200261 | JGI IMG/M metagenome (GOLD analysis project Ga0302046, IMG submission 200261) | Soil microbial communities from uranium-contaminated site in the Upper Colorado River Basin, Wyoming, United States - RVT147D111 (version 2) ...
CTCCTCCTCGGTGTGTGGGGTTGTCCTTGCTTGCGCTAATGAAAGCGCACCCACTCCCGGAGGAGAACGCCGCTCTTTCTTCGGACTGCCTACGCGCTGATCGGGGCCGCTCGCGGACGCCATGCCCCTATGATGCCTATCCGCGGGCCGCTCCGCCTACGGACGAAGAGGGCTGGCCGGCTGTTCCTCGGGGACTGCTACGGTCTCCGGCAGCACCTCGACAACACGTGAGCCGTCCCAAATCACCAGCGGAATGCCGAGCTGTTGATGGCGGCGGACGACTCGTCGGCGCGCAGCTTCGATGGCTCGGTCGATGGCGGTGCCTTCCCGAATGATCGTGCCCACGTCCCTTACCGAACGTTCGATCATCGATCCGCCTCCTGAATCTGTCGGGCAACAAGCGCCCAGCGCTCCTCGTCGACTACTACGGCTTTCTGTCGCCCAGCGCCGTGCGCAACGAGCGGTCGGCCTGCAAGCGCACTTCCGTCATACAACCGCCAGGTGGTCACGTTTGGCCGATACAGCTGATAAAAGTTCACCAGGCTTTTCCCGAACCGTCGACGAATGACATGCTCGGGAACGTGGTGACCTCCTGCCTTCACGCGACCGTTCACCCGTGCGACCGCCATCTCCGGCGATGGCAGCCAGAGGTAGAAAACATGGCGCTCATACCCCACCGACGCGAGGCGGTTCAGGAACTTGTGGAGCGTTCGACCAGACAGCGTGCTCTCCAACGCGAAATCGGCACGACGGGCAGCGAGTTCCCGGGCACGCATCAGCATGATGCGGCCGGCCTCGAACGCAGCATCCTGTGGGCGAAAGCCGGATAGTCCCTCGGCAATCACGTCCGCGTTGACGAACGAATGGATGCCCACGGCGTCGCGGAGCAGTTCCGGAGCCGCCGACGTCTTCCCGGCGCCGTTGGGGCCGGCGATCACAATGACCTGAGGGCTGCGACGAGGGGTCAGGGCCGCCCTCGCTTCTTCTCAGGCACGCGTTCCAGGATCTGCCCCACCTCGCACCTCAGCACTTCGCACAGCTTCTCGAGCGTCGCGAACTCGATCCGCTCGGTCTTCTCGTGGTAGAGCGCGTTGATGGTCGAGTAGCCGAGCCCGCTCCGTGCCTGGAGCTCGGTCTGCGCCATCCCGCGATTCTCGAGTAGCGCCTTCAGCCGCACCCGAATCGCCATAGCCTCCCCTCTCGTGGTCACGGGCCAAGATATCGTGCCGGCCATATATGGCCAGGGCTTGAATGCCATCGATCGCGAGGCGAAAGGAAAGTTGGTCAAGCTTTCCGAGGCTTCGCGGGCGTGCGGGTACACGGCTGACCACCTGAGGGTGCTCATCCGGGCGGGCAAGCTCACCGACTGCGGCCGGCTGCACGCGCCGCGCGTGCGGTTGGACGAGCTGCCGAAGAAGCCCGGGCACCAGCCGGGCGCGTTGACGCCCGCTCGGGCCGTCGCAAACCTCCAGGCGCAGATCGTGGGGAACGCCATCACTGCTTCGAAGCGGAGGCAGAATGGCGACCTCACGTAAGCGCGGATGGTCCTGGGCCACCGGCGAGAAGGGGAAGAACCGCGTCCGGGTCTACGACCGCGGGTCGCGCGGCATCTTCCTCGAGTGGCGAGGAGAGCACGACAAGATCGGCCATGAGCATCTGACCCCGCTGGTCCAAGCCGCCAAGCTCGCCTTGATTCGGCACCGCGGCCGAGGCTCGGCCGACGGCAAAGAGTCACCGTGGGTGTTCCCGGCCCGGAGGATTCTGCGCAGCCCATGCCGAGCATTTGGCGAGGGACTGGTGGCAACGTGCGGAGGCGGCCGCAGGAATCGCTCGGGTGCCGGGGCGCCGCTGGCACTCGCTCCGCTGGAAGTTCGCCACGGAGCTCAAGGGCGCGAGCCTGAAGGATCTGTGCGCCCTCGACGGCTGGAAGGATCACAACACGATCCTGGAGTGCTACCAGCAGCCGGATCCCGACACGATGCGCGTGGCCCTGGAGAACCGGGGCACGCTGCGCTCGGTCCACGCCAGTTGAACGAAGTGGCATCAGGAACTGGCACCAGCAGCCATGCCCCAAGATGCGAATGGCGCCGCAAGGCCCCAATGACCTTGCGGCGCCTCGGCACTGTTTAAATGCGCCCGGCAGGATTGAGCTGCGGTCGGCTTCGCCGATCCTCGCTCGGCTCGCGGGGAGGCCGTCCGGTCTTCGACGACCCCCTGGCCGCTCGGCTGAGCTGCGGTCGGCTTCGCCGATCCTCGCTCGGCTCGCGGGGGAGCGCAGCGGTCTTCGAGGACCCGAGTCGGCCGCTCGGCTCGACCAGGTTCGAACCTGGTCCACTCGATGGTGCGGGGCCTATGGCCCCGCATAGTGCGCCCGGCAGGATTCGAACCTGCGACCTCATGCTCCGGAGGCATGCGCTCTATCCAACTGAGCTACGGGCGCGTGCGGGACAATCGGTCGGTTGCGCGGTCGTGTGGTGTCCCGGACGACGCGAAAGGTAGTCTCGACCTCCTGGTGTTGGTAGGCGGTCCGCCCCGGCCGACGCGTCCGGTCGTATGAGCCGCACTCTGTCTCCCTCCTACGAACGCGCTCGCGCCAGGTGCGCGTCAGCCGCCGCACCCGCGCGCGACGACGGCCCGTGCGTCCGACGTCCACATCGGACCGCGCTCTCCAAACAGAGGGCTCCTCTCGTTGCGCTCAACGCTTTCTGCTCTCCGCATGTCTTGATGCGAGGTGATCTTACCGGCTTGACTTACGCGTGCGCCTTCGATCCCTTAGTCAGCCGTCCCGTCTCCCCATCAGGAGCTGATGAGTGGCCAACGTAAACCCCGAAGTTCTCGACATGGTGGTGCGTGCCTTGCAGAAGGACCCCAACCTACGAAGCACGGACCTTCAGGAGCGGGCCACCGAGATCGACAAGTCGATCGGCAGCCTCAGTGGTCGTCAGTTCCACGCTCGGTACGGGCTTCAGGCGCGTAAGCGTCTGGCCGGCTCCAACCGTTCGCGGAAGGGACGGAAAAAGGCGAGCGCAAAGGCAGGGCGAAAGACGGGACGAAAGCCGGGCAGAAAGGCGGTCGGACGTAGGCCGGCCGGACGCAAGACCGGCGCCAGGAAGAAGGCCGGTCGGAGAACCGCGCGAAGGAAGGCGCCGCAGAAGCGGGGGCGGCGCACCAAGTCGCAGCGCGGCGCCACCGACCCGGTGCGCGAGGTGCTCACAGACAGCTATCGGGAAAAGAGAGACGCGCTCGAGACGGCGATGGACAGGGCGTTCGAGCGCTCGATCAAGGGCGACAGCGTGCAGGGCATCAACGAGCTACTGTCGTCGATCGAGCGTGGGATACGCGACTTCGAGAGCGCTTGAGCCGAGCGCGCGGTGACAAGTCGGCGCCCGCCGCCGGTGAGCGACGGGCGCCGATCGAGCACGCGGAATAAGCCGAGTTCTGTCCCCTCACGGGGGAGGATCATTCATCTGGGACCGCCGTTACCGGCGGCCTCGAGCGGCCTACCCGGGACTCGGACGGGGCGGGCCACCCCTCGTCCCCTATTTGGCCTTGCTCCGGGTGGGGTTTGCCGTGCGACTCCTGTCACCAGGAGCCCGGTGCGCTCTTACCGCACCGTTTCACCCTTGCCTGTGCCGCTGAGCGGCCATCGGCGGTCTGCTCTCTGTTGCACTTTCCGTCGTCTCGCGACGCCCGGGCGTTACCCGGCACCCTGCCCTGCGGAGCTCGGACTTTCCTCCGGCGGCATGACCGCCGGCGATCCCCACTCGCGCGCTCCCCGCAAATGTAACACGGCCACGGGACCCCGGTCCAAGTCGACACCCGCCGCTCGAACGGTGCGGACCTAGCTTCCCCGCCGGCTCCGCACGGACCGGAGGGTCCCGTACGTCGTTCTCGCCCCCGGGCCCCCGGCCACCTATCCTGCGGGCCATGTCCTCCCCTTCCTATGACCTGCGCGCGGTCCGGAGCCGGATCCCGATCCTGCGCACCCACGTCCCCCTCAACAACTGTTCCCAGGCGCCGCAGTGCGAGGCGACGAGGGCGGCCGCCGACTCGTTTCTGGTGTCATGGAACGAGCGCGGCATGGACTGGGACGCGTGGTTGCTGGAAGTCGAGGGAGCCCGCGAGGAGTTCGCGGCACTGATCGGGGCGGCCGCCGCCGATGTCGCGGTCTCCGGCTCCGTCTCCCATGCAACGGCCAGCGTGGCGAGCGGCCTCGACTTCTCGGGGTCGCGGCACCGCGTCGTGGCCAGCGAAGCCGAGTTCCCGACAGTCTGCCACGTGTGGCTCGCGCAGGTGCGGCTCGGCGCCGAGGTGACATGGGTCCCGGTGCGCGACGGTCGGACCCTGGTCGAGGACTTCGCGGTCGCGGTGGACGATCGGACGCTCGTGGTGTCGGCGTGCCACGGGTACTACCAGACCGGCTTCAAGCAGGACATCGCCACCATCGCCGAGATCGCGCACGCCCGAGGCGCGCTCGTCTACGTCGACGCATATCAGACGCTCGGGACCGCTCCCTTCGACGCCCCGTCCAGTGGGGCCGACTTCGTCGCGTCGGGCAACCTCAAGTTCCTTCTGGGGATGCCGGGAATCGCCTTCTTGTGGGTGCGCCCAGGACTTGCGCATAGCTTGCGCCCTACGATCACCGGGTGGTTCGGTCGGCGCGACCCCTTCGCCTTCGAGGCACGCAGGCTCGACTGGGCGGACGCCGCGCGCCGGTTCGACACGGGCACACCGCCCGTGGCCGAAGCGTACGTCGCTCGAGCGGGCATGGCTTGGCTTCGGGAGGTCGGGATCGAGGCGATCGGCGCTTGGACCTCCCACCTGGGCCGATGTTGCGTGGAGGGCGCGCTCGCCCGCGGCATGAGCGTCCTCGGTCCCATCGATTCGACGTGTCGGACCCCCACCACGGCGATCGCCTGTGAGGACGCCCCGGCGGTCGAGTCGGCCCTCCGTGACCGGCGGGTGCTCGCATCGGCCCGAGGCCCCGCGATCCGCCTGGCCCCCCACTTCTACAACACCACGGAGGACGTGGAGCTGGCGCTCGACGCGCTCGACGCGGTCCTCCGAACCGGCCGTTGAGCACCCGAGAGACGTTCGGCACGCGGATCGGGCTCCTGGCCAGCATGATCGGGCTCGCCGTCGGCCTCGGGAACGTCTGGCGCTTCCCGTACATGGTCGGCCGCTTCGGCGGCGCGGCCTTCATCCTCGTCTACGTGCTGATCGCCGCGCTCGTCGCCGTTCCCGCGCTGATGGGCGAGTGGGCGCTCGGGCGGCATACGCGCCGTGGCGCATTGGGTGCGTACGAACGTGCGGGTGTCCCCGGTGGGCGAGCCGTGGGTTGGCTGCTCTGCATCATCGTCGGCGCGGCGCTTGCCTACTACAGCAACGTGATCGGATGGGTGGCCTATCACGCGCTGGCCGAAGCGCTGACCCCCCTGGGCCGGCCGCTCGGCGCGAGCCCGATCCTGCCACCCGCGTCAGGATTCTCGCCCCTGTCGATGGCGCTCCAGGTGGCGTGCACCGCGCTCGTCCTGGCCGCCGAGGCGCTCGTCGTCCTGGCGGGCGTCCGGGCCGGAATCGAGCGCATATCCAAGATGGTGATGCCGGTCCTCTTCGCGACGCTCGTGATCGTGATCGCGCGCTCCGTCACCCTACCCGGCGCCGGCGAGGGGGTCGCCTGGCTCCTCTCGTTCGACCCGGCCGGCCTCACGCCCACGGTCGCGATCGCCGCGCTCGGTCACGTGGTCTTCTCGGTCGGCCTGGGCGGCACGCTCATGGTGGCGTACGGGTCCTACGTTGAGCACGACGCGGACCTTCGGTCCGATGCCGCATGGACCGTCGCGGGGGACACCGCCGCCGGCTTGCTCGCGGGGCTCGCGATCTTTCCGGCCGTGTTCGCGCTCGGACTCGAGCCGGCCTCCGGTCCTGGGCTCCTCTTCCAGACGCTCCCCGAGGTGTTCTCGCGTATCCCCGCCGGTTGGATCTTCGGCTTCCTCTTCTTCGGCGGGCTCGCGGCGGCCGCGCTCCTGTCGGGCATCGCGGCGTACGAGGTGCTCGTGGCGGGGTTCACGGACGCGCTCGGATGGAGCCGTCGTCGCGCAGTCTGGACCGTGTACGCGGCGGCGATGGCCCTGGCGCTCCCGCCCATGGTCAACCTCCGGATCTTCGTGCCGTGGGACCTGATCTTCGGGTCGGGCGGGCAGACCCTCGGTGTCCTGGTGGCGGTGGTGACGGTCGGATGGGTCATGAGCAGGGCCTCGCTCCTGGAGCAGATCGCCGGAGCGCGGGCCTCACGCGTCGACCGCGCGCTCGTGCGTTGGCTGCGCTGGGTCGTGCCGGCCGCGATCCTGGCGGTCGCGGTCTGGTGGCTGCTCTCGGACGTCCTCGGCGCCGTTCTGATGGCCTGAAAGCCCGCGGCGCCGTTCTGACGGTCCGAGAGCCCATGGGACGGCTTGATGGGCGATACGGCACGCACCACCTTGCTGTCACGCTCGCGTCCCATGGCCACGAGCCTCAGCGTGCCCGCACCACCCGCTCGACCGCGGCCAGCACCCCGTCCCGGAGACCATCATGTACCGTCGCGCCTTTCTCGCCGTCATGGCCGTGCTCGTGGTGGGCGGGGGCACGGCCGGGGGGGGCGGCCTGACGGCTCAGGACGGCCCGACGGTCGTCTACCTGGTGCGCCACTCCGAGCGTGCCGAAGACGGCACCGACGATCCGCCGATCTCCGAAGCGGGGGGGGACCGGTCACGGCTGCTCGCGACGATGCTGAGCGACGCGGGCATCACCAAGGTCCATTCCACGGACTATCGCCGCACGCGCGCCACGGCCGAGCCCTTCGCCGACCTGACGGGCCTCACCCTGCGGATCTACGATCCCGACGACCTCGATGCCTTCGCCGAGCAGCTCCGAGGCACGCCCGGCCGGCACCTCGTCGTGGGACACAGCAACACGACTCCGCCGCTGGTGGAGGCGCTGGGAGGAGATCCGGCCGGACCCATCGAGGAGATGGAGTACGACCGACTCTACATCGTCACGCTCACGGAGCGGGGCGCGAGCACGGTCCTGATCCGTTTCGGAGCCCCGTTCGAGGGCTAGCCGTCGCTCCGTGGCGCACGACGTGATCGTCGTCGGTGCGGGACCCAACGGGCTCGCGGCGGCCGTCGAGCTGGCGCGCAACGGACTCTCCGTTCTGGTGCTCGAGGCCAACCGCACTATCGGCGGCGCCGCGCGCACCGAGGAGCTGACGCTTCCAGGCTTCCGGCACGACGTGGGCTCGGCGGTCTATCCCATGGGCGCCGGATCACCCTTCTTCTCCACGCTCCCCCTCGCTGAGCACGGGCTCGAGTGGATCCACCCCGACGTACCGCTCGCCCACCCCCTGGACGATGGGCGCGCGATTCTGCTCCGGCGCTCGGTGGAAGACACGGCGTGGTGGCTCGGAGCCGACGGTCCGGCCTACGAGCGGCTGATGCAACCCTTCGTTCGCCGCTGGGCCACCCTGGCCGAGCACATCCTGGACACGCCGCTGCGGATCCCGCGGGACCCGCTCCTCATGGCACGCTTCGGGCTGCGCGCGATCCAATCGGCGGCCGGGCTCGCGAGCACCTTCGAGACCGACGAGGCGGAAGCGCTCATCGGCGGCAACGCGGCGCACTCCGGCGTCCCCCTCGACAGGGCCCCCTCCGCCGCCATCGCGCTCGTGCTCATGATCGCCGCCCACGCGGTCGGCTGGCCGGTCGCCAAGGGCGGCGCCGGCTCCATCACGCGAGCGCTGGCCTCGCTGCTCGAGTCCCTCGGGGGAACCATCGAGACCGCATCGCCCGTCTCGAGCCTGGACGACCTCCCCCCGGCCAGGGCCGTCCTCCTTGCGATCACGAGCAGGCAGGTCGCCCGCGTGGCCGCGAGCCGCCTGCCCGCGGGGCACCGGCGCGCGTTGGCCACGTGGACGTACGGGCCCGGAGCGTTCAAGCTCGATTGGGCGCTCGACGGGCCCATTCCCTGGAGGTCCGAGGCGTGCGGGATGGCGGGCACGGTGCACCTCGGCGGGACGTTCCCCGAGCTGAGGGACGCGGAGGCCGCGCCCGGCTCCGGGCGACTCGCCGAGCGGCCTTTCGTGCTGCTCGCGCAGCCGTCGCTCTTCGACCCGACCCGGGCTCCGGAAGGCAAGCATACCGCCTGGGCCTACTGCCACGTGCCGAACGGCTGGCAGGGCAACGCGACGGCGGCCATCGAGGCCCAGGTGGAACGTTTCGCGCCCGGTTTCGGCGAACGGATCCTGGCGCGACGCGCGCACACGCCGTCGGAGCTCGAGGCATGGGACGCGAACCTCGTCGGTGGAGACGTCAACGGCGGAGCCTTCACGCTCTTCCAGACCGTCGGGCCGGCCCGTTGGAAGCTCAGGCCGTGGGACACGCCCGTGAGGAACCTCTACGTCTGCTCGGCCTCCACGCCGCCCGGAGGCGGCGTCCACGGCATGTGTGGCTACCACGCCGCGCGGGCCGCCCTGGAACGAACGTTCGGGATGTGAGGCCGGGCCTGCCTGGCCCCTCTCGGGAGATCAGACCGCGACGGCCCGCCCGATCCCTCCGCGCCCCACGTCCTGGACGATCTGCGGCACGACCGCATTCCGGAAGCGCGCGAACAGCTCGGGGTCGACGGTGCGGCCGGCCTCCGACGTCATGATGTCCAGGGCCCGCGGGTGCGAGAAGCTGGGCCGGTAGCTGCGACTCGTCGTCAGGGCGTCGTAGATGTCGGCGATGGTCAGGATGCGCGCCTCGAAGGGGATCGCCTCCCCCGCGATCTTGTCCGGATAGCCGGAGCCGTCCCAACGCTCGTGATGGTGCCGAATCATCGGGCGCACGTCCCAGGGGAACTCGATGCCCTCGAGCAGCTCGACGCCGTACACGGGATGAGCGGCCATCACGGCCCACTCGTCGTCGTCCAACGGACCGGCCTTGGTAAGGATCTCGGCCGGCACGGACACCTTGCCCACGTCGTGCAGGAGCGCACCCATCCGGAACCACTTCACCTCCGAGTGGCCCAGGCCGCTCGCGCGGGCGAGCAGGCAAGCATAGTGGGCGACCCTTGAGCAGTGGCCCTGCGTGTAGGCGTCCTTGCTCTCGATCGACTCGCCCCAGTCCTTCACGATCTGAAGGAACGCCGCCTCGAGCTCGGCCAGCCGCTCACCGACGTTCGCCAGGTCGCGGCGAGCGCGGAGGCGCTCGAAGAGCCGGCGCGCCTCGTTCAACCGCAGCAGCGTTTCGCGGTTGCGTCCGATGCTCCGGAGCGCGAGCGCCTGCTCGAGCACCACGTCCGCGATGAGCTTGGGGTCCTCCCGCTTGCGACTCAGCTCGGCGGCGCGATCCAGGAACCCGAGCGCGACGTCGACGTTGCCGAGCTGGAGATGCGACATACCGCAGGAAAGCATAATATCCGCTAACCAGCGGTCGTCTCCGCTGACGTCCGCGAGCTGACGGGCCATCTCCGAGGTGCGCAGCGCGTTCATGGGCTGTCCCGCGCGCAGCATGACCCTGGCACGGTTGACGTCCACGATCATGAGGTGATGACGGTCGCCCTGTTCCTGACAGATGGCGCGGGCTCGCTCGAGCGTGCGCGCCGCCTCCTCGTCCTCGAACAGCTCGACCTGGAGCTTGCCGATGTTGTTCAGCAGCGGACCGACGTACGACAGCTCACCGAGGGCCTCGTAGTTGGCCAGGCTGGCCCGGAAGCGCCCGAGCGCAAGCTCGAGGTCGCCACGAATCGAGGCCACGGTGCCGAGGTTCTGATCGGCGATGGCTACGAGCTTCCGGCCTCCCAGGCGCACCGCCAGAACCCGCGCCCGCTCGAACAGCCGCTCGGCCTGATCCAGCTCGCCGAGGCCGAAGAGCGTGCCGGCGCGCGTGTTCAGCACGATCGCCAGCAGGTGATCGTCCCCCGTCGCGGTGGCGGCGGCCTCCGCCGCCTCCAGGCAGTCGAGCGCCGCCTGCGGATCGCCCTCGTTCGTGTACGTCCACGCGATCCACCGGAGCAGCTGCTGCGACAGGTCCCCATCGTCACCGGGCAGGTGCCCATCGTCACCGGGCGAAAGCGACCGTAGCGCGGCCTCGAAGCGGGCGCGCGCCTCCTGCGGCCGCCCCAGGCGCTCCGCCTCCTTGCCGGCGCGTACCAGCTCGTGGGGATCGAGCGGCGCCCGGGCGAGCTCTCGCGGGTCGTTGGGTGTCCGGACGGGGGTGCCCGGACCGGCGGTCGCGTTCACGCCGGGACCACCCCCAGCCCATACTCCTCGATCTTGCGATGCAGCGTGGGCCTCGAGATGCCGAGCACGCGCGCGGCCGCGCTCTTGTTGCCTCCCGTGAGTCGCAACGTCATACGGACGAGCTCGGCCTCGACGGAGCGAAGCGTTCTGCCCACCGACGGCACGTGGATCACGCCGGCGGCGGTCATCTCGCCCTCGCGCGGACGCGCCGACCGGGTGCCGAGCGCGAGGTGGTGCGCGTCGATCTCGCCTCCCTCACACATGACGAGCGCACGCTCGAGCACGTTCTTCAGCTCGCGTACGTTGCCCGGCCACGAGTGCTCCTCGAGCATGGCGCACGCTTGCGGCGTCACCGCGACGGAGGCCAGACCCTGCGATAGCGCGAGCTCCTTCAGGAGGTGCTCGGCCAGCACCAGAACGTCGCCCGCGCGGTCCCGCAGCGGGGGGATGGCCAGTCGCAGCACGTTGAGCCTGTAGAACAGGTCCTCACGGAAGGATCCGTCCTCGACGAGCTCCTCCAGAGGCACGTTGCTCGCCGTGGTGACGCGGCACCGTATCTCGATCTCGTCGAAGCCCCCGACGCGACGGACCCGTCGCTCCTCGAGCGCCCGCAACAGCTTCGGCTGGAGATCCAGGGGAAGGCTGGACACCTCGTCCAGGAACAGGGTGCCGTCGCGCGCGAGCTCGACCAGCCCCTGCTTCTTCTGCCTGGCGTCCGTGAACGCGCCCCGCTCGTGCCCGAACAGCTCGGACTCCAGGAGCTGTGCCGGGATCGCGGCGCAGTTGACCGCCACGAACGGAGAGTTGGCGCGGGGGCTCGCGTTGTGGATCGCGCGGGCGAAGACCTCCTTGCCGGTTCCCGTCTCGCCAATGAGCAGCACGTTCGCGCCGCCGCGGCTCGAGACCCGGCGCGCGAGCCGAATGGCGGTCGTCAGCGTCGCGCTCTTTCCCACCAGGGTCGCGAACGCGTCGGCCCCGTCGACCGTTTCCAGATCGACGAAGTCCTCCGGGTCCCGGGCGGCCAGTTGATAGCTCATGTGCGCATCTCCTCATCCTTGCGGAGATGACCCGCTCCGTGTCCGAGCGACGCGATGCGCGCCCTCATGTGGTCCGCGTCCAGCAGCGCGTTGAGCGCCACGAACCCATCCCTGGCGGCCACCCAATCCCGCTGGGCATCCTCGCGGCGCCCTTCCCTCTGACGCAGCTCGCCGCGCTCCCGCATCACCTCGGCGACGAGCAACGGATCGTCGACCAGGCGTCCGATCTCGAGAGCCTGCTCCAGGTATTCCTCCGCCGCCTCGAGGCGTCCCTGCTCGCGCTCCAGGACTCCGAAGAACTTCCGCGCTTCGCCCGCCCGTGCCTGGTCCTCCCCCTCCTCGGCAATCGCGAGCGCGAGGTCGAGCGCCGCCGCGGCGTCGTCCCACTTCTTCATGGCGATCAGGCACTCGGCGTAGTTGGCCTGCAGCACGCCCTCCATGTACCGATCGCGACGCCTGCGCGCGATCTCGAGCCCCTGCTGGAACGACTTCTCGGCCCGGATCGGGAGGCCGAGGTCCGTCAGCAGCATGCCCATGTTGTTGAGCACCCACGAAACGGCTTCTTCATCCGAGACCTCCTGAAACGCGCGCAGCGCCGCACGGTAGCGCACGAGGGCGCCATCGAGGTCGCCGCGGATGTTGGCGAGCACGCCGAGGTTCTGCTCGATCATGCCGGCGAGCCGGATCTCTCCGGCCTCCGTCGCCAGGCGCGCCGCCCGCCTGTACAGCGCGGTGGCACCGTCGAGATCGCCGCGCCTTTGCGCGATGACGGCCCGGCAGTTGAGCGCCGAGGCCTGACCCGACGTGGCTCCCGTCAGCTCCGCCACGGCGAAGCTGTAGGCGTACATCTGCTCCGCGTCGTCGAGCTCACCGAGGTCCCGCAGCACCGATCCGCTCCACCGCAGGAGGTTCGCGAACAGCGGCGTCGGATCGGCGTCGCCGAGCAGCTCACGCGCCTGCTCGTAGTGCGAGAGCGCATCCGCCAGGTCACGGCGCATCTCCGCTGCTCGGCCCCCTCGGGCGAGCTCGAGAGCGCGTTCAAGGCGATCGCTCGGTGGTCGCTCTGTGGTGGCCAGGGCCATAAAGCACTCCGGACCCGTGCTACATCGTCGCGATGACGTAGCCGGAGAAGTGGTCGATCTTGAAGATTCCCAAGATGCGTAGGAGCCAAAGCGTGATGCTCTCGAGCGCGGTCACCTCAGGCTTGAGCTCACCCTCGAAGTAGGCCGCCGAGAGGTTGAGCGATAGGCCCAAGCCCAGCCCCAGGAGGTCGGCCTCGGTGCCACGAAGGTCCTGCACGACCGTGACGTCCCTGCGGAACCGCAACCCGTGCGGCTCGAAGTGATAACCCACCAGATTGCCGGCGGGCGCCGTGACCGTGATGCGGGTCGAGCTCCTGAGGGCACCCCACGGAAACGTGACCGTCAGGCCGGCCTCGGGAAGGTGAATGGTGCCGCCGTAGTAGCCGATGACCCTGCTGACGACCTCGTCCTCGGCGAGCGGAACGTCTCGCTCGAGCACCCTGACCTCTTTGCCGGAGCCGCCACCGCTCAGCGTCCCCAGGAGGCCGCCGAGCAGGCCGTACGACGGCTCCTCAACAACCGGCTCGGGCGCGGTGGGAAGGTCGGAGCAGGCCGTGATCAGGAAGGACGCGCCCAGCAGGAGCGCGGCTGTGAACTTGCGTGTCGGGACCATTGGGGGGGCCTCCGCAAGGCGTGAGAGTGCTACAGGGATGTGTGGGCCCCCTCAAGAGCAAGGACGGTGCCAAGCCTATCCTATGTTGCAACTCTCTGCATTCCAATCACTTACGCCCATGGCTCCCCTTGGCCGGCGTCGGTCGTCTCGTCACGAAATGTTACGAAACAAAAAAAAGTGCCACGGTACGTTACGGTGCAGCCGCCGAGCGTAACATTTCGTTGCATCCGGGGCCGCCCCGTCCTCAGGAGCCCGACTCGGTGGTCGCGCTCGCTTCGCGCCCTCCGAAGTGCTCCGCGTACCAGTCGACGAGCCGCCGCCAGTGGTCGCGGAAGTCGGCTTCCGTGCCTGCCCGACCAGCCCCGTGCCCCGCGTTCATGTAGTGGACCCACACGACCTCCTTTTCGAGCCGGCGTAACGCGTAGTACATCTCGCGCTGGTTGGTGGCCGGAACGTTCCAGTCCCCTTCCCCCGACAGCATGAGGAGCGGCGTGTCGATGCGGTCCGCGAACATCACGGCCGAGTGCGCCACGTACTTGTGGGGCTGCTCCCAAAGCGTCGCGCCGAGGCGATCCTGGCCGACCTCCGCGGCCGCGTAGTTCCGAGTGGTGATCTTCGGGGAGTCCCCCAGGAACGAGATGATGTTGACCTTGCCCGAGATGTTGACCGCCGCGGCGAACCGATCCGTCTGCGTGATGAGCAGGTTGACGGCGTATCCGCCGTAGCTCGTGCCCTGAACCCCGAGGCGATCCGCGTCGACCAGCCCACGATCGATGACCTCGTTCACCGCCGCCGTGACGCCCTTGAGCCACGCTTCCCCCGGGTACCCTTCCTCGAACTCGACGGAGGGCCGGAAGCCGAACCAGCCCTGCGCGGTGATCAGGTTCATGCTCTCGTTGAACCCGTTGTCGAAGTAATCCTCGTAGATCTCCGCGACGAGCGGGTAGCGTCTGCCCGCCTCGTAACCGAAGGGATAGTAGAGGATGCCGTAGAGGGTGTTGCCATCGGCGTCCAGGTACTCGACCAGCTCGCTCCGGGCGAGAGCGACGCCCTCGAGCTGCGGGTTCGCGTCGGTGAGGCGCCTGGCGCCGGCCCCGTCCGGGCCGAGCACCCAGATGTCGTCCGGCCGATCACCGTCGGACATCTCGTATACGATGGTCCCTCCATCGTCGGACACGTTCCACGACCCGTACAGCGCGTCGTCCACGAGCACGTCGCGGGTCTGGCCGGTCGCGACGTCGAGCCGCTTCATCCCCCGCTCCCAGCGGTCCGGAGCCGAGTAGCTGAAGTAGAGGGCTGCACCATCGTCGGTCCAGCTCTCCACCTCCCGCTCGGGCCGCTCGTCCTCTTCCTCCTCGAGCGGGAGCACGGTGCGCAGCGCGTCGCCAGCGCGGTCCAGCACGTGCCAGCCCTCGTCCGACGTCACGAGCAGGCTCTGACCATCGGGGCTCCACGCGGCGAACGAGTAGCTCGTCTTGGTCGTGTCCTCGGCGGACTGGGGCCGCCTGTGTCGCTCCGTGACGTCGACCGCGCTGTCGGCTCGGAGGTCGCGCACGAAGACGCTCCCGTCCTGGGTCCACGCGAACGCATCGGCGGCCGCGGTCCACTCCGGGCTGGTGCGCCGCTCGGTGGGGCCGAGCAGGGACTCCGGCTCACCCCCGGCCAGGTTCAGCTTGAACACCTCGAAGCTGGACCCGTCCCGGCGCGTGTACGACGTCTTGGTGGGGGTTACCGCGAGGTAGGTGACGTACGTGCCGTCCGCCGAGAAGCGCACATCCTGCAGGTTCGAGGCCGAGGGCAGCTCGCGCACGCCGCCGTCCTGGACCAAGACGAGCGCGGGAACCTCGCGGTCGTTCAGCTGACGCACGCGGTCCCACGCCAGGAAGTCCTCCCGGGAATCCTGCACCACGACGGGGCCCACTGTCATGGCGAGGAACGCGCTCCGCGCCTCCGCGGCCCAACCCTCCGGCCT
>Ga0302046_10003167_pt1 | contig 14960 bp, 16 predicted proteins | sample RVTome_11_FD_200261 | JGI IMG/M metagenome (GOLD analysis project Ga0302046, IMG submission 200261) | Soil microbial communities from uranium-contaminated site in the Upper Colorado River Basin, Wyoming, United States - RVT147D111 (version 2) ...
GCCGCACTTGACGCAGCCGCCGGCGCCCTGGCCGGCCTGCGCGCGCGTGACGCGCTCCAGCAGGCGGCGCGGGACGAGGCGCACGATCTTGACACGCACGGCGCTCGGCCTGGGGGCGCTCCTGCGCGCCGGCCGGGCGGCCATCCTGCGCTTGCGGACCGTCGGGGTCGTGGACACGGCACCCGATTGTCCCCAAACGGGCCCCGCGGGTCAAGGCGGCCCGATGACCCGCTCGACGGCGGCGATCAGCGTCGTGTAGCTGACGGGCTCGGGCAGCACGTCGGACACCCCCACCGCGTCGACGTCCGACCGGCCCAGGCTCTGCAGGAGATTGCGGATGGCCATTCCGCGGAACTGGACAATACTGCTACCCTCGGGCTGCGATGACGGCGACCCCGCGGCGGTGGTTCGCGGCGATGCTGGCGGCACTGCTGGCGCTCGGCGCCGTCCCCGCGGCCGCCGCGCAGTCCTCGCTGCACCTGGTGCTCACGCCCTCGCAGAAGCCGACCGATCTGCTGGCCACCGGCGAGGAGTTCGCGCAGGTGCTGGGCAAGCTGGCCGGCATGCCGGTGCGGGTCACGGTGGCCTCGGACTACGCCGCGGTCATCGAGGCGCTGCGCAACCGCACCGCCGACCTCGCGTTCGTCCACCCGGGCGGCTACGTCCTGGCCAGCCGGGAGGCGAAAGCGACGATCGTGGCCAAGAACCTCTGGCACGGCAAGGCGTCGTTCACCGCGCGCATCTTCGTCCGGAGAGACTCCGCGATCACGTCGGTCGAAGCGCTGCGGGGAAAGACCATCGCCTTCGTCGATCCCGCCTCGTCCTCCGGCTACATCTACCCGATGGTGCTCCTGATCCGGCGCGGGCTGGTGAAGAACCGCGATCCCCGGACCTTCTTCAAGGAGGTCGTGTTCTCCGGCGCCCACGACGCCAGCATGCGCGCCCTGCTCAACGGCCACGTCGACGCCATCGCCTCCTTCGACCTGGCCCGCGAGCAATACTTGAAGGACAACGCCGAGCGCGAGCGGATCGTCTTCGTCGCCGAGACCGAGCCGATCCCCGAGGCCGGCATCGCCGCCCGCGACGGCCTCGACCCCGCGATCGTCGCCCGGGTCCGGGAGGCGCTGCTGCAGATCCGGGGACCCGCGCACGCCGCGCTGCTCAAGCGCCTGTACGACATCGACGGGTTCGAGGCCGCCGAGGACCGCGAGTACGACCCGGTGCGCGCGGCCATCGAGCTGCTCGGCGCCCGACCGCGCTGAGCGCCCCGCCGCCCGTCCGCGCCGCGGTGTCCATGATCGAGGTGGCCGGTCTGCGCGTGGTCCTGCCGCCCGCCGTCCGCGCCGTCGACGGCGTCGACCTCACCGTCGGCGCGGGCGAGTTCGTGGTGATCCTCGGTCGCAGCGGCAGCGGCAAGACGACGTTCCTGCGCGCGATCAACCGGCTCGTCGAGCCGACCGCCGGCAGCGTGCGCGTCGCCGGGCGGGCGGTCACCGGCGCCGGCCCGGCGGAGCTGCGGGCCGCCCGCCGGCAGATCGGGATGGTGTTCCAGCAGTTCAACCTCGTGCGTCGCGCCTCGGTGCTCGACAACGCGCTGGCCGGCCGGCTCGGCTACGTGCCCACGCTGCCGAGCCTGCTCGGCCGGTTCCCCGCCCGCGATCGCGATCTCGCGCTCGCGTGCCTGGCCCAGGTCGGCCTCGCCCACCTGGCCGGACGCCGCGCCGACACGCTGTCGGGCGGCGAGCAGCAGCGCGTGGCCATCGCCCGCGCGCTGGCCCAGGCCCCCAGCGTGATCCTCGCCGACGAGCCCACCGCCAGCCTCGACCCCGCCCTCACCGCCGACATCATGGGGATCTTGAAAGCGATCAACGCCGAGCGCGGGCTCACGCTGGTCGTCAGCCAGCACCAGCTCGAGACCGCGCTCGCCTACGCCACCCGCATCGTGGGCTTCCGCGCCGGCCGGGTCGCGTTCGACGGGCCGCCGTCGGCGGTCACGCCGGCCGTGGCCGCGGCGATCTACGGAGCGCCCGCGTGAGGCGCGCGACGCTGTTCGTCGCCGTCGTGGTGCTGCTGTGGCTGGCCTGGGACACGGGCGCCGATCCGGTGCGCCTGGCCCGCGGCGTGCCGTGGATCCTCGACTTCCTGCGCCGCATGCTGCCGCCCGACCCGAGCGTGCTGCCGGCGGCCCTGGCCGGCGCCCTCACGACGGTGGAGATCGCGCTGCTGGGGACCACCGTCGCCGCCGTGCTGGCGCTGCCGCTCGGCTTCCTGTCGGCGCGCAACGTCGCCCCCGCCCCCGTGTTCCATCCCGCGCGCGCCGTGCTCAACTTCTTTCGCAGCGTGGACACGCTGGTGTACGCGCTGATCTTCGTGGCCGCGGTCGGGCTGGGGCCGTTCCCGGGGGTGCTCGCGGTGATCGCCTACACGACGACGTCGCTGGCCAAGCTCTACTCCGAGGCCATCGAGGGCATCGACCCCGGCCCGGTGGACGCCGTCACCGCCACCGGCGCCACGCGGCTGCAGATTCTCCGCTACGGCGTGCTGCCGCAGGTAGTGCCGCTCTTCCTGTCCTACGTGCTCTATCGCCTGGAGTCCAACATCCGGGCGGCCACCGTGCTCGGCTTCGTGGGCGCCGGCGGCATCGGCTTCTACCTCCAGACCTACCTGCGGATGATCGACTATCCGGCCGCGTCGACCGTGTTGCTGGTGACGGTCCTGATGGTGATGGTGGTGGACACGATCAGCTCGCGGCTGCGGGAGCGGCTGGTGTAGCGCGCGTGACCTCCACGGTCCGCCGGCAGCGGTCACAGCGGCCGACCGCCCGCTCGACCTCGCCGGCGGCCGCCAGCCGGATGCCGGCAGCCCGCGCCTCGGCGCCGCTGAGGTGGACGTCGAGAGCGAGACAGCTGTCGCAGAGACCCGCCGGCCGGATGGTGCCGACGAGACGGATGAGCGCCGCATCCACCGCCGCCGGCGATTCAGTGACCGGCGGGCGGGGAATTCGTCCACGGAAGGACATGACTGTGCTCCTGTGCGAAGATCATGAAGACGCGCGGCCTCGGGATGGCGCCCCGCCGGATCGGCACCCGGCCGCCACGGCCATCGTCGCACCTGTCGGGTCACCAGGCAATGGCTGCTCCGCGATTCACGCAGGTCGGTTGCCTGGCATATGGCGTGCAGTTGCGACGATCATGAAGCGCCCGCTCCGAGCCGTGCTCGCAGCCGCCGCGATCGCCGCGGCGTGGACCTGGGCGGCTCTCCGTAAGCTTGCCATCGCCCTGCGCCCGCGGCGCCGGGCGCACTCTCCCGGCCCCTCCGACAACCGCCGTCGTTACGTGTTCGGCGCGATCAGCCGGGAGACGTTCGAGGCCACGAAGCTGAAAGCACGGCACCCTCGATCGCGGCCCAGCCGCCCCGCCTGAGGGCGAGGGCTCGAGGGGTCACCAGCGTTCAACCACGGGGCTCGCGCTCCCGGAGGCCGGCCAGGGCGGCGACCGATTCCGCCAGGGCGGCGGGTTCGATCGGCTTGGCCGCGTGCTGCTGATAGCCGGCCGCGAGCGCCTGCGCCCGGTCCTCGCTCCCGGCGTATGCGGTGAGGGCCAGAGCGGGAATCCTCCCGCCGCGTTCGGCCGCGAGCGTCCTGACCCGGTGAATGAAGCCGTACCCGTCCTCGTCGGGCATGGCGATGTCGCTGACCAGGACGTCGAACGGCGCGCTGATCCTTCGAGTGCATCGAGAGCATGATCACGGCGGTCGCCGGCGACTGCTGGCGCACCAGGCGAGTGATCTCGAGACCGTTGAGCCCCGGCATCGCCACGTCCATGATCAGCGTGCGCGGCTCGAGGCGCTCGACGAGGCCGACGACCTTGAGGCCGTTCGCGGCCTCGCCGACCACCTTCAAGTCCTTTTCCATCTCGATCAAGCAGCGAATACCGCTGCGAACCAGGTTCTGATGGTCGGCGAGTACGATGGGGATCGTCGCTGATGCGCGCGGTTCCTTGCCTCGTGAGCCCTTCGGACGCAACCGGACGTGGCGCGTCGCGCCTGGCCGAGACTTGCAGCGCCGGCCACTAACACCTGGAGGGCAGGGCAATGTCGGGGCCATTGATCGGGCGCACCGGCTATGTCCTCGCCGGGGACCCCGGACCGCGAGCGTAGAGCAGCAGGCTCTCGCGGAGGATGCGCTGGATGAATCGATTTCCGGCCTCCACCTCGCGCTGCAGCTCGTCGCGCGTGCACACCGTCAGGTCCATCGGGACGGGGCTGCCTCGCGGCTTGTAGAGCGGCAGTCTTTCCCGGAAGAGAACGTCCGAGGCGTCGAGCACGATCAGGACATCGGCGTCGGCTCGCGTAGATAGAGTGTGGTGCCCGACAACCCTTCGTTCCGACGTGGCGGTGTCGGGCACGCCTTCACCCGCGGTGCCCCCGCTTGACAGGGCGGTGGACTCTTCTAGGCTTGGGCCGCCGACGCGACCAGCGCGTCGCAGGAGGCCAGCGATGCCCCACTATCTGAGTCCCGCCGAGCTCACCCGCACCGCCCCCGCCGAGACCCTCGCCTTCCGCTCGCCGGTCCCGACCCAGATCGTCTCCAACGGCGAGTTCAACCCGCTGCCGCAGACGCGCGAGCAGCAGCGGGTGGAGGCGCGCATCAAGGAGCTGGCCGACCAGCTCGGCCGCCGGCAGGGCCAGAGCCGCCGCCAGTTCCTCGCCAGCGCCGCCGGCATGGCGGCCGCCTTCCTCGCCATGAACGAGGTGTTCGGCCCCGTCTTCGAGGTGACGCCGGCCGAGGCGCAGCAGCCCGGGGTGGCGGCGGCCCGGGCCGGCGCGCTCGCCGGCCAGTTCATCTTCGACGTCCAGACCCACTTCGTGCGCGACGACTTCAAGCAGGACGGCCTGCTCGGTCTCGCGCAGTACGCCAAGCAGCACTGGAACCCCGCACTGGCCGGCGAGAAGGACCTCGCCCGCTTCAAGTTCGAGAACTACGTCAAGGAGGTCTACGTCGACAGCGACACCAAGGTGGCGCTGCTCTCCGGCGCGCCGTTCGACGATCCGACCTGGGACCTGCTGAGCAACGACCAGATCGTCGCGGCCCGGACGGCGATCAACCGCATCGCGGGCTCCCGGCGCCTGCTCGCCCACACCGTGTTCACCCCGAAGAAGGCCGGCTGGATGAACGAGGTCGACCGGGCCATCGCCACCCTGAAGCCCGACAGCTGGAAGGGCTACACGATCGGCGACCCGCTGTTCCCGTCCAAGCTCGGCTCGTTCTGGCGGCTGGACGACGACAAGCTCATGTACCCGTTCTACGAGAAGATCGCCAAGGCCGGCATCACCACCGTCTGCATCCACAAGGGGCTGCTGCCCGCCGACTACGAGAAGTCCTGGCCGCAGGTGTGGGAGCACGCGACCGTCAGCGACCTCGGCAAGGCCGCCCGGGACTGGCCGCAGATCGACTTCGTCATCTACCACGGCGCGCTGCGCGCGTTCCTGGAGCCCCCGGCCGCCGCCCTGGCCGAGTTCGAGCAGACCGGCCGCATCAAGTGGGCCACCGACCTGGCCGAGATCCCCGGGAAGCTCGGGGTCAAGAACGTGTACGCCGAGATCGGCACCGCCTTCGCGACCGCCGCCGTCGCCAGCCCGCGCTTCGCGGCCGCCTTCATGGGCACCCTGGTGCGCGGCCTCGGCGCCGAGCGGGTGCTGTGGGGGTCGGACTCGGTGTGGTACGGCTCGCCCCAGTGGCAGATCGAGGCGCTCCGGCGGCTGGAGATCCCCGAGGACATGCGCAAGAAGCACGGCTTCGCGCCGCTGGGCCCGGCCGACGGCCTCGTCAAGACCGCCATCTTCGGCGCCAACGCCGCCGCCCTCTACAACGTGCACATCAAGGCCGCGCTGGGCGCCATCACCGGCGACCGGATCGCGGCGATCCGCTCGGAGTACCTGGCCGCCGGCGGCGAGCGCAGCAACGCCCGCTACGGGTACGTGCACCGGCGAGCCGTCTGACGCGGGGGCCGGCGCCGGGGCGAGTGTCGCGTCCCGGCGCCAGCCGTATCAGAGCTGGCCTGAATCGCCCCAGCCGTCGACAAGCGCTCGGTACGCGGTATCCTCGTAGCGCTCGAGCCGGAACGCGGGCGCGTACGGCGGCAGCGGGCCGCCGGTGACGTGGCCGGCCAGCAGGTCGGCGGCGGCGCTGGCGGCCATGATGCCGTAGCCGGAGAGCGCGCCGAGGACGTAGGCGCCCTCGAGCGGCAGCGGGCCGGCCAGGAAGCGGTTCTCGCGGGTCTTGGTGTAGTAGCCGCCGTCGACGAACGCGCGGGGCAGGCGCGGCAGGTACCCGGCCATCGCCGGCACCATGCGGGACATGCCGCGGATCGTGATCTCGGCGTACACCGGATCGAACTCGACCGGGAACGTCGGCTCGACCGGCTCGACGTCGTAGGTCCAGATCAGCAGCACGCTGCGGCTCTCGCCGGCGCCTTCCGGGCGGCCGTGCACGCCGGCGGGGAACTCCTCGAGCAGGCGGCGGTGCCCGGCGCCGGCCAGCTCGGCCCGCTCCTCCTCGGACCACGGCAGCCGCACGGGATCGGCCCAGATCGTCATCGGCGCCTCGCGCGGCAGTGCCCGCAGGGTGTCGTCGAAGGCCACCTTGGCGTGGCGCTCGCAGAACACCGGCAGCTCCACGCCGGCCAGCCGGCCCAGCGCCTTCAGCAGCGGACCGCCGGCGAGCACGATGCGCGGGGCCGCCAGCGTGCGGGTGCCGCCGGTGCCGCTCACCCGCACCGCCGCCACGCGGCCGCCCGCCGTCTCCACGGCCTCCACCCGCCCTTCCAGCAGCCGCACGCCCTTGTCGCGCGCCCGCTCCAGCAGGTACATGCCGAGCTGCTGGCCGCTGAGCCAGCCGCACCGCCGGGCGTGGAGCAGCGCCACCGTGTCGGCGGCCAGCCAGCCGAAGTGGCGGCGAATGAGGCCCGGATCGACGATCACGTCGCTGCCGGTCGGCTGGGCCTCGAAGCCGTCGGGCGGCGCGGGCTGGTAGTCGCTGGCCGGGCGATCGTGCACCCGCACCGGTCCGGCGCCCAGCGCCGCCGCCTCCCGGGCCGCCCGCACGAACGGCTCGACGCGGTCGGGATCGGCGGTCGCGAACAGGTAGCCGCGCCGGTTCATCCGGAAGACGTTGCCGCTCTCCCGCGCCAGCTCCTCCAGCAGGTCGATGCTGCGGTTCATGGCGGCGACCATGGCGTCGCCCGGGCCCGGCCACCAGTTGCGATAGCACTCGGTGGACTTGTCGCTCGTGAGCGACAGCGGCGGCCGCTCGTCCACCAGCACCACGCCGGTCACGCCGCGGCGCACCGCCAGGTGATAGGCGGCGGCGACGCCGGCGATGCCGGCCCCGCAGACGACGACCTCGGCGCTGCGCCCGCTCACCTCACAGCCGCGAGCGCAGGCGCGGGTCGAGCGAGTCGCGCAGGCCGTCGCCGAGGATGTTCACGCCCAGCACGGTCAGCGCCAGGAACAGTCCCGGGAAGAGGATGTTGTGCGGGAAGATCCGGAACAGGGCGCGCCCCTCGGCCATGATGTTGCCCCAGGTGGGCGTCTCGGGGGGGATACCCACGCCGAGGAAGGACAGGATCGCCTCGACGAGGATCGCCGAGGCGCAGATGAACGTGCCCTGCACGATCAGCGGCGCCAGGGTGTTGGGCAGCACGTGACGGGCGAGCAGCATCGGTGTGCGCGCGCCCAGCGCGGTGGCCGCCTCGACGTAGGGCTCCTCGCGGATGGACAGCACCACCGAGCGCACCAGACGCACCACGCGCGGGACCTCGGGGATGACGATGGCGATGATCACGGTGCGCAGCCCCGCCCGCGACAGCGACACCAGGCCGATGGCCAGCAGGATCGCCGGGATCGACATGAGCCCGTCCATGATCCGCATCACGATGCCGTCCAGCCAGCGGACGTAGCCGGCCACCACGCCGATGACGAGCCCCACCCCCGTGCTGATCAGCGCCACCGAGATGCCGACGACGAGCGAGACCCGGGCGCCGTAGAGGACCCGGCTGTACACGTCGCGGCCCAGGCTGTCGGTCCCCATCCAGTGCGTGCGCTCGGTCAGGGTGCCGTCGGCGTTCCGCGTGCTGCTGACGTCGCCCGGGCGCTTGTTGCGCAGCACGGGCTCGACCTGGGCGGGGTCGGTCGTGCCGAGCAGGGGCGCCAGGACTGCCACCAGCACGACCAGCGCCAGGACGGCGCCGCCGAAGAGAACGCTGCGGTTGCGCGTCATCAGCCGCGCGACGCCGGCGCGCTCGGCGACGGGCTCGAGCGCCAGCGTGGTGACGGGCTCGGCCACGGCCTTCAATAGCGGATCCTCGGGTCCAGGAACGTGTAGGACAGGTCGACGGCGAGGTTGATCAGCACGTAGACCACCGAGAAGAGCAGGATCACGCCCTGCACGGTGGGATAGTCGCGGGCGAGGACGGCGTCGACGGTGAGCCGGCCCAGCCCCGGGATCGCGTAGACCGACTCCGTCACCACCACGCCCCCGATCAGCAACGCCACCCCGAGACCGATGACGGTGACGATCGGCACCGCCGCGTTGCGCAGCACGTGGCGGACCAGCACGGCGGCGTCGCCCAGCCCCTTGGCCCGGGCCGTGCGCACGTGGTCGGCGTTGAGCACCTCCAGCACGCTGGCCCGGGTGATCCGCGCGATGAGGGCCACGTAGATGATGGCCAGCGTGATCGAGGGCAGGATCAGCCGCTCGATGAAGCCGCCGAAGCCCTCGGCCAGCCGCTGGTAGCCCTGCACCGGCAGCCAGGCGAGCTGGATCGCGACCAGGTAGATCAGCAGGTAGCCGATCACGAACACCGGCACCGAGAAGCCGAGCACCGACAGCCCCATCACGCCCCGATCGATCCAGGTGCCGCGCCGCCAGGCGGCGAGCACGCCCAGCGGCACCGCCACCGAGACGGCCAGCAGGAGGGTGCAGATGGCCAGCGCCAGCGTCGGCTCCACCCGCTCGGCGATCAGCTCGCTCACCTGCTTCTTGAAGAAGAAGGACTCGCCGAGGTCGCCGCGGAGGATGTTGCCGATCCAGATCACGAACTGCTGCACGATGGGCCGGTCCAGACCGAGCCTGGTCCGGATGGCTTCCACGTCCTGGCTGGTGGCGTTGTCGCCGGCGATGATGGCGGCGGGGTCGCCGGTGGTGAGCCGCAGCAGCATGAACACGACGACCGCCACCACCGCCATGACGGGGACAGTGGCGAGGAGCCGGCGGCCGATGTAGGGCAGCATCGAGAACGGCGGGACCGGCGGCGCGCGGGCCGGGCGACCCGGGCGCCGCCGCTCGGGCCGCGCCTACTTCTTGGTGACGTTCCAGAAGACGGTGACGGGTGCCTCCAGCACGCCTTCCACGTTGTTGCGCAGGGCGAAGGCGGCATAGTATTGCCCGAGCGGGATATGGGTCCCGTACTGGGCGGCGCGCAGCTGCACCTGCTCGGCGATCTGCTTCTGCTTGGTGGGGTTCGACTCGCGCGCGAAGGCGTCGCGCAACCCTTCGATGTCCTTGTCGCAGGGCCAGCCGAACATGGCCTTCTCGCAGGAGGCGTTCATGAACCCCATCATCACCGGGTTGAGGATGTCGGCGGCCACCCACGCCGTCAGGAACGCGTTCCAACCTCCCGCCGTTGGCAGGTCGCGCTTGGCGCGCCGGGCGACCAGCGTCTGCCAGTCCATCGAGTGCATGTCGACCTTGAAGCCGCCCTTCTCGAGCAACGACTTGGCGACCGGAGCCAGGTTATTGAGCACGGCGAGATCGGTCGAGTGCATCAGCAGCACGGGGGTCCCGTCGTAGCCGGCCTCCTTGAGGAGCGCCTTGGACTTCTCGAAGTTGGAATCGAGCAGGCCGTCCAGCGCCTTGGTCGACGCCAGAGGCGAGCCGCACGGGAAGAACGACTTGCAGGTCTTGTAGTAGGCGGGATCGCCGATGACCCCCTTGAGGAAGTCCTCCTGATTGAAGGCGTGGAAGACGGCCTGGCGCACCTTGACGTTGTCGAACGGCTTGTGCAGGGCGTTGAAACGGAACGTGTACTGGCTGCCGAGCGGGTTGGCGGTGAACAGCCGCACGTTGCGGTCCGCCTTCAGCACGGGATACAGGTCGTGCGGCGGCGACTCCAGCATGTCGACTTCGCCCGCCAGCAGCGCGTTGATGGCGGTCTGGTGGTCGGGAATGTGCCGCCACTCGACCCGGTCGACCTTGACCACCTTGCCGCCGGCCAGCCCCGAGGGCGCCTCCGCCCGCGGCTTGTACTTGTCGAACTTCACGTAGACGGCCCGATCGCCGGGCTTCCAGTCCTCCTTGCGGAAGACGAAGGGGCCGGAGCCCGTGAAGTCGGAGATCTGCGTGTTGGGATCGGTGTCGGCCACCCGCTTGGGCATCATGAACGGCACGTTGGACGACGGCTTGCCGAGCGCCCCGAGCACGAGGCCGGTCGGCTCGTTGAGCACGATCCGGAACGTCTTCGGGTTGACGACCTGCATCTCCTTGACGAAGCCCATCATCTTCTGGCCCATGGAGTCCTTGGCGGCCCACCGCTTGATGGAGGCCACGCAGTCCTCGGCGGTGACCGGCTTGCCGTCGTGCCACACCAGGCCGTCGCGCAGGGTCATCGTGTAGGTGCGCTGGTCGGCGCTCACCTCGTGCTTGTCGACCATCTGCGGCTTGACCTCGCCCTTGGCGTCCATGGCGAAGAGCGTGTCGTAGACCAGGTAGCCGTGGTTGCGGACGATGTAGGCGGTGGTCCAGATCGGATCGACGATCTTGAGGTCCGAGTGCATGACGACGCGCAGCGTGCTCTGGGCGGCCGCCGGCAGGACGGCGGCGCCGATCAGCATGGCGACGAGGGAGACGGCGATAGCCAGGCGGCGCAGTGTGCTCATTGACTCCTCCTCGAGGTGGACCGGCTCACCCGGCCGGTGCAGCGGTGGCAAGACATAACCACAGGCCCGGCAAGGCGTCAACCCGGTTGGTAGGACCCGGGTGGTAGGATGCAGGCGCCGCACATCCGATGGACCGCAGGAGATCCGCGATGGACACCGAGCTCTGGCGCTGGGACGCGGGGGCCCTCGCCGCCGCCATCCGCACGGGAACGATCTCGAGCCGGGAGGCCACCCAGGCCGTGCTCGGCCGGCTGGAAGCGGTCAACCCGAAGCTCAACGCGGTCACGGTGGTGCTGGCCGAGCAGGCCCTGGCCGCCGCCGACCGCGCCGACGTCGCCGTCCGCCGCGGCGAGCCGCTGGGGGCCCTGCACGGCGTGCCGGTGACGATCAAGGAGAACGTCGACCAGGAGGGCGCGGCCACCACCAACGGCGTCGTCGCCTTCAAGGACCTGATCGCCGGCGGCGACAGCCCCCCGGTCGCCGGCTGGAGGCGCGCCGGCGCCGTGATCGTCGGCCGCACCAACACGCCGGCCTTCAGCCTGCGCTGGCACACCGACAACGCGCTGCGCGGCCGCACGTTCAATCCCTGGGCCCGGGAGCGCACCCCCGGCGGCTCGAGCGGCGGCGCCGCGGCCGCGGTGGCCAGCGGCATCGCGCCGCTCGGCCACGGCAACGACCTCGGCGGCTCGGTCCGCTATCCCGCCTACTGCTGTGGTGTCGCCGGCATCCGGCCGACCCTGGGCCGCGTGCCCGCCTACAACGCCACGACCGTGGACGAGCGGCCGCTCGGCATCCAGGTCATGTCCGTGCAGGGCCCGCTCGCCCGGCGCGTCGCCGACGTGCGGCTGGGGCTGGCCGCCATGGCCGCGCGCGACCCGCGCGATCCGTGGTGGGTGCCGGCGCCGCTCGCCGGCCCGCCGGTCGCGCGGCCGGTCAAGGTCGCGTTGACCGTGGACCCGGCCGGGCTGGGCGTGCATCCCGACGTCGCCGCCGCCGTGCGCCGGGCCGGGGCCGCGCTGGCGGCCGCCGGGTACGCCGTCGAGGAGGTCGAGCCGCCCGACGTCGCCGGCGTCGCGCGCTGCTGGACGGCGATCGTCATGAACGAGACGCGGCACGTGACGCAGCCCGTGCTCCGGCAGCACGGGGGCGTCGACCTCAACCGCTCGCTCGACTTCTTCCTGGCGGCGACGCCCGACGTCGATCTCGCCGGCTACATGCGGGCCCTGGCCGTGCGCAGCAAGCACGTGCGCGACTGGATGCTGTTCCTGGAGCGGTACCCGCTCGTGGTCGGCCCCGTGTCGACCGAGCCGCCGTTCGAGGTGGGCTTCGACACCACCACGGCCGCCCGCGCGAGCGAAGTCTTCGCCGCCCAGCGGCTGCTGGTCGCCGTCAACCTGCTCGGCCTACCCGCCGTCGCGGTGCCGGCGGGCGTCGCCGGCGGCCTGCCCCTCGGCGTGCAGGTCATCGGCTCGCGCTACCGCGAGGACCTGTGCCTGGACGCCGCCGAGGTGATCGAGGCGCGTCACGGCCTGGCGACGCCGATCGATCCCGCGCGCTGACCGAGACCAGGCGCGGCGGCGAGCCCACGGACACAGTCAGACCGTCCGCGCAGCGGCCAATAGTGCCGTCTCGGATGGGAAGATCCCGGCTCGTGATAGCCCGCCGTCCGCGCCTTCGACATGCACCCAGCGGACCACCCCGGCGGCATCGATCATGTACTGACCGCAAACCTGTAAGCCCTCTCGAAACTGGCGCGTGCGGTCGCGCTGGTCTATCTCGTTGGGCACGAAGGCGTCGAGACGGTCGAAGACGTCGTGGATCTCTTCACCGCCCGGGCCGAGGAGCGGAACCGGTTCCCGGAGCTCACCGAACGGATCGACACGGGTCGCCCGGTACTGCGCCCGTACCTTGGGGGTGACAGGGTAGCAGGCGATACCGTAGCGCCGGTGGGTGAAGAGGTCCTGATCGGCCGCGAGCCTGATCGAGACTGGCTGATGGCGGAAGTAGAAGCGGGCGCGGTCCGGGGCCGTGCCGACGATCGCCAGCGTCTCCATGCCGAGCTGTCGCAGGGACGGCGCGATGGCTCCCAGCCGCACGATGTTCCGGCGACAGAACGGACACTGCAGACCCCGCATGAGCGTCAGCAACAACGGGCGTCCCCGATAATCAGCGAGCGCGATCATTCCCTCGCGATCTGCGGCAGGCAGCGTGAAGTCCGGTGCTGGTTCGCCCGGTTTCAGCGGCTCTTCCCGGACGTCGTTGTGGGTCATCGCGATCTCCATCGTCCCGTCTCGTTCACGAGCTGCATCAGGCGGCCGAGAGTCGTCAGGCGGACCTCGACCGTCGCCCCGCCCGGATCCACGCGGAGAGTCGTGATACCGGCGGCCCGGTACGCGGCGATCCTCCCACGGACCATCTCATCCGTTCCCAGCAGGTTCGCTTGCAGCGCTAGCTTGTCGGGAACCCGGGCGGCGGCCTCTTCGCGCTTACCGTCCAGCCACAGGCGCTGAACCTCGGTGGCGGCGTCCACGTACCCGGCGCGCTTGAAGGCATCGTTGTAGAAGTTGTGCCGGCGCGAGCCCATGGCGCCGAGGGTGAATGCCAGCCCCGGCTTGCGGGCGGCGATCAGGCGCTCTACGTCGTCCCCGAACGCCACGTGCCCGCCGGCTTGCAGATCGAGCGCGGCGAGCGGGCGGCCCGCGCACTTGGCGCCGGTCTCGATGTGGTCGAAGAACACGCGGGCGTGCTCGGGCATGAACGAGGTGCCGAGCCAGCCGTCGGCGATCTCCCCGGTCATCTCCAGGCTGCGCGGCGACAGCGTCGCGAGATAGACCGGGATGCCGGGCTGGGGACGCGCCGAGGTCCGCAGCGCCTTGCCCTCGCCGCCCGGCAGCGGCAGCTGGTAGATCTGGCCCGCGAAGGTCACGCGCTCGCCGCGGACGGCGCGGCGCACGATCTCGACGGTCTCCCGCAGGCGGGTGAGCGGCCGGTCGAAGCGGATGCCGTGCCAGCCCTCGATCACCTGCGGGCCGCTGACCCCGAGCCCGAGCACGAAGCGGCCGCCGGACATCGAGGCCAGGCTCATCGCCGTCATCGCGATCAGGGCGGGCGTGCGGGTGCCGGCCTGCATGATCCCCGAGCCCAGGCGGATGCGCGAGGTGCGGGCGGCCATGAACGCCAGCGGCGTGGCCGCGTCGAGGCCCCAGGACTCGTGCGACCAGACGGCGTCGACGCCCAGGCGCTCGGCCTCGACGACGTAGTCGGCGGCCGCGCCCCAGTCGTCGTCCGTCTCCAGCCGCAGGCCGATGGCGACGCGCATCAGGCGCTCCGCGGGTCCGCCGGCGCGGCGGCGATCTTCTGCAGCTGCCCGGCGTGGTCGAGGTCGTGCAAGCGCATGAACAGCAGGGTCTCCCGCCAGTTGAGGGCGCCGAAGAACGGGTGATCCACGGTGGCGTCGAGCCGGCTGTCCGGATCGGCGAGCCTCACCCGCTCGAACAACGCCGCCCGATCCCGCTCGAGCAACGCCCACCACTCCGCCAGGCTCCGCCGCGGCACGTCGCGCTCGAGCCGGTCGCGCCCCTCCCCGCCGGGCAGCCCGTCCAGGATGCGGACGATCGCCCCGCCGAAATGGCGGCCGGCGTCGACGACGTGCGCCAGCACCTCGTTGGCGCTCCACTCCTCCGGCGCCGGCCGGTCGTCGAAGCGCGCGGGGGCCACGGCGTCGGCGGCGGCCCGGAGATCGTGCATCGCTCCCTGGACCTTCTCGACGATCTGGGCGGGCGTCAGCTTGGCGCCCTGGCCCTGCAGGTAACCACGGATCCGCGCCTGCTCGTCCGTCATGGGGGGCCTCTGTCCTCCGGCTGGACACTAGCGCGCATCGTTCGCGAATGTCCACCGCGACCGGGCCCGATCGATTGCCGCCCGCTCCCACCGCTGCTACGTTGAGCGGCGTGGCGCACGGCTGGGGGCGGCCGCTGCAGCCACAGTCAAGGAGGAGCCTGTGTTGAAGCGCCTGGTCCTCACCG
>Ga0302046_10003168_pt1 | contig 14959 bp, 11 predicted proteins | sample RVTome_11_FD_200261 | JGI IMG/M metagenome (GOLD analysis project Ga0302046, IMG submission 200261) | Soil microbial communities from uranium-contaminated site in the Upper Colorado River Basin, Wyoming, United States - RVT147D111 (version 2) ...
CTTGAGAACAACGAGACGCTGGTGGAGGGCACCTGGTGGGACGAGACGCCGTCGTCGGGCGAGGCGGCGGAGGTGTCCATCGAGAGGGAGCTTCGCGAGCGCTTCGAGATCCAGCTCGGCGACCAGATGCGGTTCGACATCCTGGGCCAGGTGATCACCGCGCGTGTGACCAGCTTCCGGAACGTGGACTTCCGGGACTTCCGGGCCGGCGGCTTCATGATCGTGTTCCGGCCAGGCCCGCTCGACCGCCTGCCGCACACCTTCATTGCCGCCGTCAGGGGCGCGCAGGACCCGGCCGCACGTGCCCGGATGCAGGGGCAGCTCGTGGAGGCCTACCCGAACGTCTCGGTCATCGATCTGCGGGCCGTGCTCGACACGGTTCGGACCGTCGTGGACAACGTCACGCTCGCGGTGACGGTGGTGGGTGCGCTCGTCCTGCTGAGCGGCTGTCTGATCCTCGTGGGCGCGGTGTCGATGACCAAGTTCCGGCGCGTGTACGAGGCGGCCATCCTCAAGACGCTCGGAGCGAGCAGCCGGCTGGTCGCCACGATGCTGCTGCTCGAGTACGGCGTGCTCGGGGCCATCGCCGGGACCGTCGGTGCGCTCGGCGCCATCGCGCTGAGCTGGGCGGTGGCACGTTGGGCACTCGACCTCCCGTGGACGGCCGCGCCGCTGCTCACGCTCACCGGCATCCTCGTGACGGCGGCGGCCGTCGCCGCCATCGGCGTGCTCGCGAGCCTCGACGTCCTCCGGCACAAGCCGTTGGCCACGCTCCGCGCGGAATAGCCTAAAATATTCTATTGGGCCGGACGTGACGTGGCCGGCCCGGAGAGTCAGTGTCGATGGACGTGGGGACCTATCGCGACGCGCTCCTGCGCAAGCGCGGCGAGCTGCTCGGCGGCACGGCGGGCAAGCCCTTGCAGTGGAGCATGGAGAACAACTCGGGCCGGCAGGGTGACATGGCCGACCAGGCGTCTGGCAACAACGAGGTGCACATCCAGCTCAAGCTGAAGCAGACCGACGCCAAGATCCTGCAGGCGATCGAGGGCGCCCTCCGGCGCATCGAGGAGGGCACGTTCGGCGTCTGCCGCGACTGCGGAGAAGAGATTGCCGAGGCGCGGCTGAACGCCATTCCGTGGACGCGCGTGTGCATCAGCTGCAAGGAGAAGCAGGCCTGATCATGCAGTCGCACGAGCTTCGCGCCCTGTTCACCGAGTTTGCCGCCGAGCGGCTGGCGCTGCTGGCCAGGCACGAGGCAGGCGCCCGCGTGGTGAGCCACTACGACTTCAACAACGCCTACCAGTACGTGATCGCCCGCGAGGAAACGCAGGTCACGTGGCTGGAGAGCGCACTTGCGGATCTGGGGGCCACGCTGCCGTCTCCCGCCGCGGAGATCGTCGTGCCGCCCGTGCCGAAGCCGGGACGGAAGGCGGATCCGGCGGCCTTCCGCGGCGTGCTCGAGGACGACGCGGCGCGGCTCGCGGCCTTCGTGGAACGCTGGCGGCCCCGCGTCGAGGCGATGACCCACGCGCGCCACCGCACGATGCTGGGCGTGATTCTCGGCGAGTCGGTCGAGCACGAGCGCCTCTTCCACCAGGCGGCCTCGGGGCTCGAGGACGTGATCGGGCGCCGCACCACCGGCGCGGCGCGCGTTGGTGCCGTGCTGCCCGCGCGGTGGCAGGAGTAGTCCCGGTCGCGATCGCCCTCGGCAGCAACCTCGGCGATCGCGCGGCGCTCCTGCAGGCTGCCCTCGGCGCGCTCGCGCCGTTGGTCGACGGCCTTCGAGCCTCGTCCTTTCATGCCACGGCCCCGGTCGGCGTCGGCGAGCAGCCGGAGTTCCTGAACGCTGCGGCCGTCGGGCGCACGACGCTTTCTCCCGACGGGCTCCTGACGTCGCTGCTCGAGATCGAGCGGACGTTCGGTCGCGAGCGGCCGTACCCCGGAGCGCCGCGGACGCTGGACCTGGACCTGATTCTCTACGGCGATCGCGTGATCGACACGACGTCGCTCGTCGTCCCGCACCCCCGGTTCCGCGAGCGGCGGTTCGTCCTCGCGCCGCTCGCCGAGATCGCGGCCGACTGGCGCGACCCGGTGACCGGACGGACGGTGCTGGCGCTGCTGGAGACGCTGCCGCCGGCCTGAGCGCTCGGGCGCCGCGGTCGACTCACAGGCAGTACTGTCGCCCGGGTGACCGCAGAGTGTCTCCGGGGGCGTGCGCGGAATCCCCGGATGCGCGATCATCGGCGAGAGCGACCGCCGGCATGCACCCGCCACACCAGCCGTCCTGGACCTCCGAGGGAGTCCTCGACTTGCTCCGGCGAGCGACGACGCTCCCCGACGCCACGGCGGCGGTCGTTCCCGTGGAGACCCATATGTCGTGGGTGTTCCTCGCCGGCGCGCTCGCGTACAAGCTCAAGAAGCCCGTGCACGACGCGTACGTGGACCTGCGAACGCCCACGCTGCGCCGCCGCAACTGCGAGGCGGAGGTCCGGCTGAACCGGCGGCTGGCGCCCGACGTCTACCTGGGGATCTCGGCCGTCACCCGGGAGGCCGACGGCTCGCTGGCGCTCGACGGTCACGGCGAGCCGATCGACTGGCTGGTCCGGATGCGGCGTCTGCCGTCACGCGACATGCTCGATGCCGTCATCGCCGACGGGCGAGTGACGGCTGAGGCCGATCGGATTCGCGCCGTCGCGGCGCATCTGGCGCGCTTCTACCTGGCGGCGACGCCAGTCCCGCTGTCCGCGGACGCCTACCGGCGGCGGCTCGACGAGGGGACTCGGCAGGACGTCCGTGAAATCGCGCGACATGGTCGGCGCGTGCCGCGCGATCGAGTCGATGGCCTGGCTCGCGGCCAACTGGACCTGCTCGAGCGGCGGCCGTCACTGTTCGATCACCGCGCTGCGGCTGGAAGGATCGTCGAGGGCCACGGCGATCTGCGCCCGGAGCACATCTGCCTCGGGGGCGAGCCGGCCATCATCGACTGCCTGGAGTTCGACCGCGATCTGCGGCTCAGCGATCCCGTCGACGAGCTGGCGTTCCTCGGGCTCGAATGCGAGCGCCTCGGGGATGCGCGGCCGGGGGCGTGGTTTCTCGAGACGTACCGCGAGCTCACAGGGGACGATCCGCCGGCCCCGCTGCTGCACTTCCACCGCGTCTTCCGCGCGCTTCGCCGGACGACCATCGCGCTCTGGCACCTCGGCGATCCGGCGGTGCCGGACCCGGAGCGCTTCGTGGCGCGGGCCGTCCGCTATCTCGAGCTCGTCGATCCGGTGGCTGCGGCTGCGCCGCGGCCGCCGCCGGCGTGACTGCCGCGCGGGTGGCGCGCGCTCGAGCGAGGCCGGTGGCACCGGTGGCGATCAGGGGTCGACGAGGTCCTCCAGCGGGCGGTCCTCGTGCAGCCCGGCGATGGCGTCGGCGATCAGCGGGGCGCTCTGGAGCGCGACGATCCTGTCGCCGAGCCCGGCGACGCCGGGGTCCACCGGGATGTGATCGAGGACGGCCACGCGGTCGATCGGGGCGTCGGCCAGAACCCCGAACGCCTCCGGTACGAAGGCTCCGTGGGCGGCGACGGCGATGACGCCCGTCGCCCCGGCGCGCCGGCAGGCACGGGCAGCGCGGGCCAGGGTCGTGCCGCCCGAGATCAGATCGTCGACCAGGACGACCGTCCGTCCACCGACCTCACCGACCACGCGTTCTCCGGTGACCACGTCCTGGCTCCGGTACTTCTCGACGACGCCTGAGGTCACGTCCCGACCGATCCGCTGCTCGAGCGCGCCGCGGTAGCCGTTTGCCCGTTTGACCCCGCCGAGGTCCGGGGAGACGACGGCGAGCGGCTGGTCGCGGCAGGCGTCGGCCAGAAAGTCCACGAAGATGCGGCGGGCCGCCAGGTGCTCGGTCCGGCACCTGAACGCGTTCTGGAAGGCGGCCAGGTTGTGCACTTCGATGGTCACGACCCGATCGATGCCAGCGGCCTCGAACAGCGCGGCGACGTACCGGGTCGTGACCGGATCGCGGTGCTTCGTCTGCCGATCCTTTCGCGAATAGCACAGGTACGGCACGACTGCCGTGATCCGAGTCGCGCCGGCGTCCCGTAGCGCGCCCGCGAAGAAGAGAAGGCGGCACAGCTTGTCGTTGACGCTCTGACCGTGCTCCCCGTGGAGCGAGTGGATCACGTAGGCGTCCGCGCCGCGGACGCCCTCGAGCGGCCGGCACTTGTGCTGCCCCCACTCGAACTCGCGTTCCTCGTGCGCCGCCAGACGCACGCGCAGTCTTCCGGCCACGTGCTGTCCGAGCCGCTGGCTCGAGCCGAGGGCGAAGATCATCGGAGCCGTGACCGGCACGGTGCGATCCTAACCGGGATAGTTCTTCCCTAGTATTGTGGCTCACGCCTGCCCTGGCTACAGTCCGGGCCGTGGCACACGTGTCCGTCCCAGACGGCGTTCCCGGTATCCGTTCGCTGTTCGCCGTGCGCCCCGAGGTGGCGGGTCCGCTGTCGGCGCTCGCAGACACGCTGCTGCACGGACCGAACACCCTGAGTCACGGCGACCGGGAGCTCATCGCGGCTTACGTGTCATCGCTCAACGACTGCACGTTCTGTCACAGGAGCCATGCCGCGATCGCCGCCTGTCACCTGGGTGACGACGAGACGCTCGTCGCGTCGGTCGTGCGCGATCCGGAGGCAGCTCCGATCCCGGGGAAGCTGAAGGCGTTGCTGGCCGTCGCGGCGCGTGTGCGGCAGAGCGGCCGCGCCGTGCGCGACGAGGACATCGGGAGGGCCCGCCGGGAGGGCGCGAGCGATGTCGAGATCCACGACACGGTCCTGGTTGCCGCTGCGTTCTGCATGTTCAACCGGTACGTGGACGGCCTGGCCGCGTGGACACCGACCGATCCTGCCGGCTACCGGGACCGCGCCCGTCTCGTGGCCGCGCACGGCTACTCGGCCGCGCCGGCGCGAGCTCCCGTCTCCACGTGACGGGTGGCGTGCCGACGCGTGTGTGCCGCATGCGCGGCCCGTTGCTCGTTCAGCATTTCCGCTTCTCTCGAGGATCATCGCGCATGAAGAGAGCCCTGCCCGTCGTGTCCCTGCTGCTCGGCTGCCTGACCGCTCACCTCGCTGCGCAGGCCACCGCCTCGCTCGGAGGCCGCGTCGTGGATGCCCAGGGGGCCGCCACGCCCGGCGCCGCCGTCACCCTCCGGCGGACGGAGACGTCGGCCGTGTGGTCCTCGACCAGCGACCGGGAGGGTCGCTTCGTGTTCCCCGTGCTCGTCCCGGGACGCTACGACGTCGAGGTCAGGCTCGACGGCTTCTCGCCGTGGCGGAGCGAAGGGGTGACGCTCGAAGTGGGGCAGCAGCTCGGGCTCGACGTGCGCCTCGCGATCGGCCCCGTCGAGGAGGCGGTGGTCGTGCGGGGCGCGGCACGCCGCGTCACGACCGCCGTCGACGACGTGCTGTCGGCGTCGCAGATCGAGTCGCTGCCGCTCAACGGCCGCAATTTCCTGGAGCTGGCGCTGCTGGCGCCCGGCAACAGCCCGACGCCGGTGTTCGATCCCACGAAGACGAACAGCGTCCTGATCGGCTCGGCCGGGCAGCTCGGTCGCGGTGGCACCGTCACGATCGACGGGCAGGACAACAACGACGACGTCGTGGGGGGGCCGCTGCTGAACCTGCCGATCGACGCCGTCCAGGAGTTCCAGATGGTGACGGGCCGGTTCGGCGCCAATCTGGGACGGTCGGCCTCGTCTGCGGTCAACGTCGTCACGCGCTCGGGCACGAGCGTCACGCAGGGCAGCGCCTCCTGGTTCGGGCGCGACGACGCCTGGCAGGCGCTGCCGGCCACGCTCGACGACCCCGACGCCGCGCCGCCATTCGACCGGCAGCAGGTCTCGGCAGCGGTGGGTGGTCCCCTGTACCGTGACCGGCTGTTCTGGTTCGCTGCCAGCGAGCTGCGCGACCAGGACGGTGGCGTCCTCGTCGGCACGCGCGTGCCGGAGACGCGTTCGTTCCAGACCAGCTTCGCGCCCGCGCCGCTGCGCGACCGGCTCTGGCTGCTGCGCGTGGATTCGGGCGGCTCGGCCAACCGCTTCATGGTCCGCTACGCCGGCGAGTGGGCCACCGACACGGCCTCGAGCGCCGGAGAACGGGCGCTCGGGTCCGCCACGCAGCGTCAGGACGCGCTGAACCGCTACAACAGCGTGCTGGGGTCCTGGACGGCGGCGCCTCGCGGCAACCTCTTCAGCACGCTGAGCGCGAGCGTCAGCACCTTCCTGAACGAGACGCTGCCGGTGGCCGAGGCGCCGCAGCTGACCTTCCCGAGCTTCCTCGACGGCGCCTCGTTCCGGATGCCCCAGGAGACGCTGCAGACGCGGGTGCAGGTCGCGCAGAGCACCACGCTCGTCCGCGGCGCGCACACGATCCGCTTCGGTGGCGAGGTCCAGCGCGTGGACGGCGAGTTCCGGCTCGGTGTCTTCCAGCAGGGTCGCGTGGAGCTGGTCGAGGACTTTCCGGGCTTCGATCACACCGGTGACGGGGTCGTCAACGACGAGGACCTGCTGTTTGCCGTCACGCTCCGGAGCGGCAAGCCGGATCAGGCGCTCATCCTGCCCGACTCAGACAACACGCACCTGGCCGCCTTCGTGCAGGACGACTGGGCCGTGTCCGACCGGCTGCAGCTCAACCTGGGGCTGCGGTACGAGGTCGACACCGAGGTGAACAACCAGGGGCGGGTGGGGGAGCTCAACCCGATCGTCGCGCCATTCGTGACCGGCGAGCGGAGCCGGGATCTAGACAACTTCGGGCCGCGCGCCGGCTTCGCCTGGAACGCCACCGACGCGGGGCTGGTGGTCCGCGGCGGCTACGGCATCTACCATGACCGGATCGTCCTGCAGATTCAGTCGCTCGAGCGCGGGCTCGACGGCCGGGCGCTGCCCATCGAGGTCCGCGCCGGCAACGTCTTCTTCCTCGATCCGGATACCGGGCTGCTGCCGCCGTTCGCGCCGACGATCTCGAATCCGTTCACCGGCTTCGTCCTCCCGGGCGCCGGCGCCTCGGGGATCAACATCATCGATCCCCACCTGCGCAACCCGATGGTCCACGAGCTCCATCTCGGCGTGGAGCAGCCGATCGGCGGATTCATCGCGCGCCTCGACGTGATGCGGAACCGGGGTCGCGACTTCCTGATCGGGCGTACCGTCGGCGAGGTCTTCAATCCCGTCGTGGGCGGTCCCGACCGCGTGGTCAACATCGAGTCGAGCGCGCGCACGGAGTACGACGCGCTGCTCGTCTCGCTCGATCGGCCGCTCGCCGGCGGGTACGCCTTCCGCCTCGGCTACGCGCTCTCGAAGGCCTCCAACTTCGCCAACGACGATCAGATCCCGTTCCTCAACGGACCGATCGACCCGATGGATCTGGAGCGCGAGTTCGGCCCGACGCCGACCGATCGGCGCCGCCGGCTCGTGGCCTCGGGACAGGCGCTGCTGCCCGGAGGGGTCGGCCTGTCGGCCCTGTGGACGCTGTCGTCGGGCGTGCCGATGGACATCATGATGCCGGACGGGCAGACACGGATTCCCCTGCTGCCGCGCAACGCGGGCGGACGGGAGCTCGAGACCGCGGCTGAACTGAACGCGTTCATCACCACACTCAACGCCGGCGGCGGGATCGGCGGCGTGCCGCTGCCGCTCGTCCCAGAGGACGCCCGCTTCAACGACTCGTTCAACTCGCTCGACATCCGCATCTCGCGCCCGTTCCGAGTCGGCGAGCGCGTCCGCGTCGAGCCGATGCTCGAGGTGTTCAACCTGTTCGACACGACCAACGTCCTCGGCGTCTCAAACGTGAACTACTCGGGGTTCTCGAACGTTCTCGTCCGGGACTCGGAGGATCCGGCGAGCGAGGGGTACCTGCGATCGAGCGCGTTCGGTCGGCCGGTCACCACGGCCGGAGGCGTCTTCGGCTCGGGCGGGCCGCGGGCGATGCAGCTCGGAGCGCGTGTCTCCTTCTGAGCAGCCTTGCGGAGCAAGGAAGCCTGTCCGGCGGGTCGATCGCGGTAGACCTCGATGACCGGATCCGGCACGCCCGCCGATCGCCTCGACGCATTGACGGCGACGGCGATGGTCGTCAGCCAGGTCGTGGGCGTGGGAATCTTCCTGTCACCGGCCACGATGATGCGTACCGTGGGTGGCGGCGGCGCGTTGGCGGTATGGGCGGTCATGGGACTCCTCAGTACGGCCGGTGCGCTGTGCTATGCCGAGCTGGCCACGCGGTTCCCGAGGGCGGGCGGCGCCTACGTCTTCCTGCGCGAGGCGTTCGGCCCCCGCTGGGCGTTCCTTCACGGCTGGATGACGCTGCTCGTCGTGGATCCCGGCTTGACGGCGGCGCTGGGTGTCGGCTTCGCGCAGTATCTGCTGGCCACGCTCGGCGGACCCGCATCCGCGGTACCGCTCGCCGCCGCGGGCACGATCGTGGGCTTCGGCCTGACCACGCTGCTGGGCCTGCGGGCGAGTGCGCGCATGATGCGGTGGACCGCGGCCGCCAAGCTCCTCATCGTGGCGGTTCTGGCCGGCGCGGCGCTCGTACGCAGCGGCGGCATCCCCGCGGGCGCCGTCGCGGAGGCCGGCGTGTCACCGGCGGCGCTCGCCGCCTCGATCATCGCGGCGTTCTTCGCCTTCGGCGGCTGGTGGGAGCTGGGACGGATGGCGGAGGAGATCGCCTTCCCCCGTCGCACGATGCCCGTTGCCCTGGTGGGAGGCCTGGCGCTCGTGACGGGGATGTACGCGCTGGCCACGCTGGCGTACTCGTTGGGGGCACCGGCGTCGGCCGGCGGCACGGACGAGGCCTTCGTGCTCTCGGTCGGCACGGCCCTCTTCGGCGGCGCTGGCGGGCGCCTGCTATCGGGCATGGTCGTGGTGGCCGTCGCCGGGAGCCTCGCGGCCGTCCTGCTCGGCGCGCCGCGGGCCTACCTCGCGATGGCGCGCGATGGGTTGTTCCCGGGCTCCCTGGCGCGGATGAATCCGCGTCGCGGCACGCTGCCGGCCTCGACGCTGCTCCAGGTGGCGCTCGCCGCTGGCCTCGCGCTCGTCGGCTCGTTCGAGGAGATCCTCGGCTACTTCGTGCCGTGCGCGGTGTTCTTCCTGGGGCTGTCGGCGGCTGCCGTCCTCGTCCTGCCGAGGCCGGGGCCGGATCGCGCGATCTTCACGGCACCGCTGCACCCGCTCCCGATCGTGCTCTTCCTCGCGATGGTCGCGCTGGTGCTGGTACTGTTCGTGGCAGGGCAGCCGCGTCAGACGTTGCTCGGGGCAGCGGTCGTCCTGCTCGGCCTTCCGGTCTCGTGGCTCGTGCTGCCGCGCCACGCCCGGCCCGGAAGGCGGTCGCTCGGCGGCTCATCGGACTGAAGAGCTTTCGACATGTCCGTGGCGGCGCTCACCGGGGCCGTCGCCGCCCACACGCCGAACGCGCTCTGGCGTCAGGGCCGATAACGGTCGGACGACTTCTCGTTCTCCTGACAGACGAACTCGATGAGCTCGTCGTCCGGCATCAGGCGCTGGCGGATCGTCTGCGCCGTGAACGGACGCGTGTACGCCTTCGGGTCGTCCACGGTGACCTCGATCTCGATCGTGCCGTAGTCGAGCCGGCGGTAGCGCTCGACGATCCGGCCCTCGGTGGTCAGCGGCGCGCCGTTGACGTCGAGCCATCCCAGGTCCGTGAAATGGGCGCTCTCGACCACGAGCGTGTCGCCCTCCCACCGGCCCACCGAGTAGCCGTACCACCACGGCTGCGGGTCGTTGTCGGGCAGCGATCGCCCGTCGAGAAAGATCTGCCGGACGCCGCCGTTGGCCTCGTAGAGGATCACGATGAGCGTCGGCGTCTGGATGATCTTCCGCGGCTGCGGATGGTTGTGGAGCTGGGTGACGCCGATCGGCAGGCAGTGGGCGTCGGGATTGTCCATGCTGTGCCGGGCCACGCGCTCGGCCCGCAGCTCCTCGGCCCACGGCCGCAGCGGCAGACCGCCGTCGAGGCCCGTGCCGATGTTCCAGAACTGGCTGGTCCGTTCGAGCGGCGGCGTGTCGGGGCCGGAGATGGCCTGCGTCGTGCCCGTTCTGATGGTCTCCCACACGCCGGTGAAGTCGGGACGGCCGTCGGCCGTGCGCGGAGCCGGCGCCGTGAAGTCCACCTGCCCGTCGGCCGTGCGCGGCGCCCCTGGGATCGGATGCAGGGGCCACTGCGCGGCGAGCGGCGAGCCGACGAGCATGACGAGAGCGACGAGGCAGACCAGGAACAGCCGGAACGTCACGGGGACCTCCATGGGACGGCGATCCATGCGGATCGGGCTCGCGCGGGCGGGCCGTCCGCCCGGCATGCCAACCACTGTAACCCCGGAACTCAGGAGGTCGGGCTCTCGGCCAGCCCGGGCGTGGCGCGGCGCAGGCCGGCCCAGCCCTCCTCGAAGAGCGTGTAGACGGCCGGGACGAGGACGAGTGTCACCGCCGTCGAGGCGACGAGCCCGCCGATGACCACGCGCGCCAGCGGCGCCTGCAGCTCGCCGCCGTCGCCGTAGCCCAGGGCCATCGGCGTCAGGCCGAGCACCGTCGAGAGCGTCGTCATCAGAATCGGCCTGAGGCGCGCGCGCCCGCCCACTTCGACCGCCTGACGCAGGGGCATGCCGTCCCGCCGGCGCAGCGTGTTGATGTAGTCCACGAGCAGGATGGCGTTGCTCACCACGATGCCCGCCAGCATGATCACACCGATGTAGGCCTGCAGGCTGAATGCCGTGCCGGTCAGCAGCAGACCCAGCATCACGCCGATGGCCGCCACCGGAATCGAGAACATGATGATGAACGGGTCGCGCAGCGACTCGTACTGTGACGCCATCACCGCGTAGACCAGCAGCACGGCGAGGATGAGGACGAGCCGGAGCTGCCGGAACGAGCGTTCCTGCTCCTCCACCTCCGCCCCGAAGCTGACGGCGAAGTCGGCCGGCACGTTGACCAGGCCGATGCGCTCCTGCAGGGCCGCCACGGCCTCGCTGAGAGGGACCTCGGTGTCGGCCTGGACGCGGGTGACGCGCTCCATGTCCTGCCGGTTGATCTGGGTGGGGCTGGCGTCGCGGCTCACCCGCAGCACGTTCTTGGCCGGGACGACCTGCCCGCTCGGCGTGCTCAGGAGCACGTCTCCCACGTCGGACACTTCCTGGCGGTCGGCCTCGCGGAGGCGCACGATCACCGGGTACTCGTTGCCGCGCTCGCGATACTGCGCGGCGGTCGTGCCGGCGACGTTGGTCTGAATCGTCGTGGCCACGGCCGAGACCGTCAGGCCGAGCATGGCCGCCTTGGGCCGGTCGACGTGAACGGCGATCTCGGGCCGTCCCTCTTCCTGCTCGAGCCGGGCGTCGGCGACGCCGGGCGTCTGCTCCATGACCGCGAGGCTCTCGCGGGCGACGCGCCGGGCGTCGTCGAGATCGTGGCCCCGAATCTCGAGCGAGAGGCGGGCGTCGTTGTTGCTGCCGGTGAAGCCGCCGCCCAGGAGACGACGCATCATGAAGTTGCCGCCGGAGGCCTGGGCGCGGACGCTGACGCCCGGAAGCCCCGTGAGATCCCGCCGCAGGTCCTGCGCGATCTCGTCGCTCGTCCGCGTCCGTTCCTGACGCGGGGTGAGCTTCACCTGGATCTGGCCGCGGCTCGAGCTCGAGGATCCGTAGCCGCCGCGGCCGCCGCCGCCGCCGACCTCGGTGATCACCGTGACCGCCTCGGGCACCCGTTCCTGCACCATCTGTTCGAGACGCAGCATGACCTCCTCGGTGCGCTCGAACCGCGTGCCGGGCGCCAGCTCGGCGTTCACGCTGACTTCGCCCTCGTCGGCCTGCGGCAGCAGCTCGACGCCGACCTGCGGGTAGAGCAGCGCGGCGAAGAGGACCAGCGCCGCCGCCGCGCCGAAGACGGTGGGCCGGTGGTGGAGCGCCACGTGGAGCCAGCGGCGGTACCGCTCGTCGACCGCCTCGAAGGTCTGTTCGCTGGCCAGGTAGAAGCGCCCGAGGAGCCCCGTGGCCGCGGCTTCCTCCGTGGGCGTCTTCAGCCAGCGGGAGCAGAGCACCGGCACGATCGTCACGGCGACGAAGAGCGACATCGTCAGCGAGAACATCACGACCACCGAGAGCTGCGTGAACATGATCTGGGCCGTGCCAGACAGGAACAGCAGCGGCACGAACACCGCGATGTGCGTGAGCGTGGAGGCGAGGATCGCGGACCAGACTTCCTCGCTTCCCTCGATGGCGGCGGTGATCCGGTCCTTGCCCATGTGCAGATGGCGGTGCGTGTTCTCCAGCACGACGATCGAGGCGTCCACGATCATGCCGATGCCGAGCGCGAGCCCGCCGAACGTCATCGTGTTGAGCGTGTAGCCCCCGAAGTACAGGAGGGCGAACGTGCCGATCACCGAGACCGGAATCGACGTGCTGATGATCAGCGTCGACCGGATGTCGCGCAGGAACGCGAAGATGATCAGGATCACCAGGGCGCCGCCGATCATCGCGTGCTCGCGGACGTTGTTGATCGCCTGGCGGATGAACTCGGAGGTGTCCTGCGTGACGAGCACCCGCACGCCAGGCACCTCGGCCGAGATGCGCTCGGCCATGGCCGCCGCCGCGTTGGCCACCGCCACGGTGTTCTTGCCCGACTGCTTCTGGATCTGGATCTGGACGCCCGGACGGCCGTCGATGCGCATCGCCGCCCGGCGCTCCTCGGTCGTATCCATGACCTCGGCGATGTCGCGCAGGTAGACCGGCACGTCCTGCCGGGTCATCACCACGACGTTGCGGATGTCCTCGAGGCTCGCGAACTGCCCCTGGCTCCGGACGAGGAACGAGGAGTCGCCCTGGTAGATCTCGCCGAGCGGCGTGTTCTGGTTCTCCTGGCGGAGCGCCTGCACGATCGCGCTCACCGGCAGGTTGAGGGCCGTGACCTTCTCCTTCGAGAGCTCGATGTGAATTTCTCGCTGCAGCCCTCCGCTGACGGTCACCGCCGCCACGCCGTCCACCCGTTCGAAGCGCGGGGCGATCTCGTTCTCCGCGATCTCGCGCAGCGTGACCGGATCGAAGTCGCCCTCGATGCCGAAGCGCATCACGGGGAGTACGGTGGAGTCGAACTTGAAGATCGTGGGCGGCTCGGCCTCCTCAGGCAGGCGCGCGCGCATCCGGTCTACGCGCGTCCGCACCTCGTCGGCGGCATCGGAGAGGTCGGTGCCGTAGTCGAAGTTGAGCTGGACCTGGCTGTTGCCCTCCGACGAGCTCGACTGGATCCGCGTGACCCCAGGGACGGCGCTGACCGCCTGCTCGATCGGGCGCGTGATCAGCTCCTCCATCTCGAGCGGTCCGACGCCGCCGTAGCTCGTGCGGATGTTGAGCGTCGGCTGCTCGAACTCGGGCATCAGGTCGACCGGCAGCCGGGTCAGCGAGATCGCGCCGAGCAGCGTGATCACCGTGCTGATCATGAACATGGTGACCGGTCGATGAATGGCCAGACGTGGAATGCTCATCGTGCGTCCCTCGAAGATGCCCGTCGTTGCCTAGCGAGGGCCCGTAACGGCGCCGTCCTCGACAGGGGCACCCCGTCCGCCCCTGGCAGGACCCGATTGGCCGTCTCCCCGATCGGCGGAGCCGTCGCCGGCAATCACGACGGTGTCGCCGTCGCGCAACGAGCCGGCGCCGGTGGTGATCACGGTGTCGCCCTCGCCGATGCCGCCGAGGAGCTCGACGACGTCCCGGCGCTCCCGGCCCACCTGCACGATCCGGAACAGCGCCTGGTTGTTGACCGGCACGAAGACGCCCCGTCGACCGCCCAGATCCACCACCGCCGTGGCCGGTACCACCAGCGCGTCGGTGTCGGTGCCCGTCCGGATGCCGACGCGGGCGTACATCCCGGGCCGGAGACGGAAGTCGGCATTGGCGATCTCGATCTCGATGGGGGCCGTGCGGGTCGCGGGATCGAGCACGGGGGAGACGCGCGCGATGCGTCCCTCGAACTGCTCCCCTGGAAACGCGTCGACCTCGACCGTCGTGGGGTTGCCGGCCACCAGCTTCCGCAGATCGCGCTCCACGACGTTGGCGACGAGCCGCACGGTCGAGATGTCGACCACGTCCACGACCGCCGCGTTCTGCGAGACGAAGGCGCCGGGGTCCACGGCGCGTCGCGCCACGAAGCCATCCACCGGCGAGGTGACGACCGTGTTGGCCAGGTTGATGCGCAGCTCGTCCAGGCGGGCGGTCGACTGCGCGTTCTGCGCGCGCGCCAGGTCGAGCTGGGCCATGGCGGCCTGGTAGCGGGCCTCGCTGTCGTCGAGCGTCTGACGGGGCAGCAGCTCCTGGGCGAACAGGCTCCGTGACCGCTCTGCGCTCGTGCGGGCGAGCGCGAGGTCCGCCTCGCGCTGGCGGATCGTGGCTCGGGAGACTTCGAGCGCGGCCTCGGCCTGCCGGACCTGCTCGACGATCTCGAAGTCCTCGATCTTGGCGAGGCGCTGCTCGCGCCGCACCCGGTCGCCGAGGCGTACGGAGATGTCCTGCAGGCGGCCGGACACGCGCGGGACGACCGAGACGGTGGCGTCGCCGACGAGACTGCCGACGACGGTGACCTCCTCCTCGAGGGTCGCGCGGGCCGCCTGGGCCAGCTCGACGGTCAGGGGCGCGCGGCCGAAGGAGCCACCGCCGAAGCCGCCCCGGCCACCGCCGCCACCGGGTGGACCGGCGGCGCTGGCCGCACCGGATGGCGAGGCCGGCGCGCCGACCAGGCCGAGCGAGTACGCGCCGGCAAGCGCGCCGGCGCCGATGACGACCCCGAGCAGGATCTGCTTCATGACCTCACGGACGAACCGTCCCGTGTCACAGCCATCGTCACTAGTTGATGGCCGTGATGCCGGCGCCGCCGGACGATGTGACCTGGACGCGCTCGAACTCGACGAGCGCCTGCCGGTAGTTGA
>Ga0302046_10003169_pt1 | contig 14956 bp, 12 predicted proteins | sample RVTome_11_FD_200261 | JGI IMG/M metagenome (GOLD analysis project Ga0302046, IMG submission 200261) | Soil microbial communities from uranium-contaminated site in the Upper Colorado River Basin, Wyoming, United States - RVT147D111 (version 2) ...
GCGAACCCGTCCAAGCCGCCGACCACCGTCCGCCAGTTGGCGAGCAGCTCGTTCCAGACCTCGGTACCCATCGGCGGTGCCCACTGCACGGTCTGCCCCGGAAGCACGCGAGGTCCGAGCAGGCTGGTGGCTCGCCAGGCGATCTTCTGGGCCCGCGCCGACCTCAGGCCACTCGGAGCGTAGAACGCGATGCCGGCCAGGGCAGCGTTTCTCGACGTGACGGGAACGAGGACTCGATCGGCGTCCGGCGCGAAGGACTTGAAGCCCATTCGGGGCCTATGGCGTTTCTTCGGGGGTTTGTCGCCAACGCGGGAGTGCGGGAGCAAGAACCGTTCCCGATAGTCGCCGCGCCTCGGGAAGCTCCGCGTGAGCGCGTTTTTCCGGCCTGAGCGTCCGGGGCCCGGACCCGGCGGGGCGACGAGGGACTGGCGTGGTCAGCCCCTACCCAGGCAGGCGTGTATTCTGCGGTGGCGCTGGCATGGTTGTTGCTCCTCGCTGCCCAAGTGACAACGAGGCGCCTCGCCAGCGTCAGCGGCCCGCCGAGCGCGACCGCGTTCGGCGCGGGCGCCTCGCCACGCAGGAGTACGCCATGTATCGCATGCTCACAGCCATCGCCGTGGTCGTCCTCGGCCTCTTACTTGTGACCCGCCCCGCCGCCGCTCAAGGCTCGACGTCGCTCAGCGCGCAGTTGGCCGGCACCGGAGAAGGCGATTCCGATGGAAGCGGGGCCTTCTCGGCTCAAATCGACGGAGAGGCCGGCCAGCTCTGCTACGAGCTCAGCGCTTCGGGAATAGGCGAGGCCACGGCCGCACACATACACCGCGGTGGCGAGGGTCAGAGCGGGCCGCCCGTGGTGGGGCTCGACGCCCCCGCCAGCGGCAGCTCCCAGGGCTGCGAGTCGGTCGCCGCGGACCTGCTGGCCGAGCTGACTAGCAACCCGAGCGCGTTCTACGTGAACGTGCACAACGCGGAGTTCCGCTCCGGCGCGATCCGAGGGCAGCTCGTCGCGGGCATGTGAGGCTCCCGCGGGCCGAAGGCGAGCTGCCCGCTGCCTGCGAGCGGCCCGCGAAAAGGCGCGCGGCGCCCAACGGCTCCGGACCAAGCCGGGCCGCGGGCGCCGCGCCAGCCCAGGGACCCATGGGATCCCCGGGCATCAGATCCAGTAAGGGTCGATTCCGTAGACGGTGTGCACCTCCGTCTGCCAACGCTGGTCGGCCATGTCCGGCCAGTCGTCCTTGTCGAAGCCGTGCGAGCGCTCCAACTGGCTCTTGTCGACGTCGAGCTCGAACGCCTTCTCTTCGGGTCGCAGCCTGAGGGCCTTGAACGGAATGGCGAAGAGCTTGTCGCCCATGCCGAAGAGGCCGCCGAACGACAGCACCGCGTACGCGATCCGGCCCGTGCCGGTGTCGATCATCAGGTCCTTGATATGGCCGAGCTTTTCGCCGCTCGTGTTGAAGACGTCGTCACCCGTGATGGTGCTCGCCGATAGAACCTTGGTCATGGTGGTCATCGCCATGCGCAAACTCCATTCGATGGTTGATGGGAACGGTCCCCTAGAGGTGCAACGAGCGTGCCAGGCGCGCCCCCTCAGATCGGCAGCCGGAGCGTCTCCACCTGCTTCTTTCTCTGCTGCAACGCCGCCACGAACCGCCGTATCAGGCTGCGGCTGTCGGCGCGAAGCGACGCCGCGATCCTCCTGCTCTCCTCGAAATGGAGGTACTCGGCTCGCTTGCCCGCATAGCGGAGGCAGGCCTCGATGACGTCTCCCATGGAACCGACCCCCCCGATGATGCCGCGTGCCACGCCGATCAGGCCCACACCCGCCAGGCCGTCCGCGTCCCAGACGATGCGCTCCTCCGCCGTCTCCGGCGGCTGACCGGACGAGAAGGAGTGACGGACCACCACGCGACGAATGCTCGCCCGGGTGCCCTCGGGGAGCCAGGTGGAGGCGAGGAACTCGTTCGCCACCGACGCGCCACGGAGGCCGTGCTCGGCTCCGTTCTCGGACGCGACCCAGCCGATGTCGTGAAAGAGCGCGCCACAGAGCAGCACGAGGGGGTCGGTGGCCTCCCGCGTCGACCGCGCGATGCGCAGTGAGTTCTTCACCACGGTGAGGACGTGCGCATAGTCGTGTGCCGTCTGGTCGGAGTGGTTCACCCGCACGAACTTCGCCACGCTCTCTATGAGCGCGGCCTCCCGCGCCGACAGTCGGGGTGAGCCCGGCTTCGCCTCACCAGCCCGCGGAGGGAGCGTCAGGGCGCCGTGGCCTTGGGGCGTGCCGATCTCGGCCTCCGACTCCACCTTCGCCATGGCCACCGTGAGGTCCCCCGCTCCCTCGGACTCCGCTGCCTCGCCGAGCGAAGGGATCGGGACCTCGACGCCGTCGGACACGGGCCACGGGATGCGGTGCAGCTGTCGGACCTCGTCCTCGAGCGCCTCGCGGAAGCGCCCCACGACCTCGATGGTGTCGGCGTGCAGCGCCTCTCCCATGCGGCGGCTCACGGCGAAGTGGAGCCTGTCGTAATCCCCCAGACGCTTCTGGATGCGGTCCTCGATGATGTGCCCCGTCGAGCCGCGCCTCCCCATGAGGCCCCGCAGCATGCCGATGATTCCCAGGCGGTCGAGCGCGTCGGCGTCGTACACCACCCGCTCCTCCACGGTCTCCGGCGGTACCCCCGTGGTCGGCGTGTGTCGCGCGATCACCTTCAGGATGCGCTCGCGCACCTCGCCGGGCACGTCCGTGGAGTGAAGCCACTCGCGCGCGACCGCCGCCCCCTTGAGACCGTGCAGCAGCCCATTCGCTGCGCCGGATGCGGCCGAGGTCGTGGAACAACGCGCCCATCACGACCACGAACGGGTCGGCCGCCTCCGCGGTCTGCTGCGCGATGCGGATCGCGTAGTCCGTCACGGCGAGTACGTGCGAGTGATCGTGGCCTCCCTCGTTCCGATGATTCGTCCGCACGAACGCCTCGGCCTGGCGCGTCAGCTCCACCTCATGAGCGAGGAGTCCACGTTCCAGCATCGTCGCCCTCTCGTGCGGAGGTTGGTCGTCGTCACCGACTACGCGCTTCGCCACACCGGGCGATCGCGCTGCGTAGTCGCGCTCGCGGCTGCCCTCCGCCCCACGGGGTCAGATCTTCAGCACGAACTGAGGGTGCAGGCATGCGGCCACCTCCATCATGTCCAACTCCAGAGCCCGGTCCAGGACCTCTCGGTTCCGGTACTCGAACGGAAGATCCCGTACGTCCTCCACGATTTGGCGGCCCTGCCCGCTGCGTGGCTCGAGCTCGAAGTATCGTTCACCGTTGAGGCTGTGCACGCGGCTGACACCGACGACATCGGGAAACACGTAGCCGCCGCCGTGCGGGAGGAGATGGGCACCCGCGACGTGCTCCTCGACTCCGAGCCGTCGGGCGCGCGCGCCGAAGTCGAGCTGCTCCATGACGCGTCGACTCAGGTTGGGCCGCCCTCGCACGAGGTAGGAGGGCACGTCGGGTCGCAGGCCGAGCGGATAGAGCAGATCGTCGCCGGTGAAGCTGTAGCTGCCGAGCACCATCCGGTTCATGCCGACCAACCCTTGATGAGTCTCGTTGTTCAGCAGCTCGAACGCGTCGAAGGCGCGGTCGGCGGCGTACCGGCGCCGCTGGCGCGCGAACGCCTCCACTCGTCTGTAGAAGCCCAGGTACTGACAGGCATCGTGCCCGACGAGAACGCGGAGGGGGCCGAAGGGAGTCTCGTACACCCTCATGCGCGCGCGCAGCGTGGCGCTCTGGTCCCAGTACAGGCCCGGTCCGAGTCGACTCTCACCACGCAGCTCGTCTCCGGCGAAGTGCATCATGAACACGTATGGAGGCAGGTGCTCCCCTTCGGCGGGGACGACCCGACAAACGTCGATGAAGTGATTGCTGTTGCCGAAGTCCCACGCGACGGGCACGCCGTCGATCTCGACTTCGGTCCTCGTCAGATCATGGATCCGCTCGAGCAGCTCCAGGGGGTCGGGCAGCCGCTCGAGCCCGCCGACGATGATGCCGCAGGCGTTCGGCTTGAGGTCGAGTATCACGAGCTCGTCCCTCCCGCCTCCCCAAGTGACCGCACCGCCGTATCCGAAACCGCTCCGCCATCGCGCCGAGTTGCGCGTGACCGTCACGTCCGGAGCGGTGACGAAGGTGGCGTCCGGCCGCATGCCCAGCACCTCCTGGACGTAGTGGATCTTGGCCAGGCCGTAGCGCATGTTCGCGAGCGCCAGGCGCGCTCCGCTGTCCGTGAGGCCCGTGGAGAAGATGTGCTGCTCCGCCCTCGTCAGTCTCGCCTGTTGATCCACTTCGTCTCTGACAGATCTCCGGTCCGGCAGCGTGTTCCACGGTTGGTCGGGCTTCCGGACCGCCTCAAGATGCATGCCGCGAGCGGGTCGGCGGCCCGGCAGCGCTGGCACAGGCCTTGCCCCTTCCGCCTCCGGCGACCGGGCGGCTCCGCGGATCGAGGGCGGGCCAGTCGTCCGGCTGCGCCGTTCACCCGAACATCGAAGAGCGGAGGCCATCGAAACATGGCGAAGAGGCAAAAATCGCAGGACACGAAAGAGCGAACGAAGTCCGGACGGCGATACTCCACCGGCGGCGGGCAGAGCTCCGGCGCCGACAGCCAGAGCGAGGCTGCCGGGCGCGGCACCGCGCGTCCTCACGAGGAGGGGATGGAAGGGGGCATCTACGCAGGGGAGGACCTGAACGAGGCGTCGCTCGAGGACCTACGGGAGTTCGCCGACGAGCTGCAGATCGAGGACTACGAGAGCCTGACGCGTGCCGAGCTGGTGCGGGAGATCCGCAACCAGACGCAGGCGAGGCCATAGGTCGCAAGCCTACCGCGACGAAAAACGAACGAGAATGGGAAGGGCCCGGTCCCCTCGGGGGGGCCGGGCCCTTCGTGCTCACGGCTTCCGAGCGACGAGCGCAGACCGCCAGGTGCCTCGGGGGCGCGACGATTGCCGCGCCCCTGAGGCGGTCCCGCCGGGAATGGTGGAGCTACGGCCGGATCACATACCCATGCCGTCGTCGAACCAGGTCGAGCGGCCGACCTCCCACTCGGTGGTATCGAGCTGGCCGTCGTCGTTGGCGTCGAACACCTCGAAGAAGAAGTCGCCCAGGTCGCGCTGGTCGACGGTGCCGTCCCCGTTGGCGTCGAGCTGACCCTGGATGTCGACCCTCTCGTCGGCGGCCGCCATCTCCTCCTGGGTCAGCGCTCCGTCGCCGTCCACGTCCCAGTCCACGTACGTGCCTACCTGCGCGTTCGGATAGAGGGCCTGCGTGCCCGCCTGCCACTCCTGCTCCGTGATGCTTCCGTCTCCGTCCACGTCCCAAGCCTCGCGCACGTTCTCCCGGAAGGCCTCGCGATCGAACCCCTCGTCACCGATCCAATCGTCGAACACGCCCTCGTCGGTCGACCAGCCGTTGAACTCGTCACGCTGGAGGGACTGGTCCTGATTGATGTCCCACTGGCCAAACGCGGTCGTGGTGGGCCGCTGCGTCGGAGGCGCCTCGGCGGCCTCCGCCTCCACATCGTCCATTTGCTGTCCGGTGTCCGGCGCGCAACCGCCGAGTAACAGCCCGGGCATGGCGAACAGCCCAATGATTCCAGCTCGTTGACTCATGGCTTTCTCGCTCCGCTTGTGTCGGGATTCTCTTTGCGCCCACGGATCCACCTGATCCGCTACACGCCTCCGTACGCAACGTCCGTGCCGAACCGCCTCCCGAGCCGATGATCGCCGTCCCCCGTCGGGGCGAGGCACTCTTGCCCGCCGCGCGGGCTCAAACACCCAGCTCGTTGTTGCGGACCGCCGCCTCGTCGGCGAGGCGCGTAACGCCCGGAGGCACGCGCGATCCGCGCATCTCCAGCCCCCTGCGCTCCTCGCCGGGGTCCTCACCGTCGGGCGCCGGAAGCACGCGGTCCACGAGCCCCATGACGTCGGCGAACAACCCGGGAGCCAGCGCGTGGGCGAGGCGCACCAGGGTCGCCTGCCACGAGAGGGTGACGTAGGCCTCGCCGCGCTCCAGGGCGGCGACGATCCGGCGAGCGGCGCGGTCCGCGTCCATGGACGTCAACCGCAGCGAGCCGCCCGCGCCGAACCAGGCGAGCTCCGCCTCCCGGTCTCCCTTGAAGCGGGCCTGGTAGATCGAACCGGTACGCATGAGTCCCGGGATGACGGTCGTGACGATGATGCCGTGCTTGGCGAGCTCGACGCGGAGGCCCTCCGACAGTCCGACCGCGGCGTACTTCGAGAACACGTACGGGAGCAGATGCGGCAGGGGGACCTCTCCTCCGATCGATCCGATGTTGACGATCCGGCCCCCGCCGCACGCGCGCATGACGGGGAGCGCGGCCAGCACTCCGCTGACGAACCCCATCGCGTTCACCTGGAGCGCCCGCTCGAAGTCCTCCCGCGTCATGACCTCCAACGGACCGACCTGGATGACGCCCGCGTTGTTGACGAGCACGTCCAGACGGCCCCAGCGGCGTCGCACGGCCTCGACCGCCGACACGAGGGCGTCGGGGTCCGTGACGTCACAGCGGACGCACAGGACCCTTACGTTCCTGCCTCGCAGGTCCTCCTCGGCCCGGCCGAGCTCGGCCTCGTCACGGGCGCAGATGGCAACGCACGCCCCCCTCGCACCCAACTCTCTGGCCAGCAGCAGGCCGAGTCCCCTCGAGCCGCCGGTGACGAGCGCCACGCGCCCCTCCAGGTCGAGCGGGCGCCGGCGCAGGGCGCGCAGCGCGACGAACGCCACACCCCCGGCCAGCGCCGCGGCCGCCACGCTCGAGCGCCTCATGGCCCGGCCATCCGGCCGTCACCGTCGAAGCGACGCCCCCGCTCGGTCAGCCCGATCAGGTAACGAACATCGCCCGGCCCGTGGTAGACCATCGCCCTCAAGAGTCGCTCCGGTCGTCGTGTCTGGAAGCTTCGCGATACGTGGCAACTCCGGCTCGAGGTGCAAGACACATGCCCCCGGTGGCATGCCCTTTGCGTACCATCGATGGCTTTGAGCAACGGTTCGGAGAGAGGCCGCGCGATCCATCGAGCGGCCTCCGGAGGGTTGGAAGTGGAAGCTCGGAGGCGGCAGCGGGGGAGGGGGGTCGACGGGCCCGAAGCAAGCCCGGCCGACTCGTCGCCCGAAGCCGAGCACGCCGGAGTGGAAGGCGGTGAGCAGCCTCGCGGGAACGAAGGCGGCCCGCGGGCCGTCGAGCCGGGCGAGGAGGAGCCGCGGGCCGCCGGCGCGTGGCTGACCAAGCGGGTCCTCCACCCGAAGCGGCGATGAGGCTCGCCGGCGCCCATCCGAACCGGATGGTCCTGAGCACCGCGCCAGCCATCCTGCTCGCCCTCGCGTGTAACGAACCGGGCAACAGCGCTCCGCGGGACGGCGCCGACGACGCGGGGGAGGTGCACGAGTCACGGCTTCTCGATTTCCGGGTCGAGACCGTGGTGGACGGGCTGGAGCACCCTTGGGGCATGGCTTTCCTCCCCGGCGGCGACATCCTGGTGACGGAGCGCCCGGGGCGGTTGCGCGTCGTGCGCGAGGGCTCGCTGGTCGACGCACCGATCGGGGGCGTGCCCGACGTCGGCGCGGGGGGGCAGGGCGGCTTGCTGGACATCGCGCTCCACCCCTCGTTCGAGTCCAACGGGTGGGTCTATCTCAGCTACTCGAAGCGCGGAGGGGACGGCCGGACCACCACGGTTGTGCGCGGCCGATTCGAGGAAGACCGACTGACGGAGCTGCAGGAGATCTACGAGGCGGAGGCGTGGGGCGACGGTGAGGTACACTTCGGCTCGCGGCTCGCGTTCGACGAGGCGGGCGATCTGTACGTCACGGTGGGCGAGCGTGGGGAGATGGACCAGGCTCAGAACCTCGCCAACGACAAGGGTGTGGTTCTGCGCCTGCACGACGACGGCGGCATACCGGCGGACAATCCCTTCGTTGCGGAACCGGAAGGCGGAGCCGCCGTGTGGGCGTTCGGCATTCGCAACGCCCAGGGGCTGGCCTTCCATCCCGGGACGGCTGAGCTGTGGGAGGCCGAGCACGGCCCACAGGGAGGCGACGAGATCAACGTCATCGAGCGGGGCCGCAACTACGGCTGGCCGGAGATCACCTACGGGGTGGACTACGACGGGAGCGTCATCAGCCCGCTCACCTCCAAGGAGGGCATGGAGCAGCCGGTCCACCACTGGGACACCTCTCCGGCGCTCTCGGGCCTGACCGTCTACGACGGCGACGTGTTCACTCCCTGGCGGGGCCACCTCTTCGCCGGCGGGCTCGCCGGCCAACAGCTCCTCCGGCTCGTATTCGACGGACACGAGATGGTGGACAGCGAGGAGCTCCTCACCAGCCTCGGACACCGGATCCGCGACGTCCGCACCGGCCCGGACGGTCTTCTCTACCTGCTGGTGGACGCCCCCGACGCCCCCATGCTACGGCTCGAGCCCGTGAGCCCCTGAGGGCCTGAACGCGCGTCCGAGCGCCGGCGCGGACCCTCCCCTCGCTCGTCGGCACGGTTCTGGCAGCTACCCCGCGCAACGGCGGCGTAACGCCAGGCTCTCGCGAATGAGGGAGTGTCCGATGTGGGCGACAGTTGACGCGTGTGATGGGCGACGGTCGGAGTGCGAAGGCGGTCCGGCCGAGGCGCACCACCCCATTCCCACCCGCGCACGGGATCGGCGGGATCCATGTGCGGACTAGCGGGCGTGTTGAACCTCCGCGAGCCGCGCCCGATCGACGAGGACCTGCTGCTGCGGATGACGGCCATCCTCCGCCACCGCGGGCCGGACGCGTCCGGCGCCTACGTCGATCCGTGGATCGGGCTCGCCCACGCGCGCCTAAGCATCGTCGGGCTGGAAAACGGCACGCAGCCTATCGCGAACGAGGACGGGACGCTCTGGATCGTGTTCAACGGCGAGGTCTTCAACCACGTCGAGCTGCGCGCCGACCTGATGGCGCGCGGTCATCGCTTCTCCACCGACACCGACACGGAAGTGATCATCCACGCGTTCGAGGAGCACGGCGCGGAGTGCGTCCACCTGTTCAACGGCCAGTTCGCCTTCGCGATCTGGGACTCGGTGGAGCGCACCCTGTTCCTGGCAAGGGACCGGGTCGGGATCCGGCCGCTCTACTTCGCGCGCCACGACGGGAGGCTCCTGTTCGGGTCCGAGATCAAGGCGCTGTTCCTCGTCCCGGGAATGGAGCGGAGCATCGACCCGCGCTCGCTCCTGGAAACGGCGACGCTCTGGACCATGCTCCCGGGCCGCACCTCGTTCCGCAACGTCGAGGAGCTTCCGCCGGGACACGTGATGTGGGTCCGAAACGGCCGGGTCGACGTCCGCAGGTATTGGAGCCCGCCGGCCCCCGGTCCGGACGAGATGTGGAAGGGCACGCTCGAAGAGGCCTCGGACAGGCTGGAGGAGCTCTTCGTCGACGCCGTTCGCCTCCGGCTGAGGGCCGACGTGGAGGTGGGCGCCTATCTCAGCGGCGGTCTCGACTCCTCTTTGACGACGGCGGTGGTCGCCCGCCGCTTCGACAACCGGATTCGCACCTTCTCGGTCTCGTTCGAGGAACGGCGGTTCGACGAGTCCGTCTACCAGCGAGAGCTCGCGCGCGAGCTGGACTTGGCGCACGGCGAGGTACGCGCGAGCAATGCCGACATCGCGTCGGCGCTCGGAGCAGTCGTCTGGCACACGGAAGCGCCCCTGCTGCGCACGGCGCCTGTTCCGCTCTTCCTCCTCGCCGGCCTCGTTGCCCGAAATGGCCTCAAGGTCGTGCTCACCGGAGAGGGGGCCGACGAGCTCTTCGGCGGATACGACATCTTCAAGGAGGCGAAGGTCCGCCGGTTCTGGGCCAAGCGGCCCGACTCCAGGTGGCGCTCCAGGCTGCTCGAGCGGCTGTACCCGTACGTGTTCTCCGAGCCGGAGCGCTCGAGCCACTTCCTGCGCGCCTTCTATGCGCGGGGACTGTCCGACCGCGACGATCCGCTCTTCTCGCATCGTGTGCGCTGGACGAACAGCGGACGCAACCGGGCGCTCCTGTCCCGCCAGGTGCTCGAGAGCCTTGGGGGCTACGATCCCGTGGAGGAGCTGGCGGCCGCGCTCCCACGGGACTTCGAGCGGAGAACCTGGCTGTCCCGCGCCCAGGCCCTGGAGATCACCGGCTTTCTGTCCGGCTATCTCCTCTCCTCTCAGGGAGACAGGGTGGCGATGGCGCACTCCCTCGAGGCGCGCTTCCCCTTCCTGGACCACCGCTTGATCGACTTCTCCTTCCGGCTCCCCGATCATTGGAAGCTGCGCGGGCTCGACGAGAAGCACATACTCAAGCGGGTCGCCGCGCGCCACCTCCCCCCCGCCATCGCGCGCCGGCCAAAGCAGCCCTTTCGCGCCCCCATACAAGAGGCCTTCGGCGGCGCGATTGCCGGGGGCACGGTGCCCGACCTCCTGGCAACCGAGGCGATCGCCAGGGTGGGGATGTTCGACACGGGCAGGGTGTCCGCGCTGAGCCGACGGCTACGCGAGGGGCGAGACCTCGGCGAGGTTCAGAGCATGGCGGTCATGCTGGTTCTGACGGCTCAGCTGCTCCATGAGGTTCTCGTGGAGGGGTTCCCGACCACGGTCCCGACGCGTCGCCCCGACCGTCTGATCCGGCGGATGGGTGTTCCCGCCGAGGCCCTGGCCGCCCGAGCGTCATGAGCGTCCTCTGCCGTCCCGAGCGCTCTCGCGATCCGTCGGGCAAGGGCGCCGGCGCGGCGCCCCTCCACGAGCTCGCAGCCGACGTGCTGCGACTCGACGCCGAGCGCACGGTGGACGACATCCGTAGCGCGCTGCGGTCGTTGCTGCGCACGGAGCTCAAGCGTAGAGGGCTGGTCGTGGCCGTCTCGGGCGGCATCGACAGCAGCGTCACCGCCGCGCTCGCGGTGCGCGCCGTCGGGCCCGAGCGCGTGTTCGGGCTGCTCATGCCCGAGCGTCACTCCGCGCCGGAGACCCTTCCGCTGAGCCGCCGCCTCGTGGAGTGGCTGGGCATCGAGCACGCGCTGGAGGACATCACTCCGGCGTTGGAGGGCGTGGGCTTCTACGAGCGCTACGACGCGGCCGTGCGGCTTGCGGTTTCCGACTACGATGAGGGCTGGAGGTCCAAGATCGTCCTCTCATCCATGCACGAGCGCGCGGGCTATGCGCTCTACTCGCTCGTCGCCCGATCGCCCTCGGGTCGCACGGTGACGACTCAGCTGCGCCTCCGCGCCTACCTCGAGATCGTGGCCGCGACGAACTTCAAGCAGCGCACGCGGAAGATGCTCGAGTACTACCACGCCGATCGCCTCCACTTCGCCGTGGCGGGGACACCGAACCGGCTGGAGTACGATCAGGGCTTCTTCGTGAAGGGCGGCGACGGCCTCGCGGACGTCAAGCCGATCGCCCATCTGTACAAGACGCAGGTATACCAGCTGGCGGAGCATCTCGGCGTCCCCGAGTCCATCCGCAAGCAGGCGCCTTCAACCGACACCTACTCCCTCGGGCAGGGCCAGGACGAGTTCTACTTCGGGCTCCCGCACGAGAAGGTGGACCTGTGCCTCTACGGCCTGAATCACGGGGCATCCGCGGAGGCCGTGGCGCTGGCGGCCGGGCTCACGCCCGACCAGGTGCGCCACATGTTTCGCGACATGCGCCGCAAGCGCGTCGCCACCCGGCCGCTCCACATGCAATCTCTGCTGGCTTCCGAAGTGCCCGAGATACCACCACTCAAGGGAACGTGAGATCGCGAGGTCTTCATGCAGATGTCCGAACGCAAGCGCCTCGTGCGCTCCTTCATCGTGGACAACCTGCTCTTCGGAGACGGCGAGCGCCTCGAGGGCGATACGCCCTTCCTCGAGGAGGGGATCGTCGACTCCACGGGTGTCCTCGAGCTCGTCCTCTTCCTCGAGGAAACGTTCGACATTCGTGTCGAGGACACGGAGGTGATTCCGGAGAATCTCGACTCGTTGGACCGGATCGACGGGTTCCTCGAGAGCAAGATCGCAAGAAAGGCGCCTGCAGCCGGCCTCTCCTCCTGAGCGCGGTGGGCGCGGACTCGCTGGACGGCTCCATCGAGACCGCCCGGGCGGCTGGCCCGCCGTGCGGCCAGGCTAGACCGCGGTGTCGCCCTCGGAGACCGACGCCGGCTCCGGTGCCAAGTCCCCGGCGGCTTCGGCCTCCAGACGTGCGCGCACCACCGTTCGCAGCAGCTTGCCCCGGTCCGAGCGAGGCAGATCGGCGACCAAGCGCACCTCCGAGGGCACCTTGTGGCGCGGCAGGACGTCCAGGCACGCACGCTGGACGGCGCGCGGGTCGGGCTGCCGACCGTCGCGGGGGACCACCACGGCGACGATGCGCTGTCCGAGCATGTCGTCCTCCACGCCGACCACCGCGCACTCCTCGACGTCGGACATCGCGCTCACCACGTCCTCGATCTCCTGCGGCCCGATTCGATGCCCTCCCGAAGAGATCATCTCGCTGTGGCGCCCCGATATGTACAGGTAGCCGTCGCGGTCCAGGAATCCAATGTCGCCGGTATGGAGCGCCCCTCCCCGGAGGGCATGCCTCGTGGCCGCCGGTTCCCGGAGATACCCCATCATGACGTTCGATCCCGTGGCGATGACTTCACCGACCGTCCCCGGCCGCACCGGCCGCCCCGTGGCGTCGACCACGGAGATCGCCACGCCCCGAACGGGGACCCCCACCGAGCCCGGCTTCCGGTCGAGGTCCTCGGGCGGCAGGTAGGAGAGCCGGGCGCTCGCCTCCGTCTGCCCGTACATCACGAACAGCTTCGCTCGCGGGAAGGCCGCGCGGACGCGCGCCGCCAGCGCCTGGTTCATGGGCCCGCCGGCCTGCGTCAGGTAGCGCAGGCGACTCATGTCGAACCTGCCGGGATCGCCCACGCGCAGAAGCGCGGCAAAAGTGGAGGGGACGCCCGAGAGGCCGGTGCAACCTTCATCCTGCGCGGTCTCCAACACGCGCACCGGGAAGGCGGTGGTTCCCGCCTGCACGATCGAGCCCCCGACCGCGAGGTGCGTGTGGAGCACCGAGCTCCCGTACACGTAGTGATAGGGGAGCACCATCGCGAGCCTGTCTTCCGCGCGCAGCTCCAGGTACTCGATGACGGCGCGGACGTTCGACACCACGTTCCGGTGCGACAGCATCACGCCCTTGGGGCCGCCGCTCGTGCCGGAGGTGTACTGAATACACGCTAGGTCGGAGTCCCCCGAAGCCCCTTTGAAGAGCGCCACCCCGTCGCGTTGGGCGTCCTCGAGGTCGACGAGCTCCACCGACGGGGGCAGCGCTCCGACGGGAGCTCCGGCGGACAGCACGGCACGCAGGCCGGGGAGGAGGGACCGGGGATCGGCGAGATGCGCCAGCAGGGATCCCGGCGCGATGAGCGCGGTCGACTCGCTGTGGTCGAGGACGCGGCTCAGCGCCCGCCCACGGGTGTCGGGGCTCACGGGGACGACCACCGCTCCCGCCATGAGGACGCCGTAGTACGCCACCAGGTACTCCACGCAGCCGTCGAGCGCGATCGTGACCCGCCCTCCCCTGCGGACGCCGGCCTCACGGAGGGTGCCGGCCACGCGCGCCGCGCGCAGCGCGAGCGGGCCGTAGCGCACGGGTTGCCGGGCCGGACCGTAGGCGACCGCGTCGGGCGCCCGCTCCGCGCTGTCGAGGAGGAGCTGTTGCAGCTCAGAGCGCCGGCGTCGCGTCGTCACCGGCCCACCGGCGCCGGCGCCGACCTGTTGGTCCGACTCCCGTCCCCCAGCTGGCCGCTCTGGTTGAGTCCCCAGCAGTACCGGCCGCCTTCCCGGGCCAGCCCGCACGTGACACCGCCGCCGGCCGAGATCTCCGCGAACGAGAGGCCTCCGCTGACCGCGGAGGGAACCGTCGCGTTCATCGTCGTGCCTTCGCCGAGCTGCCCGTGGCGATTCTGGCCCCAGCAGTACGCCGCGCCGTCCTCCAAGAGGGCGCACGTGTGGACCGCACCCGCCGCCAGCCCCACGGGACGTCCCGGCAGCTCCGCCACCGGCGTGGGCTGGGGCCGCCGCTCCGTCGTACCGTCGCCGAGCTGACCGAACGCGTTTTCACCCCAGCAGAGCACGCGGCCGCCCTGAATGGCGCAGGTGTGCGCGCTGCCGGCGACGACGTCCTCGACCGAGCTCGTGATCCAGCGCGGGACGAGTCGGTCCAGCCCGGTTCCCTCGCCCAGCTGCCCCTCGGCGTTGGAGCCCCAGCAGTGCAGCTCGCCGGATACCGTCACGCCGCAGGTGTGGCTCCAACCCGCGACGAGCCGCTCGAACATGGTGCCACTCACGGTCACGGGAGCGGAGCGGTCACCGCGTGTGCCGTCTCCGAGCTGCCCCGACAGGTTCTGACCCCAGCACGCCGCCTGCCCCCAGGCGCTGAGACCGCACGTGTGCGAGGCGCCCGTCGCGATGGTGGAGAACCTCAGATCGGTCGCGACGGCGCTCGGCCGGGCGCTGTCCTCGCGGGATCCGTCCCCCAGCTGTCCGCTCTCGTTCCCCCCCCAGCAGGAGGCCCTGCCCTCGGCGTCCAGGGCGCACGCGTGTGACATGCCCGCCGCAACGGCCATGACGCGCTCGGCCGAACCGGTGCTCTGCCCCCGGTCGTCGGCCCCACGGCACCTGGCGGTCCCGCCGGAAACGGCACAGACGTGCGTGCCTCCGACCGCGAAGGTCCGTCGCAGCACCGTCACCGTCCCGCCGAACGCGGCGTCCGGTCGATCGGCCGGCGGCGTGGCCGGGACGAGGCTCGCACGCTCCGGCGCGCCCCGGGGCGCCGGCTGCTCCACTCCGGAAGGGGCCGGCGTCGACTCCAGCGGCTCGGTGGCGCCCAGCGCGGTCGCGGTGAACGTCGCCGGAATGCCAACGGCCGGCGCCTGTGCCGATGCCA
>Ga0302046_10003170_pt1 | contig 14947 bp, 11 predicted proteins | sample RVTome_11_FD_200261 | JGI IMG/M metagenome (GOLD analysis project Ga0302046, IMG submission 200261) | Soil microbial communities from uranium-contaminated site in the Upper Colorado River Basin, Wyoming, United States - RVT147D111 (version 2) ...
AACGGTAGCGCGGTGACTCGGCGAGCGCGAGTCGCCGAACGCTAACGGGCGCGCGCGAGCTACTTTGCCACGCTCTTCGCCACCGGGATCACGGCGGCATAGACGGACACGACGCGCCCATCGAAGTTCGCCATGTTGAGCCCGTCGATCGCCTTACGCGCGCCCAAGGCGGTTTCCATCTCGACGAACGCGCTGCGGCGGCTGCCGCCGCCGGCGTCGCGCTCGATGCGCACGGACAGGACTCCGCCGAATTTCGCGAACTTGCCGACCAGGCCCTCTTCCGTAGCCGTGAGCGGCAGGTTGTTCGCGTAGAGGGTGGTGCTCACGCGTGAGATTCCTTTCGTGGGGGCCGCCAGCGGAACTGGCTAAAGAGACAGTCTACAGGAGATTCCTCGGCCTAACGCGCCATTCGCCTCGAGTCACTCCGTATGCGCTCCGGAGCGCTGCGAAGCACGCGCGGCGCGCATCCTGTACACTGGCGTGCAGCCGGATTCGCCGGCGATTTCCCCCTCATAGGAAACCCGTTATGTCCACACTGCCTTCCACGCACGCCGCGGCGGCGTCTCAGTGATGGCCTATCGGGGTGGTTATGGCCGACGCCGCCCGGCGCCACCTGCCATGGACGCCGGTCACGAAGAATCGTATCGGCTCGTGACCATCGAGCCCGCGCGCGCACCCGAGGGTTTCCAGGGCCGCGACTGGCTCGTCTATCGAATATCGCAGGGCAACAACATGATCACGGGATATCGGCAGGGCGATCTGCGCGCCGCGACCGCCGACGTCGAGAGGATCGTGGTCGGTCTCAACGAGCGCCGCGTCGCGAGCAAGGGCCGCCCGGGCCCCAAACCGAAGGGGTCGACGCCCGCGGCCTCCGCAGCCTCCGCGGCCGCACCGGTCGCGACGCCGGAAGTCGACGCCGGCGAAAGCTAGAGCGAGTGGCTCTTGAAGAACTCCCACATCGCCGCGGTCGCATCGACTTCGTCGCGCGCCCAGCGATGCACGAGCCCATCGACACGCACGAGCCGCACCTCGGCGCGGCACCCGGAATAACTCAAGGTCGACAACGGCCCCGGCGGATCGTCGAGCACGGCATCGCCGTCGCAGCGGTTGTGGCGCGCCCAGCCAGCGAGCGCATCGGGCACGCTTTCGAGCCACTCCAGGCCGCGGCTCTCGACGTGACCGTCGTACGTGTTCTGCGGATCGGCGAGGCCGTGGAACGTGAGCACGGGGATCGCCCGCCCGCCGCACGGACCGGGCCACCGCAAGCCCGCCATCGGCGCGATGGCGGCGATGCGATCGTTCAAGCGGCAGGCGAGCAACGACGACATACGCGCGCCGCCCGAGAAACCCGTCGCGTACACACGCGTGCGATCCGTGCACACGTGCACCGCGACGTGATCGATGACATCCGACACGTACCGCACGTCGTCGGGACGATCGCCGGTCACGGGCACGTTCCAGCGGTTGCCTTCGGCGCCGGCCTGCAACGTCGCGACGGCGAAGCCCTCGCTTTCGGCCAGCGCCTCGAAGCGGCTCGTGCCCGCTTGACGCTCCGCGGTGCCGCCGCTGCCGTGCATGTCGAGCACGAGCGGCAACGGCGTGCGGCCGTCGTAACTGCGCGGCACGAACAATCGATACGTGCGCTCGCGGTTTCCCGACGTGAGCTTCTGCGCGGCGACGCCGGCGGCGAAAGTTTGCGAGCACGCACTCGAGGGCGACGTCGGCCCGCTCTGCGCGCGCGCGACGGGCGATAAAGCAACGGCCGCGGCGAACGCGGCAACGACACCGGCAAGACGCATGGGACCCCCCCCGAGCGCATGAGCGCGACGGCCGCAGCATCCCGCAATCCGCGCCGGGCATGCAAGGGGATAGCGCCGGCGCCCCGAGCTGGCGTCAGTACTCGATGAAGCTGCGCAGCATGCGCGGCCGATCGGCCGTGCGCCCAGTGAAGATCTCGAACGCCGCTGCGGCCTGGTAGACGGCCATGCCGCTGCCGTCGAGCGTGCGGCACCCACGAGCACGCGCGGCCCGCAGCAGTTCCGTCTCGAGCGGAAAGTAGACGATGTCGGCCAGCCAGTGCCGCGGCGTCAGGCGCGACGTGTCCAACGGCGGCTGCGGGCTCCCGACCATGCCCATCGGCGTCGCATTCACGATCCCGTCCGCGCCGTCGACGACGAGCAGCGGATCGTCGCAGACAGCCGCGCGCTTCGCGCCGAACGCCGCCTGCAGCTTGTCGACCAGCGCCGTCGCGCGTGGGCGATCCTGGTCGCAGACGTGCAACGTCGCGACACCGAGCTCGAGCAGCGCCTGGGCCGTGGCAGCGCCGGCGCCGCCGGCGCCGATCTGAAGCACGGTGCGCAGCTCAGCGTCGGGCAAGCCAACGCGCATGCTCTCGGCGAAGCCGATGACATCCGTGTTGTGTCCGATGCGTTTGCTGGCGGCGAACTTGACCGTATTGACGGCGCCGACACGGGTTGCGCTCGGCGTCAGCTCGTCGAGGCACTGGATGACGGCTTGTTTGTACGGGTACGTGATGTTGAGCCCGGCATATCCCAGCCCCGCGGCGGACTCGAGCTGCGTGCACAAGTAGGATTCGTCGCGACCGAGCACGGCGAAGTCGAGCAAGTTGTACGTGAGTGCAAGCCCTTGCGCCTGGGCTTCCCGTTCGTGCAGCCACGGCGAGCGGGATGCGCCGATGTTGCGCCCGACGAGCCCCGTAAGAATCTGCGACAAATCTAGCCCCAATGTCACCCGGAGCGGCCATCCAAGCGGGAACCGTGTCGCCGGTCAACTCGACCGGGCACGCGACCCCGCCGGTACGAGCTAGAACCGCGTGCGCACACCCACGGTAAGCACGCGTCCCAACGGACTCGCGTTGACCGGATCATAGGCCGCGACGCCGACGCCGTTGTTGCCGCCGATCGCGAACGTGTTGTATTGCGGCGGATCCTCGTCGAACAGATTGAGCGCGTCGAGAAACAACTCGGTATCGCGTAGTTGGAACGCCACGTTGAGATCGACCGTGGCGAACGAGTCGACGGGATCGCCGCCGCCGCCGTTCGGCAGACCGGCCGTACGCGTCGGCTGCACCGCCGCAGTACCGCTCCAGTTACGGTAGCTGCCGAGGTAGTTGTAGAACACGTTCAGCCGGAACGCTTCGCGCTCGTAGCCGAAGTTGAGCCGCGCTTCGTCCTCGACCGACGGGAACGTCGTGTTGAAGCCCGCGGTGCCGAGCACGCTGAACTTCGTGCCGTTCGCGCCGAAGAACTGATCGAACTTGGTCTTGTGCGTCAGCGCTGCGCCCACGTTCATCGAGCCGCCGCCGGCATCGAACTCGTAGTTGACCGCGAGGTCCAGCCCTTCGACGTCGAGATTCAGCACGTTGCGCTGCTGGAAGTTGTAGAAGAAGAAAGTGTTGGCGTTCAACGCGCCCGTTTGCGGCAAGCCCGCCGCCGCCGCTGCGATCTGCGCGGGTGTCGCACCCGCCGGGAAGAACTGGAACAGAAAATTCAAGTCGGCCGAGCCGAGCACGAGCGACGGGACGGGCGCCGTGATGCCGCCGCGCAGCTCGTTGACCCACTTCGTCAGGCTGATGCGCAGCCCCGGTGCGCCGGGCGGCGTGATGTCCGCGCCGAGGCTCCAGCTAGTGCCGGTTTGCGGCTGCAACGTACCACTGCCGCCGGTGAGGAATAGTCCCGTCACGTTGTTCAGCGAGCACGTCGTCGAGCCCACGGGGCACCCCGGAATGCCGATCGCCGACGGGAAGCTCGCGGTCGAGATCGTCGGCGGCCCGCCGGGCAGGCCCTGGCCGGCGATGCCGGTGAAACCCGACTCGCCCGTGAGGCCGAACTGGTTTGCGCCGCGGCTCGTCAACGCGGGCGCGACGAACGCCTCCGCGTAGTTGGCGCGCAGCATCACGGCCTCGACGATTCCCCAGTTGAGAGCGATCTTCGGATTGGTCGTCGAGCCCACATCGCTGTAGTCGTCGTAGCGCGTCGACAGGTTGACCGCGAAGCTGCGCACGGCCGGGACGTCCTGCTCCGGGCTGACGAACGGCAGGTAGAGCTCCGCGTACGCGGACTTGACGTCGCGGTCGTAAGGAATGAACAGCTGCGCCGAACCCGTGGACGCAGGGCCCGTGTTGTTCGGCCGCACGATGTCCTGCTCGAGCTGGTAGTCGATGAGCTCGCCACCGACGGCGAGCTGCGCGGCGCCGCCGCGCATCGTGAACAGATCGCCGTCGAACTTGAAGTACAGGTTCTTGATGGTCTGGTCACCGACTTGGATCTGACCGGAGTCGGTCAGCGCAGCGAGTACGGCGGCCGAGGTGCCGTTGCCGAACGGATCGAGCGAGTTGGCCGCGGTCAGCGGCGTATTGAGCACGACCGTCGTCTGGCCGGGGACCGACGGCGCCGTCGTGCTGCCGCCGCCGTTGGTCGTGCCGTTTACCCCTAAGTTGAAGCACGAGCCGCACAGTTGCCCGAAGCTCTGCTGCCGCGACGAATCGAGACCGACCAGCAAACCCGTGTTGAACGACCAGCTGCCGCTCAATTCGTAGTCGGCGTCGAAACGACCGTACACGGTCTCGACGTCGCTCTTGACATGCGCGCCCGGGCCGAGCAACGCGTCGCCGCTGAAGTTGACGCCGATGGAAGTCGTCCCGGGCGCTACTCCCGTAGGCAACCGGAAAAACGGGCTGATCTGCGCGGCGTTCGCGGCGCCGGGACCGAACATCGTGGCGCTCGCGTTGCCGCGCGGCGCGGCTTGATCGTTCTCGCGCTGCGCGTAGATCAAGTCCTCGGTCAAGGTCAGGCGATCGCTGACATCTTGCTGGACCGTCGCGAACACGCTGTGGCGCCGTTCGCTCGCGAGCAGATCCGCGTGCAGCGCCGGGTCGCAATCGCCGGCGACGACGCCCGCCGCCGTGTAGGGCGTGTAGTAGGTTTGGCCGGCGACGGTGATGCTCGCGGGGCCGCAGCGGTTCGGCGTGAAGTTGCGTCCGCCGCGCGCCGTTTGGTTGGCGCGCACGTAATCGCGGTCGATGGCTTCGAGGTTGTCGCGGTCGGAGTAGTTGTAGGAGACGAGCAACGAGCCGCCGCTCCAGGTCGTGCCGCCGAGTACGCCGGCGCTCACGGTGCCGTAACCGTCGCCGGCACCCGTCTGCAACGACGCCTCGATGCCGTCGACGTTGCGCCGGGTGATGAAGTTGACCACACCGGCGACGGCGTCCGAGCCGTAGACCGACGACGCGCCGTCCGCCAGAACCTCGACGCGCTCCAGCGCGAGCGGCGCGATGATGTTCGGGTCGGCGAGAACGTGATTGATGCCGGACACCGGCATGCGGTGACCGTTGAGCAAGATCAGCGTGCTGTTCGACGCCGATGCGCCGAGGCCGTGGATCGTCGGCGCATTGGTGCCGGCGCCGTCGAAGCTGCCGTACGCGGCCTGTCCCGCGCTCTGCAAGCCCACGACCGACGGCAGGGCTTTCAGAATTTGCTGAACGGTCTGCGCACCGGTGTTCTCGATGTCGCTCCGCCCGAGGGTGACGAGGTTCGAGCCGACGGGTGCGACACCGCGCAGGCTGGAGCCCGTAACGACGATTTCCTCGACATCCGGCGTCGTTTGGGCCGCGGCGTTCTGCGGTCCCGCCGTTACCCCAACGCCCAAAGCCGCAATGATCGCTGAACGAAGCGAAAGACCGACGGTCGAGCTCATTGTAATTCCCCCTAAACGGCGCCCGCGAACGCGAGCTACGCCATGTGTACGAACTGGTTATTTACATGTACCAACTGGTACATGTCAACCTGGGCGGGCGGGTTTCAGGTGGGGGCTAACTCGACGCGCTTCACTTCGCCGACGATGAAGACGTACGCCGCCGCGCCGACGAGCCCCAGCGTCGCGATATAGGCCAGCGCGCCGTAGAAGCTGCCGGTGGCGCCGAGGACGAAGCCGATCACGAGCGGCGTGACGATGCCGGCCAGATTCGCGCAGAAATTGAACACGCCGCCCGTGAGCCCCATGAGTTGCTTCGGCGCCACGTCGGCAATCAACGTCCAGCCGAGATTCACCATGCCTTGGCCGAAGAACGCCAGCGACATGATCGCGATGACCAAGGAATTGCTCGGCGTGAAGTTCGCGAGAACCATCGTCGAAGTGAGCAGCAGCCCTGTGATGATCGGCAGCTTGCGACCCAAGGTCGCCGAGCCCGTGCGGCGGATGATGCCGTCGGAAACGGCGCCGCCGACGAGCACTCCGACCGAGGCCGCGATGTACGGCAGCGACGCCGCAAACCCGGAGCGAATCCAGTCCATGCCGCGTTCCGTGGCGAGATAGCTCGGAAACCACGTGAGAAAGAACACGAGCGTCGAGTTGCCGCAGAACTGCCCGATCGACGCGCCGAGAATCTGCCTTTGTCGGAGCAGCGTACGAACCGCCGCCCAGCTCAACACGAAGCCGCTGGCCTTGCTCGCGAGCCCGCCGCCGGCGGCAATGTGGTCGAGCTCCGCCCGATTGGCGCGGCGGCTCTCGTGCGGCTCGCGGTACAGCGCGTGCCAAACGAACGCATAGACGACACCCACGCCGCCGAAGATGAAGAACAGAGCCCGCCAGCCGAACGTCGCAACGATGTACGTGAGCAGCGGAATCATGAAGCCGAGGCCGACGTACTGACCGACGGAGTAGACGCCGTTCGCACGAGCGCGCTCGGACTGCGGAAACCACGTCGAGAGAATGCGGCTGTTGGCGGGAAAACAAGGCGCTTCCGCGACGCCGAGCGCGAGCCGCGCCGAGAACAACCCCACGACGCTCGACATGAGCCCGTGCAGCATCGTCGCAAGCGACCAGAGGCCGAGCGACAACCCGTACGTCAGACGCGTGCCGAGCTTGTCGAGAACCAATCCGCCCGGAATCTGTGCCAGTGCATACGTCCACGAGAAGGCCGAGAAGATCAGGCCCATGACTTCCGGGCCGATGGCGAGCTCTGCTACCAGCGACGGCTGCGCGACGCCCATCACGGAGCGGTCCACGTAGTTCAGCATGGTCGCGAACGTGATCAGCCCGAGCACACCGAACCGCGCGTGCGTCCGCATTCGCGTCACGCGCGCGGCTCCGCCGCGTGACGCTCGAGCAAGTGCCGCACGGCGAGCTCGTAACCGTGGACGCCGAGACCGGAAACGATGCCCGTGACCACCTGAGTCATGATCGACTTCGAGCGCCACTCGGCTTCGCGCCGATGAATGTTGGAGATGTGCACCTCGATCACGGGGCAATCGACCATCTTGATCGCGTCGAGGATCGGATAGCCCGCGTACGTGAACGCGGCCGGATTGAAGGCGATCCCAACAGCGCCCAACCGCACTTCTTGAAACCAATCGACCATGACGTGCTCGGCATTGGTCTGGCGAAAATCGAGCTTGAGCCCGCGCGCGTCCGTCAGCGCTCGGCAGCGGGCTTCGACCTGCGCCAGCGTGTCGCGGCCGTAGATTTCCGGCTCGCGTTGACCTAGCAGATTCAAGTTCGGGCCGTTGAACACGTAGACCGTGTTGCGCATCGTAAGTCCCCTTCCCGCCTTCCGGCGGCTTGCATCAGACCAGAAAATGTACTAACTAGTCCACACCATGACTCGCCTCCTCCGCTGGCTGGCTTTGGGCTCGCTGCTGGCCGCCGGCCCGCTGGCGGGACAGCCCGGACGCGACTGGCCCACCTACGGCCACGACGCCGGCGGCCAGCGTTACTCGCCGCTCACGGACCTGACGCCCGAGAACGTCGCGCAACTCGAAGTCGCCTGGACGTACCACCTGCGCCCGGCCGACCGGAATCGGTTCGCGGCTTCGCAAGTGACGCCGCTCACGATCGGCGACAGGCTCTACGTGACGACGCCGTACTCGCGCGTCGTCGCGCTCGACGCCACGACCGGCCGCGAGCTCTGGGCGACCGCGATTCCGGGGCCCGGCCAGCCGTCACAGCGCGGTCTCGAGTATTGGCCCGGCGACGCCGCCACGTCGCCGCGGCTGTTCTTCGGGACACGCGATGGACGCCTCATCGCGCTCGATGCGGGTACCGGCGCGTTCGCGGCCGAGTTCGGCGCCAACGGCGTCGTGCAACTCGCGACGCCGGAAGTCCTGCAAGGCGGCGATCCGCGCTTCTACGGCATGACGTCGCCGCCGCTCGTGTACGACAGCCTCGTGATCACGGGCAGCGCAGTGCAAGAGTTTCCGCCGCGCGGCGCAGCCGGCGACGTGCGCGCGTGGGACGCTCGCAGCGGCAAGCTCGTGTGGACGTTTCGTAGCGTGCCCCGGCCCGGCGAGCGTTTTGCCGACACGTGGCACGGCGACGGCGGCGAGCGGCGCTCCGGCGTCAACGTGTGGGGCTTCATGACCGTCGACGTCGCGCGCGGCATCCTCTACATGCCGTTCGGCGCACCGGCCTTCGATCGCTACGGCGGCGATCGCGTCGGCGACAACTTGTTCAGCACGTCGATCGTCGCCGCGGACGCGCGCACGGGCCGTTACCTCTGGCACTTCCAAGTCGTTCACCACGACATTTGGGACAACGACCTGCAGGCCCCGCCGTTGTTGTTCGACGCCCGCATCGGCGATGAGACGGTGCCGGCCGTGGCCGTGAGCTCCAAGAACGGCTTGCTGTTCTTGTTGAATCGCGTCAACGGCGAACCGCTGCACGGCGTCGAGGAGCGCCCAGTGCCGGCGAGCGACGTGCCGGGCGAGGTTGCTGCGCCGACCCAACCGTGGCCACTCGCGCCGCCGCCGCTCGCTCGCACGGCGTTCGCGGCCGACGATCTTGCCACCCTGACGCCGGAGCATACGCAGTGGTGCCGCGAATGGATCGCGGAGAAAAAAATGGTGGCCGGCGGCCTCTATCATCCCGTGCGGCTCAATCGACCGACGATCAGCTTTCCGGGTCTGCAGGGCGGCAACAATTGGGGCGGCGGCGCGTTCGACCCGACGACCGGCCTGCTGTACTTGAATACCAGCGATCTCGGCCAAGTCACCGAGCTCGTGCCCTCGACGGGGCCGCTCGCGTTCGAGCGCGGCCCGACCAGCGGCCGCTTCATGCAAGCCGCGACGCGCTTGCCATGTCAGGCGCCACCGTGGGGGCAGCTGCATGCGATCGACACCGCGACGGGCGCGATTCGCTGGCAAGCGACGCTCGGAGTGTCCGACAACTTGCCTGCCGACAAGCAAGACACTGGGCGGCCGAATATCGGCGGGCCGATCGTCACGGCCGGCGGGTTGGTGTTCGTCGGCGCCACCGACGACAACCGCTTTCGCGCCTTCGACGCACGCAGCGGACGGCTGCTGTGGTCAGAGCGACTCGAGGCCTCGGCGCACGCGACGCCGATCACGTATCGGGGCGCCGACGCGCGCCAGTACGTCGTCGTCACGGCGACCGGTGGCAGCTTCCTCGATAGCCCGGTCACGGCCGATACGCTCGTCGCGTTCGCACTACCCGCGCCTCGCCCTCCGGATCCGTATGCCGGCCGCAGACGTCTGCTCGTGATCGCCGACCTGTCGACGGGCAATCAGATCGCGCACCTCGCAACGAGCCACGCGATCGCGACGATCGAACGCATGGGGCGCGAGAGCGGCGCGTACGTCGCGATCCTCCGGACCGATACGAATCTCGTGACGAAGGGAGAGGTTTGGGGCACCGGCGAGTATGCGGCCGGCGGACCGCGACAAGCGCGCATGCACAACCTCGACTATTTCGATGCCGTGTTGTTCTACACGAACGGCGAAACGCGCCTGACGGACACGCAGAAACACGATCTGCTCGATTTCGTCGGCCAAGACGGCAAAGGTTTCGTCGGCGTGCACACAGCGGCCATCACGGCCGCGAGTTGGCCCGAGTATGCGGAGATGCTCGGCGGCTTCTTCGACAACCATCCTTGGAACGTCGCGAACGCGCGCATCGTCGTCGAACGCCCCGACTCGCCGATCATGCGCGGCTTCACGACCGGGATGGAGCTCGTCGACGAGCACTATCAGCTATTGCCGCAACCCTACGACCGCGCCAAGGTCGACGTGCTCGCGCGCCTCGATCCCGCGAGCCTCGATCTCACGGATCCCGACGTGCATCGTGCGGACGCTGACTTCCCCGTAGCGTGGATCAAACCGTACGGCAATGGCCGCGTGTTCTACTCGTATCTCGGCCACACCGATGCCGCTTGGGACGATCCGCGCGTGCAGGCCATGTACCTCGAAGGTATCCGCTGGGCGATCGCCGGCGGCGAGACGCCCCGCCCTCACGCGCTCACGGCGCGCTGAAGTTGCGCGCCAGGTATTCGACGATGACGTCGTAGTCCGCGTCCGCGACCGGCGCGCCGCGCGTGATCATCGCATCGACCGTGCTCGCCCACTCGGTAGCGGATTTGCGCGCGCTCGTGACGACAGTGATTGCGTGACAGGGTCCGCAGGCGGCCTGCACCTCGGCCTGCCCTGTCCCCGGCGGGAATTCGCCCGGCGCGGCCAACAGCGACAGTGAGTCGTAGTTCGGCCACTCCACGACGCGGATCTCGGCGCCCAAAGAAACGACGCGTGGTTGTGCCGCGTCGAACACGGGCCAGTTCGGGACGCGTGCGGATTTCGGCTTGCCGTCGCGCGCGAACGAGACGAGCAACTCCGTCATGTCCCGCTCCAGCTCGACGTCGACGTCTTCCCAGATACGCGTCTGACGAAACAGATTCAGCGATTCGCGCGTGCGCAAGAAGTAGGGAATCTCGGCCGAGTGGTAAGCACCGGCCGTCGCGGGGTCGTGATCGACGAACGTGATTGCGGGCGCGTACGGCTGGCGCCGCGCGAAGAAATACGCGTACGCCGGCGCGCGGCTGTATTTCGCTTGCGCACGGGCCCAGTTCGCCATCTGTGCGCCGACGGAGGAATCGCGGCCGATGTCCGCCGCCGCTCGTGCGGCGCTGGCGGCGTCGGTCGCTCGGTACGCCGCGAGCACGGCGGCCGCGGTCGGAGGAAACGTCCGCTGCACGGCGGCCTCGAGCTCGGCTACCGAGGCGACCGGGCCCAGCGAGCGGAACGACTCGTCGCGTGTGAAACCGACCATGATCGGCACGTCTGCCTGCTGCCGCGACTCGAAAGCCTGCTGCACGCCGATGACGTAGCGGCCGTCGATGACGATCGGCTCGCGCGCCACCGGCGCGGCGACGATGCGGTCGCCGCCGATGTCGCGCAGGTCCTCGATCGACCCGGCACCGAACGCTTGCTGCAGCGCGAGGCCCGCGGCTTCACCCTCCGCGAGCGTCACTGCGGTCAACGGCTGGCCGAACGGGCTGCCGCTCATGCCGACGATTTTCGTGAACAAGCCGCGCGCCGGCGGGCTCGCTTGCAGCAAGGCCACGGCCATCGAGCCGGCCGATTGCCCCGCGATCGTCACGTTGGCCGGATCGCCGCCGAACGCGGCGATATTGCGTTGCACCCATTGCAGCCCGGCGACGAGATCCATGAGACCGTAGTTGCCGGAGCCCAAGTAGCCGGACTCGCGCGTGAGATCGGGATGCGCGAGAAAACCGAGCGCGCCCAAGCGGTAGGCCAGGTTGACGCGCACGACGCCGCTCTCGGCCAAGCTCTCGCCCGAGTAGTTCGCCATGCTCGCCGAGCCGACGTTGAAGCCACCGCCGTAGATCCACACGATCACCGGCAGCTTCTCGGCCCGCGCCGGCGACCCTTGGAAGTCCCCGAAGGGGGGCGACCCTTGGAAGTCCCCGAAGGGGGGCGCCCACACGTTGAGGTACAAGCAGTCTTCGCTCGTCGCCTCGTTGCCGAAGTAGTGATTCATCGTCCGCGTGCGTACCACTTGGAGACACATCGGTGCTTGCCGATCGGCGTGCAACACGCCGTTCCACTGCGGCACGGGTTGCGGCGCGCGCCACCGCAGCTCGCGAACGGGCGGCACGGCGAGCGGGATCCCGAGCCACGCACGCACGCCGGACGCAAGCGTGATGCCGTCGACGAGCCCGGCATCGGTACGAATCGGCTCCGCCTGCAGCGACCAAGACGCGAGCACCGAGCACAACACCGCGGCTGACCGCGCTGCGCGACCTGTCATGGCATCCTCCGGCCGTGTGTATGGACTATTTCGTACACACTGTACCGCAAGCCGCCGCGGCCCGACCAGGGCCGGTCGTTACTTGAGGCAGAAGCGAAGGATCGCGTCGATGATCAGCTCGCGGCGGCGGCGTGCGACCTTCGGCGACCCCATGTCGACGCCGAAGTTGGCTGCGAACGTATAGCGGTTCGAGACGTTATAGAAACAGAGCGAGCTCACGAGCATGTGCAGCTCGACGGGGTCGAGGCCTGCACGAAACCGCCCTTCCTTGGCGCCCTTGGCGAGGATGGCCTGCAGCGTGGCAATGACGCTGTAGTTGCGTTCCTTTAAGCCTGGCACGGCGCCGATGTGCGCGCCGTAGTGAATGTTCTCGTTCATCACGAGCCGCACGAACTCGGGGTGCTCGGCGTGATAATCGAACGTGTGCCCGACGTACTGCTTCAGCGCCTCGTCGGAGCGCATCGCCTCGTAGTTGGCTGCGGCCTCGCGGGTGCGGATCTTCGCGTACGCCGCCTCTAGCACGGCGCGGTACAGCTCCTCTTTGCCGCCGAAGTAGTAATAGATCATCCGCTTCGACGAATTGATCTTGTCGGCGATCTCGTCGACGCGAGCGCCGGCGAGCCCTTTGTCCGCGAATTCCTGCGCCGCTATATCGAGGATGTTGAGCCGGGCCTGCTCGGCCTCGCTATGACGATCGCGTACACGCGGTTTTCTTGCTCGCGCCAAGGGGCACTGCTCCACGGCCGGGGTGGCGCCATTCTCGTGCGATTGCGGCGCGCAATCCAGCGCTTTACACCTTGAATCGCGCTTGGGCGGCGAGGCGGATCGAGGCGTTGCCGGCGCCATAGGCTTCGTAGCCCCGGCGCTCCACGATCTCGAAAAAAACACGCTTGGCAAAAGCGCGGCTGTAGAACTGAAAGTACTCCGCGCTGCCGTCGCGGTCGTAGAGGATGTTGAGCCGCGCGAGCCGCTCGACCAGCTCCGGCGCCAAGCCGAACTTCGCTTCGATGTCGTCGTAGTAGTTGTGCGGAATCTCGAGCGTCGGCAGCCCGTTCGCTTGGGCCGCCTCCGCTGCCGCAAAGATATCGGTCGTCGCAAAGGCCAGATGCTGCACCCCGGCGCCCATGTAGTGCTGCAGAAATCGCGCCGACAGCGTCTGCGCCCCCATCGACCCGTTCAACGTGATTCGGAGCCCGCGATCGGGCGACTCGACGGCCTGGCTTTGCACGAGACCGAGCGTGTCGGCGATCTCGATCTGCGGTGTCTTCGCAACGTTGAGCAGCACGACGTAGTAGAGGAGCCACGACAGGAACTCCTCGTATTGCATCGTCTGCGCGATGTGATCCGTGCGTTCGAGCTGCAAGGACTGCAGCTGTCGTTCCGTGGCCGCGGTCTCATTGAACTCGTGGCGCCAAACGCTCGCCTCCGTGCCGTCTTCGATGAAGTAGATGAGACTGCCGCCCACGCCTTTGACGGACGGAATCTTGAGCTCATCGGGGCCGACGGCCTGCGCAAAGCGCGGAATCGCGAGCTGCTCGGCTCGCACCAGCGCCGCCGGCACGTTCGCGACGCGCAGCCCCAGGGCGCAGACCGAGGCACCGTGCACGGCGTCGAAGCTGTGCGCGAGCCCTTCCGGCTCGCAGTTCATCACGATGTTGATGTCGCCCTGCTGCCAACGCGTCACGGCTTTGCGGCGGTGCTTAGCCGTCGGCACAAAGCCGAGTGCGCCGAGCATGCTGCCGAGGGCTTGCGCTTCCTCGTCGCTGGCCGCGAACTCGATGAACTCCACGCCTCTGACGTCGACGCGCGGCGGCATCGTCGCCTTGATCGGTGCGCGCGGCCGCCGCGCTACCTCGTCGTGCAGGAGCTGCAACGAGCGATAGCCGTCGACGGCGACACCGCTCGCGGAGCCCGCGCGAAACCGGTCGTTGAAGATCTCGAGCGACCAATGGCCCTCGTATCCCAGCCGGTGAATGGCCTCGGCGAACTCGACGAGCGGCAGATCGCCTTGCCCCGGCATGTTGCGGAAGTGCCGGCTCCAGCTCAGGTAGTCCATCGTCAGCCGAGGCGCGTCGGCGATCTGCACGAAGAACAATTTGTCGACGCGGATGTCGCCGATGCTCGCGCTCGGAATGCCGCGGGCCAACGAATGAAAGCTGTCGAGAATCAGCCCGATCGACGGATGGTCGACGTCGCGGATGAGGCTCCAGGCATCGCGGTGGTCGAACGTATGCCGTCCCCACGCGAGCGCCTCATAGCCGACGCGCATGCCGCGCTTCGCGGCGCGCTCACCGAGCCCCGCCAAGTCGTCGATGAGGCGCGGTCGGTCCGCAACGGCCAACGGCGAGCAGTTCGAGCACAACAGCACGAGATCCGTCCCGAGCTCCGCCATGACGTCGAACTTGCGTTCCATGCGCTCGTAAGCGCGCGCGAGCTGCTCGGGCGGCATGCCCTCGAGATCGCGGAACGGCTGGAACAGCGTGCACTGCATGCCGAGGTCGCGAATGATGCGCCCGACCTCGCGCGGCGTGCCGGCAAAACCCAAGAGGTCGTTCTCGAAGATCTCTACGCCGTCGAACCCGGCCTCGGCGACGGCTCGCAGCTTGCCTTCGAGCGAGCCGCTGATCGAAACCGTCGCGATCGACGTCTTCATCTCGAATGTTATGAACTAGTTCGTACACAAATTCAAGTTCGTGCGATTTCGCGCCGTGCGAATCGAGCGCTTCGGGGTCGTAGAAGATCGCCTCGTGATTGAGACCTAAGAACTTGCCCGACGCGGCGCGATTCGGCGTGTAAATCTCGATCGTCTGGAGCTTGCTCGAATGCTCGGGCGCCGCGTGCACTTTCCAACGTGCCTTCGGCAACTGCTCCC
>Ga0302046_10003171_pt1 | contig 14946 bp, 17 predicted proteins | sample RVTome_11_FD_200261 | JGI IMG/M metagenome (GOLD analysis project Ga0302046, IMG submission 200261) | Soil microbial communities from uranium-contaminated site in the Upper Colorado River Basin, Wyoming, United States - RVT147D111 (version 2) ...
TGCCAAGCCTCGCCTCGTGCGGGTCCCGATGACAATCCCGGCAGGCCAGGCCGGCGACCTCGAAGCTCGGCGCGCCCTCCGTTGCCGCGTCGCCGTGGCAGTCCCGGCAGGAGACGTCCTGGTGCCTGCCCGTCAAGGGGAAGTCCGTCGTCGAGTGGTCGAAACCCCCGGCCGGCTTCCAGCCGTCCACCGAGTGGCAGCTTTCGCAGCGCTCACCGACGGTGCCTTCGTGCGGATCGGCATGACAGTCGGTGCAGCCTTCTCGGCCGAGGCCGAGGAAGGTCCGGGAGAGATCCTTCCCCTGTGCCCTGAGGGCCTCGGCGCCTCGCACCTTCCCGGGCTCGTGGCATTCCCGACACCCGACCTCGGCATGCGCGCCCCGCAGAGGCCAGCCGGTCAGCCCGTGGTCGAAAGCGTCCCTCCCCTCCTCGCCCCACCAGACGAGCTCGAAGTCCCGCCCGTGGTGCTCGATGTGACAGGTCTTGCAGTCTCCATAGTCCGGCCGCGCGTGCAGCCCCTGGCCGGCGGTCACCCGCTTCCGCAGGGCCAGATGACAGGAGAGACAGGCGTCGGGGTCGACGCCGCGACCTGCCGAATGGCACTCGAGACAGTGCGAGCTGCCCTCCAGCCCTGCGTGCGGCTCGCTCAGCGGCCCCGGGGAGAGCTGGGCGGCCCCGGGCGCGACGCAGAGGGCGAGGATGCAGAGCCAGCCGCCGAGACGGCCCGTCAACCGAGCCTCCACCCATACCCCGTAGCCAGGGCCACCGTGACGTGCACCGTCATGAAGAGATACATGAGCAGCGCGAAGGGCTTGTGCAGGACGTGCCAGTAGTGGAAGAGCTCCTGCAGCCGGTTCCAGAGCAGGATCCGGCGACCCAGCCCGACGCGCTGGCGGACCACGCGGCGCAGCGCCCGGGCGGCCGCCGCGGGCATGTCGGCGCCCGCCGGCGCCGCCCGCGACAGGGCCCAGCGCAGGCGCAGGCCGTCGACGGGGAGGCGAAGGAGGAGCAAGGGGAGGCTGGTCCGCGCCGGCGCGTACAGCTCGGCGATCCGGTCGAGGCGCGCCAGCGCCTCCGCCGAGACGCCGAAACGCTCGCGCAGCTCGACGCCGAGACGCTCGATCTCCCTCTCGGCCTCTCCGAGACTGAGCTCGTCGCCGGACCGACGCCGGGGGATCTGGAGGTAGAGGAAGCGGCCCAGCACGCCGCTCCCCGCCACCACGACCATCGACCAGAAGCTGACCGCGACCAGGCCGCCCACCTTGAAGGAGCTGTGCAGCAGGATGAAGAGGGGCCCGAAGACGCCGCAGACGATGTGGAAGTCGAGCCAGTAGCGCAGCGATCCGGCCTTGCGCAGAGGCCGGAAGCGCTTGCGCACCGAGTAGACGAGCATGACGACCATCAACGAGGCGCCCACGATTCCGTACAGGATGCCCAGGCGTCCTCCGGGCTTGAGGTCCCAGTAGGCCTGGTGGCGAGGGCGCAGCATCGCCTCGGTGAGGTAATAGTCTCTCCCCCGCCAGGCCAGCCAGCCGATAAGGCAGACACCGGCCAGATAGACTGCCGCCAGCGCCGTCCGGTAGAGGGCGGTCCGCATGCCGCCGGACATTAGACCAGACCGTCTGACCGAACGATGACAGCGCCGGACCGGCCGCGATGAAGCCGCCTCGCTTTCGCCCGTGGTCGGAGTTCGAGGAGATGCCGGCCTCCGAGATGCGCCGTCGCGCCCGCGCCTTCCGCGACCTCATGCTGCGTCGCCGGACGATCCGGGACTTCGCCAGCCGGCCTCTGCCGTCCGGAGTGATCGAGGACTGCCTCGCCGCCGCCAACAGCGCGCCTAGCGGCGCCAACCGACAGCCCTGGCACTTCGTCGTGGTCACCGACGCGCGGACCAAGCATGCGATCCGCCGGGCGGCCGAGGAGGAGGAACGGGCCTTCTACGCCGGTCGCGCGCCAAACGAGTGGCTGGAGGCGTTGGCACCCCTCGGCACCGACGCCGAGAAGCCGTTCCTGGAGAACGCGCCCTGCCTGATCGTCGTCTTCGCACAGCTCCGCGGCGTCGATGACCAAGGCGCGATCCTCAAGCACTACTACGTCAACGAGTCGGTCGGCATCGCCACCGGCATCCTGATCACGGCGCTCCACCAGGCGGGGCTCGCGACGCTCACCCACACGCCGGCGCCGATGCGTTTTCTCACCGACATCCTCGAGCGTCCCTCCCACGAGCGCCCCTATCTGATCCTGGTGACCGGCTACCCGCAGCCCGGAGCCAGCGTTCCGGACATCGAGAAGAAGGAGCTGGAGTCGGTCACGACCTTTCGCTGACCCCTGGTCCATGCTAGACTTCCGGCCGTTCCGGGCAGTAACCTGGACGCAATGGGCAGTCGTCGATCGACGCGTTCTGCACCATGGGAACCCACCAACCGGAGGGAACTCCGCCGCGGAGAGACTTCCTAGATCCAGAGGGGGAAGGAGCCTGATGAACAAGAGTGAGATGGCTGAGAAGCTCGCCAACCAGTGCGATCTGTCCAAGGCCAAGGCCGCGGAAATCGTCAACTGCATCTTCGACACCGCTCAGGGCTCGGGCATCATCGCCGTCGAGCTGGACGCTGGCCGCAGGGTCCAGATCCCGGGCTTCGGCACCTTCGAGACCCGTCATCGCTCCGCCCGCGAGGGTCGCAACCCGGCGACCGGACAGACCATCCGGATCGCGGCGAAGAAGTACCCCGCCTTCAAGGCCGGCAAGGGCCTGAAGGACCGCGTCGCCGACTGAAGTCTCCGCAGCGAGGTTTCCAAGAACGTCGAAGAGCCCTGCCGACCGGCAGGGCTCTTCGCGTTCCAGGGCCTGGCGGCCGTCAGCTCAGGGCACGCTCGACGGTCCGCCGCACCATGTGGATCGGCGCCGAGACCTCGACCAAGACGTCGTCGGTGTCGACCTCGACCCTCATCGAGCCGCCCCGCTTGGTCACCAGGACGTGCTCGCGGCCGTCCCGGACCTCGACGAAGGTCGCGTCGGGCGACTCCTCGAGCACCGCCAGGAGCTCGCGCACCATCGGCGCCCACTCACCGATCTCCCTTCGCAGCTCGGCGAAGTCGGCGCCGGCGACGTGCGTGCCGCTGATCACGATCCCCTCGACCATGGTCGCCGGCAGTGGGAGGTAGACATCGAAACCGCTCTCCCGCTCGTGGATGCGGATCGAGATCACCCCGCTGGTGGCATAGACGGCGCCGACGAAGATCACCCAACCCAGAACCATCACGGTGAGGGCGGCGGCGCCGACGGTCAGGACCTTCTGCCAGCGCGTCATCATCGACTCCTAGCGCATCTCCGCGCTGCCGTCGACCCAGATCCGCACGCGGTCCCGGCTGTCGTTGACGGTGACCAGCTCGCCCTCGCCATGCGCGGCCAGTGCGGTCAGGGCTGCCGCCACGTTGAGCTCCCCACCCTCGCCCGAGAGCAGGGCGTCGACCACCGAGCCAGGGATCCGGACGTCCACCGTCGATCGATCGCCGTGCTCCCGCACCTCGACCATCAGGTAGCCGCCCTGCTTCCAGACGCGGACGTTCTCGTCGCGGTCCTCGACGGTGACGAAGGTCATGTCGGGGCCATCCATCACCTGGCGCCAGAGCTCGCGCAGCTCCGCGACGCTCCACTCCACGTCGTCGATGAGGATCCGGCCGTCCCGCAGGTGCTCGTCGGGGACCATGGCCAGGGCCTTGTCGACCAGGGCCAGGGGCAGGTTGACGCTCACCTGGGCGCCGTTCTCCTCGTCCACGCTCACGTGCAGCCAGAGGTCGGCGGCTCGCGCACCGACCGCGGACAGCACGCCGGCGACCATGAGCACCGGGATCTTTCGCATCGCGTTCTTCATCGCTCCTCCTCGCTTTCGGGCCGCCTGTCGCGGCGAGCCGCGGGACACCGACCCATACGACGAGTCGCGAGCGGGATTTGTTTCAGTCCCGGCTTCAGGCCTCGGAGGGCTCTTCGGCGAGGGCGTCGGAGAGGCGCGAGGCCAGGGCCGCTCGGGCCTCCAGCACCAGGCTGAACAAGGCGGGGACCAGGAAGAGGGTGAAGAGGGTCGAGACGATCAGCCCGCCGACGACGACGCTGCCCAGGCCGCGGTAGAGCTCCGAGCCGGCGCCGGGAAAGAGCACCAGGGGCAACATCCCGCAGACGCTGGTCGACACGCTCATGAAGATGGGCCGGATGCGGTTGCCGGTCGCCTCGCGGATCGCCTCTCGCGGCGCCATCCCTTCGTCGCGCATGTGGTTGAGCGATTGGTGGACGATCAGGATCGCGTTGTTGACCACCGTGCCGACCAGGATGATGAAGCCGAGCATGGTCAGCACGTCGAGCGGCTGGAAGGCGAACAGGTTCATCGCCCCGAGGCCGAGGAAGCCGCCCAACGCAGCCAGCGGCACGCTGAACAGGATGACGAACGGGTACAGGAAGCTCTCGAAGAGCGCCGCCATCAGCAGGTAGGTGATGACGATGGCGAGGACGAAGTTGAAGGCCAGCGCACGCCCCGTCTGGGTCAGCTTGTCCGCCGTCCCCGAGAGCCGGGCGGTGTAGAGGCCGCCCAGCTCGCCCGCGTCGCGCAGCGGGGCCAGCACGTCGCTCTCGAGCCTCTCCATCGCCTCCTGGAGCGGCATCGTCTCCGACGGATTGACGGCGATGGTGATGGCGCGCTGGCGCTCCCGGTGAGCGATCTGGGTGGGCCCGTTGACCAGCGAGATGTCCGCCACCGAGCCCACCGTCACCAGCTCGCCGGTCGGAGAGGCGATCGGCAGCTGGCCGATCAGATGGGTGCGCTGGACCCAACTCTCGGCGGCCGTCACCCGCAGGTCGATCTCCCGTCCCTCCCACTGGTAGTCGCTCGCCTTGGCCCCGTCGACCAGGACGTTGATCATCGTCCCCAGGTCGCGATTGGAGATCCCCAGCTCCGCCGCCCGCATGCGGTGGGTCTTCACCTGGACCTCGGGATTGAGCAGGTCGAGGCTGGGAATCGGACGCGCCTGAGCCTCCGGCAAGGCTTGCTGGACGTTGTCGAAGACCCTCTGCCCGAGCTCCACGAGGCGCTCGAGCTCGGGCCCCGAGAGATCGACGTCGATGCTGCGGCCCTCCGCGAAACCGCGCTGGAAGATGCTGCTCTGGGTGAAGAAGGCGATCGCCCCGGGGATCTTCCGGCCTACGGCGTTGAGCGGCTCCAGCAGCTCGCGCACGCGGGTCGGGTCGTTCGCCCGCACCCCCATGAAGATCCTGTCGGCCAGGGCGACGTAGAACATGCTGCCGATGCCGCCTCCGGGGAGGTCCTTCGCTTCCTCCGGCGGGGTGTTCCAGAGGTGGCCGATCTCCTCGCTGAAGAGGTGGCGCAGCTCCGCGTTCTCCTCCACGCTGTGCCCCGGAGGAGGCAGGATGAACCCGGTCGCGAAGTTGTTGTTGCCGGTCGGCAGGTACTCCGCCTTGGGCATCAGCAGCCAGCTCATTAGAAGCGACGCGGCAGTGAAGCCGAAGACCACTACGAGCCGGCGGCGGGTCGTGCCGCAGATCCAGTAGACCCGATCGCTCACCCAGGTGCGAAGGCCAGCCGCACGATCCGCCCAGCCCCAGAGGTTCCGGAAGCCGCTCTCCCCCGCGCCGTCGCCCGCGCCGAGGCCCGCGACGTCCCGCGCCCCCAGGATGCGGGCCGAGAGGGCGGGAATGACGCTGACGGCGACCAGCAGGCTCAGGCCCACGGCGCAGGAGATCGCCAGTGCGATGTCGCGAAAGAGCTGTCCGGCCTCCTCCTGGACGAAGAAGACCGGCACGAAGACGGCGATCGTCGTCAGGGTGCTGGCGAGGACCGCCCCCCAGACCTCCTGGGCGCCGTCGAGGGCCGCCCGGCGGCGCCCCTTTCCCATCTGCCGGTGCCGATAGATGTTCTCGAGGACGACGATCGAGTTGTCGACGACCATGCCGACGGCGAAGGCCATGCCGGCGAGGCTGACGACGTTCAGGGTCCGGCCCAGAGCGATCATCAGCACGAACGTGCCGATCACGCTGATCGGGATGGCGACCGCCACCACCAGGGTGCTGGAGCGGCTGCGCAGAAAGAGCAGCAGCACCAGGATCGCCAGCACGCCGCCGACCATCAGGCTCTGCTCGACCAGGTCGATGGCGCTCTCGATGTACTCGGTCTCGTCGTAGCCCTTGATCACCATCAGCTGGCGGGGCTCGAGCAGCTCCCGCTCCACTCGCGCCATGGTGGCGTCGAGCCCCTGCATCACCTCAAGGGCATTGGAGCCCACCTCGCGGATGGCGTTGAAGGCGAGCATCGGCTCGTCGCCGTAGAACACCTTGGCCCGGACCTTCGCATAGCCGAGCTCCGCCTTGCCCACGTCACGCACGTAGACGGGGACGCCGTCGCGCACCGTGATGACCACGTTCTCGACGTCCTGAGGCGAGCCGTACTCCCCGACGGTGCGCACGATGTAGCGGCGCTTGCCCTCGTCGAAGTCGCCGCCCGAGATGTCGCGGTTCTCCCGATCCAGGGCCTCCATCAGCTCGGTGATGGTGATCTGGCGAGCGGCGAGGCCCGCCGGGTCGATCACCACGTGCATCTCGCGTTCCCGCCCGCCGAAGACGTTGACCGCGCCCACCCCTGGCACGCGCTCGAACTCCGGCTGGACGTAGTCCTCGAAGAACGTCAGCAAGGTGGTGACGTCGCCGTCGAACCCGGCCTCGCGATCGCCCACCAGGAGAAACCAGGCCAGCGCCTGCGCATTCGCATTGACGGTCTGGATCAGCGGCTTCTCGGCGTCGTCCGGATAGCGCGGGACCTGCTCCAGGGCGTTGGAGACCTTGAGGACCGCCGCGTCGAGGTCGGTGCCGGTCTGGAAGGTCAGGGTGATGGAGCCGAAGCTGTCGGAGCTCGAGCTCTCCATGCGCACCAGACCCTCGAGGCTCTTGAGCTGCTCCTCCTGCTCGTCGACGATCTCGCGCTCGATCTCGCGCGGGCTGGCTCCCGGCCAGAACGTGGTGATCGTGACCTCCGGCTCCTCCACCGTCGGGGTCAGCTGCACCGGGATGCGCAGCAGGGCCAGCCCGCCGGCCAGCAGGACCAGCAGGGCGCCGACCGCGACGCGAACGGGGTAGCGGACGGCGCTCTCGACGATCTTCACGGCAGCGGATACTCCAGCACCTCGCCACGCACCGCCTGCCCCTCGAAGAGGCGCTCGTTGCCCCGGACCACCACCCGATCACCGGCGGCGAGGTCCCCTTCGACCGCCACCCAGACGCCCTGGGCAACTCCGGTGCGGACGACGACGCGGCGCACCGTCTCCTCGGCCGTGACGACGAAGGCGATCCGCTCGGCACCCTGATCGACGACCGCATCCTTGGGCACCGCCAGGACGCTGCCGCCGCCCACCGGAAGCCGCACGCGCGCCAGCATCCCGACGCCGATGCGCCCGTCGTGGCTGGGGATCGAGACCTTCACCGGGAAGCTGCGCGCCCGGGGGTCCGCCCTCGGCACCACCGCACGGACCTTGCCCTCGACCTCCAGCCCCGGCAAGGCCTCGAAGGTGACCGGCACGTCGGCTCCGCGCCGCAAGTCCCCGAGCTCACGCTCGGGGACCTCGACCAGGACCTCCAGATCGGAGAGGTCGACCATCTCGGCGGCCGGCTCCCCGACCGCGAGCCACTGGCCGACCGCCGTGCGCTCCGCCACCACTGTTCCCGAGAACGGTGCCCGGATGACGCTCAACCGGACGTCACGCTGCAGCCGCTCCACGTCGGCCTCGAGCTGAGCCTTGCGCCCGCGCCATGCCGCCTCTTCGGCCGCGGCGTCCTCGAGCTCCTGCCGGCTGATGATCTGGTCCGCGAACAGTCCGCGCAACCGCTCCAGGTTGGAGCGTGCCAAGGTGAGGCGAGCCGCGGCCTCTTCGAGCTCGCCCCGCGCCGCGGCCAGGCGCAGCTCCACCTCCGCCGCGTCGAGCTCGACCAGAGGGGCTCCCTGCTCCACCAGGTCGCCCGCACGGGCCGGCAGCGCAGCCACGACGCCGCTCACGGCCGCCGCCACGACGCTGGCACTGCGCGACTCCACCGAGCCGACGAGCTCGACGGAGCGCGACAGATCGACCTCCCGCGCCTCGGTGAACCGGACGTTGGCCGCCGGCGGCCCCTGCTGGGCCGAGGCCGCCCGCACGACCAGAAGCAGGGCGAACGGGATCGCGTGTCTCATGGGTGGGAAGGGGCCCGCTGGGCACCGACGGCTCCGGCGCGGCGATGGAATCCGGCGCCGCCGGCTCTCCGGTCGCTCGCCCGAGATGATAACCCGGAGGCCCGGAACCCGTCGGTATGATCGGCGCCGGTGAACATGCGCGAGGCTGTATCCGCGGAGGACGACGGGTGACCTGGCTGCTGGTCGGGCTCATGCTCGTCGCCCTGGTCGCCGTCGTGGCGATCCGGGTCCGAGCGCGGCGACGGCGCGCCGAGGTCGACGGCCGGATCGGAGCCTCCTTCCAGGCCTGGGCGGAGGGGCTGGACGGCGTCGAGGTCGAGACCGCGGACGATGGCTGGAGGATCACGACCACCGGCGCGAGCCGTTACCGGATTCCGATCCGTGACGTGCTCGCCGCGGCCCGTCGGGCCGAGCGCGCGGGCGAGCGGGCTCCCAACGAGCGCTGGTCGGTCCTCCTGGCCCGGCTGGAGGCGCCGCTGCCGCCGCTCGACGGGACCTTCCACCTCAAGGCCCACGGTCCCCGGGTGCTGCCACGGCTCTGTCACCCGGAGCTGTTCCACTGGCTGCCGGCCGAGCCGAGGCCGGCCTGGCGGCCCTCTGCCCTCTCGCCGCTCGGCACCCTCTACCTGCTCGTCGAGGACGGCCTGCCCGGTCGTCTGATCAGCGAGGAGGCCCTGCGCGAAGCGGGCGTCGACGGCCGTGACCTCGATGGCATCGCACTCGCCGTCCTGCGCCAGAGGTTCGAGGAGGAGACCCTCCCACGGGCCCTCGCCGGCGAGCTCGTCGAGCTCTGCCCGGCCGATGGTTGCGGCGCCTCGCGGGCGCTCGTCGCCGGTGACTTCCTCGAGGTGGGCCAGCACCTGGTCGCCTGCGTCCCGAGCCCGGACCGCCTGCTGCTGACCTCTCCGGAAGCCGCCTCCTCTCTGCTCGAGCTCGCGGGGCGTCGGGACGCGCGCCGGGAGCCCCTGTCGCGACGGCTGCTCGAGATCGATGCCCGCGGCCCGCGCTGGGCCGAGGTCAGCTGAAGGACCACCGCCCGCCGAGGAGACGCCATGTGGAGAACGCGCGCCGTCGTCGACCTGCTGATCCGGGACGTCTCCGGCCTGCCTGAAGAGCCGGACCGGGAGCCTCTGGAGGTCCTCCGGCGCGCCCGCCGACGCGCCAGGCTGGTGGCCCTCCTCGACCTAGGGGCCCTGGCGACCCTCTTCGCGCTGCGCGACCGGGCGGGGGTCTTCCTCGCCGGCGAGGGGACCGCGGCGGTCTTCAGCCTCGGCGTGCTGGCGGTCGCCGCCCACGCGGGCTTCCGGCTCGCCCAGGCGGGCTCGCTCGGCGCCGTGGCGCGTGTCTGCGAAGAGCTCGAGTCCCGGGAGCCGGAGGCCTGACGTGCCGGTCCACGCGAGCCGCGGCCTCGTCCCACTCTGGCTGAAGGTCCTCTACACCCTGTGGGCGATCGTCTGGGTCCCCGTCTACTGGGTCGAGTCGGGGCCCGCCAACTTCCTCTGGCTGTGCGACATCGCTAACTTCGTCGTCCTCGCAGCCCTGTGGCTCGAGAGCCCGCTCCTCTTCTCCTCGCAAGCGGTGTCGGTGTTGATCATCCAGCTCGTCTGGTGGATCGACGGGCTCGGACGGCTGCTCCTCGGCCGCCATCCCGTCGGCGGCACCGAGTACATGTTCGACCCCGCCGAGCCGGTCAGCGTGAAGCTGCTGTCGACCTTCCACCTCTGGATGCCGCCGCTGCTCCTCTGGTCGGTCTGGCGGCTCGGATATCACCGTCTGGGCTGGAAGCTCCAGACGGCCATCGCCTGGGTCGTCCTGCCCCTCTCGCTGCTGCCGGATCCGGCCCGCAATCTCAACTGGGTCCGACACCCCTTCGGCCTCGAGCAGCGCTGGCTCCCGCCGGCCGCGTGGGTGGCGCTCTGCCTGCTCCTCTATCCGTTGGTTCTCTACCTGCCCACCCACGCCGCCCTCCTGGCCTGGGCGCGGAGCCGCGGGCGGCGCATCCTCCCCTGAGCCCGGGGCTCAGGCGCCGCCGACGTCGAGGTCGGCGGCCCGTGCCAGCGCGCGCACCTGGCGCTGGATCGTGGCCAGATGGTCGGGCCCGAGGCGCAACAGGTCCTTGGTGGCGGCGTCGAGGCCCTCGAGACGCGGGTCGGCGTAGAGGTAGCTCGCGGGGCCGGGCTCCAGAGCCACCGGCCCGTCGAGTCGGGGCACCGCGAGGACCCTGGCGACCGCCTCCTCGAGCGCGTCCTCGAAGCTGCGGTCGGGATAGCCGAGCTCGCGGTAGGCCTCCTCGAAGCGGGGCTCGAGCCGGTGGTAGAGGTCGGCGGTGCCCTCGACGTGGAGGGAGTCGACGACGGCGGCGAGGGTCGTATAGCGACCGTAGGAGGCGGCATCGACGTAGGTCCCATCGCCGGACGTCCGGACCCCGAAGCCCTCCTGCGGGCGCACGAACGGCACGTGCTGGGCCGGGCTCTCGCCGGCGGCGATGTTGTCCACCAGGACGACGAAGCGCCTCACCAGGTCGTCGGTGGCGAGCCACTCGGCCAAGGCCGGGTGCCCCGAAAGCTGCTGGATCACCTCGCGCAACCAGGGATCGGTCTGGGCCAGCGGCGGGACCACGACCTCCTCGGGAGCCGCCTCCACCCCCTCCGGCTCGGCCGGGCCCAGGGTCGGCGGAGCCGGTGCGGCCGCCTCCTCCGCAGGACGGGGTCGGAGGTACAGCCAGAGGCCGATGGCCACGGCCAGCACCACCGCCAGCACGACCCAGAGCCAGGGACCTCGCGATCTGCCCTCCTCGAGCCAGGGCTCCGAGGACGGCACCTCCGCCGGTCCCCGGTCGAGTCGGAAGTCCTCCCTCTGGTCGCTCATGTCCGCCGTCCCTTCGCCTGTCGATTCCACTCTGCCCAAGTCACTCCAGGTCGATTGTATTCCCGCCGGCGGCGGAGTGCTGAAACACGGATCGCTCGGCGGACGTACTCTCCTCTACAGGAGGTTGACCATGCATTCGAGATTCCTGACCGGCGCCCTCTGCCTGGCCGTCCTCGCCCTGGCCGCTCCGGCGGCCCGGGCGGCCACCGCGCGGGGGACGGTCGACGAGACCTTCGCCTTCGAGGCCGGGGCCCTGCTCACCCTCGACAACGTCAACGGCTCGGTCCTCCTCGAGACCTGGGACCGCGACGAGATCCGTGTCGTCGCCGAGAAGAAGACCCGGGCCGCGACGAGCGGCATGGCCGAGGATCTGCTCGACGCCCTCGAGGTGCGGATGGAGCCCACCGGCGGCGGCCTGACGGTCGAGACACGGCATCCCCGTCCCTCCGACGGTCTCCTCTCCTGGATCTTCGGTGGCGGCAGTGACGGCCAGGTCGAGTACCGGATCACCCTTCCGCGGCGCGCCGATCTCGACGTGACGACGGTCAACGGCGGCGTCGAGATCGTCGGCGTCTCGGGGCGCCTGCGCCTGCGCAGCACCAATGGCCGGATCGACGTCGAGGACGGCGGCGGCAGCGTCGACGCCGCGACGACCAACGGCGGCATCGTCGCCGAGCTGGGGGAGCTCAGCGGGGTCGACGACCTCTCCCTCCGCACCACCAACGGCGGGATCCGCCTGATCCTGCCGGCCGACGCCGGCGCCGAGCTCTCGGCCCACACCACCAACGGCTCGATCGAGACCGACCTGCCGCTCCAGATCCACGGCCGCCTCCGCCGCACCCGCATCGAAGGCACGCTGAACGGCGGCGGCCCGCAGCTCGACCTCTCGACCACCAACGGCAGCATCCGGATCGCGAGCCTGTAGGCCGGTTGACATGAAATCGATGTAGATGTAAATTCTACATCGTGACAAGAACCCAGGTGCAGCTCCCAGACGATCTGTACCGCGCCGCCAAGCGGCTGGCCGCGGCGCAGGAGATCACCCTCGCCGAAGTGGTGCGGCGGGGTCTCGAGCACATGGTGCGGATCTATCCGCCCCGGGACGGAGACGGCGCGCGCTGGCGACCGCCGGCGCCGCGTCACCTCGGGCCCTTCGGCGCACCCGTCGAGCAGTGGCGCGAGCTCGCCAACGAGCGATCCTCGGCCCGTCGATGATCTCGATCGATACCAACATCCTCCTCTACGCACAGAACCAGGACTGCGCCGAGCACGGTGCGGCCTCGGCGTTCCTCGAGGAGTGCGCGGAGCGCGACGACGTGGCGATCTGCGAGCTGGTTCTGCTCGAGCTCTATCAGCTGCTGCGCAATCCGGCCGTCGTCGAGCGTCCCCTCGAGGCCCCGGAAGCCGCCGAGATCTGCCAGGCCTTCCGCCGCAACCCGAGGTGGGCCCTGATCGAGAGCGCTCCCGTGATGGACGAGGTCTGGTCCCTCGCCGCGCGCCCGGGCATCGCCCGGCGCAGCCTCTTCAACGCCCGGCTCGCCCTCACCCTGCGCCACCACGGCGTCTACGAGCTCGCCACCCGCAACGTCGGCGACTTCGAGGGCTTCGGCTTCACGACGGTCCGGGACCCGGTCGGCGGCGGGCGCTGACCCGATCAGCCGAGATCGGCGAGCGCTTCGAGGACCTCGTCGTGGACCTCCTCCGGCACCAGGAGGATCGCCTCGATGGCGGCGGGGTGGACGTTGAAGGCGTTCTCTCCCTGCAGGAAGTACGGCAGGCCCCGCTCCTCCAGGATGGTCTTGACGAGGGGGAGCTCCGCCGGGCTGGCGATCCGGCGCACCTCGACCCAGCTCGCGGTCTCCGCCGACCGGGTCCCCTCCACGCCACCATCAGGTTCGAGCCCACTCATCCGAGCCCCCAATCCGGCCGTGGCGTCCGGGTCATCCACGACCACGACCTCGACCGGGTCCTTCAGCCCAGGGCACTCCGCCGTCACCCAGGCAGTCCCGTTGGACACCCCCCGCACCGCTCCGCCAGCTGACGGGATCATCGGGCTTCAGATCGACGGCGCTCAGCCGGGCCCTCGGAACCGCTCGCACGATGACCGGCTCGGTCAGGACGAACTCACCCCTCCTTCGTCTTGCCGAGGCCCTGGATCTCAAACGGCCCGTAAGATTCGACCGGAACGTCCAGATCGATCTCGAACGGCGGTCCCGAGCTCTCGCGCTTGCGAGCTGCTTCATTCGACCATCCTAGCTCTAGCCGAGACGCAAAAACGGGTAGCCACCGTCGTTGTTCAGGTAGCGGTCGACGGTGGCCTGCCAGGCCGCCTCCGGCACGCCCATGACGCGGCCGTCGGGGCCGGGGTCGAGCGCCCCGAGGAGGCGGAGGGCTCGGGCGTGGAGGCGGCGGTGGCCCTCGCGGGTGCCGCGGTGGTGGTGCAGAAGGGCGGCGGCGATCTGGATGAGGCCCTGGAGGAAGCGGCCGACGGGGGTGTCGTGGCCGGCGGCGTGCCAGACGGCCTCCCAGGCCTCGTGGGCCTCCCAGAGGTAGGCGGCGTTGAAGAGGTCGACGCCCGCCAGGTACTCGTCGCAGCGCCGCCAGTCCGCCGGCAGGGAGATCCCCGTCAGGTCGACCTCGGGCTCACGCTCGCCGTGCGAGTGCCCGCGGGGGTCCGTCACCGGGTGAGGAGTGAGCCCGGGGACGTGGCGGTAGGGCGGAAAGGGGCGGGAGGTCCAGCGCGGCGGCACCTCGCGCGGCGCGTCCAGGGGCCGCAAGCCGGCCATCAGTGGACTGTCGGCGGGGCGTACCGGTCGGCTGCCCGGGTCTGCTCCACCCCCATCGCCATCAGGTCGAGCAACACGTCGCGGCGGGCCTGGGGCGTCGGCGCCTCGAGCAGGGCCTGCTTCTCGGGAGGGGTGAACGGAAGGGCGACGCTCAGGGCGTTGACCAGCCGCGCGCCGGCCAGCGCGGCCAGGACGTCCATGTCGAAGGAGAGCTCGTGCCGCCGGCGGTAGCGGTCGACGGCGGCCAGCAGCTCGGCGACCTCGATCCGCCGCGCCGGCTCCGACAGATCGGCGTCGAACTCCTCGGCGTCGGCCACGGCCCGCCGGTAGGCGCGCTCCTCGTCCAGCTCGCGCACGACCCGGAATCGCTTGACGCCGGCGAGAACGATCAGGAAGCGGCCGTCCGGCTGGGGCTCGCACTCCACCAGCTCGCCCAGACAGCCCACCGCGTAGAGCTCGGGCCGCTCGGGATCGCCCGGATGCCAGCCCGTATTGTCGTGACCGGGCAGGCGAGGTTGGATCATGCCGATGCGACGATCTCCCTCCAGCGCATCGGAGACCAGCCCCCGGTAGCGCGGCTCGAAGACGTTGAGCGGCAGGAAGGTCCCGGGCAGCAAGAGACTGCCGGTCAAGGGGAAGAGGGAGATCAGGGTCCCAGGGTCGCAGTCGTCGACCGCCATGATCCGAGCCTACACCTGTCGTCGTCCCCCAGGCGCCGAGGCCAGCGCGCCCTGCGGGCCGGATCGACGCGCTACAATCCGCCCGCTCGCGGATCTGGACGCCGCGGCGGGAGGCGCGATGGACCGTTCCCTGTTCGACACCCCGACCGACCGTTTCGCCGACCGACACATCGGGCCGGACCCCCTCGAGGTGGCGTCGATGCTCGAGCTGCTCGGCTACGAGAGCCTCTCCGCGCTCGTCGACGCCGCGGTGCCGCGCTCCATCCGCGTCGAGCGGCCTCTCGCCCTGCCGGCGGCCCTCACCGAAGCCGAGGCCCTCGACCGACTGCTCCGGCAGACCGAGCGAAACCGGGTCCTGCGCTCGCTGATCGGCATGGGATACCACGACACG
>Ga0302046_10003174_pt1 | contig 14941 bp, 11 predicted proteins | sample RVTome_11_FD_200261 | JGI IMG/M metagenome (GOLD analysis project Ga0302046, IMG submission 200261) | Soil microbial communities from uranium-contaminated site in the Upper Colorado River Basin, Wyoming, United States - RVT147D111 (version 2) ...
AAATAAAAAGATCCTTCCGCGCCCTGGCCAAAAAATACCATCCCGACCGCAATAAAGACGACAAGGCCGCCGAAACACGATTCAAAGAAATCTCCGAGGCCTACGACACTCTCTCCGACCCCAAAAAGAAATCGGAATATGATATGATCCGGCAATATGGTTCCGGAGCCCCGTTCACCGGTCGCGGCCAAAGCCCCTTCGAGGCATTCCGTCGTTCCGAACCGGGAGGTGCAAGTTTCGAGTTTCGAACATCGGGCGAAGGTTTTGAAAACATTCAGGACATTTTCAGCGAATTGTTCAGCGGTCAAGCCGGCACACGTCAGCGTCGCCGCCCCTCTGAATTCGAAGAAGAACAGGAACAGCCGCGCGGGCAGGATGTTCAATCAGAAATAAGCATTTCATTTATGGAAGCGGTCAAAGGCACCAGCCGCCTGATTCAACTTCCTGACGGGAAAAAGATCCGTGTTAAGATTCCTGCCGGAATTGAAGACGCCGCAAAAATTCGTTTAGCCGGACAGGGACAGCCCGGTATATTTGGTCAAGAACCTGGGGATTTAATCATAAAGGTGCGTGTTATGCCCGACCAGAATTTCGACCGCAAAGGAAGTGACATTTACACATCGGTAACCGTTCCGTTTCAGGACGCTATATTAGGCACCAAGGTCAACGTTAAGACCCTGGCCAAAACCGTGGCACTGACCGTCCCGCCCGGCACTCAACCCGGCACAAAACTTCGCCTCAAAGGCCAGGGTTTGTCTGTCGGCGATGCACAAGGCGACCTCTTTGTCGAAATCAAAGTCGAGATTCCCAAGGAATTGACACCCGAGCAGAAAAAGTTTTTGGAGAAGTGGGGGAAGTAACATGGAAGAATTTCCATGCTTTACAGCGGAACAAATCGAAGGTTTTTCCCAAGTCTTGGCAGATACAAATCTTGGACTAACTGGTGCGCAGATAGCACATACACTCACGAAGTGCAAGATTCGAGATGTTGATCCCACAAATACTAAATGGAGAAGATTGCACAATGCATTGGTAACTGTTCAAAATGAGACCGAACGCGGAAACGAGATAATTGCGTTTATTCACAAATCAATGAAACCGATAAGTTACACAGGAAATCCAGAAAGATTTGAAAGTCAAAAACAAAGGCTAAACGTAGTGCTTGCCTTTGCAGGTCTAGAATTGCAAGATGATGGCAAGCTTCATAAAGTGAAGGCGGTTTCCACCCTTTCGGAGGCTGAACAAAGGGCAGTTACCCTTAAAAAGAAGTTATTAGATAGGGAAGTGCATGCGGATGTATTGGTCTTCTGTCGCGCCGAATTATTACAACTAAATTATTTTCATTCTGTTCTAGAAGCAGCCAAAAGTGTAGCGGACAAATTGAGGAATCTATCCGGCCTGTCCTGCGATGGTGCACAATTAGCTAAAGAGGCACTTTCATTAGGACAAACAGGTAAACCAAGAATCGCAATTAATTCGTTAAAGGATGACACTTCAAAGTCGGAACAAACTGGTTTCACGAATTTAGTTATTGGCCTCTTTGGGACTTTTAGAAATCCGACAGCGCACGGCCCAAAAATCTACTGGCCTATGCCAGAAAAGGACGCCTTAGACATTTTAAGTTTTATCTCATACGTGCATCGTAAATTAGACGGGAGAGTAATTTTATAAACACACGTAAAGGAAAAACAAAGCGTTCTAGAACAATTTCTACTGATCAACATGTTAGTCATTTCGAATTTAATGTTGATATGTTCAAAATGCTAAACCAAAAGATCATCGACGGGATTTATCAAGGAATCAGAAATAGAAATATTGATATTCAGTACATTTTGTCGAATGCACCGCAAACTCTTTCAAGAGACGTTACTGTATCACATTACAAGTGGGAACTTAAACAATTGGAAACCAGAATCCCTGATCTTGGCAAAGTTTCCTTGTTCCTCTTAATATATGGATTCCTTGAAAGCGAACTGGACAAAGTTTGCCGATTCTTGCATGCAACTAAGTTCTCTCACGAAGCAAGAAAGGTAATTAATAGAATAAATCGAAGAGATTTCAAAGATAGGGGATTAACACGTTCAATAAACTATCTGAAAAAGGTTGCAAATATCCAAATCCCCAAAGTTTTTGAAAGTAAAGAATTCTTGATTTTGAACAAAATGCGAAATCACTTTGTACATAGTTTCGGCTCTGTCTCTAAAAAGGAGAAACAATCGCTTGAACATGAACGGAATGCCCTAATCAATTCTTCGAACATATTGATTCAGCAGTTCGATTTTGAATGTCTAAGCGACGATGAGTACGCGATTACGTTGACTAATCACTTTATAGATTTCTTTCTAGATGAGATTGATTCCGGATTCAAAGAAATTGTAAAGCATGTGGATGACTTAATTGAAAGTGAAGGATAATCCAATATGAACCTCTCTAAATTCACTCAACGCTCAATCGATGCGGTCAGTTATGCTCAGCAGATGGCGCAGTCCGAACAGCATCCGCAAATAATGCCGGAGCATTTATTAGCGGCGCTTTTGAAGCAGGAAGACGGCTTGGTGCCGCAGATCCTCAAGAAACTCGATGTTGATGTTACGCACCTATCCGAAGAACTCGAAACTTCTTTGAAGATGTTGCCCCGTCAGTCAGGCGGTCAATTATACGCCTCAAACGAGTTCACCCAAGTATTAACTAAAGCCGAAGACCAGCTCAAACAGTTTGCCGACGAATATATCTCTGTGGAGCATCTGCTATTAGCATTGATTGAAGTAAAAAGTAAAGCGCAGGAGTTACTTAAAGCGCACGGCATAAAGAGAGAAACTCTCCTTAAGGCAATTCAGTCGATTCGTGGCAAACACCGCGTGACCGATGAAAACCCCGAATCCAAATACGGCGTCCTCGAAAAGTACTCCCGCGACCTCACCAAAATGGCCCGCGAAGGTAAACTCGACCCCGTCATCGGTCGCGAAGACGAAATAAGACGCGTAATAAAAATCCTGTCGCGCCGCACCAAAAATAATCCCGTACTTATTGGCGAACCCGGCACCGGCAAAACCGCCGTTGTCGAAGGGCTCGCACAGAAAATTGCCATCGGCGAAGTCCCCGAAACGTTGAAAGACCGCGTCCTCTTGGCCATCGATTTAGCCGCCATGGTTGCCGGCTCCAAATTCCGCGGCGAATTCGAGGAACGTCTTAAAGCCATTCTCAAAGAAGTCGAAGAATCTCAAGGCCGCATCATTATGTTCTTCGATGAAATGCACACGCTTGTCGGCGCCGGCGCCGTCGGCGGCTCACTCGACGCCTCCAATATGCTTAAACCAGCATTGGCGCGCGGGCAGATTCGCTTTGTCGGCGCCACAACTTTAGATGAATATAGAAAACATATCGAAAAAGACGCCGCCCTCGAAAGGCGATTAGCGCCAGTTTTAATCGAACCGCCATCAGTCGAAGACACCATTTCAATTTTGCGCGGCCTTCGTGAACGTTACGAAACCTATCACGGCATTAAAATATCCGATGGCGCCATTGTGGCAGCGGCCAAATTATCTGACCGCTATATCGCCGACAGATTCCTGCCGGACAAAGCCATCGACTTAATCGATGAAGCCGCCGCTGAACTGCGGATCTCGATTGATTCTCTCCCCGAAGAACTCGACACTATCGAAAAACGCATCCGCCAACTCGAAATCGAAAAAGAAGGCGTTAAACGCGAGAAAGACGCCAATGAACGCCTCAAACCAATCGAAGAAGAACTCAAAGAATTATATGCCCGGCGCGATGATTTGCGTACTCAATGGAAAAAGGAAAAAGAGACAGTCGATACCATTCGCTCTATCAAAAAAGAAATAGAGGATTTGAAACATCGCAACGCCGAGGCCGAACGTCAGGCGAATTTCGCCGAAGCCGCCAAAATCAAGTATGGCGACTTGGCCGACGCTGAAAAGAAACTTCAGTTTTTGACACATTCGCTCAAATCAATTCAAAAACATCGGCAATTATTGAAAGAAGAAGTCGAGCAGGAGGATATTGCCAAAATTGTTTCCAAATGGACTGGCATCCCGGTCACCAGCTTGACCGAATCCGAAACCGAAAAACTTCTGCGGCTCGAAGAAGAACTCCACAAACGAGTGGTGGGCCAAACTGAAGCCGTTGAAGCCGTCTCCGACGCCGTCCGTCAGGCCCGCGCCGGTTTGTCCGACCCGAATCGCCCTCTCGGCTCATTTATTTTCTTAGGCCCGACCGGAGTCGGCAAAACCGAACTTGCCCGTGCTTTGGCGGAATTCTTATACGGCGCCGAAAACGCCATTGTCCGTCTGGATATGTCAGAATATATGGAGCAGCATTCGGTGTCGCGTCTAATCGGTTCCCCTCCGGGATATATCGGCTATGAAGAGGGGGGACAACTGACTGAAGCCGTCCGCCGCCGTCCGTATTCTGTCGTTCTTCTGGATGAAATCGAGAAAGCCCATCCCCAAGTGCTCAATACATTATTGCAGGTATTGGATGACGGAAGATTGACCGACAATCAAGGACGCACGGTGTCGTTTAAGAATACAATTCTGATTATGACCTCAAATATCGCCGCCGAATATATTCTGAAAGAGTCGGCTAACATCGGCGAGTTTAATCGGGATATCGTCTATGAGAACATCAAACAAAATGTCCTGGCGGCGCTGCGCGAGACTCTTCGTCCGGAGTTTTTGAACCGCATCGATGAGATAATCGTCTTTGCCTCGCTGACCAAACCGGAGATAAACCAGATCGTCAGTCTGCAGTTCCAGCGTCTGGAAAAACTTCTTGCGGAAAAAGATATCACGCTCGATGTGTCGGACAAGGCCGTCGAATTTATCGGCGAGTCGGCCTATGACCATACATTCGGTGCACGCCCTATAAAAAGATTTATTAATAAGCATTTGACACAGGAAGTGTCGAAACTTCTTCTGACGGGACAACTCAAACCAAGCCAGCGCCTGCTGGTTGATTTAAAGGACAAGAAACTTACATTCAAGTCGAAAGCGCTGGAGAAAAAAGAGGCAGAACCGGCCGGTGAGTCAGCGCGAAGTTAATTGCGCTCACTGCGCTGTTTGTTGCGCTCGTTTATGTCTCCCTTGATAAGAGATTTGAACGAGTTGACACATTCGAGAAAGACTTCCTCGGCTTCAAAACGGGGCTGGACTTTGTTGATACTTAACTGGAAAATAATGATTTCCGTTTTGCCGTTAAAATAGCCGAGCATGACAGTCGGAATAAATTTGGTCGTGTCGTTAAAATAAAATGTCGGCAATAGCATATTATTGGCGTTGTAGACCGAATCGACCGGCCGCACTGTCAATCCTTTGCCATATTGTTTTTTCAACTGCATTATGTCATCAGCAACAAGTCCCGTTACAAAAGCGTCATCGGCGGTATTATCGGTCATTTTGAAAATATTAATATCAATCACCACCTTGGCGTTATCGTAGCTATGGCCTCGGGGAATGTAGGCCATCGAATAGCCGGCATCGGCCGCTTCATCAGTTATCAGCTGATATCCGGCGGGGGGATAGATAACGTAGGCGTATTCTTCACCCTCAAATACCGAAACATTGCTTTCGACCGTGTCACCGCCGAAACTGATAACCCTTGCCAGCGCGAAAAATGCCGCCAATATTTTTATCAATCGCATTGCAGGATTATCGGCACAAACGGAGCTTGCCTAAAGATAAAAATAAAACGCTGCTCCAATCGATTTTGATTATTTTGTGTCAGACGACCCCGTCTGACATTTTGGCTTATTTAGAAAAGTATCGGACGAGGTCGTGCGACACCACTTTGAACACAGCAAGTTTGTAAAACTGTTCTAAACTAAATATTACCACCCACAATTGGACTTGGGGGCGCTCCTGAAAATGTAGTCCACGATTGTAGTTAAATCGATGATGTTTCCGGATGCGCCATCTCCGTTAAAATCGGCCGCATCCGGGAAAATTGGATTTGGACCGCCTCGGAAAATTTTGTCAACTAAACTTGTCAAATCGACAATAGTGAACCCCACCAAATCGCCGTCGAAATCCCCGCAGGGATAAAATGTAACAATTGGATTGGCACTAATCGGTACAATGGCGCCGCCCGATTCCACGTCGCCCGACAATGTATCTTTCTGTCCCAATGATGGCGCAGTCAAAGTTGCCGCGAACGCATATTGTCCATCGGCGGACAGGGCCGATAATGTTCCAGTTCCGCTATGAGCCAGCGAAGCGTCGTCGGGATATCTGATCGAGTCCCCCGAAGTATTCACCGCCTGAATTCTTATTGCCACAGTCGATGAGCCGTCGGCGCGCTGTTTATCGGGCACCGCAACAATCTCGGAGTTGTCGGCATCCGGCACTCGCGCCGCTTTCCATTGGTCAAAGCGCCAGCGCAAAGAGTCGATAGGTTCCTGTGTCAAAGCCGTATTGGACACCACTTCGTATAGAAATGGCGTAGGGCCGTCGCCTATTCGCACAACTTTTATATAAGCCGAAATTGATGACTTTCCCTGCCCCAGACAGCGAATATCCGCGCCGGGAATTTTGGCCGCCTCAAGAGCCGCCATAAGTTTTTCTTCAAGCGGCCCGCTGGTATTTAGAAACGCCGTTTCCATTACTTCGACGATTGTCGAATCCAGCAAAATATTTCCCTGAACGGCATAGTTTACACCGAACAAATGCCCCGCCCAATACCCGCAGTTAAAACCCGTAAATGAAGCGGACGCTCCCGGTCCGAGTAATGTTACTGCGCCATATTGGCGCACAGTCGGGTCGCCATTGACATCATTGGCCTCGAGCCACTGCATTATAGAATCGGGATCGACTCCCGCAATTAAAAGCGCATGCGCGTTGGCTTGATTCCCGCCCAAATAAAACGACTGCGTATTTACGGCGCCGATTCCTTCCACGACATCATTAATAATCTGCGCCCCGGCAATACAAGATGCCCCGGCGCTGCCAACTTCGCCGGTGACAGTGTCAACCGCCACAATAGAGAATGTCGCATTAATTGTTGGAGCTGCAAAAAAAATGAAAATCAATGCAATCAGTAGAGTATTAACTTTTTTCATAGTATCACCTGCCGAAGTACAGTGTCTAAAATGTCAGATTCAGTACACTTTTATATAATAGGCTATCTCAAGTAATATAACTTAAGTCCGGTTTTTTGCAATTATTTTGGTCTTTTCTGACCAGAAAGCGCCTGCTTTACAATCAATTCATAACGGCATATATTCGAATCCGACTGACAGATAAATGACAATGGCTCAACAGGATAAAGATAATTGAAAAAGATGCTTCGTATCGGCAACGCCGGCGGTTATTGGGGGGATGACCTTTCGGCGCTCAAACGCCAGCTTGAGGGCGGGCCGCTTGACTATATCACGATGGACTTCCTGGCCGAAATCACCATGTCTATTCTTGAGCGCCAGCGCCAGAAAAACCCCGAACTCGGCTACGCCAGCGACTTCTTAAATCAAATCAAAGAATGTCTCTCGCTAATCGTTAAGAAAAATGTCACGGTTATTTCCAGCGCCGGAGGAATAAATCCGGTAGCGTTGGGAAAAAAAATTATCGAGACCGCCAATGAGCAGGGGATTAAAATCAAAGTCGGCGTAGTTCATGGCGACAACATTATCGATCAAATCGATGAACTAATGTCCAAAGGTGAAAAATTTACCAACATTGACACCGGCGAAAAATTTACCGATGTCCGCAACCGAGTGACTTCGGCCAATGTCTATCTCGGCGCCGAACCGGTCGTCAAAGCCTTGCAGCAGGGCTGCCAGATTATAGTAACCGGACGTGTTACGGACACCGGCATTACACTGGCGCCGATGATTCATGAGTTTGGCTGGAAATGGGATGACTGGGACAAAATCGCTTCGGGAGTTATCGCCGGACATATTATCGAATGCGGCACTCAATCCAGCGGCGGCAATATTACCGACTGGCGTGATGTCAAATCGTTTCACAATATCGGCTATCCGATTATCGAAATGGAATCATCGGGTGAATTTACAGTCACCAAACATCCAAGAACTGGCGGGCTTGTCTCGGAAAAAACTGTCAAAGAACAATTGGTTTATGAAATGGGCAATCCGTCAGATTATATCACTCCGGACGGCATCGCCCGTTTCGATTCAATTCAACTCAAAAAAACGGGTAAAGACCGGGTCAAAGTATTCGGTATCAAGGGCGAACCACTGACTGACAAATTGAAAGTCTCCATGTCCTACAACGACGGCTGGAAAGCCCAGGGGGGCATTTTGGTTTCCGGGCCGAATGCTTATGCCAAAGCAAGAACTCTTGCCGATATATATTGGAAACGGCTGAATACCAAATACGAGGAAACTCGCACCGATCTGATTGGTTCCGGCTCAATCTGGCCGGAGGCGATTCGCTCGGCGGAAACAGTGGAGTTGATTTTGCAATTCGGAGTACGTGACCAGGATTACAAAAAAGTCGAAGGATTCGGCAAACTGATTCCGGCATTAATTCTATCCGGTCCGTCGGGACTGGCCGTGACCGGGGGAAGACCCCGGCCTTCGCAGGTGGTGGCCTACTGGCCGGCATTAATCAATCGTACCAATGCTTCAGCCAAAGTTTTGACAATTGATACATCAGGCAATGAAAAAGAATTCGCTATCACCTTTAAAGAAAATACTCATAAGCACTTAAAATTGAAGATAAAGCAAATTCGTCCGGCTGATGAAAAGCAAACGACCGGCAAACTCAAATCGGCCAAACTACGTGACCTCTGCTACGCCCGTTCCGGCGATAAAGGAGATACCTGCAATATAGGCGTGTTAGCCCGTTCACCCGATATCTATGACTGGATGGTCAAGAACCTGACTTCCGATAAAGTAAAAAAGTTTTTCAAAGGAATTGCAAAGGGCAAAGTCATTCGCTATAAACTCGATAACCTGCACGGCCTGAATTTCCTTCTGGAAAAATCCCTCGGTGGCGGCGGCACCCTATCTCTCATGGTCGACCCGCAGGGGAAAACACTAGCACAGGCGCTTTTGGAAATGCCAATAAAGGCACCATCTCGACTGTTCAATAGTATGAAGGACAAATAAGGTTCGCTTATGTTTAGAATAGAATCAAAGATTGATACCAATTCCGCCGACTACAAAGAAAATCAAAAGCGGAACAAACAGCTGCATTTTGATTTCAAAGAGCGTCTTGAAAAAGTCAAATTTGGCGGCCCCGAAAAATCACGGCAGCGGCATATCGAAAGAAATAAACTTCTTCCGCGCGACAGAGTAATAAAACTTCTCGACCCGAACACTCCTTTTCTCGAACTAAGTCCGCTGGCTGCCTATGACATGTACGACAACGACGCTCCGGCCGCCGGTATTATTACCGGAGTTGGTGTTGTGCATGGTTGCGAAGTTATGGTTATTGCCAATGACGCCACAGTCAAGGGCGGCACCTACTATCCGATGACCATCCTGAAACATGCCCGCGCCCAGCACATTGCCGAAGAAAACAATCTGCCCTGCATTTATCTGGTAGACTCCGGCGGAATATATCTTCCGCTTCAATCCGGTACTTTCCCCGACAAAGACCATTTTGGGCGCATTTTCTACAACGAAGCCCGCATGTCATCAAAAGGCATAGCGCAAATCTCCGTCGTAATGGGCTCCTGTACGGCAGGAGGCGCGTATCTTCCGGCAATGTCCGATGAATCAATCATCGTCAGAAATCAAGGCACAATCTTTATCGGCGGACCGCCGCTGGTCAAAGCCGCCACCGGCGAAGAAGTCACTGCCGAAGAATTGGGTGGGGCCGATGTTCACTGCCGTACGTCGGGCGTGACCGATCATTATGCGCAAAACGACGAACACGCTTTACAAATATGCCGCAACGTAGTACAAAATCTGAATCGTCCTGATTCATTTAAGATCGAAAGACACGAACCCGAAGACCCCCACTACGACCCCGAGGAATTATACGGCATCGTCTCGACAGAATTCAAAAAGCCCTATGACATCCGCGAAGTCATCGCGCGCATAGTCGATGGCAGTCGTTTTCATGAATTCAAAGAGCTCTACGGCGCAACTTTGGTAACCGGTTTCGCGAATATTATGGGTTTCCCGGTGGGAATCCTCGGCAACAACGGCGTTTTATTCTCCGAGTCATCCTTAAAAGGCGCTCATTTTATTGAACTTTGCTGTGAGCGAAAAATTCCGCTGATTTTCCTGCAAAATATATCAGGATTCATGGTCGGCCGCGAATATGAAGCCAAAGGTATCGCCCGTGACGGCGCCAAACTTGTCCATGCCGTAGCCAACGCCAATGTCCCCAAATTCACCGTGGTAGTCGGCGGTTCCTACGGCGCCGGAAACTATGCCATGTGCGGCCGGGGATTTTTCCCGCGCCTGATGTGGATGTGGCCCAATTCGAGGATTTGCGTAATGGGGGGAGAACAGGCCGCCGATGTCTTGGCGTCTGTTAAAATAAATCAACTTGAGAAAGAACGGGTTAAACTTCAGCCCAGTGAAATCGAAGAAATCCGCAAGCCGATTATCGCCAAATATGAATCCGAATCGACTCCCTATTATTCCGGCGCCCGTCTCTGGGATGACGGTATAATCGGCATGACCGAAACTCGTCAGGCCCTGGCTCTTGGTATTTCCATGTCACTCAATGCGACAATCGAAGATGCCAAATTTGGCGTCTTTCGAATGTAAAATTGCAATCGATGAACTACACGACACTTAAATTTGAGAAAAAAGGAAAGATTGCCAACGTAATCTTCAACCGCCCGGAAATTCACAATGCTTTCAATTCCACTGTCATCAGCGAAATGTCAGACGTGTTCATTGAGATTGAAAAAGACAATTCTCTTCGCGCAGTAGTCTTAACCGGCGAAGGAAAATCTTTTTGCGCCGGCGCCGATTTAAACTGGATGAAAGCGGTTAAAGACGCCGGCTATGAAAAAAACCTCAAAGAATCCAACAATCTGGCCGACCTGTTTTACCAGATTTACACCTGTAAACTTCCGGTCATTGGAAAAATCAACGGCGCCGCAATCGGCGGCGGCACCGGATTTGTAGCGCTCTGTGATATGGCAATCGCCGCCAAATCGGCTGTATTTTCATTCTCCGAAGTTAAGATTGGACTGGTTCCTGCCTGCATCGGCCCATACGTCATAAAGATACTTGGCGAGGGGCGCGCCCGCGAACTTTTTATCTCCGGTGAACGAATGAACGCCGAACGGGCGTTACAAGTCGGACTTATTAATCGAGTTGTCGATGATGACCAGCTTGACACGGCAGTCGAACAGCTGCTGGTATTAATTATGTCATCCGGACCGAATGCCATCGCTATGGCCAAAAAACTGGTCAACGAAGTGCCATCGATGACTCCTGAACAGTTCCGTCCTTTCACGGCCGAAATGATTGCCCGTCTGCGGGACTCCGATGAAGGCCAGGAGGGAATGGATGCATTTCTGAATAAGCGCAAACCGAAATGGGCCGCCGAATAGACATATAACTGCGACATCGTCGATGAAAAAGCTGTTCACCAAAATATTGATTGCCAACCGCTCGGAAATTGCGGTTCGCGTGATACACGCCTGCAAAACTCTTGGTATACCTACTGTTGCAGTTTACTCCGACTCCGATAAATCAAGCAAACATCGTTTGCTGGCCGATGAGTCAGTCCATATCGGCGAATCAGCGCCGCTGCAATCATATCTGAATTTTGAAAAAATAATCGGCGCGGCCAAATCGATCGGATGCGACGCTATTCATCCCGGCTACGGTTTCCTGGCTGAAAACGCCGGATTTGCCGAGCATTGCAAAAAGGAAAAAATAAAGTTTATCGGCCCGACAGCCGAAGCCATGCGCCTCATGGGTGACAAAGTTGCTTCGCGCAAAGCCGCTCACAACGCCGGTGTTCCTCTCGTTCCGGGAATGGAATCGACCAGCAGCGATATCAAGGCCTTTGCCAAATTCGCCAAAGAAATTGGCTACCCGATTTTGATTAAAGCTTCCTCCGGCGGCGGCGGAAAAGGAATGCGCGCAGTCGGCTCCGAAAAGGGATTGGAGTCTGCCATCGAATCGGCCCAGCGCGAAGCTATGAAAGCATTCGGTGATGACCGCGTCTATATTGAAAAACTTTTGATGAATCCAAGGCATATCGAGTTTCAGATTCTGGCCGATGAGCACGGCAACCGAATTCATTTATTCGAACGCGAATGTTCCATACAGAGGCGACACCAGAAAATTATCGAGGAAACCCCGTCTGTCGCACTCACCGAAGAACTGCGTCAGCGAATGGGAGCCGACGCCGTCAAAGTAGCCGCTTCCGCCAATTACACGAATGCCGGTACTGTTGAATTCCTGCTCGACCAGGACGGCAATCACTATTTCCTCGAAATGAACACGAGATTGCAAGTCGAGCATCCTATCACCGAAATGGTCACTGGTGTGGATTTGGTAATCGAACAAATAAAAATAGCCGCCGGTGAAAAACTAAACCCGGAGCTATCCAATCTGGCGCAGCGCGGCCACGCCATCGAATGCCGTATCTATGCCGAGGACCCCGACAACAAGTTTTTGCCATCATCCGGAAAAATTCTATTTTATCGCGAACCTTCAGGGCCGGGTATACGGGTCGATTCCGGAATAACGAACGGCAGCGATATTTCCATTGACTATGACCCAATCATGGCTAAACTAATAGTCCACGCCGCCGACAGAAACACGGCCGTTTCCAAAATGATCCAGGCTTTAAACGACTACAAGATACTCGGCGTAAGAACCGCCCGGGGATTCATGATAGACGTGCTCAAACACGAGCAATTCGTATACGGAAACATTACCACCAGTTTTATCGAAGACCACATGTCCGACAGCTCCAATAGAAACGGAGATGACCAGGAGTTAGCCGCCGCCACAGCCGCGGCTCTTTCAATATTAAGTCCCAAACGAACTCAAGCGGCATCAGCCAACAGCCAATCGCGAATCCCGTCTCCCTGGGAAATGATTGGCAGCTGGTCAATCGGGAGCTCGATCAATGAGTGAGATTAGTTTTGTAATTGGCGACAAGAGCATTAAAGCCTCGGCCCGTAGAGAGAATGATTCCATTTTTGTAAAAATCGGCGCCAGAGAATTTCAGTTTTCGGCAATCGCCGAAAACCTGTTTAAAGTCTCCGCCGGGGCCAAATCTCATATTGCAGCCGCAGTGAAACACAAAGATATAATTTATGTCGATATTGACGCTCGAGTTTTCGAAGTTCGCGAGGCATCTTCGTTGCATGACTCACCCGCTGCTTTTTCGCACCATGCTGTAAAAGACAAAGTCTTTGCCCCGATGCCCGGCAAAATAGTCAAAATCATGGTCAATAAAGGGGATGCGGTCAAATCCAAACAGCCGTTGGCGATAGTCGAGGCGATGAAAATGGAAAACCAGATTAACAGTCCGGCCTCGGGGAAAGTCAAAGCCGTCAATTTTTCGGTTGGCGATCAGGTAAATACTACTTCATCGATTATTGATTTAGAACTCGAATCTGCTCCATAAAAAAAGCCACGCACACGGCGTGGCTTTTTAAATAACATTCAATTCAAACTAAAAGAATTTCAGACCGAGTGTTAGCGGAATGAAAGAAGTTGCGCTGCCGTCGGTTGAAATGCTGACATAGCGGGCCTGGACAAACCAGCTGGTTTTCGGTCCCAGATTGAATTCCACGCCGCCGCCAAAGTTAAAATAAACTTTCGACTGTGATTCGCCGGTGCCGGAGTTCAACGAAGCCTGCAAACTTGAATCGGTGCTGGTGAATTCGCTGATTTTCACGCTCGCGATTCCGAGTCCGCCGATTGCATACGGCTTAACCGGAACTACCGGGGCGCCCAGATTCAACTTGCCGTCGACTCCGAACATCCAGGTATTAAGTGATCCGCCTTCGACATTGCTGCCGAACGAGCTGCCGTCGGTACCAAACTTGTGGTATTCGATCTTACCAATCATCTGAATTTTCGGCGCGACATTAAATCCGGCTCCGACCATTCCGTGATAACCAAGTTTCCAACCGTCAGTAAATCCTTCAGGGGCAGTCGGCAAACTTAAAGCCGCACCGGCATACCATGAAACCGGTGAAGACGGCGTGCCAACCTGCGCCATTGATACTGCACTCATCAGTAAGAGTGCGATCAGTGTTAAAAACAGTTTCTTCATTACAATGCTCCTTTAAAGGGTTTAAGTTCGCTGTTTGAATATTTTTCGGAATCAATAGCCATTATCTTAAGCCCTTTTTTTAAGGTTGTTCCGATTTGAAACATCCTTGTGCAAATGCTGTTCAGGAGTACGACGGCAAGAATTCTTGCCTGTCGGATAGTTTTTACGTATATATGAACGGCTCTTGGAAATGAACTTTTAAGGAGTTATAAGTGGCTGATAATAATGCATATATAGTTTCCGCCTGCCGCAGCGCAATCGGTGTCTTACACGGCGGTTTGGGAACCCTAACCGGCCCGCAATTGGGCGCTTTGGCCATAAAAGAGGCCGTAAACAGAGCCGGAATCAATAAGAGTGACATCAATGAAGTCATCATGGGTCATGTCTTGCAGGGCGGCACCGGCCAGGCCCCGGCCCGACAGGCAGCCATTCACGGCGGACTCGCCCCGGAAATCCCGGCCGTCACAATCAATAAAGTCTGCGGTTCGGGACTTAAAGCCGTGATGCTGGCCGCACAGTCAATCAGAGCAGGCGACAATGATGTTGTAGTTGCCGGCGGAATGGAATCGATGTCCAATGCTCCCATGGCGTTGTTCGGCGCCAAGACCGGATTCAAATTCGGCCATCAGAAAATGCATGACATTATGATTCTGGACGGACTCTGGGACAGTTTCAATAATTTCCATATGGGCAGCGCCGCCGAACACACCGCCCGCAAAGCTAAAATCTCCCGCCAGGAACAGGATGAG
>Ga0302046_10003175_pt1 | contig 14940 bp, 8 predicted proteins | sample RVTome_11_FD_200261 | JGI IMG/M metagenome (GOLD analysis project Ga0302046, IMG submission 200261) | Soil microbial communities from uranium-contaminated site in the Upper Colorado River Basin, Wyoming, United States - RVT147D111 (version 2) ...
CGACTTCACCATCTTCTCCAGACTCCCAATCATGTGGGGATAATCACTGCCCGCGAGCACATGTTCCGCGCCCGCGAATTCGATCGCCAACTCGAGACATCGCAGATCGAAGTTGACCGTGTCGTAGTAGAACCGGCGCAGGTATTCGCTGGGGGGATGCGGAATGTTCACTCGACACTCCGGATACGCCTCGAAACCGCGATCCAGACGCTCGGCCAGATAGGGGATGGTGCCGCCCAGGTGGCCCAATACCCAGCGAATGCCCGGAAACCGCTCGGCGACGCCCGCAAAGACGATCTTGGCGGCCGCGAGCGTCGTATCGAACGTGAAGCCCAACAGCGGCATCAACATGTAGTCCGTCATCGCCTCGACGCCGACGGGATACGTCGGATGAATGTAGATCACACCGTGTGCATCAGACGCCCGCTCGTAGATCGGCCAGAATCGCTGGTCCGCCAGCGCCACGCCGTTCGCGTTGCTGTACACCATGACGCCCGGCAATCCCAACTCGCCCGTCGCTCGTTCATATTCGGCGACACTGGCGGTCGGGTCGTTGAGCGGCAAGGTGGCGAGCGCGGTGTATCGGTCAGAACGATCACGCACGATCGCGGCCAAAGCATCGTTGACCAGTCTGGATAGCCGTACGGATTGCGCCGGTTCCTCGATCAACGTTCCCGGTGCGGTGAAGGACATGACCTGCATCCTGACCCCGGCCTCGTCGAGGTGGCGCGTGCGGGGACCGATATCGCGATGACCCGGCACGATGACATTGTAGTCGCCCGGGGAATGGAGTACCGGATTGCCCGCGTCGTCCATCGTGACGCCGTACGCGCTCGGCCCCTGCCGCAAGGCGGCGATGTATTCGGGCGGATAGTAATGGTTGTGAAAGTCAATCACGGTCATGATGTGTGTTTCCCTGACGCGCTCCGCGTCCAGATGTAGTAGACCGGCAAACCCGCGATGACAATGAGCAGTCCCGTCATGCTCTCACCCGGATCTGCGAGGATCTGATTGAGCACGATCGCGAACGACGCCACCGCGAAGAGCACGGGAACCCACGGATAGCCCCAGACCGAATATCCGCGCTCCAGGTCCGGCCGGCGGCGCAGCACCATCAACGCAACCGCCATCAATCCGAAAAAGATCCATTCAGTGTAGATCACGCGCGTAAATAGCGTGCGGTATGTTCCGGTGAGCACGAGGGCGCAGGTAACGATGGCCTGGAGGACGATCGCACGATGCGGCGTGCGGAACCGGGGGTGGATGGCGCCGACCCACTGAAACAGCAAGCCGTCCTGCGCCATCGCATAGTAGACCCGCGGGCCGGCCAGGATGATGCCGCTCAACGCACCGAACGTCGAAAACATCACGAGTCCCGCCATGAAGCCGCCCCCACCGCTCCCCAAGAGCACATCCGCCGCATCGGCCGCGACCCGGGTCGACGCCGCGACGCGATCCAGCGGGAGGATGTACAGGTATACGGCGTTCAACGCGATGTAGCTGACCGTGACCACGCCCACGCCCAGCATCAACGCGCGCGGGATCGTCCGGCGCGGCTCCACAGTCTCCTCGGCGTTATAGGCCACCATGTGCCAGCCGCCAAATGCGAACAGCCCCGCGACCAGCGCCAGCGCAAAGTCGCCCATGCTGAACACACCGGTCGCGGTGCCGGTCTCGAAATGACCCGGAAGTCGCGATCCCAGCACGAATCCCACGATGATGATGAGCCCGATGGCCAGCAGCTTGCCGAAGGTGAACAGCGTTTGCAGCGTGCTGCCGTGGCGCACCCCCACGTAGTTGACGGCCGAGAGGACGAGGATCACGGCTACGGCGATCCAGCGCGCCGTCAAGTCGCCGAGCGGAATGAAGTAGGCAAGATATCGCACGAAGACGGTGGCAATGGCGGCGGCGATACCGGAGTGCATGCTCCAGAACATCGCCCATCCCCATAAGAAGCCAAGCGCCGGGGAGAACGCCTCCTTGAGGTAGAGGTAGACGCCACCGCTCTTCGTGAAGATCGACGCCAGCTCCGCGCTTACCAGCGCTCCAAACAGCGTGAGCACGCCACAGATCAACCACACGACGAACACGCCGGCGATCGACGGCACCTGACCCGTGATCTCCGACGGCTGGACGAAGATCGACGCGCCGATGATGGTTCCAATCACCATCGCCGTCGCATGAGGAAGCCGGATCGCGCGATCGAGCCCCGTGGTGCGGTCCGCTCGTGGCGACGAGGGAGGCGGCGTCACCAGGTCACCAACCGAAGAGCCATGAGAAGGAGAACGAGGCCAACCACTCGACGGATCACCGGCTCACCACCCCGTACCGCGATTCGTGTGCCGATGAGGGCCCCAATGCCATTGCCGGCGGCGAGAACGACGCCGATTCCCCACGCCACGCCGGTCGTCGCGAGAAAGACGATGAGTGCCGGAATCGTATACACGCCCACCACGAACACCTTGTACATGTTGGCACGCACCAGATCGACCCGGAGGACGTGATAAAAGGCGATCAACAGCAGAATACCGACGCCGGCCTGTATGAACCCGCCGTACACGCCGATCCCGAACATCGTGAGGTAGGCGGCCGCGCCGCGCTTCACGACGGCTTGCGTATCAGGTGGCTTTGGACGCGCGAACATTCCCAGAGCTGCCAGAACGATGACACCGGCGAGAATCCGACGAAACCAGACGTCGGGCACCTCGACCGCCAGGAGCGCGCCCACGACGGCGCCTGGCACCGTGACCGCCGCGAGTTTGGATCCGCCGCGAAAGTCGGCATAGCCACGCGACCGAAACCCGGCGACGGCGACGACGTTTTGTGTCAGGATGGCAATCCGGTTGGTGCCGTTGGCCACGGCCGCAGGCAGCCCGATGAAGAGCAGGATCGGGAGGGTGATGAGCGAGCCGGCGGCGGCGATCACGTTGAGCGTGCCAGCAGCGATTCCGGCGCCGAACGCGAGGAAATAGGGAAGCGGCTCAGTCACCGGCGCCGATGGGAGCGCCGGTCCCCGCTTAGTTGCACTCCGGCACGCCCTCCGCCGTTGCCGGTGCTAACGGCCCCGACGTGCCCACGTAGATCGCGCAGGTATCCTCTGATGCCTGATGGGTGGCAACGGCCCCCCAGCCTCCAATGCTCACATCCTGCAGCGCAACGGACACACCGCTCGAGACGCGATACTCGAACTGCGCCGCCGGCAGCGCGCCGGCGTAGTACTCGCTGTTCTCGAGGAAATAGTTCTCTTGAGCGGTGACCAGATTGCGGAGATCGGACACCATCGTGGCGCCCAGACCCTTGTTCTTGACGCGGCCATACGCGGGAATCATGATGGCAGCCAGAACGCCGATCACCACGATGGCAATCAGGAGCTCTACCAGAGTGAACCCGCCGTTCCGTCGGCTCATGGTACGTTAAGAGAATGGTTCCGGCCGGGCGGCGCAAGAGGGGTGACCCCCTAAGGCAGCTCTGCACAAGTCGGTGGCGCGTTAGTCCGGCCGCTGCGGTGAGTCCGGCACCGCCCGACCGAGCCCCTGGGCGCGAACCCCGTAACACCATGATCTGTCTGTAGCTGCTGCGGTCCAGAGGTATCGCGTAGCAAGTGCGTAAGCTCGACGCAACCGCACGCTTTCTCAGCAACCTGCCACGGGTCTCCCCTGAGGCCCTCCGAGCGCTATCCGTCTAAGGACCGGCGCACGAGGTCCTGTACCAGCTTCGCATCCGCTCGGCCGCGGGTCGTCTTCATGACCTGCCCCACGAAGAACCCCAGGAGGGTCGTCTTTCCAGCTCGGTATCGGGCGACCTCGTCGGGATTCGCCTCGATAGCCTGCCGTACCGCGGGTTCCAGGGCGGAGGCATCGCTCACGGATTCCAACTTATGCGAAGCGACGATGCCCTCGGGGTCCCCGCCGTGGCTCATCAGCTCCTTCAGGACCTCGCGGCCGGCCTGCGCGGTGATGCGACCCTGGTCGATCAGCGCGACCAGACGCCCGATGGCGCGACCGTCGGTGTGGGCCCTTTCGAGGCCGTTCGACGATGCGGGAAGCACCTCATTGATAATCCACTTGGCGACCGGCGATGGGACATCATACGTCGCCAGCGCGTCCTCGAAGAAACGCGAGACCGTGGCGGACCGGGTGAGGAGATCCGCATCAGCGCCGTCGAGGCCCAATTCCTTCACGTACCGCGCCTCCGCGGCTGCCAACGCCTTCGTTTTTTCGGCCTTGGGTGGTGACCCTTCGGTGGCGGATGGCGCCGTCGGACTTGGCGCCCGCTTGGCGTTTGCGCGCGGCCGGCGTGCCGGTTCGACGGGCGCGTCCTGCTTAGCCCACGTGTCGCGCAGCGTCACCGTCCGATTGAAGACCAATCCGCTCGGTGTCGAATCGATATCCGAGCAGAAGTATCCGGCGCGCTCGAACTGGTAGCGAGACCCCGGCGGGTGGTTCCGGATACCCGGTTCGATTCGCGCGTCCGGTAGCGAGATCAGCGAGTCAGGGTTGATCTGGGAAATGAAGTCGCCGCCATCCGGAACGTCATCGGGATTCTCGGTGCGGAATAGCCGATCGTACAGCCGCACCTCCGCCGGCAGCGCATGGGCAGCAGATACCCAATGGATGGTTCCCTTGACCGTGCGGCCGTCGGGCGCCTTCCCTCCTCTGGTGTCGGGATCGTACGTGCAGGTGAGCTGAACGACCTCACCGGTCGTGGGATCTTTGACCACGTCTTCGCACTCGAGGAAGTAGGCGTATCGCAGGCGCACTTCTCGACCGGGGGCCAGCCGATGAAACCCGGCCGGGGGATTCTCCCGGAAATCATCGGCGTCGATGTATAGCTCGCGCGTAAACGGGACCGGGCGTGTGCCCTCGAGCGGAACGTCGCGGGGGTAAAGGGGCGCCTCCAGTGCTTCTACCCGATCAGCCGGGTAGTTCCGGATAACGACCTTGAGCGGTCGCAGCACGCACATCACCCGCGGGACTCGCTGATTCAGGTCATCGCGAATGGCATATTCGAGTTTGCCGATATCGACTCGACTGTCCACCCGCGCGACACCGATCATGTCGCAGAACTTGCGAATGGCCTCGGGGGTGACGCCACGCCGCCGCAAGCCGGCGAGCGTCGGCATACGGGGGTCGTCCCAACCACTCACATGGCCTTCCCTGACCAGCCGAATCAGCTTGCGTTTGCTGACAACGGTGTAGTCCAGGCTCAGTCGCGCAAATTCGATCTGCTTGGGACGCGGCGGCATGATGCCAACCGCGTCCAGGACCCAATCGTACAGCGCGCGATTGTCTTTGAACTCCAGCGTACACAGCGAGTGCGTGATGCCTTCGATGGCGTCCGACAGACAATGCGCAAAGTCGTACATCGGGTAGATGCACCACTTATCCCCGGAGCGATAGTGATGCGCGTGCCGAATGCGATAGAGTAGCGGGTCGCGCATCAACATGTTGGGTGCAGCCATATCGATCTTGGCCCGCAGCACGTGCGCACCGTTCGGAAACTCTCCGGCGCGCATGCGCCGAAACAGGTCCAGGTTCTCATCCACGGACCGGTTCCGGTGCGGGCTCGCCCGGCCCGGCTGCGTGACCGTACCTCGGCCCTCTCTGATGTCCTCTTCACTGGAGCTGTCGACGTACGCCTTGCCCTCCCGGATCAGCTGCTCGGCGTACTCGTAGAGGCGCTCGAAGTAATCCGAGGCAAAAAAGAGATTCTCGCCCCAGTCGAACCCCAGCCACCGCACGTCCTCCTGAATCGACTCGGTGTATTTGACGTCCTCGGTCGTGGGGTTCGTGTCATCGAAGCGCAGATGACACGCGCCGCCCGAGTTCTCCAGGGCGATGCCAAAGTTGAGGCAGATCGACTTGGCATGACCGATATGCAGATAGCCGTTGGGCTCGGGAGGAAAGCGCGTGACAACGCGCCCGGCGTACTCGGGCGTAGCCAGGTCTCGGGCTACAATGGCCCGGATGAAGTCGAGTCCACCTCGGGAGGGAGATGCGGTGTGTGATTCCATAGTCTCAAGAAGCGCCGGGTCCCGAGAATCTAGCCACCCGGCGGCCGATCCCGAAGGGACCCGAGCAAGAGATCGTGCGGGAGGAGCCGGTGGTGGAACCCGGCTTCATCCGTCCTCTCGCTGTCCTCCAACCAGGCGCCCGCGGTCGGCGAGGTCGACTTCGATCGTCGGCACGTCGTCGGGGGTTGCGCTCATCCGGTCCCCCGCATCGAAGTCGATGTGCCACTTGGAACCCCGCGTGCGACGCTCCTCCCATTCCTCCCACCACTCGCGCGCAAGCTCCTGACCCCATTCGTCAGCGAGCGCGCAGGCCTCGAGCGCCGTGCGCAACAGGCGCGCCGTGGCCGGGCGCCGTTCGGGTTCCTTGTGCAGGCACTGCATCACGACCCCTTCGAGATCCGGGGCCACGGCGCGTCCCGCCCGTTCCGACGGCCGCTGCGGCATCGTCATCGCGTGCTGATGCGCAATCGCGAGCCCGGTAGCCCCCGTGAACACATGTTCGCCCACCAGCAGGAAATAGGCAACGGCGCCCAACTGATAGAGGTCGCTCCGCGCGTCGAGCGCGGCCTCTTGGCGCGCGGCTTCCGGCGACATGTAGTGCGGCGTTCCCGCGAGCTGATGAATCCCGGAGACGGTGACATCCTCGGACTGATGCACCTCCCGCACCAACCCGAAATCCAACACCTTGACGAAGTCGAACAACCCCCCGCGGTGACACAGCATGATGTTGCCGGGTTTGATATCGCGATGCACCAGACCCGCTTCATGGGCTTCGCCGAGCGATTGACACGCCTGCCGCAGCAGGTAGATGACGCGGGCGTCGGTCTGCGGGCCGTCATCCGCGATGAGCTGCGTCAGCGTGAGCCCCTCGAGATACTCCATGGCGTAGTAGAACACGCCTTCGGGAGTCCGGCCGTAGTCGTATATCTGAATCGTGTTGGGGTGCGTCAGTTGGCTCGTGAACTGCACCTCACGCGCAAAGCGTCGTAGGGTCTGTTCACTCACCTCGTCCCGGCGGATGACCTTGACGGCGGTGGGGCGGCGAAGCATGGCGTGACTGGCACGGTACACGCGCCCCATGCCCCCGGCTCCGATCTCCTCCTCGAGACGATACTGGCCAAGATGACGCGTACGCCGGACCCGACGACGCAGGCGAACGATGGTTCGGATCGCCGCGACCACCATGCCCACCAGCAGGCTCAAAAGCGTCCCCCCCACCAGCGCCGCCCACGCGGCGGCGTGTTCCGGCAACGCGATGGCGCGCGGCACGATCGTCACCTGCCACTGGCGGTCCGCAAACGGAAACGTGGAGGACCATTCCATGCGCCGGCGTCGGGCCGTCTCGTACGCCCCCGGCGCCGTCTCGAACAGGAGCTGCGACCCCGGCCGTCCGGAGGCGTCGAGCAGCGCCACATCGAGTCCCGTGATGTCGATCTCCTCCAACGCCCCCCGCACAACCGGCTCCATCGTGAAGACCGCCGCCCCAAAGCCCTCGATCTGCGCGCGACGCTCGGCGGGCGTGTCCGGGGTCCTGTTGCTCCGATAAATGGGGTGGTACACCACCGCCGAGTACACCTCGGGCGGATCCTGGACGAGATGAAAGCGCGGTGAGGCGGTTGCGACGCCCGCGTCCCGTGCACGATCGGTGGGATCGCGGTTCGCCGGCACCGTGGCCACATCGAAACCGGCCACCTCATCGACATGCGGCACGCGGAAATACAACGGCCGATACTCGTCTCGCACGCCGGCCGTCACCATGCTGCCGTCGGGAGCGCGCTCGGTGAATCGAAATCCATCCAGCCCGTCCGCCCGCCCGCGCGCTTCGAACGCCGCGCGTTGTTCGTGGGGCACCAGGGGAATCCATTCGAGCGCGCGGATGGCCGGCTGACGTCGCAGGGCGTCCTGAACGAACGCGCGGAACTCGCTCCGGGTCACGTCGTCAGAGGACGCATAGAGGGCCGGTATGGAGTGCAACACTTCCAGCGGCACGCCAAACGCCGCGCGCATGGCACCGGCCACCTGTGACGCACGGCGCTCGAACTCGAATCGAAAACGCTCTGTCTCATGACCCCGGATGACAAAGAAGGCGTCAACCGAGAGTCCGATCCCCACGATCGCCACCGCGAGCGCCACACGGTCTCTCGCGAACCGCCGAAAGACCTTGACCTCCGACGTACCGCTCCGGGACTGTTCGATGGCGGGCAGGCTATCGGTGTGCTTCATCAACCGGCTTCCTGGTCCGTTGCAGCCAGCCGAGCCGCCGGAAGTACACCAGCATGCCGATCGCGATGCACACCATCAGCAACAGAACGATGGAATACGCGATGCGCATATGCAGCTCGGGCATGAACTCGAAGTTCGTAGTCGATAATGCGGAGGGCCGGCCGGGGAGCATCCTCGTTCAATGATGAGGGTGCCCGGGCGGGCGCCGACCGGCGGATATCGTTGCGAAAGAGCAGATGACGTTTCCGAGCCATGAGATCCAAGATGGTCACACCGGCGGGGGCAGGAACCGTCAAGCGGCTCCCGCCTCCCCAGTCATCACGTGCTAAAGCAGACCGCGTACGGCCCCGTTACCCGGTCTTGACTTCGTACAGGTGCACATCTCGTTGCGGGAAGGGGATGGAACACCCTGCGGCCTCCAGTCGCTCTTTGAGTGCGCGCGTCAGATCAAACCGGAGCGCCCAATAGTCTTCCTTCTTGCACCAGGGCCGGATCACCAGGTTCACGGACGAGTCGCCGAGTTCACTCACCGCTACGACCGGGGCGGGGTCATCGAGTACGCGCTTGTCGGCCTGGATCGTCTCCTGGATGGTCTTGATCGCGACGCCGATATCGTCGTCGTACGCGATGCCCATGACCATGTCGTTACGACGCGTGGGATTGGCGGCGTAGTTCTTCACCGTGTTGCCGAAGATCTGCGAGTTCGGCACGATGATCTGGACGTTGTCCGGCGTATGCAGAATCGAGGCAAAGAGACCGACGGACTGCACGCTCCCGGACGTCCCACCAACTTCGACGTAGTCCCCCACCCGGAACGGGCGGAACACGAGGAGCATGACACCCGCCGAGAGGTTCGACAACGTTCCCTGGAGCGCGAGGCCGATCGCCAGCCCGGCGGCACCGAGGACGGCAATCAGGGACGCGGTCTGAATGCCGATCATCGACAACACCGCGACGATGACCACGGCCATCAGCAGGTAGTACGTAATCCCAGAGAGGAACGGCACCACGGTCACATCCATGTTCCCGCGGGTGAGCAGGCGACTCACTCCACGCCGAACGGAGCCGGCCACCATCCGGCCGACGATCAACACGGCGATGGCGCCGATGACCTTCAGTCCCCATTCGGTCACCCATGTGGTGACCATCACGAGCAACGCGTCGAGATCTAGCTCATCCATTGTGCGGTTCCCGAGATCGAAGGTTTACGAAGATTGTATCGCCGTCACGACACCCAGCGTCATGCCGAATCAGAAATCCAGCCGGTTGACGACTATGACTCCGTCGCTCACCACCATCAGCGCGTCCTGCACCGCGCCGATGTCGTCCAGGGGATTGCGATCGAGCACGATGAAGTCGGCATCGAAGTCCGCCGCGATCCGACCGGTATGGTCGTCGACGCCCAACAGCTCGGCCGCCGCGGTCGTCGCCGAGCGAAGGGCATCGAGCGGCGAGAGGCCGATGTCGACCAGCTCTATCAATTCGTGACTGAGTCGAAGCACACTGTTGGGCCCGTACCCCGTATCCGTGGCGGCCACGATCCGAACCCCACGGCGGTGCGCCTCCCGCGCGGTCTGACGAATGCGGGGAAGCATGTGCCGGCCGCGGATCTCGAGCACGGGCGAGTCGTAATCGCCTCCCGGCTGCGTGAGGTCACGAACAACCGCAATCGTCGGCACGAGATACGTGCCTCGCTCCGCCATCAACGCGAGCGTTTCCGCACTGAGGTACGTTCCGTGTTCAATGCTCCGTACACCGGCCAGGACGGCCGCGCGCCCACCGGTATCACCATGCGCATGCGCTGCAACCGGCAACCCCGCGGCGAGCGCCCGCCGCACGATTGCTTCCAGCTCCTGCTGATCGAACAGCGGCTTGCGCGGATCCGTCTGCGGCAGTCCCGCTCGCTCGGTCGCGTTGGTCTTGATGACGTTGACCTCATGCCGAACCAGAACGGACACGAGGCGCTCCAACGCCGCCGCGCCCCGCACGGGGGTCTCGTAGAGGTCCCCCAGCTCCGGAGCATCCTGAAACAGTTCCTCCGCCGGGCGGGGACGCACATGATACCCCGCCGCGACGATCTCCGGCGCGCGAATGCGCCCGGCCCGCGCCAATTCGCGAAGACCCACGTCGGCAAAATGCGCCACGCCCATACTGCGCGCCGTCGTCACTCCCGATTCGAGCGCGCGCTCCGCCGCGGCGACGTCGTTGATGTGCACGTGCGCATCGATCAAGCCCGGAATCACGTACCGTCCGGCAAGATCGACCACTGCGGCACCGGCGGGCACCTCGACCGGACCGGTCTGGATCCGCACAATCTTCCCGGACCGCACGACCAGCGTAGCGTTCGATATTGGACGGTCCATCACGCCATCGATCACGGTCGCGCCGGTGAAATAGGCAATATCCTGCGCGACAACCGCACTCGTCGAAGCCACTAGAACCATGAGGGCGGCGGCGGCCCCCGGAATCGATCGCTTCATTTGGATCCCTCGGAGGAGAGCTGGCGAGATTGCAAGGGAACCTAGCCGAGCGCCACTCGCCTGGCGACCCATCCGTAGAGGCGGATCGCGGAACCGCCTCGGGTTTGGTGTGTCACGAACGTTCGGAACCCGGTGCGCGTACATGCGGGTACCACTGGTTTCCGCTTGACCGGACCGGCTCGAGCGGCCACCCTTGGCATGCCTTGCCTTCGGTTGCTCGGGTCCGGCCCTTGAAGCCCTTCGGCCCGGCCCACGAACCAAGGCGCATGACTGACACGATTGGGTACGCTCTACTAATGAAGACGTTTTACACACACACGGCCGCATGGCTGGCCGCTGTCGCCTTTACCGTCCCCGTTGGCCTCGCGGCTCAGGAGGATTCGATCCCTCGTTTCCGCCTCGGAGAGATCGAAGTTCGCGTGGCGCGGGACGTAGCGACGTCGTCCTTCACCTCCGAACGCATCGAATTGCGGGAGATCGAATCGCGGGATGCGGCGTCCGTGTCGGAGATTGCGCGGCTCATTCCGGGAGCGCACGTTCAAACCAACTCCCGAGGCGAAACGCTCATCTATTTGCGCAACGCCGCCGAACGTCAGGTCGGCGTCTTCTTCAACGGCGCCCTCCTCAACGTCCCATGGGACTATCGCGTGGACTTGAGTCTCGTTCCCTCGAGCGTGGTGGGCGGGATCGAGGTCGTGCAGGGAGTCCCGCCGGTCGAGTACGGCACCAACGTGGTGGGCGGGGCGGTCAATCTCACTACGAGAGATCTCGCCACGGACGGTCGGATCACCGAGGCGATCGGCCAGTTCGGCTCCAACAGCCGCATGCACGGATCGCTGGCGCATCGCGCCGCCTCGGGACGCTTCAACTACAGCGCTGCCGTAGCGTATTCCTCAACCGACGGCATGGCGCTACCGGAGGGAGCGGACCTCGCGTTCAATCAGATCGATGATCGGACGCGCACGAACACGGATTCGCGGATCGCCAACCTCTTCGGTTCCGGCGATTACACTTTCGAGAGCGGAGCGCGCCTGGGCTTTTCCCTGTTGCACGTTGACGCAGAGAAGGGCGTCGCTCCGGAGGGACACGTTGATGACGCGCGATTCTGGCGATATCCGCAGTGGCAGAGTACCACCGGCATCGTGAGCGGCGAAGGTCCCGTTGGCCTGGGCGGGCACTGGAAGAGTGCCGCGTGGGTGAGCGGGTTCGATCAGGTGATCGACGCGTACGGCAGCGCCACGTACGACACCGTTCAAGAACGCCAAGACAGTGACGACCTGACCATGGGCGCGCGTGCCGTGCTCACGCAGTACGCGGGACCGGGTACCATCAAGTTTGCCGTCAACGGATTGACCTCCAGCCATAAGCAGCGGGACCTCCAGCTCGAACCGTCCGGGGAGCCAACCGCGGGAGAGACGTTTTCGGAACTCGAATTCCGGCAGCACACGATGAGCGTCGGCGCTGAGTACACGTTGGGGATCGGGGACCGGCTGGCGGTGACGGCCGGCGGCAGCTTCGACGCGATGTTTACCCCCAAGACCGGCGACAAGCCGGACCAAGGACCGTTCACCGACTACAGCGTGACCATGGGCGCCCGCTACACGCCCGACGATGGCTGGTTCGTGCGCAGCGCGGTGGGACGAAAGAGCCGCTTCCCCACCATGCGCGAGCTGTACGGCGAAGCGCTGAATCGTTTCCTCGTCAACCCGGATCTCCAGCCCGAATCATCCATCCTGGCAGAGATCGGGGCTGGCGTCGACAACCCGCAATGGGGATTCCAACTCGTGCCCTTCGGTTCGTTCACGTCGAACACGATCGACCAGCGCTCGGTCGAGGTTCCTGGCGAAGAGCGTCCCCGGCGGCAGCGCATCAATCTGGCCGGTAGCCGGGTTCTGGGCTTGGAACTGAGTGGTCGAGGACAACCGATCCCCGAACTGGAGTTCGAGGGCAGCATCGCACTCATGGATGTGCACCGGAACACCGAATCCCCCGACGAGCCCGACAGACTCTCTGAGAAACCGCAGGCCCTGGCCCGGTTGGCGGCGGGGTATCGGCACACGGAAGGGCCCAGCCTCATCGTTGAGACGCTCTATACCGGGCACGCCTACTCGCTCAACGACAGCAACGAGTTCGTCCCGCTTGAGCGATCGTTCGTCATGAACATCCGCCTCGGCCAAACGGTGTACGCGTCCGCGAGGCGATCCATCGAGTTCTTCATCCGGATGGATAACGTGGCGGATGAGGTGATCGAGCCGCAGCTGGGGCTTCCGGGTGCCGGCCGGCATGCCGCGGGTGGAATCAAAGCGTCGTTTTAGCAGGTTGCCGAAGAAGCGAGAATCGTGCGGTTGGTTCGAGCTTACGCCCTGGCTACGCGATACCTCTGGGCCGCCGCAACGACAAGCAGCTCATCGTGTTCCCACGTTCGGTCAGGTACCGTGATTTTTCAGCCTGGTAGGCAAGCCGGCTGACTTGCAAAACGCCGCGTCATGAGGCACATCGTCGTCGCCGCGCGCAACGCGCGGCTTATCTGCAAACGCACCCCCCGGTAAACGCTTGGTTTTTCCCAATTTGCCGTGTGATCCACCTCACATTCGACGGGTCCGCGTTTTGCTGTTGCAGCACCTGGTATGTCGAGCGACCTGGAGAACTCCGGAACTGGGGCCTGGCGCCCCGTCTCTCCCGCCGGCCGCACCCGCTCCATCGGGAAGTATGAGATCAAGGAGCTGATCGGTGCGGGGGCAATGGGATCCGTGTTTTTGGCACGGGACCCGGACCTCGACCGGGACATCGCGATCAAGCTCATGAGCCCGCACGTGGCACAGGAGAGCGGCGGGCGCGACCGGTTCCTGCGCGAGGCGCGCGCCTCCGGTTCGCTCCAGCATCCCAACATCATCACGGTCTATAATTTTGGCGAGGCGGACGGCAACCTGTACATCGCGATGGAGTACGTCGCGGGTCGGGATCTCTCGGACGTCATTCGCAATCACATTCGGCTCTCGTTGCGCGACAAGATCGACGTCATCCTGGGCGTGTTGGCGGGTCTCTCGTACGCACACGACCGCGGCATCACCCATCGCGACATCAAGCCGAGCAATATTCGCCTCACGACCCAGGGCACACCGAAGATCTTGGATTTCGGCGTTGCTTATTTGTCTGAGAGTGACCTGACCGGCTCCGGCCTGGTTCTGGGAACGCCCAATTACATGGCGCCGGAACAGGTGCGCGGCAGCGCGCCGACGCCGGCCGGCGACCTGTTTTCCGTAGGCGCGGTCTTCTACGAATTGCTCACGCATCGCAAGCCGTTTGACGGTGACACGGCGCACGCAGTGCTCTACAGCGTGGCGAGTGATGAACCCGTTTCGCTCTCGGGTCTCCATCGGTCGATCCCCCAGATCGTGCGACGCGTGGTCGAACGCGCGATGGAGAAGGATCCCAAGAATCGGTATCGATCCGCGGAGGACATGGCGGAGGATCTCCAGCGTGCCCGGCGCACACTGCCGGAATCGGACAGCGAGACCACCGTGGTGTTGATGTCGGGAGGCGGATCGAGATCGGGCCCGCAACGCCTCGAGCGACGCCTGGGGTTGGCCGTGGCCGCGGCGGCAACAGCGTTCCTCGCGATCAACGCCGCAGGCACGCGCGCGACCGAACCCGATCCCTCGCGCCATCGGTTGGACACCGCCGCCGTGGATATCGTGATGGAGCCGGCCGCGGACACGGTGTTCGTGGCACCGCCGGCGCCTTCACCGGACACACTGCTCGTTGCCGTCCGGAATGCCGCTCTCAGCCGGCGCGTGGATCTCGAAGCGAAAGGCATTCCCACTGCGCTGTTGGTGCGCGGCGACTCGAGCATCCGTACCGCCGATTCGTTGGAGGCAACGGGTCGTTTCACCGAAGCGGTGCTCGCTCTGTCAGCCGCCAATACGCTCTGGTCCGATGCCGAACGCGAGCATCAGCAGCGAGAGGTCGCGCGGGCCGCGCAGCGCCGGAGACCGTCACGTCCCACGCGCCCAGCGCCCGAACCCGTTCAGTCGGTCGTGGAGCAGCCGCGGCCGGTCCCCGCTGATAAGCCGGCAGAACCCGATCCCCGTTCGACAGACACTGCCGCCATCAGCAGTACCGTCGCGCGGCTCGAACGGGCGCTCGAATCGCGACAGATCGCAAGAGTTCGAGACGTCTACCGCGCTCTCACCCCCAAAGAGGAACGTACCTGGCAGGATTTCT
>Ga0302046_10003176_pt1 | contig 14936 bp, 13 predicted proteins | sample RVTome_11_FD_200261 | JGI IMG/M metagenome (GOLD analysis project Ga0302046, IMG submission 200261) | Soil microbial communities from uranium-contaminated site in the Upper Colorado River Basin, Wyoming, United States - RVT147D111 (version 2) ...
GAACCCGCGGGTGGCGTGTGCTATGGTGAGGGGCATTCGCCAGGAGGCACGTGCCTGCGCGGCGCTGTCGTCGGCCCGCCCCCAAGGGGAATTCACGTCATGTTGCGTGAACTCGTATTCGCGCCCGTGGCCAAAGAGCTCGAGGAAGTCGAGCGGCGGATCCACACCCGGATATCGAGCCGTGCCGATCTCATCTCCGAGGTGACCGCCTATGTGCTCGGCAGCGGCGGAAAGCGGGTTCGGCCCGCCCTGCTTCTCCTCTCCGCCCGAATGTGCGGCTATCACGGGGAGGAGCGGGATGTGGATCTGGCGGTGGTGGCAGAGTTCATGCACGTTGCCACCCTGATCCATGATGACATTATTGATAACGCCCAAAAGCGCAGGGGGCAGCCGTCCGCCAATGCGCGATGGGGGCCCCACGTGTCGGTCCTGGCCGGCGATTTTCTCTACTCGCACTCCATCCAACGGCTGGTTCATGACGGGGACTTTCGCATCCTCAAGGCGTTTGCGGATGCCACGGTGGCGATGACCGAGGGAGAGATCCTCGAGCTGAAGTGGCACCGGAATCCCGATATGCTGTACCAGGACTATCTCACCATTATCACCTGTAAGACCGCGGCTCTTTTCTCCGCGGCGTGCCGAAGCGGGGCGTTGATCGGCGGCGTGGACGGGACCAGGGTAGAAGCGTTGACGGAGTTCGGCCTGAACCTGGGCATCGGGTTTCAGCTGGTGGACGATGCATTGGACTTGGTGGCGAGTGAAGAGGTGCTGGGAAAACCGGTCGGGAATGATCTCCTGGAAGGGAAAGTGACCTATCCCTTGATCCACGTGTTGACGCATGACCGGAGCGCCGGGCGGGATGAGATCTGTCGCCTCCTCGTCAACGGGCCGTTGGGAGAGGTCGAAGTCGAGGCAATCCGTCGATATGTCACGGAGCGGGGCGGGGTGCAGGCGACAGTGGACGAAGCCCGGAAGTATCTGCGGAAGGCCCGGGAACACCTCATCCCGTTTCCGGACAACGCCGCCAGGCGCTCTCTTGAGATGTTGGTCGATTTCATCGCCGAGCGAGAGTGGTGACGAGTTCAGCCAAGCGCGTTCTGATCGTCAAGCTGAGCTCTTTAGGAGATCTCATCCACGCCCTTCCCACCATCCATGGCCTCAGGGTGGGCCTGCCCGCCTCCATTACCTGGGTCGTGAATGCCGCGTATGCTCCCCTCCTGCGGTATGCGACGGATGTCGACGAGGTGATCCCCTTTGACCGGGAGCGCCCCGTGCGGGGTTTGTGGGGGGTGGTCTCGGAGCTCCGCCGGAGAGAGTTCGATCTCGTGATCGACCTGACCGGCCTCTTCAAGAGTGCCCTGATCAGCCGCCTGGCCCGGGGGAGGCTCTGTGTCGGTCCCTCGTATGCCCGGGAATTCTCCTGGCTCTTTTACCAGCGGCAGGTCGGCTCGAACGATCTGAACCGTCACGCGGTGGAACGGTATCTCGACGTCGTTCGGGCGTTGGGGGTGGATGCACGAGACCGGGCCTTCCCGCTCGCGTTCCCCCCCTCGTCACTTGCCGCAGACGGGCCGCGACCGGTCGTGGTCATGATGCCCAATGCGCGGTGGCCTACAAAGCTCTGGCCCGTATACTCCTTTGCCGATGTGGCGGATCGACTCTGCCGGGACGGGGTGCGCGTGGTGGTCGTGGGGGCAGAAATCCCGGGCGCCGGCGATCCGCTGGCCGGGATGGAAGGCGTGCTGGATCTGCGGGGGCGGACCTCCCTGGCGGAGCTCGGGGCAGTCCTCAAGCGCGCCGATCTCGTCATTGCGAACGATACCGGCCCGATGCATCTCGCCGCGGCGCTCGGGCGAAAGGTGATCAGCCTTATGGGGCCGACCGATCCGCGGCGCACGGGACCGTACGGGACAGGGCATCGGGTCCTCTCCACCTTTCCTTCGTGCAGTCCCTGCTTCTCGAAGGTCTGCCGCAATCCAAAGGGGCAAATCTGTCTCCGGGATGTGCCCCCGGCCGAGGTATACGCCGCCGCCATCGAGATGCTCAATGAGCACTCCGTAGATACGGGGCAGCGTGCAGAGCGGCCCGCTCCAGTCCGCCCGGTCCCCTCCCCGCTGGATCCTTCCCGTCACTCATGAACCGTTCCTCACCTCATGGGCGACCCCTGAAGAGGCCCTCGCCGGCTGTGGGAGACCAGAGCGTGCCCCGCGATAAGGTATAATGGATTCCGAGAATGCCGTTGACGTTGGACCACGGAGTCCTCATGAGTTACGATCCAAAATACATCCGAAATTTCTCCATCATCGCCCACATCGACCACGGCAAGTCGACCTTGGCCGATCGGCTTTTGGAGTACACCGGAGCCGTGCCCGCTCTCAAGATGCGGGAGCAGGTCTTGGACCGGATGGAGCTGGAGCGAGAGCGGGGCATCACCATCAAGGCCAAGGCGGTTCGGATCCACTACACGTCGGAGGCGGGCACCGCGTATGTCCTCAACTTGATCGACACGCCGGGCCACGTCGATTTTACGTACGAAGTCTCCCGCGCCTTGAGCGCGTGTGATGGGGTGTTGTTGGTGGTGGATGCGGCACAGGGGGTGCAGGCACAGACGCTCGCCAACCTCTACCTGGCTGCTGCCCACAATCTCACGATTATTCCGGTGATCAACAAGATCGATCTCCCCAACGCGGATGTCGATCGCGTCAGGCAACAGATGGAAGAAATCCTGGCGATCGACGCCGCCGGGGCGATCCTGTGCAGCGCCAAGGAAGGGATCGGGACGCAAGAGATTCTCGACGCGATCGTGGCGCGCATCCCCCCGCCCCAGGCAGATCCCCAGGCCGCTCTGAAGGCGCTGGTTTTTGACTCCTGGTTCGATCCCTTTCAGGGTGTCATTGCCTATATCCGGATGGTGGACGGGTGTGTCCGGCCCGGACTCCGTATTTGCCTCATGTCCAATGGGGCCACTTTCGAGGTCAGCCAGGTGGGCGTCTTCGCTCCGGAAATGCGGCCGGTCCCGGTACTGCGGGCGGGTGAAGTGGGATATCTGGTGGCCGGGATGAAAGACGTGCGCCAGATCCGAGTCGGGGATACGCTGACCTCGGCGGATGGGCCAACGCCTACCCCGCTCGCCGGTTTCCGGACGGTGCGGCCGGTGGTCTTTGCGGGGCTCTATCCGGTGGAGGGGGGGGATTACCTTCGGCTGCGGGAGGCCCTCGAAAAGCTCAGGCTCAACGATTCGGCCTTTACGTTCGAGCCGGAGACCTCGGCGGCCCTCGGGTTTGGTTTTCGCTGCGGATTCCTCGGCCGGCTGCATATGGAAATTGTCCAGGAGCGGTTAGAGCGAGAATTCGACCTGGAGCTGATCACGACTGCCCCCACGGTCGTGTACCGGGTCCTGCTCACCGACGGGGCGGTGGAGGAGGTCGACAACCCCTCCCGTCTCCCTTCCCGTGAGCGTCTGGTGAGCATCGACGAGCCGTACATCCGGGCCCTTATCCTGCTCCCGGCCGAGTATGTGGGGCCTGTCCTGGCGCTCTGCCAGGAGAAGCGGGGGGTACAGGTCGGGCTGGAGTATCTTCAAGACCGCCGGGTGCTGATCACCTATGATCTCCCGCTGGGCGAGATCATCCTCGATTTCTACGACCGGCTCAAATCCCTCACCCGTGGCTATGCCTCATTCGATTATGATGTGATTGATTACCGGGGAGGAGATCTGGTCAAGCTGGATGTCCTGGTGAACGGGGAACCCGTCGATGCCCTCTCTGCGATTGTCCATAAAGATCACGCCTATTCCCGAGGGCGGCAGCTCACCGGCAAGCTCCGCGAGATCATCCCGCGACAGCTCTTTGAAGTCGTGTTGCAGGCGGCCGTGGGGGGCAAGGTGATCGCCCGGGAAAGTGTCCCGCCGGTTCGCAAGCATGTCACCGCGAAATGCTACGGGGGTGACGTCACACGCAAGCGCAAGCTGTTGGAGCGCCAGAAAGAAGGGAAGAAGCGGATGAAGCAGATCGGACGCGTGGAGATCCCCCAGGAGGCTTTTATGGCTGTCCTGAATATCCGGGGCGGAGACATCAAGTAATAAGGCGGGTCGAGCCACGAGGGCTCGACCGGGCGACACCGGAGAGCGGAAAACATGGATCACAAGCCGGATCGTGAAGTGCCAGTGGCGGTGGGGGAATCCGCCGGCGCCCGAGCCACCGAGCGGCGCAAGTCCGTTGCCCGCGAGTGGCTGGAGGCCCTGGTGGTGGCCGTCCTCCTGGCTTTGGTTATCCGGACGTTCGTGGTCCAGGCGTTCAAGATCCCCTCCGGCTCCATGATTTCCACCCTGCTGGTCGGGGACCATATCTTGGTCAGCAAGTTTATCTATGGGGTCCGGATTCCCGTGCTGGATGCCTGGGTCGTCGGCCCCTGGGTCCCCAGGCGGCAGGATGTTATCGTCTTCAAGTTTCCGCTCGACGAAAGCCGGGACTTCATCAAACGGGTCATCGGGCTGCCCGGGGACGTGGTAGAGGTCCGGGGCAGGCAGGCCTATGTCAATGGGGAGCCGCTGGAGGAGGAGGCCTACCTTGCCCAACCCGATTCCACCAGATTGAAGAGTGCCCAGTCGCCCGCAGACTTCAGGTACGGGCCGGTGACGGTGCCAGAGGACAAGCTCTTTATGCTTGGGGATAACCGAGACCACAGCCAGGACAGCCGGTTCTGGGGCTTTCTGGACATCCACAAGGTGCAGGGGAAGGCATTCATCATCTACTGGTCCTGGGACGGGGAAGAAAGGGGGCCCCGGTTGAATCGGATGGGGAAGCTGATTAAGTAGGCACGTCCGAGGCCCGGCGCCTGAACCCTGTAGCCTCCCCTTTCCCCTTGACAAGAGCCGATCTCGGTTCAGTATACTAAGGGTGTTAGCACTCTGAGAATACGAGTGCTAAATGAGCAGGTCACATGCGATGAGTGATGGCACGACAGGTGAATTGAGCGAACGGCAACGGCAGGTCCTGCGGGCGGTTATTCAGGATTATATCGTGAATGCTGAGCCTGTTGGATCCCGTAGTGTGGCGCGGAAGTACGGGTTCCGGCTGAGCCCGGCCTCCATCCGGAATATCATGGCCGATCTGGCAGAGTGGGGGTATCTCGCCCAGCCCCATACGTCGGCGGGTCGGATTCCGACCGATCAGGGCTACCGGTTCTACGTGGATAGTCTCCTGGAGCGCCCTACGCTCAGCCGGGCGGAAGAAAGCTTGATCGAGAGGCGGTTTCGCCCGGTGCGGGGAAAGGGAGAGGACTTGATGCGTGACGTGACGAAGCTCCTCTCGAGCCTTTCACGCTCGGTCGGAGTCGTCCTCGCGCCCCGGGTGGACCAGATGGCGATCAAGCGGGTCGAGTTCGTGCATCTGTCCGCAGAGCGAATCCTCGTCATCCTGGTGACCAAATCCGGGCATGTCCACCATAAAGTGGTGACCCTCGACGAGGTGATTCTCCAGGATGAGCTGAACAAGATCGCCCGGTACCTCAACTCGCTCGTGGAGGGGATGCTCTTGTCCCGGATGCGGCAGCTTCTGGTCGAGAAGATGGCCGAGGAAAAGGCCATCTACGATGCGCTCCTCCGCCGGGCCCTCAAGGTCGGGCAAAAGAGCTTTGTGGAACCGATGGAGGGGGAAGTGTACCTCGATGGGACGGCCAACATGATGCAGCAGCCGGAGTTCGCCGACATCGGGAAGATGCGGTCCATCTTTGTGGCCTTCGAGGAAAAGTCGAAGCTCGTCAAGATTCTTGATGAATGCCTCGCCCAAGAGGCGCTGACCACCATCATTGGCTCGGAAAACATCCTCCAGGAATGGCAACCCTTGAGCCTGGTAACGGCGCCGTACTGGTGCGGGGACGATCTCCTGGGAACGTTGGGGGTCATCGGCCCGACGCGAATGGAGTATAACAAAATTATCCCACTGGTCGATTTTACGGCCAAGCTGTTCAGCCAATACTTGACTGAAGAGGCCTCGTAGCGAGAGTGGAAATCCCGAAGGCGGGGTTCCCTCTCGTTTTGTGCCTCAAACGGGTCTTGAGGATGGGTGAAGAGCAACAGCGGCAAGGGCAGGACCGAGAAGAGGGGCAACAGCTTTCGCCGGGGTCCGCGGAGTCGGCGCCCGGCGGCGGGGGAACCCCGGAACAGGAACTGGTGCACAAGGTCGAGGCCCAGGCAAAGGAACTCGAAGAGCTGCAGGACCGTTATATACGCCTGGCGGCTGAGTTTGACAATTACCGGAAACGCGTGATGCGCGAGCGGGCCGAGGTGACGCGGGCCGCGCAAGAAGCGTTGCTCTTAGAGTTGCTTCCGGTGCTCGATAATCTCGAGCGAGCCTTGGACGCCGCCCGGTCCGCCGCGGACTCGCCGCGGGCGGAAGAAGCGGTGATCGAGGGGGTTGAGATGACCATCCGTCTCTTCAAAGGGGTTCTCGAGAAGGAGGGGGTCAAGGTGATCGAGAGCGTCGGGCATCCCTTTGACCCGACGGTCCATCATGCGGTCGAGCAGGTGCGGACGAAAGACCGGCCGGAAAATATCGTCGTGGAGGAGGTCCTGCGGGGGTATCTGCTGAACCACAGAGTACTCCGTCCGGCCCTGGTCAAGGTGTCGTCCGCGCCTCCCGCCCTCCCGGAGGCCGGGCCCGCGTCCGAGGGCAGAGAGGGTGAATAAGGACTACTATCACATCTTGGGCGTGTCGAGAGAGGCGTCGCCTGACGAGATTAAAAAGATGTATCGGCGCCTGGCCATGAAGCTCCATCCCGACAAGAACCCCGACGACCCTGCGGCCGCGGAGCAGTTCAAGGAAGTCACCGAAGCCTACGAGGTCCTGTCGAATCCTGAGAAACGGCGGCAGTATGACCTGTATGGGGCGGTGGGAGGTCGGATGGCCGAGGGATACCCCGACTTCGAAGTGGGATTCGGGATGGGTTTCGGCGGGCTTTTCGAAGATATCCTGGGTGGATTCTTTGGAGGGTCAGGCAGGCGGGGTGCGGCCCAACGCGGGGCGGACTTTCGCTACACGCTCACGATCACATTGGAAGAAGCCGCCAAGGGAACCGAGAGGGACATCACCCTTGCTCGACTGGAGGTGTGTGAAGGGTGTCGCGGGACCGGGGCCCAGCCGGGGACGCGCCCGAAGACGTGTCCGTCCTGTCGCGGCAGCGGGCAAATTCGGTTCTCGAGAGGCATTCTCACGGTCAGCCAGACGTGTCATCGGTGCGGGGGCGGCGGGCGCGTCATCGATTCGCCCTGCCGAACCTGCCGGGGGGAGGGACGGGTCAGGCAAGAGCGGACCGTAACGGTGAAGATCCCCGAGGGTGTGGAAACCGGGACACGGCTCCGCATCAGCGGCGAAGGCGAGGCGGGCGTGACGGGAGGTCCTTCGGGTGATCTCTACGTGGTGGTTCACATTGCGGACCACCCGATCTTTCGCCGGGACGGTGACGATCTCACCTGTGAAGTCCCCATCAACTTTACCCAGGCCGCCTTGGGGGGCGAGGCTCTGGTGCCGACCCTGAATGGGATGATCCCCCTGCACATTCCTGCCGGAACCCAACCAGGGATGGAGTTTCGTCTGGAGGGATACGGGCTCCCAAATCTCCGGGGGTACGGCCGGGGAGATCTCAAAGTGAAGATCGTCGTCGAGATTCCTACCCGGCTTTCGACGGAGCAGCGGGAGCTCTTGGAGGAGCTGCACCGCCTGGAGAATGGGGAGGGAACCCCCCTGAGCAAAAGTTTCTTCGAAAAGGTCCGGGACCTCTTCGGCGGCTGAATGTATCCATGGCTCACACCGGAAGGCTAGGGCTCCATACGTGCCTCCCCCGATAACCCTTGCGGCTGTTGTTCTTTTTCATTCTGTGATCTCCTTAGGCCCACAGTTCTATTTCACCTTCGGACTTCGGACGTTGGACCGGTTGGACTAGGCGTCATGCACCGCTTTTACGTGACGGGGCAGCAACTCCTGGAAGGCTCCGTTCGTTTCAACCCGGCCCAGGCTCGCCAGATGCTCCGCGTCCTCCGGATGGGAGTGGGCAGTCGCGTCCTGGTCTTTAACGGCAGCGGGCGGGAATGGGAGGTACACATTGTCACGGCCTCCCCCCGTGAGGTGACGGGCCGGATTGTGGCGGAGGTATCGACGCCGCGAGAATCCCCTCTGCGGATTGTGCTGCTCCAGGCGATGCTTAAAGGGGATCGGATGGATTATGTCGTCCAGAAGGTCACGGAGATGGGGGTGGCCGAGATCGTCCTCCTCTCGACCACACGGACGGTCACGCAAGGGCCGGGAAAGGTCACCCGCTGGAGCAAGATCGCCCTCGAGGCAGCAGAGCAGTCGGGTCGCTTGACGATCCCGAGCCTCACCGGACCTTATCGCCTTGAGCAGATCGCGGCCGAACCGATCCCCGCTCCCGCGATTGCGCTGTGGGAGGGAGAGCAGGTCGGGACGTTAGCCCGCCTGCTGGATCATCAGGTATCCCCCCCGACCGCGATCAGGGTTCTCGTGGGGCCGGAGGGAGGGCTGGAGCCGGACGAGGTGGCCCTGTTGAAGCGAGCCGGCTTTGTTTCTGTCTCCCTGGGCCCCAGGATCTTGCGGGCGGAGACGGCCGCCGTCGCCGCCTTGGCTGTACTCCAGCATCGGTGGGGTGACCTGTGCTGAGCGGTGCCCTGCAGCCTGCGATCCTCCGGCTGCCGCACCCGATCACGTTGAGCGAGACGCTTCGGACCGATGCGGCTGTATCTCATTGATGGCACGTCGTACATCTATCGCGCATTTTTCGCCTTGCCTCCCCTGAGTGATTCCCGGGGGCTGCCCACGAACGCCGTCTACGGCTTTACGAACATGCTCCTCAAAATATTGCGAGAGCAATCCCCCGAGCGCGTCGCCGTGATCTTTGATGCCGGAGGGGAAACGGACCGCCACCGGGAATACGAAGCCTACAAAGCGCAGCGCCCTCCCATCCCCGATACGCTGGCACCCCAGATTCCCTATGTGTATCGGGTCGTGAAGGCATTGCAGGTTCCGATGCTTTTGGAGGAGGGGACCGAGGCGGATGACATCATCGGAACGGTTGCAACACGCGCGGTGGCGGATGGTTTCCAGGTGACCATTGTCTCGAGTGACAAGGATCTTTTCCAATTGGTCTGTCCTGCCATCGAGGTCTACGACCCGATGCGCGACAAGACCTATCAGGTTCGCGACGTCGAAGAGCGGTACGGGATACCCCCCCAGGCGATGGCGGACTTCATGAGTCTCGTCGGAGATGCCGTGGATAATATCCCGGGAGTGCCCGGAGTGGGGGAAAAAACCGCCCGCGCTTTGATTCAGGAGTTTGGCACCGTAGAGCACCTTCTCGATTGCCTCGAACGGGTCAAGCGACCAAGGCTCCGCGAGGCCTTAAGTGCCCATGCGGCGCAGATTCGAGCCAATCGGTTCCTCGTCACGCTCCGTACCGACCTCTCCCTTGCCGTCTCGCCGGACGACCTCCGACGCCAACCTCCCGATGCGGATCAGCTTCGGGTCCTGTTCGAGGAATTGGGCTTTACGCGATTGCTCAGCGCCCTCGAAAAGGGGGAGCGAGGGCTCTCATGATCGTGGTGGGACTGACAGGCGGGATCGCGACCGGCAAGAGCGCGGTCGCCGGGATGTTTGCGAAGAGGGGGGTGACGGTCCTTGATGCGGACGAAGTGGTTCGAGAATTGCAAGTGCCAGGGACGAAGGTCTATGCAGCTACAGTCGAGGCTTTTGGGCCGAATATCCTGCAACCCGACGGGACCATCAATCGGAAATCATTGGGAGAGATTGTCTTTCGTGATGAGCAGTCGCGGAGGCGACTCGAGACCATCGTTCATCCTGCCCTCGTCGTGGCCGTCGAGGAACGGCTGTCCGCCCTCCGGGCGCGGGGAGTGACCTTATGCGTCGTGGAACTCCCCTTGCTCATCGAATCCGGGGCAACGGGGCGGTTTGACCGGGTGGTGGTCGTCACCGCCCCGGAAGAGGTGCAGGTGGCCCGCCTCATGGTCCATCGGGGGCTCAGCCGGGAAGAAGCCGTGGCCCGAGTTCGGAGCCAGTTGCCTCTCTCGGAAAAGGTGAAGCAAGCCGATTTCGTCATCGAGAACGGGGGGGATCTTCGGGAGACAGAGCGGAGGGTCGAAGAAATATGCGGGATACTGCTCCGAGAAAGCGCAAAAAAAACTTGACAAGGACTCGCGGTGTTCTTACCATGTTGTATAGACGATATCTAAACACCTCCTCAAGACTATCAGGCTCAGAATTAATCCACCGCTGTAATCCCGCTGTTCTGATCAGTCCCGGGAGATCCCCTGTAGCGGGTAGTGTATGCAAAGGGAAAGAGCCGTCCCGCCGTATATCTCGGGCGATCATGTCCTGCCAGGCATTGTGCCCATGATGGATCCGACGCGAAGCAGGGTGAGAGGATAAGCAAACCGGAGGATTGTGGAGTTCCGCGACGTGCGCGAGAAGGAGGGGAGAAAAAACGCTATGCCGGCTCAACGTCATGCAACCGATGTCGCCAAAGAGGCGAGCAAAGAGGGAAAAGAGGCGAGGGAGACTAAGGCCATGGCCCGTGCGGCGGTCGTTGACGCTCCCCGGGAAGGCCTGATGAACTTGGCCGAGTTGACCGAAATGACCATCCCTGAGTTGAACACCATCGCGCGATCCCTCGGCATGGTGGGGGCCAGCGCCCTCCGGAAGCAAGAGCTCATCTTCAAGATTCTCGAGGCCCAGGCAGAAAAGAACGGTCTCATCTTCGCCGAAGGCGTCCTGGAAGTCCTCCCGGACGGGTTCGGATTCCTGCGAGCGCCTCATTACAACTACCTGCCCGGGCCTGACGACATCTACGTCTCCCCGTCCCAGATCCGGCGCTTTGACTTGCGGACGGGGGATACCGTGTCCGGGCAGGTCCGCCCGCCGAAGGAGGGCGAGCGGTATTTTGCCCTGCTGAAGGTGGAGGCGGTCAACTTTGAAAATCCGGAAGTGATCAAAGACAAAACCCTTTTCGACAACCTGACCCCCCTCTTTCCCGAGTCGCGAATCAAACTGGAAACCACCGCGGACGAAATCAATATGCGGGTCATGGATCTGATCACGCCCATCGGCAAAGGCCAGCGCGGATTGATCGTGGCGCAGCCGCGGACGGGGAAAACGATCCTCCTGCAAAAGATGGCGAACAGCATCACCAAGAATCATCCCGAGGTCTTTCTCATCGTTCTCCTGATCGATGAGCGTCCGGAAGAGGTGACCGATTTCCAGCGGTCGGTGAAGGCGGAGGTGATCAGCTCGACGTTCGACGAACCGGCGAGTCGCCACGTCCAAGTGGCGGAGATGGTTTTGGAAAAGGCGAGGCGCCTCGTGGAGCACAAGCGGGATGTGGTCATCCTGCTCGACTCCATCACGCGGCTTGCCCGCGCGTATAATGCGGTGTGTCCACCGAGCGGGAAAGTCCTCTCGGGCGGCATCGACGCAAACGCCCTGCAGCGCCCGAAGCGCTTTTTCGGGGCGGCCCGGAACACCGAGGAGGGGGGATCCCTGACCATCATCGCGACGGCCTTGATTGACACCGGGAGCCGGATGGACGATGTGATCTTTGAAGAGTTCAAGGGTACCGGGAATATGGAGCTGCACCTGGACCGGCGCTTGGTCGATAAGCGGATGTTCCCGGCCATCGATATCTTCCGGTCCGGCACCCGTAGGGAAGAACTGCTCCTGACCCAGGAGGAGTTGAATCGGATGTGGGTCCTGCGAAAGGTCTTGGCCAGCATGGGGGTCGTGGAGGCCATGGAGCTCATCCAGGGGAAACTGTCCGAGTCCAAGTCCAACGCGGATTTTCTCCGCTCCATGAACACCTAAGTGCCGGGGGAGATCGAAGGACAAAAGCAGCCGCAAGGCTGCTTTTGTGTTGCCCTCGGGTTCAACCGTGCTACAATTCGTTGCTTGCGGAGGGACCGCGAATCCTGAGAGTCGAGCAGAGGAGAGGCAGGGATGAAAAAGGCTATCCATCCTGAGTACGTGAATTGTGTCATTACCTGCGCCTGCGGCGAGGTCATCCATACCCGCTCGGTCGTGCCGAAGATCCGGGTGGACATCTGTTCCAAATGTCATCCTTTTTTTACCGGACGGCAGAAGCTGGTGGACAGCGAAGGGCGTGTGGAGCGGTTCCAGCGAAGGTACCGCCGCAAGACGGAGCAGGGCTCTTAACAAAGGGATCACGAGGGGGAAGCGCGCTCTGCCGACCGGTACAGTGTGAATGACCGCTGATGCTGAAATGGCTGGACAAGCTGCGCGAGATCGAAACGCGGTACGAGGACCTGGGCCAGAAGCTGGGCGATCCCTCGGTCCTCAAGGACACTAACACCTTTCAGCGCCACGCCAAAGCCCACGCCGATCTCCATCCGATCGTCGACAAATACCGGGATTACCGGCAACTGCTTCAGGAGCAGGAGGGAGCGACCGCGCTTTTGGAGGAGACGGCCGATCCGGAGATGCGGGCGCTTGCCGAGGGGGAGCTGAAGGCGCTCAGGGAGCGGCAAGCACTCGTGGAGCAGGAGCTGAAGGAGATGCTGCTCCCAAAGGACCCGGCCGGCGAGAAGGGAGTAATCATGGAAATTCGGGCCGGGGCCGGAGGGGGCGAGGCGGCATTATTTGCTGCCGATCTGCTCCGGATGTATACCCGGCTCGCCGAATCGCAGGGCTGGAAGGTGGAGATGCTGTCGGCCCATCCCACCGGGATCGGCGGGATGAAGGAGGCCATCCTGGCGATTGAGGGAAAGGGAGCTTTCCAAAAGCTCCGTCACGAAAGTGGGGTGCACCGGGTGCAGCGGGTTCCGGTCACGGAGGCGAGCGGTCGTATTCACACCTCGACGGTGACGGTGGCGGTCCTCCCCGAAGCAGAAGAGGTCGAGGTACAGATCGACCCCAAGGATCTCCAGATTGACGTCTTCCGGGCCAGCGGGGCCGGTGGACAGCATGTCAATGTCACCGATTCGGCGGTCCGGATCACGCACGTTCCGACCGGTTTGGTCGTCTCATGCCAGGACGAGCGGTCCCAGCACAAAAACAAGGCCAAGGCGCTCAAGGTCCTCCGGGCGCGTCTTCTGGAGCAGGCTCGGGCCGAGCAGGAGCGCGAGATCGCCGATGCGAGACGGCATCAGGTGGGGACGGGGGATCGGAGCGAGCGGATTCGCACGTACAATTTTCCCCAGGGCCGGGTGACCGACCACCGCATCGGGGTGACGCTGCATAATCTTTCGGCCGTACTCGAGGGAGACCTCACAGAGCTCATCCAAGCTTTGGCGACCCATCACGAGGCGGAGCGACTCAAAGCCTCCTTAGCGAAATGACTCCGAGGAGGGAGGCGCGGGGTGGGACCGTTGGTCAAGGAGAGAACGCGTCCGCAGGACCCGTCTATCGGGGAGACCCTGGTTTGGGCGACTGCTCTTTTGAAATCGGGGGGGGTTGACACCCCTCGGGTCGATGCCGAATGTCTCCTGGCCTCTCTTCTCTCTTCTCCCCGCCTTCACCTCTATGCCGCCAAGGAAGAACGGCTGCCGGCCGCGCTGTGTGAAGCATACCGGACCTTGATTCTCCGGCGGCGGGCTCGCGTGCCGCTGGCCTATCTGACGGGGATGAAGGAATTTTGGTCTCTCGCCTTCAAGGTCACTCCCGCGGTCTTGATCCCGCGACCTGAGACCGAGGTCCTGGTCGAGACGGCGCTCACACGGGTCGCGTGCTTGACGGCGCCGGTGATTGTGGACGTCGGAACCGGCTCCGGGGTCATCGCCGTGACCATGGCGAAGATGCTCCCTCGCGCCCGGGTCTATGCGACCGACATCTCGGAAGACGCATTGCAGGTTGCCGGGGAAAATGCCCGAGCACACGGCGTCGTAGAACAAATTGCCTTTCTCCAGGGAGATCTTGTGGAAGCGGTCCGGGCCCGGGACCTCAGCGGCCGGTGCGATCTGATTATCAGCAACCCTCCCTATGTGGCCACTGGGGATCTTGGCGCCTTGCCCCCCGAGGTCCACTACGAGCCGGTCGAGGCGTTGGATGGGGGTCCGGACGGCCTGCGCTATCACCGGCGGCTCATTCGAGCGGCCCCGGCGCTCCTCCGCCCTGGAGGATATTTGGCATTGGAAATAGCGCCGGGGCAGGGGAGTGCGCTCGCGAAGAGTGTCCACGATCGGGGAGATTTTACCGACGTCGCAGTGATGCCGGATTTGAGCGGCCGGCAGCGGGTGATCACGGGGGAATATATTGGACCGCGATGCAGGCAGGAGAACCGTCCGGAAATGGGAGGAGCGTAGCGTGGATCGCTTGGTGATCCGGGGTGGGCGCCCCCTGCGCGGCGGCGTGGCGGTCAGCGGGGCGAAGAATGCGGCCCTGCCCGCCATGGCGGCCGTCCTCCTCACACCGGCGGATATCGTGCTCGACAATGTGCCCTCTCTGCGGGATGTGGAGACGATCGAGACGCTGCTCGAGTTCATGGGAGTGGAGTCGCGCGCGAGCGGCCCGGGCACGCTGGTGCTCAACTCGCGGGCGGTGCGCCGTACCGAGGCTCCTTACGACCTCGTTCGAACGATGCGGGCCTCGGTGCTGGTGCTCGGGCCGCTCGTGGCGAGGTTCGGGAAGGCCCGGGTCTCGCTCCCCGGCGGCTGTGCTATCGGCCCGCGCCCGATCAACCTGCATCTCGCCGGGCTCCAAAGCATGGGAGCCGAGGTTGACCTGGTAGAGGGATATGTGGTGGCCAAGGCGCCTCGCCTCGTCGGGACCCGGTTTGCATTTGACCAAGTCTCCGTCACGGGGACTGAAAATCTCATGATGGCGGCCACCCTGGCAAAGGGGACCACCGTCCTCGAAAATGCCGCCCGCGAGCCGGAGGTAGAAGACTTGGCGCGCCTGCTCCAA
>Ga0302046_10003177_pt1 | contig 14934 bp, 9 predicted proteins | sample RVTome_11_FD_200261 | JGI IMG/M metagenome (GOLD analysis project Ga0302046, IMG submission 200261) | Soil microbial communities from uranium-contaminated site in the Upper Colorado River Basin, Wyoming, United States - RVT147D111 (version 2) ...
CGTCGAGCTGCTCCCCCAGCCCGGCCAGCACGCCAGCGACTTCCTCGCCGCCAAGCTCGTCTACCGGCTGCTGGCAATGATCTGGAGCGCCCGGCCGCCACGCTGAAGCCGCGTCAGCCGCGCGTTCCACTCGGCAAGGTACTCGACCTTGCTGATTCCGGTGTTCGGGGAGCAGAATGGGCGCGCTCCACCTGGAGCGCATGGAGCGCCTACCACGACCTCGCCAGGGAATGGATCGAGCAGGCCGCCAGCCCAACCCACGAGGACAAGTAGGCCTTCGGCTTCGTCGCCCTGCGCGGTGGGACCGGCGAAGGAAGCCCTACCAGCCCAGCACGTAGGCGAAGATCAGCGGCGCGACGATGGTGGCGTCGGACTCGATCACGTACATGGGGGTCTCGATGTCGAGCTTGCCCCAGGTGATCTTTTCGGTCGGAATGGCACCTGAATACGACCCGTAGCTGGTGGTGGAGTCGCTGATCTGGCAGAAGTAGCCCCAGTAGGGGACCCGCCGGCGCATGTCCTGGTGGATCATCGGCACCACGCAGATCGGAAAGTCGCCGGCGATGCCGCCGCCGATCTGGAAGAAGCCGACCATGGACTCGGCCTCCTCGGCGGTGACCGCGAACTCCGCCACCGAGGCCGAGCCGTCGGGCGGCAGCTCGTCGAGCTCCATGCAGGGCTTGCCCATCGTCGTTCGCGCGTACCAGTCGGCGAGCTCGACCATGTACTCGGTGCCACCGCGCAGGAACTCGCCGTGCGGCAGGTCGCCGATCACGATGCTGCCGGCGAAGATGTTGCCGAGCGTCGAGTCCTCCCAGCCGGGCACGAACAGCGGCAGGTTCTTCTCGGCGGCGGCCACCAGCCAGGAGTCGGCCGGATCGATCTGGTAGCGGTGGGCGACCGTGCCGGCGCCGATCAGCCGGTAGAAGAACTCGTGCGGCAGCAGCCGCTCGCCGGCGCCGGCCGCCTGCCGCCAGAGCTCGAGCATCGGCGCATGGATCACCCGGAAGGCCTCCCCCTCGGGGATGCAGGTGTCGGTGACCCGGTTGAGCCCTTGTCGCTCGAGGTCCTTTTCCTGCTCGCGGGTCAGGTTGCGCCAGTTGGGGATGCGCTGGTAGTGGTCGTGGGCCACCAGGTTGAAGAGGTCCTCCTCGAGGTTGGCCCCCGTGCAGCTGATCGCCTGCACCTTGTCGCGGCGGATCATCTCGGCGAGCGACAGGCCCAGCTCCGCGGTGCTCATCGCCCCGGCGAGCGTCACCATCATCTTGCCGCCGCCGTCCAGATGGGCCTCGTAGGCTTGGGCGGCCTCGCGCACCGTGGCGGCGTTGAAGTGGCGGTAGTGACGGTCGATGAAATCCCTGATGCTCATGTCGCCTGCGGTCCCTTGCTGCGCGCCGGGCGCCTTCAAGCCGGGTCGGCCGGAAGCCCGGGAGACCCGTCGGCGCGCCGGAAGAGGTTGTCGGTCGCCGTTATGATGGCATCTCTGGCCGTCCCTGACGTCCGATGACGAGATCATCTCGGAGCCCGCAGTCTGCTTTGAAGCCGGAGCCATGAATGTGCTTAAGTGATTCCAGGTTGATTGCCTGGCGGCCGTCGGCTTGTTCGGGGATGCGGGCGAGGGGACGAGGGCGGGGCACGCGTCGATCGGACGATCGTCACCAGGTTGTGGACGATGTCCTCCACAGACAGGAGTCACCATGAGTCGGTCGCATAGGGTCGTCTTGTTGGCGCTGGTCGTGACGTTCATTGCTGCCGCCGGCTCGGCCTTCGCCCAGGAGGGCATCGGGGTGCGGGGCGTCGGCGTGCGGGGCGGGGTGACCATCGATCCCGATCAGGCGCACGTGGGCCTCCACATCAACGCCGGCAACTTCCACGAGAAGGTCCGCTTTCAACCCAGCTTCGAGCTTGGTTTCGGCAGCGACGTGATCACCGGGGCGATCAACCTCGACGCCTTCTATCTGTTCAACCCCGGCGCCGTCCAACCCTACGCGGGCGGCGGCCTGGGGGTCGCCATCTACGACTTCGACCGCGACGACCGCCCGGGGCGCAACGGTACCGATGTCGAAGCCGGTCTCAACCTGCTCGGCGGCATGGAATGGGGCGATCAGAACGCTTACATGCTCGAAGCGCGGGTGGGGATCGGCGACATCCCCGACTTCAAGCTCACCATAGGGATCAACTTCTAGCCGGCCACGGCCAGCTAGCCCGACGATTGCCGATCGCTCGACGGCGGGCCCTCCCGCCCATCATGTCATCAGAGGCTTCCAGGAATCGTCCTGGTGGGCCGCGCAACCGCAGGGGCTGCCGCGAATGGCGCACGCTCTCCTCGTAGATGACAACGTCGAGTCCCTCGAGGCTCTCGGCGCTGTCGTCGAGCGCGAGGGTTTCGTCGTCGATAGCGTCACGACGCTCGCCGGCGCCCGCGCCGCGGTGAAGAGGAGCCTTCCCGACGTCATCCTGCTCGATCTCAAGCTTCCGGACGGCGAGGGCCTGGAGCTTCTCGAAGACCTCGACGAGGTGGCGCGGCCCGACGTCGTTCTGATCACCGGGCACGCCAGCGTCGACACCGCCGTTGCCGCGCTCCGCGAGCGCGTCACCGACTACCTGGTCAAGCCGCTCGATCTCCAGCGGCTCCGCGCGATCCTGCACCACGTCATCCGCAACCGCGAGCTGCGCCACGAGATCGACTCTCTTCGCGACGAGCTGCGCAAGCTGGGCAGGTTCGGCCGCTTCGTCGGCGTCTCGGCCCCGATCCAGAAGGTCTACGACCTGATTGCCAGGGTCGCCCCAACGGGCGCCACGGTCCTGATCACCGGGGAGAGCGGCACCGGCAAGGAGATCGTGGCGCGCACGATCCACGACATCAGCGATCGGCGGCGGGGCCCGTTCCGGGCGGTCAATTGCGGGGCGATCGCCAGGGAGCTGCTCGATAGCGAGCTTTTCGGCCACGAGAAGGGCGCCTTCACGGGCGCCGAGCGGCGCCGTCAGGGGTACTTCGAGCAAGCGGCTTCGGGGACGCTGTTTCTCGATGAGATCACCGAGATGCCGCTCGATTCGCAGGTCCGCCTGCTGCGCGTCCTCGAGTCCGGGGAGATGACGCGGGTCGGCGGCGAGAAGGCGATCCCGGTCGACGTCCGGGTGGTCACGGCGACCAACCGTTCCCCGGACGAAGCGGTCGACAAGGGCACGCTGCGCCAGGACCTGTACTACCGGCTCAAGGTGTTCGCGATCGACGTCCCGCCCCTTCGCGACCGCGACGACGACATCGAGCTGCTGGCGCGCCACTTCCTGCAGGAGCTGAACCGCGAGGCCGGGGAAGCGAAGCGATTCTCCGACGAGGCGGTCGAGGCCCTGGTCGGGCACCACTGGCCGGGCAACGTGCGCGAGCTGAAGAACGCGGTGCACAGCGCCTTCATCCTCGCCGACGACGTCATCGAAGTCGGCGACCTTCCCCCGGAGGTGGCGTCCGATCTCCCACCGCCCTTGGTTTCCGGCCGCCTCGAGGTCCGCCCCGGCACCAGCATCGCCGAAGCCGAGCGGCGGCTGATCATGGCGACGCTCGATCACTACGACGGCAACCGGACGCGCGCCGCCCATAGCCTGGGGGTCAGCGTGAAAACGTTGTACAACCGCTTGAAGGCCTACGCGCAAGAAGATGGCTAGAATGCGGGCTGATAGGGAGCGACGAGGCGATCTGCGCCGGCGGATGGGTGCGGCATTGCCGGGCCTCGCCGGGTCCAACCAGCTCTTCCTGCTGCCGCTGGTCTTCCTTACCGCGACCGTCCTGTTCTGGCAGTGGTCCGTGGAGAGCGAGCGCGAGCGCATCCGCGTCCTCACCAACGCGGAGACGGCTCGCATCGCGGCCGCGATCGTCGATCGGCTCGAGCGCCACGGTGAGGCGTCGGCGCGGGCGGCCGAGCCCTGGCTGCTGCGCGATCCGAGGGACCAGACCGAGTGGGACTACGATCTGTTCGGCCGCCGGTGGATGACCCCCGAGCTCGAGACCATGGAGTGGATCGACGCCGATCTGACGGCTCGCTGGCGCCCCTCGGACACGCGCCCGCTGGTGTCGACCATTGCGCCGCGTGAGCATCTCCATCGCGCCGTAGAGGAGCACCGCGTCGTGCTCGCGGGGCCCTTCTTTCTGGCGGCGGGCGACGCGGTCCTGCTGGCGATCGTGCCCATCCCGCGGGGCAACGAGCCCCCGCAATGGGTGGTGAGCGTCTACCGGCTGGAGCGCATGTTCCGCACGGTGCTCCAGGGCTCCCGGGCGACGTTCGCGACCGCCGTGCTGGCCGGTGACCAGGAGATCTTCGTCAGCCACCCCGAGGCCGGGGCCACCCGGCAGCGCTGGGAACATGACGTCGAGATCGGCTACGACGCGCTGAGCCTCCGGCTAGTGGTGTGGCCGACGGCCGCCGGGCTCGAGATCTTCCGCACCCACGTGCCGCGGCTGGCGCTGCTGGGCGGCGTCCTGGCGACTTCGCTGATCGCTCTGGGCATCCGGCTGGCACAGGTTTCCAGCCGCAGGGCGGGCGAGGCGCGGATGAACGCCATCCTGCAGGCGGAGGTCCGCGCCCGCAAGCGGGCGGAGAAGACATTGGAGAGCAAGGTGCGCGAGCTGTCGCGATCGAACCGGGAGTTCGAGCGCTTCGCCTACGCCATCTCGCACGATCTGCGCGACCCGTTGAACGCCATCGCCCTCAACCTGCAGACGGTGCTGGATGCCAGCGACGCCCTGGGCGACCAGGACCGTCATCGCCTGGAGCAGGGCGCCACCGCGGTATCGCGGCTCGACACCATGATCGGCCGGCTCCTGGGCTACGCGAGGGCAGGCGGGGACGACGACCTCGAGCTGGTCGACGTCACGGCGGTCCTCACCGATGCGACCGAGAACCTCGGGGCGCTCATCGCCGAGAACGGCGCCAAGGTCGTACACGGCAAGCTCCCCAAGCTGATCGCGCGCCGATCGCAGCTCACCCGCCTGTTCCAGAACCTCATCGCCAACGCCATCAAGTACCGCGATGAGCGGCCACCGGAGATCCGCGTCGAGGCCGCGCCGGGCGACGAGGAATGGATCTTCTCGGTGGCCGACAATGCCGTCGGCATGGACGAAAACCAGATCGAGCACGCCTTCGAGCTGTTCTGGCGTCACCGGCGCAGCGCGGCGCCCGGCAGCGGCATCGGATTGGCGGTTTGCAAGCGCATCGTCGAGCAACACGGAGGCAGGGTCTGGATCGAGTCCAGCCCCGGCGAGGGGACGACGTTCTTCTTCGCGCTGCCCGCCGATCCCGACGCCGTGGCCGCTCACTAGCCGGCTAGAACGGGCGGCGCGGGGGGTTGCCCCGGTAGGTAAGATCGACCGGGCACCGGCAAGGATTGCCGATTCCTGAACGGTTGGCTCGCCCGGCTCGGGGGACGTTCGCCGCCGCCGGGGTCGGCGCCTCATCCTGCTAGAGGTCCTTTCCTGGCCTTCCCGAGGCCGCTGTTGCCTTTTTCTGGCTCCCCGTCCACTTCTGGCCTCGCTGCCCGGCCGCCCCTGGCGGTCGCTGGCATGGCCATTGCACCACCAGCCCAGTGAGCGGGCCGGCTTGTCCTTGCGCTGCAACTCGCCGGTTCGCGCGACTACTGACGACCGAGGAGGGAACGACATGGTTCGCAGAATCACGCAACGTTGTCACGGAGCCCTGATTCTCGGCGCTTGCGTCTTGCTCGCCGGTGTCGGTTGTGCCCACGTCAACCAGGAGCAGCTGGCCACCGATCTCGACGCGCTGCGTACCGAGCTGCGCGCCGAGCAAGAGGCGCAGGCCGACGAGCTCGGCGGCCGTATCGACGGCGTCGACGCCCGTCTCGACGATCTCGAGAGCCGGCAGGCGGAGACCGCCCGGCGGATGGAACAGCTGGAGGGTGACCTGCAGGAGCTCGAACGCGAGATGGGCGTGACGATCCAGCGCCTCGAGGAGGCGATCGCCTTCAGCATTCCCGTGCACTTCGAGTTCGACTCGGCAACGCTCGCCGGCGAACACACCCCGGTCCTCGATCGCTTCGCTCACGTCTACACCGAGTACTACGGCGGCGGCCTGATCACCGTCGAGGGCTTCACCGACGAGGCGGGGAGCGCGGCCTACAACATGCGCCTCGGCAAGAATCGCGCCGAGGGCGTGAAAAGCTATTTGACCGAGGTTGCCGGACTCGACCCGCAGTGGGTGCGGACGGTCAGCTACGGAGAATCTCCGGAGCGGCTCGTCGCCCCGGGTCGCTTCGGTCCCGATGCGGGCAGCGAAAACCGGCGCGTCGTTCTGGTCATCGATCAGAGCGCCGGCGCTCCCGCCTCGGGGGGCAGCCAATAAGCAAGCGATGTCCTGATGGTGGCACGTGGGTGGTTGAGGGCCGTCATCACGTTGCTGATTGCGGTAGGGCCGGCGGCCTGCGGCGCGAGCCCGACAAACCCGAGCGCCGTGGGTCGCCTGTCCATCCGCATGACCGACGCCCCAATCCAGGAAGTCACCGAGGTCAACGTCTACATCGAGGGGCTCAAGGTCAAGCGGGTGGATGAGCCGGAGCAGCGCGTCGCTGCCGACATCGGCCTCGTCGACCTCCTGACGCTGCAGAACACCAGCATGTTGCTGGCGACGGTTGGCGCCGAGCTCGCTGAGTACGAGTTCATCATGGTCGAGCTGGACCAGGAGCGCAGCCATTTGCTTCTCGGCTCGACCCAGGTCGGCTTGAAGATCCCAAGCGAGAAAATCAAGGTCCTCGGCGGTTTCGAGGTGACCGAGGAGATGACGACGATCGTGACCCTGGACTTCGACGCCCAGCAGTCGCTCAAGCAGCTGGGCAACGGCGATTGGTTGATGACCCCGGTCATCGTCATTGCGGCCGTCGAAGTCGTGGAGTCGTGAAACCAAGAAGCATGACAAGGAGGGCGATGATGATTGGACAAGCGAAGCGATTGTGCCGCCGGCGAGTGAGCCTGGCGGCGATGATGGTAATGGCATTCGCGGGCCTGATGGCCTCCGGATGCGGCGGCACGGCGGAGGGGGCCTCGACGCTCGAGGGCATCCTTCCCGCGGGCGAGGGACCGGATTGGTACTGGACCCGCATGGAAAACGCCGGCTACGAGGTCACCTCGATCAACTACGAGCGCGATGACTACGTCGAGTACGAGGTCGTCAAGGGCAAGGACTCCTACGAGGTCCAGCTCGAGCTCGACCCCGAAAGCGGCAAGGTCGGCAGCGTCGAGATCACCAGCAACCCCTGGCCGGCATCCAGCACCAAAGAGGTGCTCGACCGCAACGGGGACACCACCGTGGTCGTGGTGCCCGCCGGAACGAGGATCGACGCCAAGCTGAACGACTACCTCGACTCGGGCGAAAACCAGCGGATGGACCGCTTCTCGATGACCGTCAGCGAGCCGGTGATCGTCGGCAATGGCGTCGTCGTCCCCACGGGCACGCTCATCGGCGGCCACGTCGCCTCGGTGGAGAGCGCGCAGCGGCCGAACAAGGGCGGACGCCTGGTGCTCAAGGCCGACTCGATGGAAGTGAACGGCCAGCGGATCGAGTTCCAGGGGATCGTTACCGCCGAGGCCGGCCACGAGGGTGATCCCAGCATCAAGGAAGACCTCAAGGAGATCGCCATCGGCGCCGGAATCGGCGGCCTCGTCGGCGGCCTGATCGGCGGCGGCAAGGGCGTCCTCGCCGGCATCCTGATCGGCGGCGGCGGTACGTTCGTGGCGACCAAGGGGGAGCAGATCGAGCTGCCCCCGGGTGCCCCGCTGATCGTCGAGCTCAGCGAGGACGTTCGCGTTTCCCACTGAACCACGAGCGCCCCTCGCCCTCCCGCGTTTCTCGCCGCTTGCCGCCACGCGGCAACGAGACGAGAAGGGCGGGCTCGCGGCGACAGTTGATTCACCCCCTCGGGGGCCGGTCTCGCGTTCCGGAGATCCCTATCGGAAACGCGGGCCGGCCCCCGGCCTTTGGATTACCGCGAAAGCCCGGCTACTGGTGTCCAGCAGCTTGGCTCCCGGGGCTCGGGGCGCGGTTCGCTGGCGGGCGTTGACGAGATCCCGATAAGGGCATACAGTGGCGTTGCAATTGAGACTTAGTCTCAATTGCAACCTGGAGGGCCGGCGTAGGGTGCCCGGTCGTCTGCAACCCGGAGGACCGGCGCAGGGCCGGATCCTTGGTACCAGGAGCCACTGAGATGCCAGCATTTCGCCCCTTCGCGCCTCGTCAATTTTCACGTTCCCTGCGGCGCCGATTCCGCGTTGTCGCCATTCCCTGCCTTCTCTGGACGCTGGTCGCCGGCGGGCAAGCCGTGGCCGGCCGATCTTCGGGGCCGCAGAACGGGGCCGACCCGGCCAGCCGGCCGCCCCAGGCGGGCGCCGCCGATCCCGAGCCGGCGCAACAGGAGCGCGCCGCACGGGCGCTGGTGATCAACGAGCGCGTGATGGTGATCGGCGACGCTGCGAAGATTCGCGACATCCCCGGCTCGGCCCACTTTCTCACCCTCGCCGACCTCGAGCGGCAACGCCAGGCCTTCGACGACATCAACCGCATCCTCCGCCAGATTCCCGGGATCAACCTGCAGGAGGAGGAAGGCTTCGGGCTGCGACCCAACATCGGGTTGCGCGGCACCGGCAGCGAGCGCAGCGCCAAGATCACCTTGATGGAAGACGGTGTGCTGGTGGCGCCGGCGCCGTACGCCGCGCCGGCGGCCTACTACTTCCCGACCGCCGGACGCATGGAAGCGATCGAGGTCCGCAAGGGCTCCAGCCAGGTGAAGTACGGCCCGCGCACCACCGGCGGCGCGCTCAACCTGATGTCGACCGGGATCCCCAACGATTTCAATGTCCGCGCCCGGTTCGGCGCCGGTGAGTACGGTACCGGCCGCGGCCACCTGACGATCGGCGATTCCGGGAGCCGCTACGGCTGGCTGCTGGAGACCTACCAGATCGTCAGCGACGGGTTCAAGGAGCTCGACGGCGGCGGCGACACCGGCTTCGAGATCCAGGATTACCTGGTCAAGCTCCGCCTCAACAGCGACCCGGCGGCATCGATATACCAGGATCTCGAGGTCAAGGTCGGCAAGACCAAACAGGTGGCCGACGAGACCTATCTCGGCCTCACGGACGAGGACTTTCGCGCCAACCCGCTGCGGCGCTACGCCGGCTCGCAGGAGGACGTCTTCCGTTCCGACCACGAGCAATACCAGGTCCGCTACTTCGCGGCGTTGACACCCGGCCTCGACGTGACGGCCATCGCCTACCGCAACGACTTCTTCCGCGGTTGGTACAAGCTGCAGAGCATCAACGGCCGCGGCATCAGTGGCATCTTCGCCGACACGGTGGCGTTCGCGCCCGAGCTCGCCATCGCCAAGGGCGCGGACAGCGACGCAGACGCACTCGCGGTGCGGGCCAACAACCGCGACTACTACGCTCAAGGCATCCAGACCGTGGTGGGCTGGCGACCCGACACCGGCGCCGTCGTCAACCAGCTCGAGCTCGGCCTGCGCTACCACGAGGACCAGGAGGACCGCTTCCAGCACGAGGATCGCTTCCAGATGCTCGATGGCGAGATGCGTCTGACGCAGGCCGGTGCACCGGGCAGCCAGAGCAACCGGATCGCCGATGCGAGCGCCTGGGCGCTGTTCGCCCAGGACCAGATCGACTGGGGCAGGTGGAGCTTCATCCCCGGCGTTCGCCTCGAGATGATCGAGCTCGTGCGCACCGATTTCTCCAGCGCCGACCCGGGGCGCACCGCTCCGACGGGCATTCGCACCAACGACGTCGATGTCGTGGTGCCGGGCATCGGCGTGGGCTACGACGCGACCTCCGAGCTGCGGCTGTTCGGTGGTGTGCATCGGGGGTTCAGCCCTCCGGGGCCGGGGGCTTCAGACTTCACCGAGCCGGAAGAGAGCGTCAACTATGAGGCCGGCGCGCGATTCGCCCGCGGGCAGCTCGGGATCGAGCTGACGGGGTTCTACAGCGACTACTCGAACTTGCTGGGCGCCGACACGCTCGCTACGGGCGGCAGCGGCACGGGCGACCTGTTCAACGGCGGCCGAGTCGACGTGATCGGTCTCGAGGCGGCGGCGCGCCACGACCTCGCTGCCCCCGGCTGGGAGGTCGCCCTGCCCGTACGGGCGGCGTACACCTACACGCGCGGCACGTTTCGGAACTCCTTCGCCAGCGATTTCGGGCCGTGGGGTGACGTCGAGGCGGGCGATCGCCTTCCGTATCTACCGGAACACCAGCTTGCGATGGGCATCGGCGTCGATCGCGGGGGCTGGCGGCTCGAGCTCGGAGCCACGTACAACAGCGCGATGCGCACCGAGGCGTCCCGAGGCCCCGTCGACCCCGCTCGGGCGACCGACAGCTTTCTGGTCTGGGATTTCACCGGCGAGGTTCGGATCAACGATCATGCCCTCGCCTATGCAGCGATCGAGAACCTCACCGATCACGCCTACATCGTGGCGCGGCGCCCGGCGGGTGTCCGCCCTGGCCTGCCACGCACCCTGGTCGCCGGCCTGAAGCTAGATTTCTGACGCACTTGGCGGAAGGGGGCGGGCTCGGCCGTCGTCGCCGGCGGTCGCCGTCCCGATCACCCCGGGCGACGGCTCCTGCGCGGTCTCATCGCCCCCCCTTCCCCTTCCCCTTCTCCATCACCTGCCATCAGCACGGGTGACGGCGGCGTTGGGGTCGCCGGCCCCGACAGAGGGTTTGCGGGACATCGCCGCCTCGTGGCCGTCAAATATGGCATGGTGTGGACGATGAAGCCCCTTCCCTTCGAGACGGCGGTCGACCGCGATGCGATCCTGGGCATCGTGCGGCGGGTCTGGGGCTACGAGCGGCTGCGGCCTCTGCAGGAGGAGGCGGTGCGCGCCGGCCTCGAGCGGCGCGACTCGCTGGTGGTGCTGCCCACCGGCGGCGGCAAGTCGCTCTGCTACCAGGTGCCGCCGCTGCTGACCGGGCGCACCGACATCGTCGTCTCGCCGCTGATCTCGTTGATGAAGGACCAGGTCGACGGCCTGCGCGCCAACGGCTATCCGGCGACCGCCCTGCACAGTGCCCAGGAGGCGGGGGAGCGGGCCGAGGCGAAGCGCTTCATCGCCTCCGGCGACTGCCGGCTCGTCTTCGTCTCGCCGGAGCGCCTGGTCACCCCCTGGTTCTTGCAGACGGTCGAAGACCTCGGCATCCACACGTTTGCCGTCGACGAAGCCCACTGCATCAGCCATTGGGGCCACGATTTCCGCCCCGAGTATCGCCAGCTCCGCGTCCTCAAGCAGCGGGTCCCCGGCGCCACGCTCCACGCCTACACCGCCACCGCCACCGAGCGGGTGCGGGCCGACATCGTCGAGCAGCTCGGCCTGGACGATCCCGCCGTGCTGGTGGGGCGCTTCGACCGTCCCAACCTGATCTACCGGCTGGTACCGCGGCTCGGTCGCAACGAGCAGGTGCGCGAGGTGCTGGGGCGGCACGCCGGCGAGGCGGTGATCGTCTACTGCATCAGCCGCAAGGACACCGAGAAGCTGGCCGATTTTCTCGCCGGCGAGGGGCATCGGGTCGCCTGTTATCACGCCGGGCTCGACTCCGGCGCCCGCCACCGCACCCAGGAGGCGTTCACCGGCGAGCGGCTCGACGTCGTGGTCGCCACCGTCGCTTTCGGCATGGGCATCGACCGCTCCGACGTGCGCTGCGTCGTCCACGCCGCCATGCCCAAATCGGTCGAGCACTACCAGCAGGAGACCGGCCGCGCCGGCCGCGACGGCCTGGCGGCCGAGTGCGTGCTGCTGCACTCCCCGGCCGATGCCCTCCGCTGGCGCACGCTCCTGGAGCGCGGTGCCGGCAACCGCGACGATGACGGCGGCGGCGCGGCGGCGAGCCACGAGGGCCTCGAGGCCTCGCTGCAACTGCTCGACGAGATTCGACGCTTCTGCGCGCCGGGCCGTTGCCGCCACAAGTCGCTCTCGGAGTACTTCGGCCAAGCCTACCGGCCGCCCAATGGCGAGGAGGGTTGCGGCGCCTGCGACGTCTGCCTCGGCGAGACCGAGGGGCTCGTCGACGGCAGCCGCGACGCTCAGATGATCCTCTCCTGCGTGGCGCGGGTCGGGCAGCGCTATGGCATGGGACACGTCGTCGACGTGCTGCGCGGCGCCGACACCCAGCGCATCCGCGCCCTCGGCCACGAGCGGCTCAGCACCTGGGGGCTGATGAAGGACCGCGACCGCAAGGAGCTCATGAACCTGACCTTCCAGCTCCTCGACCAGGAGCTGCTCTCCCGCAGCGGCGGCGAGTACCCGGTGCTCTGCCTCAACGAGGCCTCGGCCGAGGTGCTGCGCGGCGAACGGTCCGTCCATCTCGTGCCGATCAAGGTGAAGCGGGCGCGGACGACGGCGCGCGAGGCGGCCTCCTGGGAGGGCGTCGACCGCGACCTCTTCGAGCGCCTGCGGGAGCTGCGCACCGAGCTGGCCCGGGCCCGCAACGTCCCACCCTACGTCATCTTCTCCGACGCCAGCTTGCGCGACATGGCGCGCCAGCGCCCGGCCACCCCGGGCGAGCTCCTCGAGATCCACGGCGTCGGCGAAAAGAAGCTCGCCGACCTCGGGGATGATTTCCTGGCCTGCATTCGGGAGCACGCGGAGGGGGCGGAGCCGGGGTCGTCGCCGGGGGCGGAGCAGGGGTCGTCGCCGGGGCCGTAGCAGGGGCCGTAGGCGGGAAATCCAAGGATTTGTTGAGGTTTTCCGCCGATTTCGGCACAATAAGGATATGCAATCCCTTGTTGCCAAGATCTGTCGGCTGCAATACCCTGGGGGCTCCCCATCGAGCGCCAAGGGTCACCGGCCTGTCGCTCGGGCCTTCTCTGTGGCCGGCAACAAGTGTCATTATCCCCACAGTGGTGAATGTTTCAGGCGTGAGGTGAAGGGCGAATGAAGAAGTTTGCGGCGGCGATCTGGGTCTTCACGATTCTCGGGCTCGGCCTCGCCGTCGACTCCGGCGTCGCCCAGCGCGCCGAGCCGCCGCCGGCGAGCGTAGAGGGCGCCTCGCCGCCGGCCGCGCCGATCGCCTATCAAGAGCAGAACGTGACGGTGGGCCGGTTCTGTATGCGCTGTCACAACGACAGGATGGAAACCGGCGGCCTGTCGCTCGAGTCGTTCGACGTCGCGCTCGCCCACGAGAACGCGGCGATCGCCGAGAAGATGATCCGCAAGCTGCGTGCCGGCATGATGCCGCCGCAGACCGCGCAGCAGCCGGCCGAGGCCGAGGTCGTGGCGCTGATCGCCGCCCTCGAGACCACCGTCGACGAGGCGGCCGCCGCCGCTCCGAATCCTGGGCGCCGGACGTTCCAGAGGCTCAATCGCGCCGAGTACGTTGCCGCGGTCCGCGATCTGCTCGGCGTCTCAATCGATGTCGACACGTTCCTTCCCCCGGATACGATCAGCGCCAGCTTCGACAACATCGCCGACGTCCAGACGCCCTCGGCGACCGTCGTAGAGGGCTACCTGCGCGCCGCCGGGCACGTCAGCCGCCTCGCCCTCGGCGATCCCGATGCGGGCCGCGACTCGACGGTCTACAACGTCCCGCGCACCGCTTCGCAGAAGGAGCGCGTCGAGGGCGCTCCGTTCGGGACCCGCGGCGGCATCGCCGTAGCCCACAATTTCCCGGCCGACGGCAAATACGAGTTTCAGATGTTGCTGCACGGCAACCCCGACGGGCTGCTGTTCGGACGCAGCGTCAGGGACGAGCAGATCGAGGTCTCGATCGACGGCGAGAGGGTCGCGATCATGGACATCGACCGCTTCATGTCGGAGGCCGATCCCACCGGCCTGACCATGATCACCGAGCCGGTCTACGTCCGCGCCGGCGCCCACCGCGTCGCCGCCGCCTTCATCGCCCAGTTCGAGGGCCCCGAGGACGACCTGATCACGCCGATCGACCACACGCTCGCCGACACCCAGATCGGCGTCGGCTACGGCGTCACCACGCTGACGCACCTGCGTGATCTGTTCATCGTCGGACCGTTCGAGGTCACGGGGATCTCCGACAACGTCAGCCGGCGCAAGGTCTTCACCTGCCGGCCGACAGCGCCCGAGGAAGAGGGCCCCTGCGCCGAGAGCATCATCTCGCGGCTGGCCACCCACGCGTACCGGCGGTCGGTGAGCGCTGACGAGACCGCCGGCCTGATGGCTTTCTACAATCAGGGCGCCGTCTTCGGCGGCTTCGAGGGCGGGATCCGCACCGCGCTGCAGGCGATCCTCGCCAGCCCCCACTTCCTGTTCCGAATGGAGGCGGTCCCCGCCAACGTCGGTCCGGGCGCGAACTACCCGATCTCCGACATCGACCTCGCCTCGCGGCTCTCGTTCTTCATCTGGGGAACGATCCCCGACCAACAGCTGCTCGACGTCGCCGCCGGCGGCGGGCTCGCGGACCCCGAGGTCTTCGAGAGCCAAATCCAGCGGATGTTGGAGGACCCGCGTGCCGAGGCGCTGGCCAGCAGGTTCGCCGCCCAGTGGCTGCGGCTCCAGGACCTCGACAAGGTCGATCCCGACGCCCTTTCGTTCCCGTACTTCGACCACTACCTGGCCGAGGCGATGCACCGCGAGACCGAGCTGTTGTTCGCCCACATCGTTCGGGAGGACCTCAGCGTGCTCGATCTGCTGACCGCCGACTACACGTTCGTGAACGAGCGGCTCGCCCGGCACTACGGCATTCCCGGCGTCAACGGCCCCGACTTTCAACGCGTCGAATATCCCGACGACCGCCGCCGCGGCCTGCTCGGCCACGGCAGCATCCTGACGCTCACCTCGCACGGCAACCGCACCTCGCCGGTGCTGCGCGGCAAGTGGGTGCTCGAGGTGCTTCTCGGCAGCCCGCCGCCGCCACCGCCGCCGGACATCCCGGATCTCGAGGAGACCGATGACACGGCGGGCGAC
>Ga0302046_10003178_pt1 | contig 14932 bp, 13 predicted proteins | sample RVTome_11_FD_200261 | JGI IMG/M metagenome (GOLD analysis project Ga0302046, IMG submission 200261) | Soil microbial communities from uranium-contaminated site in the Upper Colorado River Basin, Wyoming, United States - RVT147D111 (version 2) ...
TCGTCCGGCTGGTGGGCGGTCAGGAGGATCTGCCGAACGCCATCGCATTGAACTCCTCGATGTTCAACGCGGCGCGTCTCATCGGGCCGGCCGTCGCCGGAGGGCTGATCGGCCTGTTCGGGGAGGGCACCGTCTTCGTGCTCAACGCCCTGAGCTACGTGGCGGTGCTCGCGGCGCTGGGCATGATGCGCCTGCCGGCCGAAGGCGCGGAGCGCGAGGGCCCGGTCTTGAGGGACATCCGGGACGGCTTCGCCTACGCGTTCGGATTCGCCCCCATCCGCGACCTGCTGTTCGTGCTGGCCGTGGTCTCACTCGTGGGCATCCCGTACGTGGTCCTGTTTCCGATCTTCGCGCGGGACGTCCTGGCCGGAGACGCTGCCACGCTGGGGCTGCTCACCTCGTGTGCGGGCCTGGGTGCCTTGTCCGGAGCGTTGACGCTCGCATCGCGCAGGACCGTGCGGGGACTCGGCAGGGTGATCGCCATGGCGACCGCGCTCTTCGGCATGTCGCTCGTGGGCTTCGCGATCTCGCGCACGTTGTGGGTCTCGTGCGTTCTGCTCGTGGCCAGCGGCTTCGGAGTCCTGGTGACCACCGCGTCCATCAACACGGTGTTGCAGACCTTGGTCGGCGACGAGATGCGCGGCAGGGTCATGAGCCTGTACACGATGGCCTTCGTGGGCATGACGCCCATCGGGAGCCTGGTCGGCGGCGCCATCGCCGGCAGGCTGGGGGCACCGCTCACGGTCGCCGCGGGCGGTCTCGGCTGCCTGTCGCTGGCCTTCTGGTTCGGACGGCGGCTCGCGCCGCTACGCGCGCTGGTGCGGCCCGTGTACCAGCGACTGGGCATCATCCCCGAGGTCGCCAGCGGGCTTCAGAGCGCTAGCGAGCTGCGGCCGCGCACCTGACCGCGGACGGCGCGGGCGGTCAACATTGCGAGCGCCGCGAACAGGGGCCCTCCGCCGTAGCCGCTACCGCGCGAGCCCATCCATCTCCCTGGCGAGCTCGATGTCGAGCTCGGTGATCCCGCCGGCATCATGCGTCATGAGGTCTACGCGAACCGTCTTGTAGACGTTGAACCACTCCGGGTGGTGGTTCTTGCGCTCGGCGCAAAGCGCGGCGGCGGTCATGAACGCGAACGCCTCCACGAAATCCGTGAACTGGTACTCCTTGTGCAGCTTGCCGTCCGCAACAGACCAGCCGTCGAGGCCGGCGACGGCATTCGCGATCTGGTCCTCGTCGAGCGCTTGCGGACGTGCCATGGCGTCGAGCTCCTACGGTGGCTGTATGCCTTCTCTTACTCGGCTCGGAGCATCTGGTTCGAGTAGCGGCGGCCTGCCCAGGGCGACCTCCCGGCTCAGTTTGCGCCATGACTACATGTGACTACATTAGGCTATGCGCGCCGTTGGAATCCGTGAGCTGAAGAGCAAGCTCAGCGAGTACATCCGCCTGGTCGAGGCGGGGGAGTCCATCCTGGTTACGGACCGTGGTACCGTCGTGGCCGAGATCCGGGCGCCGGGAGCGTCCACCTTGCCGCCGGAGCACGGTGGTGGCCTGGCGGAGCTGGCCCGCGCCGGACGTGCCACCCTCGGCGCCCCTCACGACCCCGCGCTGTATCGCGTGCGACCCCGGGCCGTGGAGGAGGGCGTCACGGCCCGGCTGCTCGACGCAGAGCGAGGCGATCGATAGTCCGAGTCGGGGCGTCCACTCGACGGCTGACGCGGGAGGAGAGCATTGAACCTGTATGCCGAGTCGAGCGCCGTGCTGGCGTGGTTGCTCGGTGAGGAGCAGGGCGGATTGGTGGCGCGGAGCCTCGAGAGCGCGGACAACGTCCTGGCCTCGGACCTCACGCTCGTGGAATGCGAGCGGGTCCTGATCCGCGCCTGGAGTGGCGGCTTGATCTCCGAGGCTACCGCAGCCGCGCAGCGCTCGGCCTTGGCCAGGGTCGCCGCCCATTGGGTTCTCTTACGAGTGGACTCCACGGTCGTCGAGCGCTGTCGTCGCCCGTTCCCCATCGAGCCGGTTCGCACGTTGGACGCGTTGCACCTGTCCAGCGCTCTCGCCGCGCGGGGTGCCGTGCCGGATCTGTCACTTCTGACGCTGGACCAGCGGATACGCGAGAACGGTGAACGACTGGGACTTCCTACCGTCCCCTGAGCGGACCGGGGACGGCTCCCCCCTCAGTGCCCCGGCGTCATGATGTGCGCGGTGCTCGTGCCGGCGTCCATGATCCATGCCCCACCCTCTCTGCCGTTCTCCGGCAACCCGGTCGACGCGGTCGTGGCGAACGGAACGGCGATGGTCGTGTGCGTGCGCGCGCCGGCCTGGTCATTCCCGTTCATGGAGATCCACAGGGAGCCGTACTCGGGCGCCACGCGCGTGCCGTCCGCCTCCGCGGCCCCGATCATCGCGCGCTCCTCGTCGGCGCTGGCGGACTCGGCCCTGAACCGGCGGTTCTGCGCGACCCGCTCCAGGTTGCCCGCGCTCGTGCACTGTACAGCGAACGCCGAACGCCTGGCCTCGGCACTCCGGTCGTAGCACACCATCCGGTTCGTGCCCTCCTTCAGCGTCTCGTACGTGTAGTCGGCGTTCCATCGGATGACCGCGGCACCGTCACGCACCCGGTCCGGCGCGGCCGCCAGCGCGCGCCCGATGAGGTCCGGCGCGGCCTGCGCCGCGGTGGCGGTCGGAAGCGAGAGCGCGCCGGCGAGCATGAGGGTGAGGCGCTTCATGGGGATCTCCTGTGGGACGGTGATTTCTGAAGGGAGCGCCCGGCGAGCCGTGGTTGGCGGGCCCGAGCCTGCGGAGAATCTGGCTGCCGCGCGTACGCTTCGCGAGGTGTCGCCCGGGCCGGACGTTTCGTCGAGCGGACGCATCACATCGCCGCCGGCACCCTACGGGGCGGGGCGAGGCCGGGCGGGCACGGATCTTCCTGGAGCAAGGGCATGCGCTCGTTTCCACGAGGGTTCTGCCACGCGCTCCCCCTGCTCGCCGTGGCCGGCGCAGAGGCGGCGGTGCCCGTGGCGCTGCACGCGGCCCAAGTGGCGCCGCCAGCGACCTCCCTTCGGCACAGCGCCCGCGAGCCGGTCACGTTGGCCGCTCGATGCGGCACGCCCGAAGCGGGCGACGCGGTGGCCGCGGCGGTCGCCGAGGCGGTGCTTTCGGGTCCGGTGGTCCTCGAAGCCGTGCTGGACTCGCTCGAGGCCGAGGTGCGGGCGGGCGAGGCGTACGGCTCCGCGGATCCGGAGACGCGGTACCGCCTGGCGGTGGTGCTCGGCGGGCGTGTCGAGGCGCTGGAGGGCCGGGAGCGGGTCGAGGCGGCCGAAGCGCTCTATCAGCAGTCGCGGCGCGTGTTCGAGGTCGAGCCGGAGCACCCGGGGACGCACCACCTGATGGGTCGCCTCATGGCCGGCGTGCTCCGGCTGGGCGGCTTGTCGCGCGCGATGGCGCGGATGATGATCGGGGGGGAGCTGCTGTCCACGGCCTCCTGGCCCCTGGCGCGCTCGCACCTGGAGCGCGCCGAGGAAGGCGCGCCGTGCGTGCCGGAGCATCACCTCGAGCTGGCGAAGCTCCTGCACGAAACCGGGGACGACGAGGCCGCACGCCGCGAGCTTCGACACGTGCTGGCGCTGGTGTCCACCGGGCGGGGGACGCGGCTGGCCGGGATCCGCGAGCGGGCAATCGTGATGCTCAGGGCGCCCTCGAGCTGACACTGGCGCCGCTCGTGGCCCGCACCCTGACCCCGTCCTCGATGGCGTCGGAGGGGTACACGATGACCCGCTCGCCAGCCGAGACGCCGCGCACGATCTCGACCGCCTCCTCGTTCCGCTCCCCGAGCTCCACGTCGCGCAGGCGGGCCCTTCCGTCCTCGACCACGAAGAGCCGCCATCCGTTTCCGGAGCGGAACAGCGCGCTCGTCGGCACGGTGAGAACGTCGGCTCCCTTCCAGACCACGATCTCGCCCGAGACGCGGTAACCCGTTCCGAGCGAGCGCGGAACGTCGTGGAGGTCCGCGTAGACGTCCACGCGCTGCTCCTCCACGCCGAGCGCCGACACCTCGGTGTACCCCGCCAGGGTGACGGTGCGAACGGAGCCTGTGAGCACACGCTCACCGCCCCATCCGGTGATCCGAAGCCCCTGGCCCGGCTCGATGCGCACGGCGTCCTCCGAGAGCACGTCGAGCACCACCTCGAGGCCGCCCGTGTTCGCCAGCTCGAGCAACGGCTCGCCGGCCCCGACGACCCGCTCGCTCTGCGCGGTGATCCGCAGGACCCGTCCCGATACCGGCGCCGTGACGGGCAGCGCGGGCGCACCCGCCTGGCCCGACTCCGCTCCGAGCAGCCGCGCCTGGGCGCCCTCGAGCGCGGCCCGGGCGGCTGTGAGACCGGCACGCGCGGACTCCAGCCGCTGCGTCGCGGCGACGGCCGCCAGCTGCACCTGCTCCATCGCCTCGGCGCTGATCGCGCCCATCTCGGCCAGCGGACGCCGGCGCTCGACCTCGCGACGGGCCTGGACCTCCTGCAGCTCCGCCTCCCGCACGCGTGACTCCGCCTCGGCCACGCCGCCCCGCGCCGACTGAACCTCGGCGCGGAGCGTGGCCAGGGTCCGCGCGTCCTGCTCCGTCGGGAAGATCCGGGCCAGCAGGTCCCCCTCCTCGACCGTGTCCCCCTGCTCGATGTCGAGCCGCGCCACGCGTCCGGTCACTGGAGCCGTCACCGCGTAGAGGTCACGCGCGCGCGTGGTGCCCTCCACGGGGATCGTGACGCTGAGCGAGTCCGGCGATGCCGTGGCCAGGTCCACCTCGACCGGGCTCCCCCTGGCCATCAACAGGACGATCACCACCACCGCGAGCGCGGCGAGCGCGAAGAGAGGGCGGCGCGGGATCTTCCTCATGTCATCACGTCCTGGGCTCCTCACTCACGCGTCTTCAGCACGGCCACGAGATCCAGGCTGTTCAGGCGGCGGCGCACGAGGAGGGCGCTCACGGCGGCCGCGCCGATGGCGGCCATCGCGGCGAACACGTACGTGCGCGTGCTGACCACCATCGGAATGCGATACGTCTCCGAGGCGAAGGACGCCACCAACGCGGACGCGAGCCCGTACCCGATGACGCTGCCGACCGGTATCGCCAGGAACGTGATGACGGCCTGCTCGCCGAACAGCAAAGTCGCAATCTCCCTGCGGGTGAAGCCGAGGACCCTGAGGCTGGCAAGCTCGCGGCCGCGCTCCGAGAGCGCGATGCGTGTCCCGTTGTAGATGACGGCCACGGAGATGATGCTCGCGAAGCCGAGCATGAAGCCGATGGATATGTACAGGCTGTCCTGGAGCTGGGACTGGAACGTATCGAACATCGTTTGCGGGGACACGACGCTGGCCACGGCCGGGGCGCGCTTGAGCTGCTCGTTCACGACGTCCTCGCGGCCCTCGTCGGTGAGCAGGTACGCGCCCGACACGAGCCGGCTCTGGCGGGTGAGCCGGTAGAGGACCTCGAGGCTCATGTGCGCCGACACGCCCAGGAGGTCCTCGACCACACCGGCAACCACGACGTCCTCCGTGCGGCGAAGGCCGGTGAGCACCTCGACGGTGACGCGGTCGCCGGGCCGGAGCCGCAGCGCGTCGGCGAGCGTGGAGCTCAGCAGCAGCCCCTCGAGCGGCAGGGAGTGGATGCGCCCGTGCTCGTCAACGATGCGGCGCAGGCGGGCATCGGTGTCCGTGCCCGTGATGGCGACCTCGCGCTCGCGGTGGCCCGAGCGTAGACGCACCGGCACGGAGTGATAGGCCTCGACGCGCGTCACCCCGGCCACGCGCCCGAGATCGTGCACCACGCCCTCGCCGAGCGCCTGGTTGAACGAGACGGAGAGATCCTCACGCTGAGCGACGCGGAACTGGAGGTCCATCATGAGCGTGATGCCGTCGAACAGGAACATGCCGACCACGAGGATGGCCACGGAGAACGCGACGCCGAGCGAGGACAGGAGGCTCCTGACCGGGCGCCGCTCCATGTTGCGCAGGATCATCCTGCCGCCGGTGCTGAGCAGCCTGCCGAGCCCCGCACGCTCGAAGAGGCCCTGCCGGAAGCGCGCCGGGGCCTCGGGACGCATGGCCTCCGCGGGCGTCAGCGCGGCCGCGCTCCGGACCGCGCTCCACCCGCCCAGCACCGCGGCCACCAAGCTGACTCCGCTGCCCAACGCCACCAGCGTCCACGAGAGCCTGTAGGTGAGCTCGGGGAACTTGAAGTACTGCGTGTAGAGCTGGACCATGCCGCCGCCGGCCCACACCCCGCCCGCAGCGCCGAGCAGAGTGCCCAGCGCGACCGCCGCGAGCGCGTAGCTGAGGTAGTGCCACGCCACCTCCCGGTCCGTGTAGCCGAACGCCCGGAGCGTTCCGATCTCCGTGCGCTGCGTCGCGACCAGCCTGCTCAGGACCAGGTTGAGCAGGAACGCCGCCACACCCAGGAAGATCGCTGGAACGACCGTGCCCATCGTGCGGTTCTGCGTGAGCTCGTCGTTCAGGATCTTGTAGGAGAGCTGATCCTGACGGCCGTAGGCGCCGAGCCCTCCGTAGGGCTCGAGCACGCGATCGATCTCGCGGGTCACCGCCCTCTCGTTCGCTCCCGTGGACAGCGAGACCGACACCTCCGTGAACGCGTTCCGTGCGTCGAGCGTGGGGCCCAGCACCGAGCGGCTCATCCAGAAGACGCCGTACCGCTCGTCCTCCGGGTAGAGCGCGCCGGGCGGCACGGAGTACGAGTGCTCGGGCGAGATGGCCACGCCCACGATGGTGAGGTCCCGGCGCAGCCCGTTCAGCACCGCCCGGATCGTGTCGCCGAGCTCGAGGTCGTTGGCCGCGAAGAAGTTCTCGCTCGCCACGACCTCGGCAGCGCGGCCCGGCGCCACGTAGCGCCCTCGCGTGATGTGGATGTCGTTGAGCTCGGGCCGTCTCCGCTCCGGCACCGAGACGAAGAGCCCCATGCCCGGCGCGTCCAACCACGGCAGGTCCAGCGTCGCGTAGCCGGAGACGCGCGTCGCAACCGCCGAGACCCCCGGTATGCGCGCGATCCGCTCGCGCACCGACTCCGGCGCGCGCTCCAGGGACGACCAGACGTCGGCGAGCCGGTAGCTGCGATAGTAGTCGTCACGGGCCTGGTAGAGGGCCTCGTACGTGCCGCGCAGCGTCACGATGGTGACGACGGCGGTCGCAACGACCAGACCGATCGAGAACAGCTGCCCCCGCAGTCGCCAGAGCTCGCGGAGCATCTTGCGGTGGATCGCCGGAATCGCGAATCGCTCGAACACGGCTCCGCGGCGGCTCACCACGCCACCTCCTCGAGGCTCGCCCTCACGTCGTTGTGCGTGACCTCGCTGATCTCACCGCTACTCATGTGGATGACCCGATCGCCGAGGCCGGCGATCGCCACGTTGTGCGTGATGATGGCCGTGGTCGTGTGCGTCTCGCGGTTCACGCGGTCGAGCACCTCGAGCACCAGCTTGCCCGTCTCGACGTCGAGCGCGCCCGTGGGCTCGTCACAGAGCATGAGCTCCGGCTGCTTCGCCACGGCGCGCGCTATGGCCACGCGCTGCTGCTCGCCGCCCGAGAGCTGCGCCGGAAAGTGGTCGAGCCGTTCGGCCAGGCCCACCAACTCGAGCGCGACCTCCGGCTCGAGCGGCCGCAGCGCGATCTCGCTCACGAGCGACACGTTCTCCCGCGCCGTGAGGCTCGGAATGAGGTTGTAGAGCTGGAAGACGAACCCGACGTAGCGCCGCCGGTACATGGTGAGCTCCTCGTCCTCGGCTTCGCTGAGGTCCAGGTCCCGGTAACGGAGCGAGCCCGAGGTCGCCCGGTCGAGGCCGCCGAGGATGTTCAGGAGTGTGGACTTGCCGCTTCCGGAGGCCCCGAGCAGGACCACCATCTCACCACCGTAGAGCGTCAGGTCCACCGAGCGTAGCGCCTGCACCTGGACCTCCCCCATGTCGTAGACCTTCGAGAGCGCCCGCGCTTCGAGAATCGCTGGTGAGGTCATCGAGAGGGGGTCCGGGAGGCCGGCGAGTCCTATCGGGAAGGTAGACGAGGGCCGCGCGCGGCGTCCACGGGGGGCGACGGCCTGTCGCTCTCGATCTCCCCTTCCACCAGGCGCACCGTATCCCGCGCGATGAGCAACTCCTCGTCCGTGGGAATGACCCACGCGGCCAGGCGGGACTCCGGCGTCGTGACGAGGCCCGTCCGCCCGCCCTTCGTGCGCGCGTTCGCCTCGTCGTCGAGGTCCAGGCCGAACCAGCCCAGCCCGTCCAGGACGCGCTTTCGGATCGCCGGGGCGTTCTCGCCGATGCCGCCCGTGAAGACCACTGCGTCCGCGCCGCCGAGCGCCGCGAGGTAGCTGCCGACGTACTTCCGCGCGCGGTAGCAGAACACGTCGATGGCCAGCCGCGCCCGCCGGTCGTCGTGCTCCTCCACCTCGGCGATCAGGTCGCGCATGTCGTGCGTGAGCCCGGAGATGCCCAGGAGGCCGGATTGGCGGTTGAGCAGAGCCTCGACGTCGCGGAGGCTCATGCCCTCCTTGGCGGCGACGAAGTCGAGGATGGCCGGATCCACGTCACCCGAGCGTGTGCCCATGACCAACCCCTCGAGCGGCGTGAAGCCCATGGAGGTGTCGATCGAGCGCCCGCCATCGATGGCGCAGGCGGAGCAGCCGTTGCCCAGGTGCAGCGTCACGATGCGGACCGACGCCTTCGGAATGTCCATCAGCTTTCGGTATCGCCACGCCACGTAGCGATGCGACGTCCCGTGGAACCCGTAGCGCCTCAGCCCGTAGCGCCGATACAAGGAGTAGGGGATCGCGTACAGGTACGCATGCTCCGGAAGCGACGCGTGGAACGCTGTGTCGAACACAGCCACCTGCGGGACGCCGGGACCCAGGACCTCCCGCACGGCGCGTATGCCACGGACGTTGAACGGATTGTGCAGCGGCGCGAGGTGGATGGTGTCCTCGAGCGCGCGCATGACCTCGTCGTCGATCCGCGCGGAGGCGCGAAACGCCTCGCCTCCGTGCACGACCCTGTGGCCGACCGCGTCGATGTGGGACACGCTCTCGATGTCGACCCCGGAGTCGCCCGAGGCCATCCAGCGGAGGATCCAGTCGACCGCCGAGCGGATATCGGGCAGCGTGGCGGTCTCTATGCGCGCGGGACCGCCCCCGACCGCGAGCTCGACGACGGCCTCGCCCCCGATCCGCTCCGCGGTCCCGCGGGCCAGCTTGAGGTCCCCGTCCGCGCGCATCAGCGTCGCGTCGGTGCGGATCAGCTCGAACTTGAGCGTGGACGATCCGGCGTTCAGCACGAGCACGTTCATGGGCGACGCCTCAGCTCCGAGCAGTAGGCGCACCACGTCCACGAGCACCCGCGGGAGGGTCGCCGCGTGGCGAAGCACCGCATGGCCGCTCGGGCCGAAGATGCGCGAGAGGTAGACCGGGCCTGCCGGTCGACGGTCAGGCAGAACGCGTGCCGGCCCTGCAGGCGAGCCTCGGTGACGGCCTGGCGCGCCGGGCAGCCTGGGCGGTCAACGTATACCGCCAGGTCCACGTCCGGGCTGTCCGCCAACGCTCGCGTCGTCGAGGCCTGCGATCGGTGGCGAGTACGCACGAATTCGCGCTCAGCCTACACATGCCTGCGCGGAGCGCGCAAGGTGAGGACGAACGTTCGAGGGGTGGCGCCCTGCGATGGCCCGCATTGCTGCGGAAACGCTGGCGCGCCAACCTCAGTGGGTTGCTGGCGCGCCTGCCTCCCGCGTCAGTCACATTGGGCGCTAGCCTCCTCTTGCAGGGCGTAGCGCACCACGTAGCTCACGTCGAGCTGGTCCTTCTCGACGCCCCACGCCCATCCGCAACGGATGGACGTGATCGTCGTGGCGCCCGGGACGTGGACCGAGCCCAAGAGCTCTCCACCACCGTCGAACACCCACCAGCGCGTCGCGGGATCGAGTGCGGACCATGCACGCACCCAGAGGCGCCCATGGTCGTCTACCACGATGCGGTCGTAGGCGGGCAGGGTCTCGGGTCGAGCGGACAGCGCATTCCACCTCGCGGCCGTACGCCTGTCAGCGGCCGTCTCCGCTTCGGCAACAGTGCGATCTCGGATCTCCTGCGCGAGATCGTCGGTGACCGGTCGCTCCAGCCCAAAGGCGCGTATTATGCGTATGAGGCGCCCGCCCTCCGGCTCGCGGAGGCGAAGCTCGAACCGATCGTTGGTGGAAGACCAAACCCCATCAGGGTGAGACGCGAATAGGTTCGTCCGCCCGAAGGCGGGCGGCCGCTTCATGACCGAGATGGAGCGCTCGCTCACCTCGACGGTCTGGATGACCTCCCTGCCGGGCAGCACGTCGACAGTGTCATCAACCACGCCGTCCGTGCCGAAGAGCGTCAGGACCGCCGTATCGCGGACGAACGTCGGCTCCTGTCCGGGAAGCGGTCCTCCGTTGGCAGCGAGCCAGCGCGACTGACCGACGAGCCGTCCATCAGGTAGAAAAGACACCACGACGACGCGGGCGCGATCGGCTTGTAGAGTGGTGATCCGCCCGAGCGCCCCGTCCAGGCTGAAATGCGTGATTCGCATCGTCGCCGCGTCGTATACTGCCAGCGTGTCGCCTGGCAGGAGCGTCAGCGCGCTGGGGCTCTGCAGTTCTCCGGGGCCCTGTCCCTTCGAGCCGAGGGACGTTCGGTATCCACCTTCCGAGTCGAACAGCCGGATCTCGGCAGCCTGGCCGTCCAGGACCGCCACGCCTCCGTCTGCGAGCGCCAGAGCGTCGACGACGGATCCGAACTGTTCCTCCGGCCGTCCATCGAGAGAACCGAGCCGCAGTGTGGACACGCTGTCCAGTGTCGTAAACACTGGCACAGCGCCGCTGGCGCCCCGGTTGACGACCAGCTCCACTCCGGCGCTGTCCGTCCGCAGGACCTCCAAGGCCGGCCCCCTATCACCGCCTCCGATGCACGCGGCCATCACCGGAACAAGCACCACGCCAACGAGGGCGACGGGGCAGTGATGTCGTGGCCGCATTGGACCAGCACACTCACGCGCCCGCGCGCATCACAATTGGCGGCCGTTTCTCAGCGGGGCTCGCCGCGCCGCTCGGCTTCCCGCTTCAGGAAGATCTGGATGACCCCGTCGGAGCCGTCCGGCCCGAACAACGCTTCGGCTGCTCCGCCCTTGATGACTTCGATGCGCTCGATGGCGTCCGGGTTCAGGTCGTGGAGCGCGCTCTCGTCCATGAGCCTGACGCCGTCCACGTACACGAGCGGTGACGCGTCGGCGCCGTTCAGCCGGACGGCCTGACGTGTCGCCTCCGCAGCACCCGTGGACTCGAGTGTAGCCTCCACGCCCGCGTCCGCGGACGCAGGCTCCGTCGGCGGCGCCACATCGCATGCGATCGCCACGGCGAGGACCGCGGCTCCGGAGAGCGCGCCGGTGGCGAGCCTACCCTGTTTGCTCGTACGGCGACCGATCATGATCAACCTCCTTTCCAAGAGAGATGGGGGAGCGGAGAGCGCCGGCACGGGCAGGGGAGCGCGATCCGCGCTCGTTCCCACTTTCAGAAGCAGCGATCCATAGAGCGCCCGGTGGGCGCCGCGCCGGAGCACCCGAGCGTCGCAGTCGAGCTCGACGGCCGCCCGTAGGCGACGAAGCTGCCACCACAGCACCGGGTTCCAAGGCGTCAGGAGGATCGCCACCACGCCGGCGAACAGGAGCTGCGGGTCGCGGGCCGACCGGTGCTCGTCCTCGTGCCACACCGCCATGCGCAGGCGATCGGCGTCGAGTCCGAGCATCCAGCGCGGCACGACGACCTGCGAGCGCAGCACGCCAAGCACGGCTGGCCCGAATTCGGCCGAGACGAGGACGTCGGTTCCGTCGAGGTGGGCCGCCGGCCACCCGCGGGCCCGCGCCCGGAGCTGGAGCAGCCCGCCGCCGAGGGCCAGCGTCAGCAGCGCGCTTACGCCGAGCCACGCTGGGAGCAGATACGGATCGGCGGCCGCAAGCAGCGACCGCAGGCGATCAGCACCGGTGCGCGCGCGGGAGAGCCAGCCGTCCGCTACGTCCCACGCGCCCGCACCGTCGCCCGCTTCCGCCGTAACGTTCGCAGGCGGAGCGGGTCGGCGCGCCAGGGACGCCACAGGCACCGCGAGCGCCGCCGCGGTGGCGAGCGCCCATACCCAGCGGCACGGACGACCCCGCGCCCGGAGGAGCGCATCCACGGAGAGCGCCGCCAGACCCAGGAGCGCGCTCACCACGACCGCGTACACCATCCACGCGCCCATCACTCCTCCTCCTCCCCGCCCTCGTCATCGGCCGGTCCACCGTCCTCCTCGTCGCGGCGCGCGGCGTCGTCGAGGAGCGACTTCATGCGGGCGACTTCCTCCGGACGCAGCCGATGCTGCGAGACGAGGCGCGCGACCGCCATCTCGGCCGAGCCCTGGAAGATCTTGTCCACGATCCGGCGGAGGGCGGCGCCACCGGCGTCGGCCGGCTCGACCACGGGGAAGTAGCGATACGCGCGCCCCTCCGACTCGTGGCGCACCATCTCCTTCTCCTCGAGGATCTGCAGCATCTTGAGGACCCCCGTATAGCCGAGGTCGGCCGACAGGGCCTCCCTGACCTCGGAGACCGTCCCCGAGCCCAGGCGCCACAACACGCTCATGATGTCCAGCTCGCGATCCGTGAACGGCGTGCCTCCGACCATCGGCGCCCCTCCTCGTCAAGGCCGTCCCGTGAACATACGAAGATCTTCGTATTTCGTGCAAGAGGTGGTCGATGCGGCGGCGGCGGATTGGACGCGGTGACGGCCAACACGGTCGCCAACGCGAAGGTCTTGAGCCCGGCCAGCGGCGAGGCGTCGCGCTCCTTCTGGAGACCGACGAGCAGGCCGAGCCCGATCGCGATCAGGAAGTCCATGATGGTCGTGGTCAGCATCGGCGCTCCATGGACAGGAGTGGGTTGGAAAAGGAGGGGCTCCGGACCTCCCCAAGGCAACATCCTCGTGGGTTGACCGCACGTCGCCCGGTCGTATAACTTCCGTGCCTATTGCGGGGTGGAGCAGTCTGGTAGCTCGTCGGGCTCATAACCCGAAGGTCGCGGGTTCGAATCCCGCCCCCGCTATTTTGCTCGTGAAGCGCCGCCACGTGGGCGGCGCTTCCCACGTATGGGATGAGGAGAGTCGTTGCTGAAGTCGATCCTGTGGAAGGTCGCCGATACGTGGAGCCCGCGCGCGCGGGCGGGGGCGGGGAGCCGGTAGGACCGGCCGTCTCCGAAGCCCTCCCCGTCCGCGCCCTCGGCTCGGGCGGGTTTTTTGTCTGGGCCAGGTAGCTCAGTTGGTAGAGCACATGACTGAAAATCATGGTGTCGGCAGTTCGATTCTGCCCCTGGCCATGATTCCCGCCGAGCGACGGGGCGGGAAAGAAAGGTGGACCTTAGGTCCGTAGCTCAATTGGTAGAGCACCGGTCTCCAAAACCGGCGGTTGGGGGTTCGAGTCCCTCCGGGCCTGTTGCAGCCGGCGGGCCCCGGTCGTCTAACGGCTAGGACACCACTCTTTCAAGGTGGCGGTCGGGGTTCGATTCCCCGTCGGGGCGTTGGAGAACGTTGGATAGGGGGCTGTAGCTCAGTCGGTTAGAGTGCCGGTCTGTCACACCGGAGGTCGCGAGTTCGAGTCTCGTCAGCCCCGCTCGACGTTGATTGAAAGCAGGGAGTCCCCCGCGGCCGCGACCGCGGCGATTTCCCCGGGGTGATGCGTGCGGGGCCGTAGCTCAGTTGGGAGAGCGCTTGAATGGCATTCAAGAGGTCAGGGGTTCGATTCCCCTCGGCTCCATGATCGTCGGGTCCACGGATCCGGAAGGCCGGCCCAAGGCTCGGGTGGCGGAATTGGTAGACGCGCAGGGTTCAGGACCCTGTGGGGGTTAACCCCGTGAGGGTTCGAGTCCCTCCTCGAGCATCCCGTCCGTCCAAGGTGGGCGGCCGCTTCGGCCCAGCGCGCGGGCCGTGCACCCAACCGGGCGCACGCCCGCACCCAAAGGACGCGCCCACGTGCTGGAATTGGTAGACAGGCTGGTTTGAGGGACCAGTGCCGGAAACGGCGTACAGGTTCGAGTCCTGTCGTGGGCATGGCAGATTGCCGCACTCGAGAAGGCATTCGCGTTACACGCGCCCGTAGCTCAATTGGATAGAGCGTCTGGCTACGGACCAGGAGGTTGGGGGTTCGAGTCCCTCCGGGCGCATGGTTTGGAACCCGTCGGGTTCGAGAGGTCGGGGCGCGTAGCTCAGTTGGTTAGAGCGCTACGTTGACATCGTAGAGGTCAGAGGTTCGAGTCCTCTCGCGCCCATGACGAGGGCATACGGGGCCGTAGCTCAGTTGGGAGAGCGCTTGAATCGCACTCAAGAGGTCAGGGGTTCGACTCCCCTCGGCTCCACTCCGCGACCGCCACCATAGCTCAGCCGGTAGAGCACGTCATTCGTAATGACGGGGTCGTCGGTTCGAATCCGACTGGTGGCTCTCTTGCCCCGTGGTGTAACTGGCAACACGCCGGATTCTGGCTCCGGAGAGTCTAGGTTCGAGCCCTAGCGGGGCAACTCGGAGGCGTTTCTCTTCCACGATGGTGCCTCCGCTTGGAGGGATGGCCGAGTGGCTTAAGGCGGCGCCCTGCTAAGGCGTTGGACTTCATTGTCCGCGTGGGTTCGAATCCCACTCCCTCCGTTAAGAGAGTTTGTTGCCGGTATGCGTGGGGTTCGAACCCACGCGATCTTCGAAGAAGATCGCGAAGCGGGTTCGAGCCGAGCGACGGAGGTGGTGTAGGCGAAGCGCCCGAGAGGTCGACTCGCGAGACGAGCGGAGGCGCGCAGCGCCGGAGCTCAATCCCACTCCCTCCGTTAAGAGAGTTTGTTGCCGGTATGCGTGGGG
>Ga0302046_10003179_pt1 | contig 14932 bp, 13 predicted proteins | sample RVTome_11_FD_200261 | JGI IMG/M metagenome (GOLD analysis project Ga0302046, IMG submission 200261) | Soil microbial communities from uranium-contaminated site in the Upper Colorado River Basin, Wyoming, United States - RVT147D111 (version 2) ...
CGCGAGGACGAACGACGGTCCGGCGGTATAGAGCATGTGCCGGATGTGCGCGTAGAGTGGGGCTCCGGCGCCGATGGCGCAGATGTTGGTCGAGTCGGAGAGCGGCGACATCTTGTCCCCGAGGTAGGCGCCCGAGACGATCGCCCCGGCGGTGGCCGCGAGGGGAGCCCCCAGGGCCGCGGCCGTGCCCATGAGGGCCACGCCGACCGTCCCAGCGGAGCCCCAGGATGTGCCGGTCGCCAGGGACATCGCGGCGGTGGCCAGGAACGAGGTCAAGACCAGAAACCGCGGGTCGACGAGCCGCACCCCCCAGTAGACGAGGAAGGGGATCGAGCCCGACAGCACCCAGGTCCCGATCAGCATGCCGATGGCGAGCAGGATGAGGAGGGCCGGCAGGACGGCGGCAATCTTCTCGCCGGTGGAGCGCTGGATGGCCTCCCACCCTCGCCCCTTGCGCCTGGCGACGGCTCCAGCGACGGCGGCGGAGGCCAGCAGGACGGCGACCAGGACGTCAGCCGTGAGTCGCGCGACCACGGCCGCGACGCCCAGTAGGACGACCATCGCCAGGATCGGCAGCGCCGCCGCGAAGAGCGTCAAGGGCCGCTCCCCGGTCTCTCGGCTCAAGGGAGGAACCTCCGGGCCCTCGGCGCGGCCCCGGGACCCCGCGCCGACCGGCTCACGCGGGCCTCGCCAGGGCCGCGTCGAGATCGGCGATCAAGGCGTCGGTTCCCTCGAGCCCGACCGACAGCCGGACCAGCCCGGCGGGGAGCCGCTGGCGCTCGCGGGCCGCGGCGTCGTCCGGACGAGCCGGCGAGATCACGACGCTCTCGACGCCGCCCCAGCTGACGCCGAGCAACGGGATCTCGAGGGCGTCGAGGAAGGCGTGGACGGAGTCGAAGCCGTCACGCACGAGCTCGAAGGAGAAGACCCCGGAGAAACCGGCGAGCCGGCCCGCCAGGGCGCGGTCTGCGTCGAGGGCCGGGTGGTGCACGGCGCGCACCGCGGGGTGCCCGGCGAGGTGGGAAGCCACCCGCAGGGCATCCTCCTCGTGCCGGGCCATGCGAAGCGGCAGGGTGCGCAGCCCGCGCAGCAGCAGCCAGGCCTCCAACGGGGCCAGGACACTCCCGAGGAGGAGGAAGGAGCGATAGAAGATGCGTTCCAGGCGCTCGGCCGAGCCGACGATGGCGCCGGCCACCAGGTCGCTGTGCCCGCCCAGGTACTTGGTGCAGGTATGCACTACGAGGTCGACGCCCCGCGTCAGCGGCTTCTGGAAGAGCGGAGTCGACCAGCTGTTGTCGAGGCAGGTCGTGATCCCTCGGTCGCGCGCCAGGTCGGCGATGGCGGCGATGTCGAGGAGGCGGAAGAGCATCGTCCCGGGGCTCTCCATCCAGACCAGCCGCGTCTTCGGCCGCAGGGCTCGCTCGACGGACTCGCGATCGAGGTCGAGCAGCAGGTCGTGCTCGATGCCGAAGCGGCGCAGCTCCCCGGCGAGCTGCAGCGTCGGGCCGTAGGTCTGATTGAGGAAGAGGACGTGGTCGCCGGCCTCGAGCAGGCCGAGCAGGACGGCGCTGATCGCTCCCATGCCGGAGCCCAGGCACAGGCACGCCTCTCCCCGCTCGAGGAGGGCGATCTTGCGCTCGACGGCTTGGACCGTGGGGTTGCGGCCGCGGGTGTAGACGGTATGCCGATGCTCGGCCTCCAGAGCGTCGATCAGCTCCTGGAAGCTCGCGTGGGCGAACAACGAGGTCTGGACGATGGGCGTCGAGGTCGGCGCGGGTCGTCCCGGCCCGGGCTCCTCGTCGGAGGCCAGGCAGATTCGCGCGTCTTGGGGGTCGACCGGCATGGCGGGGCACGGGCTCCCCGCTTCAAGGGAGACCGCGGGAGTAGCCCCCGTCGACGAGGAGGGCCTGGCCGGTGACGTAGGAGGCCGCCGGGGAGCAAAGAAAGGCGACGACCTCGCCGATCTCGTCGGGCTCGGCGATGCGGCCCGCCGGCGTCTCCCGGGCCGGCGCATCGAGGACCTCCTCGAAGTCCTCGCCGCTGCGCTCGGCCCGTGCTCGCGCCAGCTCGATCTGACGCTCCGTTCGGGTGTAGCCGGGGAGGACGGCGTTGACGGTGACGCCGTCCGCCGCCACCTCCTGGGAAAGCGTCTTGAGGTAGCCGAGCACCGCCGGGCGAAGCGAGTTGGAGAGCGCCAGGTTGGGGATCGGCTGGCGCGATGAGACCGAGTTGATGGCGCAGATTCGGCCCCACCCGCGGCGCTGCATGCCGGGGACCACCAGCCGGCAGAGGCGAGGGACGAAGAGGAAGGCCAGGGGGAAGGCCGCCTGCCAGTCGGCGTCGTCGAGCTCGAGGGCGGGCTTGGCCGGCGGGCCACCGCCGTTGGGTACCAGGATGTCGATCGGGCCCAGCGTCTCCTCGACCTCGGCCACCGCCTCGTCGAGGTCGACGGGCTCGCGCACGTCGGCCGGAACGGCGATCACCTCGGTGTCGGCGGCGAGGAGCTCCCGGCGGGCGGCGTCGAGCTTCTCGCCGCCGCGGCTCGAAAGGGCGATGCGCGCCCCGCGCCGGGCGAGAGCGCGCGCAGCGGCGAGGCCGAGGCCCGAGCTCGCCCCGGTGATCAGCGCAACGCGGTCGTCGAGGTCTCCCATCAGCTCCTCCTCCGGCCGTCGCGGTCGTACTCGTAGACGCCGCGACCGACCTTCCGTCCGAGGCGTCCGGCCTGGACGTAGCGCTCGAGCAGCGGCGAGGGCCTGTAGGTGTCGCCGAGGGTGCGATGGAGGAACTGCAGGATCGACAGACGCACGTCGAGCCCCACCAGATCGACCAGCTCGAACGGTCCCATCGGGTGGTTGAGGCCGAGCTTCAGGGCCCGGTCGATGTCCTCGGCGCTCGCCACGCCGGTCTCCAGCATGCGGAAGGCCTCGTTGCCGATGAGGGCGTTGATGCGACTGGTCACGAAGCCCGGGGACTCGTTGACGGTGACCACCGTCTTGCCCATCCGCGCGCCGACCTCGGCGAGGACGGCAAGGGTCCCGGCGGTCGTGTCGAGGCCTCGAACCAGCTCGAGGAGCTTCATGACGTGCACGGGATTGAAGAAGTGCATGCCGGCGAAGCGCTCCGGGCGATCGGTGGCGGCGGCCATCTCGGTGACGGAGAGCCCGGAGGTGTTGGAAGCCAGGTAGGCGTGCCGAGGGCAGAACTCCACCACGCTGCGGAACGTCGCGACCTTGAGGGCGATGTTCTCGGGGACGGCCTCGATGACCAGGTCGGCTTTCCGCACCGCCTCGGCGAGGTCGCTCGTCGGGCGCAGGCGTCGTCTGGCCTCGTCGGCCGTTGCCGCCTCCACCTTGCCGAGCTGGATTCCCTTGTCGAGGTTCGCCCCGATCGTGCTCAGTGCGCGGTCGAGGGCGGCTTCCTCCACGTCGAACAGGGCGGTACCGTAGCCGGCCAGTGCCGACACGTGGGCGATGCCCAGGCCCATGGTGCCGGCGCCGAGGACGGCCACGGTCTCGATCCTCCGCTCAGGTTCCGCCATCCGTCGGGTCCTCCTTTCCCACGGTCAGCACGATCTTCCCGAAGACGTCCCGCTCCTCGAGACGTCGCTGCGCCTCCGCTGCCTGCTCGAGCGGATAGGTGGAATCGATCACCGGATGGAGCAGGCCGGCCTCGACGTGGCGCAGCACGGCGCGCAGCTCGGCCAGCGTCCCCATGGTGGAGCCGAGGATCGACAGGCTCTTGAAGAAGACGGCACGCAGGTTCACCTCCGCCAGGTGCTCGGTGGTGGCCCCGCACAGCACCAGCCGGCCGCCCCACGCCAGGGCGTCGAGGCTGCGCTCGAACACCTCGCCCCCGACATGGTCGAGGACCACCTCGACCCCCTTCCTGCCGGTGACATGGCGCGCCACGGCGACGAAGTCCTCCTGGCGGTAGTTCACGAGACGGGTCGCGCCGAGGGCACGGGCCCGCTCGAGCTTGTCGTCGCTGCCGGCGGTTACGATGACGTGCCGGGCACCGAGCAGCCGGGCGATCTGGATGGCGGCGCTCGAGACCCCGGACCCTGCGGCGTGGATCAGGACATCCTCGTGGCGCTCCAGGCCGGCCCGGACCGCGAGCATGTGCCAGGCGGTAAGGAAGACCAGGGGGAGTGCTGCCGCCGCCACCAGGGGGAGGTCGCGCGGGGCGGGGAGCACATTGCGCCGCGGCACGGCGACGTACTCGGCGTAGCCGCCGTCCCGATGCTCGCCGAGGAGCCCGTAGCCGCGGCTGATCATCTCGCGCCCGGCTTCGATGGCGGCCAGGTTGTCGGAGACTCCGGGGGCGAGGAGGACGGGTTGCCCGATCTCGACCCCTCGCGCGGCCTCGCCGACGTCCGCGACCCAGCCGCTGATCTCGCTGCCGGGGATCAGCGGCAGGGGAAACGTGTACCCCTCGACGCCGCGGCGGAGCCAGAGATCGAGGTGGTTGACGGCGCAGGCACGGACCCGGACCAGAACCTCGTCCGCCCGCGGCACCGGCCGCGGGACCTCCACCCACTCGAGCGCCTCCGGGCCGCCGTGCCTGGAGACGCGAAACGCGCGCATGGCGGGATTGTAGCCGGGGCGGGCCCCGCTCGGGGCGGGCGTCGAAAAACCCTTGTAACGTGGGCACTTGCAATCCCAGAGTCTTTCCGTGAGAATCTCGATCATCATCGAAACCGTTGAGTGAAACGGCTCTGGGAGGTCCTCCGATGAAACGATGGATCCTTGCTCTCGGCCTGTGGGCGCTGGTGGCGAACCCTGCGTGGTCGTCCAGCTTCGGGCTCTTCGCCACCGGCATCTGGACCGATGATGCCGGAGAGGAGGTCGGCCTCGGGCTGCTCCTCGAATTCGACGCCGGACGTCACGTCGACTTCCAGATCCGCGGCTCCCTCTACGAGGACCTGGAGACCGACGCCGACCCGGAGGTCTACGACATCCAGGCGGCCCCGATCGACCTGGGCTTCAACTACGACTTCCGTCTCGGCGAGAAGATCCAGCCCTATGTCGGCCTCGGCCTGACCTACTGGGTCCTGGATTTCAGCACCGACACGACGCCGGGCACGCCCGGTCGCGGCATCGACATCGACGGTGAGAACGGCGCCTACGCCGAGGTCGGGATCGAGATCTCCGTCCATCGGACCTGGCACGCCTTCATCGAGGGCGTCTACAGGGTCGCCAAGGCGGAGGTCGAGGGAGACGACCTGGGCCACCCCACGGACCAGGAGGTCAAGCTCAACGGAGTGGCGGTCAACGTCGGCGCGAAGATCGCCTGGTAGGCTCCTGGTCGCCGGACCGGAGGCCCCCTGGCTCCGGCCCGGGGGCCTTTCGTCGTCTCCACGGGCTCGCCGCGAGGTTTCCTGATGGCTGAACGACCCACCTTCACCTGGCTCGGGCACGCCACCGTCCGGGTCGACCTGCCCGGTGGGCAGCTGATGCTCGTCGAGGCCTGGGTCGATTCGAACCCCGCCTGCCCGGAGGCCGCGCGCCGCCTCCCGCGGCTCGACGCCCTGCTGCTCACCCACGGTCACTCCGACCACATCGGCGACGCGATATCCCTCGCCGAGCGCCATCGTCCGGGCCGGATCGTGGCGGGCTACGAGCTCTGCCTCTGGCTGGCCTCACAGGGCGTGGCCGACGAGGCGCTCAGCCCGATGAGCCTGGGAGGCAGCCAGACCGTGCTCGACTGCAAGGTCTCGATGGTGCGGGCAGACCACGGCTCGGGAGTCGACGTCGACGGCGAGGTCCGCGCCGGCGGCCTGACGGCGGGCTACGTCGTCCGCTGCCCCGGCGGCTTTACCTTCTACCACGCGGGCGACACGGCGCTGTTCTCGGACATGAAGCTGATCCGCGAGCTCTACGCTCCCGACCTAGCGCTGCTGCCGATCGGCGACCTCTTCACCATGGACCCGCGGCAGGCGGCCCTGGCCTGCTCGTTTCTCGACGTGGACACCGCGATCCCGATCCACTGGGGCACGATGCCGAGCCTCACGGGAACGCCGGAGGCCTTCCGCGACGAGGTGGCACGGCTGGCGCTCCGCACCGAGGTCGTGACCCTCCGGCCGGGCGAGAGCTGGTGAAGCGGCCGGGCTCCCGCCCGCTTCAGAACCGGCTCCGGGCCAGCAGCCAGAGTCTCTCGACCAGCCCCAGCTCGGGCGCCGGGTTGAGCCGCCCGGGATCGAGCCGGCCGACCAGGCGCCGGGCAGCACCGAGGGCGAAGCGGCCGGCGGGCCGCAGTCGCGGCGAGAGGGAGTCGAGGCGGCTCACCGCGTCCCGCAGCCGCGCGCCGAGGGCGTCTCTCTCGCCGGCGGCCGCCGCCCGAGTCGCCGCCGCGGCGCCGGAGCTCGCCGCCTCCCAGGCCGGTGGGAGCAGGCTCGTCGGCACTCCCGCCTGGTGGCGCCGCAGGTCGTCGCCGAGCGCCAGCAACCGACGCGTCCGGACCAGCAGGGCGGCGAGATCGAGGGCCTCCGCCCCCGGCCTCTCGTCCCCCACCGCCAGCAGTGCCAGCCGCCCCAGGTCGCGGCACTCGGCCTCCAGCCGGGGCTCGTCCTCCGGCCGTGGCCGGGCCACCCGCCGTCGCGCCGCCGCGACGAGCCCGTCGAAGAGGTCGAGCGGCCACGGCTCTTCGGCGTGGAGGCGGGCCACCTGGACGAACACCGGCTGCCCGGCCGGAGTGCCGGAAAGGGCGCGCTCCAGCTCGAACTCCCAGCGATTGATCAGGGCGAGCTTCTCGCCGTCGAGGCCGCTCTGACGGGCGAAATCGAAGAGGGCCACGGCACAGGCGGCGGCGGCCTGGGCTCGCGGCCGCGACTCAGGGGGCAGCAGGATCAGCCCGGCGGCGAGACCTCCGAGAGCGTTGCGACAGATCTCGCCACAGAGGGCGCCGGCGCGGAGCGCGTCGTGGTCGTCGAGGGGCGGGACGATCTCCGACCGCAGGTCGCTGTGCCGGCTGCGGGCCAGTGCGTCGGCGCGCCAGCTCTCGTCGCTCGGATGCTCTCCCCGCACCCGTTCCACGGGCCGGGGACCGCGTGCATCCTGGGGCGAGTCGCTCACGCCTGGTCCGCTCCGTGCCGCACAGTAGCAGGCGCGAGCTGTAGTAGCATGCGCCGCGGTTCGTGTCTGTCGCCGTCGGGAGTGATGAGTTCCACAGGCGCGACGGCCCTGTGAGCCTAAGCTCCTGATGTCTCAGACAGTTGCGTGATGGCCAGCGTCACTCGAGTCAAGCAGCGGCTCCTGCGGGAGGCCGTGGAGGAGAATGTCTTCCTCGTCCAGGGCAGGAGGCGTCCGCAACCGCGGGGCGGGCTCCGCCTCTACCGCGGATTGCGCGCGACCTTCTTCCTGGTGGCTCCGCTCGCCCTGTTCAGCCTGACCTACGTCGTGGGGCGGGCGGCGGCGGAGAAGACCGTGAGCGCCGACGCTCCGCGGGGCCGTCCGATCCTCCTCTCGCGGCAGCCGATGACCTCCGCCGTGACCGAGACCGCGGGGACCATCGTGCTCGCCTCCGCGCCCAGCTTCTCGGCCCCGGAGCCTTTCGCCCGAGGCGTCCTGCCGTTGGCAGTGCGCCGGGTCGTGCTCGACCCGGGCCACGGCGGGGAGAGCCGCGGCACGGCCAGCCGGGACGGCTTGTTCGAGAAGGAGCTCACCCTCGACATCGCGCAGCGCCTGCAGGAGCTGCTCCTCGCGGCCAACTTCGAGGTCGCGATGACGCGGACCGAGGACGCCACGTTGTCACTGGCGGACCGTGGGGAGATCGCCAACCGGACGGAGGGGGACATCTTCGTCTCGATCCACGTCAACTGGCTCGAGAACACCGACGCCAGGGGGGTCGAGACCTTCTACCTCGGACCCACCGCAGATCCCTACCTCGAGCGGCTCGCGGCGACCGAGAACGGCGATGGGAGCCTGCGGCTGGCCGAGCTCCGTGACGCTCTCGAGCGCGTCTACGCCGGAGTCCGGCGCGAGGAGTCGCGGGCCCTGGCCGAGGCGGTGCAGCGGTCGCTTCTGGTATCGCTGCGCACCCTCGATCCGGGAGTCCGCAACCGGGGCGTGAAGACGGCGCCGTTCGGCGTCCTGATCCGCACGCAGATGCCGGCCATCCTGGCCGAGGTCGGCGCCCTCTCGAGCGAGGTGGACAGCGAGCTGTTCCGTGACCCGACCTACCGTCAATACCTGGCCGAGGCCCTCTTCGAGGGGATCCAGGCCTATAGTCGGAGCCTGAGCGACAACTCTGCCTGAGGGCAAGAGGTCAAGCGAGAGTGATGGCGAGAGAGAAGGGGAGTGGTGACGAGCAGGTGCTCAACCTGGGAATCGATCTGGGCACCTCGCGCAGCTCGGTGTCGGCGTCCAACGGCGCCCGGCACATGATCGATTCGTACGTGGGCTGGCCTGTCGACATGGTGGCCCGGAAGGTCCTCAAGCGGGACGTGATGATCGGGCGCGAGGCGCTGGACAACCGGTTGATGCTCGACCTGCACCGGCCGCTGGAGCGGGGGCTGATCAAGGAGGGCTCGGAGAAGGCGATCGCAGCCGTCCGCGAGCTGCTCAGGCACCTGCTGGCCCTGGCCGGGGTCGACGACGCCCGCGAGAAGGGCCAGAAGGTGCGCGCCGTCGTCGGCGTGCCGGCGGAGGCCCTGCGGGTCAACAAGCAGCAGCTGCGCAGCGCCATGTCGGGCCTGGTCGACTCCCTGATGATCGTCTCGGAGCCCTTCGCCGTGGCCTACGGCCTCGATGCCCTGCTGCACGCCCTGATCGTGGACCTCGGAGCCGGGACCACGGACTTCTGCGTCATGAAGGGTCGCTACCCCCGCGAGGAGGACCAGCGCACCTTGACCTCGGCCGGCGACTCGGTCGACCAGCAGCTGATGCAGCTCGTTCAGGCTCGCTACCCCGAGGCCAACATCACCCACCACATGGTCGCCGAGTGGAAGGAGGCCTCGAGCTTCGTCGGCGATCCGCCCGGCCGGGTGACCATCGAGGCGCCGGTGCAGGGCAAGCCCACGAAGTTCGACATCACGGACGAGATGCGCTCGGCCTGCGAGAGCCTGCTGCCGCCGGTGATCGAGACGATGATCGACCTGATCTCGCGGGTCGAACCGGAGTACCAGGCGCGGATGCGGGGCAACGTGATCCTCTCCGGCGGCACGGCGCTCATCAAGGGCCTCGGCGTCAGCCTGCAGGAGGCGCTGCAGGAGGTCGGCGGCGGCAAGGTGCGTGTCGTCAAGGACCCCGTCTACGTCGGCTCGGACGGCGGGCTGGCGATCGCGATCGACGCTCCCGAGTCGGATTGGGAGCTGCTGCAGGCCTGACGGAGCGGCGACCTTGAACCGCGCCCGGGCCGCCGAGCGCCTCGAAATCCTCCGCGAGGAGATCAGGCGCCACGACTACCTGTACCACGTGCGGGACTCTCCGGAGATCTCGGACGAGGAGTACGACCGCCTGTTCCGCGAGCTGCGAGACCTCGAGGAGCGCTTCCCGGAGCTGGTGACCGCGGACTCGCCGAGCCAGCGAGTCGGCGGCAAGGTCCTCCAGGGGTTCGAGGAGGTGGCGCACGCTGCACCGATGCTGAGCCTCGACTCTCACACCTCCCCGGACGTGCTGCGACGCTTCGTCGACCGTGTCGCGAAGGCGCTGGATCGGGAGCCGGTCTGGGTGGCCGAGCCGAAGCTCGACGGGGCATCGGTCGAGCTGACCTACGAGGACGGCGTCCTGGTCCGGGGTGCCACCCGGGGCGACGGGCGCAACGGCGAAGGCGTCACCGAGAACGTGCGGACGATCCCGGCCGTGCCCCTTCGCCTGCGCGACGAGGACCGGCCGGTGCCGGGCTTCCTCTCCGTTCGCGGCGAGGTGCTGATGGAGGTGGGGCCGTTCGAGGCCCTCAACGAGCGGCTCATGGCCGAGGGCAGGCCGCCCTTCGCCAATCCCCGCAACGCCGCCGCCGGAGCCCTGCGCCAGCTCGATCCCGGCTTGACGGCGCGGCGGCCGCTGACCCTCTACGCCTACGATGTCCTCGCCGCCGACGACCTCGGAGGGATCTCGGCCCAGTGGGCACTGCTCGCCGCGTTGCGCGACTGGGGTTTCCGGGTCAACGACCTCTGCCGCCGGGTGACGGGGCTCGACGGCATCCTCGAGATCCACGCGGAGCTCACAGCTCGTCGCGACGATCTCCCCTACGAGGTCGACGGCGTGGTGATCAAGCTCGACGACCTCGGGGCCCGCGCGGAGCTGGGCTCGACCTCGCACCACCCGCGCTGGGCCTTCGCCTTCAAGTTCCCGCCGCGCAAGGAGGTGACCCGGATCCTCGACATCGTGCCCAGCGTCGGCCGTTCCGGAGTCGTCACTCCGGTGGCCCTCATGCGGCCGGTGGAGATCGGCGGCGTCACCGTTGCCAGGGCGACCCTGCACAACCGCGAGGAGGTCGCGCGCAAGGACGTGCGCAAGGGAGATCTGGTGCGCATCCAGAGAGCGGGCGACGTCATCCCGCAGGTCGTGGAGCGCGTCGCGGAGAAGGGGCGGAGGCGGCAGAGGCGCTTCACGATGCCGGAGGAGTGCCCCTCCTGCGGCACGCGGCTGGTCGAGCGCGGGCCCTACACGCTCTGCCCCAACGGGCTCGACTGCCCGGCCCAGTTGCGCGGGCGGATCGTCCACCTGGGCTCGCGGCACGCCCTCGACATCGAGGGCCTGGGCGAGGAGACCGCGAGGCTGCTCGTCGACGAGGGCCTGGTCTCCTCGTTGCCCGAGCTCTTCGACCTGCGCGCCGAGCAGCTGATCGAGCTCGAGGGCTTCGGCGAGAAGTCGGCGGGCGACCTCGTGGCCGCCCTCGAGGCCGCCGGGGACGCCGAGCTCGACCGCTTTCTCTACGGGCTGGGGATTCCGGAGGTGGGAACCACGGTCGCCCGGCAGCTGGCGCGTCACTTCGGATCGCTGTCCGCCCTGCGCGCGGCCGACGAGGAGGCGCTGCAGGAGGTCGACGGCGTGGGGCCGAAGATGGCCGAGGCGATCACCGGGTTCTTCGGCGAGCCACACAACCGGCGCCTGCTCGACGAGCTTCTCGCCGGTCGTGTGGTGCCGCGGGAGAGCGAGCCCGAGCGCCGCGGAGGCCCCCTCGAAGGGCTGGCCTTCGTGCTCACCGGGACCCTGGGGGGCCTCACGCGCGACGAGGCCCGGGAGGCGATCGAGGCTCGCGGCGGGCGGGTCACCTCGTCGGTGAGCCGGAAGACCGACTACGTCGTGGCAGGGGCCGATCCCGGCTCGAAGCTGGCCAGGGCCGAGGAGCTCGGCGTGACGGTCCTCGACGAGTCGGGCTTCGAGAGGCTGCTCGCCGAAGCGCCGGGCGGCGAAACCTGATCGGACGGGGCGCCGTAGTGCTGGGCGGAGGAGGTGTCCATGTCCCGAGCCATCCTTGTCAGCCTGGCCCTGATCGCCACGCTCGCCGTGCCGATCGCGGCTGCGGACCGGACGATCGCCGAGAGCTACCGTCTCACCGGCGATCAGGACGTCCGGCTCGACTTCCCGGTTGGCGAGCTCCGCCTCGTGGGCGCGGAGGGTGACGCGGTCGAGATCGAGATCGACCTCCGCTGCAAGCGGAGCACGTCGCGGTGCCTCGACGCCATCGAGGAGATCGAGCTCATCGCGCACGAGGGCGAGCGGCGCCTGACGCTCGAGGTCGAGCGCCACCCGAAGTGGATGTGGGACAGCCTGGAGATCGAGGGAGAGGTCCACCTGCCGCGCGCCCGGGCTCTGAGCGTGGACATGGGGGTCGGCGAGCTCGAGATCGACGGGCTGACCGGCGACCTGACGATCGACATGGGGGTGGGCGAGGTGCGGATCGCGATGCCGGCCGCCGCGGTCCGGTCGATGCACCTGGACGTCGGGGTCGGCGACGCCAACGCCCGCTTCCCCGACGGTTGGGCCGAGGGCAGCCGCTCCTTGCTGGTGGGCAGCGAGATCTACTGGGACGACGGCCCGGGCAACGCCCGCGTTCAGGTCGACCTCGGTGTCGGCGAGATCGCGGCCCGCCTGCAGTAGGAAAAAGAGGGACAGGTTATCTTTTTCCGGCGTCGCCGCAGATCGCGGCCGCGGCGGCCCACCGCGGGAAAAAATAACCTGTCCCTACCCTTCCCAACCGATCGCCCGCGAGGCCGTCAAAGGGTGTGTATGGAGCCGAACGACGCGGAGCTGGTCGAGCGCGCGCAGCGCGGCGACGGCGAGGCCTTTGGCGAGCTGGTCCAGCGGCACAGCCGCTACCTCTTCTCCGTCGCCTATCGGGTGACGGGCGACGAGGCCCTGGCAGAGGACGTCGTCCAGGACACGTTCCTCAAGGCCTGGGAGCGGATAGGACGCTTCGACTTCCGCGCCCGCTTCAGCACCTGGATCTACCGCATCGCGGTGAACAGGGGGATCGACCTGATGCGACGCAAGCAGCGCCATTCCGGGCACCCGCCGCCGGCGAAGGCCGGCGAGGAGGCCTTGGGCGCGAGCGAGGCGCCGGACCCCCACCGGCTGGCGGTGAGTGGAGAGCTGGGACGACAGGCCCTCGAGCTGCTGCGGAGCCTCACTCCGATGGAGCGGGCGAGCTTCGTCCTGCGCCACATGGAGGGCCACTCGATCGCGGAGATCGGGCAGGTCCTGGGCACTCGCACCAGCGCCACCAAGCACGCCGTGTTCCGGGCCGTGCGCAAGCTGCGCAGCGGGCTCGAGCCCTTTCTGGGGGAGGATCATGAAGCCGCCGTCGGATGATGAGCTGATCCTGCACTACTACGGAGAGTCGGACCGCGCCGAGGAGATCGACGCGGTGCTGGGCGATCCGGAGTTGGCCGCGCGTTGGCGCCTCCTGCGCGACGTGCTCGACGCCGTCCCGCGCGACGTGGAGACGCCGGCGCGTCCGGAGGGCTACGGCGCCGAGGTCTGGCGCAGCCTCCAGGGGCGCTTGCCCGAGCGCTCCGCGGTCGCCGGGCGGCTGCTCCGGTTCCCGGTCGGTGAGGGAAGGATCTGGCAGTGGGCGGCGGCCGCGGGCGTGGCCGTGCTCGTCGGGGCGTCGTTCTGGATCGGAGGCCTCTGGCGAGCGAGCACCCCGGAGATGACGGCCGGAGAGGAAGGGCAGGGTGCGCCCCGCGTGCTGTTGCTGGCCGTCTCCGATCACCTCGACCGCACCGAGATGCTCCTCGCCGAGCTCGTGAACCGCGGCGCGGGAGAGGGAGACGTCAGCGTCGAACGCGAGTGGGCCGGGGAGCTGACCACCGCCTCCCGCTTCTATCGCCAGGCCGCGGAGCGCTCCGGCGCGCCCGAGGTCGCATGGTTCCTCTCGCAGCTCGAGCCGGTCCTGGTCGAGCTCTCCCATGCGCCGGAGGAGCTTTCGGACGGCGAGCTGGCCGACCTGCGCTCGCGGCTGGAGCGGGGGGACACCCTCTTCAAGATCCGTGTCGTCGGCTCCCGCCTGAAGCACGAAACCACGACCGGTGCCCGTAGCGGCGCCGATGTTTGAGAGGTGCGCGATGAACCTTCGAGTCCTTCTGATCCTCCTCACCGTCCTGACCCTGGCCGGGGGCCAGGTGCGGGCGGCCCTCGACATGAGCTGGGAGCCGGCGACGACCGCAGGGATCGGTCGCAGCGAGACCTACCGGCAGGCCCGCAGGGCGCTCGAGGAGGAGCGCTGGGACGATGCGGCGGGCCTCTTCGAGCAGGTGGTGGCGGAGGGAGGGGAGGAGGCCGCCGGTGCCCTGTACTGGCAAGCCTACGCGCAGCACCGGGGCGGGCGTAGCCTGGACGCCCTCGAGGGCGTCCGCCGGCTGCAGGCGGAGTATCCCGAGAGCAGCTGGGTCGACGATGCCAAAGCCCTCGAGCTCGACATCCGCCCCCCGGACGAGCGGGCGGTGCGGGAGGTGCTGCGCCAGGAGGACCGTGAGCGGCGCGAGGAACGGACCGAGGTCCGTCAGGAGGTGCGCGACCGCAATGCCGAGCAACGGGATCTGGACGAGGAGACCGAGCTCAAGCTGTACGCGCTGAACAGCCTGATGAACACCAACCCCGAGCGCGCGGTCCCGGTGCTCGAGGAGTTTCTCGCCGGCGACCAGCCGATCGAGCTCAAGGAGCGTGCTCTCTTCGTCCTCGCCAACGGTGGCGGGCCGGAGGGGCGGCGGATCCTGCGTGAGGTGGCCACCGGCGACCGTCATCCCGAGCTGCGGATGAAGGCGATCAACTATCTCGGCGTCTCCGGCGCGCCGGGCGAGGAGCTGCTGGAGCTCTACCGCGCGGCGAGCAGCCGCGAAGTCAAGGCCGCGGCGCTGGAGGCGATGATGGTGGGCGGAGACCGCGTCGAGCTCGGGCAGATCGCCGCCAACGAGGGCGACCGAGAGCTCAAGGAGCGCGCGATCCAGATGCTGGCCGTCGCGGGCGGCCGCGAGCAGCTCCGCGAGCTCTACGCCCACGAGACCGACCCGGACCTGAAGGAGACGCTGCTCGAGAGCACCGTGGTCTCCGGCGACCGGGAGCTCTTGCGGCAGGTCCTCGAGAGCTCGACGGATCCGGAGGAGCAGAAGAAGGCGATCCACCTGATGGGAGTCGCCGGGGGCTCGAGCGAGGACCTGCTGACCCTCTACCGGCGCGATCCGAGGCCCGACGTCAAGGAGGCGGTGCTCGAGGCCATGATGGTCGCCGGACGACGCGACGGTTTGCTCGAGATCGCGCGCCTGGAGAGCGACCGCGAGCTCGAGAAGCACGCCATCCACATGCTGGGCGTCTCGGGCGGTCGCCGGGAGATCCGCGAGCTCTACGCCACCGAGACCGATCCCGAGCTGCGCGAGGCCCTGCTCGAGACGGCCGTGGTGTCGGGCGACGCGGGCCTCCTGGAGGACGCCCTCGCACGGACGAGCGATGTGGACGAGCAGGAGAAGATCATCGGCCTGCTGGGGGTGACGGGT
>Ga0302046_10003180_pt1 | contig 14931 bp, 11 predicted proteins | sample RVTome_11_FD_200261 | JGI IMG/M metagenome (GOLD analysis project Ga0302046, IMG submission 200261) | Soil microbial communities from uranium-contaminated site in the Upper Colorado River Basin, Wyoming, United States - RVT147D111 (version 2) ...
TGTGCGGCCGCTACGAGGGGATCGACGAGCGGGTGCGCAAGACGGTGGTCGACGAGGAGCTGTCGATCGGCGACTACGTGCTCTCGGGCGGCGAGGTGGCGGCGATGGTGGTGATCGAGGCGGTCAGCCGCCAGATCCCGGGCGTGGTCGGCCTGCCGGAGTCGGTCGAGAACGACAGCTTCCGCCGCGGCCTGCTCGACCACCCGCACTACACCCGGCCGCCCGAGGTCGCCGGCCTGGCGGTGCCGCCGGTGCTGCTCTCCGGCGACCACGCCGCGATCGAGCGCTGGCGCCGCTGCCAGGCCCTCGCGGCCACGCTCGACAAGCGCCCCGACCTGCTGGCCGGAGCCCGCCTGACCGAGGCGGAGCGCCGCGCCCTGGCCGACCTGCAATCCGAATCGCCTGAAGACCTTGCGCCCGGACGCTGGCCTAAGAGATAATCGCCGACCCGCCTCCATCGAGCGGCCTCCCCCGGGGCGGCGGCGCCGGTCGGTGGGACTTCGAGGAACGAGCCATGAACAAGCTGCAGAACGTCGAGAGCCCGTACCTGCGCGACGAGGTGCCCGAATTCCGTGCGGGCGATACGGTGCGCGTCCACGTGCGGGTCATCGAGGGCGACAAGGAACGCATCCAGGTCTTCCAGGGGGTGGTGATCGCCCGCCGCGGCGGCGGCACCCGCGAGACCTTCACCGTCCGCAAGATGTCCGGCGCCGTCGGGGTCGAGCGGATCTTCCCGCTGCACTCGCCGGTGCTCGACAGGATCGAGGTCACGCGCCAGGGCAAGGTGAGGCGGGCGAAGCTGTACTACCTGCGCAAGCTGCGCGGCAAGAAGGCGCGCATCGAAGAGCGCCAGGAGTAGCGCCGGGGCCTCAGGCGGTCCCGGCGACGGGAACCGGACGGCGCCGGCGGAGGGAGCGGTGGCCGTGACCACGATGGCCGACCTGATCGCAGAGGCCTTTCGCCTGCGCCTGCTGTGCGGGCTGGAGGAGCGCCTCGCCCAGGCCGGCTTCGCCTCGGTCGCGGGCGTCGACGAGGCCGGCCGCGGCGCTCTCGCCGGGCCGGTGGTGGCGGCCGCGGTGGTGCTCGACCGCCGGCGCCTGGTGCCGGGCGTCGACGACAGCAAGCTGCTGCCCGCCGAGGAGCGCGAGCGCCTGGCGGTGGCGATCCGCCGCGCCGCGCTCGCCGCCGTCGTGGTCGCGGTGCCGCCCGACGTCATCGACCGCATCAACATCCTCGAAGCGACCCGCCGGGCCATGCGCTCGGCGCTCTCCCGCCTGCGCCCGGCGCCGCTGTGCGCGGTGATCGACGCCGTGCCGCTCAAGGGCCTCGGCTTCCCCTGCTTCCCGGTGGTGCGCGGCGACGCGATCAGCTACTCGGTCGCCTGCGCCTCGATCCTGGCCAAGGTCGAGCGCGACCGGATGATGGTCGCGCTCGACGCCGAGCACCCCGGCTACGGCTTCGCCCACCACAAGGGCTACGCGGTGCCCGAGCACATCGGAGCGCTCGCCGACCTCGGGCCGTCGCCGGTCCACCGCCTGACCTTCCGCTCGGTGCTGCCGCGCGCCGCCCAAGGCCTGGGAGCCCACTGATGGCGGTGCGCCGCGAGCAGGTGGTCAAGACCGCCGAGAAGCTGGTCGCGCGCGGCAAGATCGAGGCCGCGATCAAGGAGTACCGCAAGGTCCTCGGCGACCAGCCCAACGACACCAACACCCTCAACCGGATGGGCGACCTCTATCTCCGGGACGGCCGGCCGGACGAGGCGATCAAGCTGTTCAACCAGACCGCGGACGCGTACACCGAGGACGGCTTCTTCGTCAAGGCGATCGCGATCTACAAGAAGATCCAGAAGCTCGACCCGAACCGCCTCGAGGTCTACGAGAAGCTGGCCGACCTGTACCACCGCCAGGGGCTGATCAACGAGGCGCGCAGCCAGTACCAGGTGGTCGCCGAGTGGTACCTCAAGCACGGCAAGAGCGCCTCGGCGCTGTCGATCTTCGAACGGATGGTCGACCTGGAGCCGGGCGACCCCAGCCACCGGGCGAAGCTCGCCGAGCTGTACCAGGAGCAGCGGCTCACCGACAAGGCGATGGCGCAGTACAAGTCGATCGCCGAGCTGATGCTCGACCACGGCCGTCCGGGCGAGGCGGCCAAGGTCTACGAGCGGGCGCTCGATCTCGATGCCGGCGACCTCGGCTTCATCACCGACGCCGTGCTCCGCCTGCGCGAGGCCGGCGGCACCGCCGCCGCGGCGCACCTGCTGGCGGTGGCGGTGGAGAAGAACCCCGAGGCGGCCTCGGTGGCGCGCCTGGCTCAACTCGAGCGCGGCGGGACCGCGGTCCGGGCGGCCGCCGCGCCGGCCGTGGCCGCGGAGCCGGAGCCGGCGGCGGCCGGGGTGGCGGCGGCCGGGGTGGCGGCGGTCGAGTCGGCTGCGGCCGGCGAAGCGGCGCCGGCCGGCGACGCCGACCTGGTGCTCGACCTCGACCTCGACGAGCTGGAGGAGCTGCCGTTCGGCGTCGAGCCCCCGGCGCCGCCGGTGGCCGCGGAAGCGCCCCCGGCCCCGCCCCTGGCCCCGCCGCCCGCCGCCACCGCGCGCGTCGCCCCGACCGACGGCGAGACCGGCGAGTTCGAGCTCGACCTCGACGACTCGTTCGTCCTCGACCTCGAAGACGACGAGCCGCCGGCGAGCCTGGTCCAGCCGCCACCCGACCTCGCGGAGGAGCCGCCGCTCGCCTTCCGCGAACGCGCCCGGGTCGCCGAGCAGTCTGCCGAGGCGGCCACCGGAGCCTCGGCCGGAGGAACCGAGGAGCCGCCCACCGAGCCGTCCGCCCCGGCGCCGCCCGAGGCCGAGCTGCCGGATCTCGAGGAGGGGGTCTTCGTCCTCGACGAGGGGGTGACGGCGGCCGAGGAGGCTGTCGAGGAGCCTGCGGCGCCCCCGCCGGCGGCCGTCGAGCAAGGTGCGGCGGCGATCGACACCGACTTCCTCGAGCGCACCGCCGCCGAGCTGCTGCCGCCGGAGCGCCAGGCCGAGGACCTGCTGACCGAGGCCGAGGTGCTGGCCAAGTACGGTCTCGAGGAGAAGGCCTCCGAGAGGCTCCAGGAGGTGCTGCGCCTCGCCCCCGGCCACCCTGAGGCGATGGCGCTGCTGGTCCGCCTCGACCTCGAGCGCGGTTACCACCCACGGGTGGTCTCGATCGCCAACCAGCTCGCCCGCCGCGCCGCGGAGAGCGGCGACGACCGCGCCTGGCGGAAAGTCCGCCGCAGGCTGGTCGAGGCCGGCTACAAGCTCGACGGCGACCGCGTCACCGCCGCGCCGCCGCAGGGTGCCGACACCGAGCGGGCGGTCGGGCGGATGATCGAGGGGCTGCTCGACGAGCAGCCGGCGACGGCGGGCCGCCGCGAGCGCGCCGGCGGCGAGGAGCGGGTCGAGGCGGCGCTGGCCGAGATCGAGGCGGGTCTGCGAGCGCCTCGCCCCGCGGCCGGGGAGGCGGCGGAGGCGATCGAAGCGGCGGAGGCCGAGGAGGAGTTCGAGGAGGCCGCGGCCTACGAGGAGTTCGAGGAGGCGCCGCCGCTCGAGGAGTTCGAGGAGGCCCGGGCCTGGGGGCCGGCCGCGACCGAGCCGGCCGAGCCGCTCGCAGCCGCCCCCGGCGAGCCGGCGCCGCCGGCGGTCGAGGAGCCCGAGGCGGTGGGCGTCGAGGCGCTCCAACCCCCTGCGGCCGAGCTGGAGGACAGCGGCACCCGCTGGCTCGCCGACGTCGAGGCCGCGGCGGCGACTCTCGGCGCGTCTGCGGCCGACCCGGCGCTCGCCGAGGAGGAGGGCTTCTTCGACCTGGCTGCCGAGATCGAGCAGGAGCTGGACGCCGAGGAGGAGGCGCGCGAGGAGCTGCTGACGACGCCGCGCGAGCAGACGCTCGAGGAGATCGTCGAGGGGTTCAAGCAGGGCGTCTCCGAGAGCCTGTCGGCGGAGGACTACGACACCCACTTCAACCTCGGCATCGCGTACCGCGAGATGGGGCTGCTCGACGAGGCGATCGGCGAGTTCCAGCTCGCGGCCAAGGACCCCTCGCGGCTGGTCGAGTGCTGCTCGATGCTCGGCCTGTGCTTCCTCGAGAAGGGGCTGCCCGAGCTGGCGGTCAAGTGGTACCAGCGCGGGCTGGCGAGCCCGGGGCTGACCGAGGACGACCAGCTCGGCCTGCTCTACGACCTCGGCAACGTCCACCTGGCGACCGGCGACGTCGACCAGGCTCGGTCGGTGTACGTCGAGATCTACGGGACCAACTCGAACTACCGCGACGTGGTGGCCAAGCTCGAGGAGATCTCGGCTCACTACGACCGGTAGGTTGTCCCGCCCCCCCCGGGCCGGACGGAGGAGCGCCGCCCCCGGGGCACGCGGTGCGCACTGGCCACCGCCCCCCCCGGGCCGGACGGAGGAGCGCCGCCCCCGGGGCACGCGGTGCGCTTGTAGGGTGCGAGGGGCGGTCGGCGCACCGCTCGTCAGCCGCCGCGCACTCCCGCGGTGCTCTTCCGGAACGGTCCGTTGGGCGCGGCGTCTGGCGTCCCCGGGGGCGGCGCTCCTCCGCCCGGCCCTGCCCACCCTCCCCGCATTTTTGGGGTTGGCCCCCACCCACCTCTGCCGGATGAGGCGGCTTTCCTGCGCCCGGCCCTGCCTGCCCACCTCGCCAGCTCCTCGGCGGCGAGCGCCCGGGTGCGTCGCACCTGCTGTTGGTGTGGCCGGAGGATGGTGGGGGCTAGAATCGGGGCGTGGCGGACGAGGGGACGAATCGCAAGCTGTTCTGGGGGGTCGTGGTCGTGGCCTTGGTGGTGGTGGCGGTGGTGTTGGCGTGGCCGGGGGTGGAGGAGGAGCTGGCGCCGGAGCCGGTGCGGGCGTTTGCGGCGGTGGAGGAGGAGGGGTCGGGGGTGGCGAAGGTGGGAGTGGTGGAGATGGAGGTGGGGACGGAGTTTCGGGTCCATGCGGTGCTCGAGGCTCGGGGGCGGGGTGGGGAGACCGTGTACTACACCGAGGCGGCGAGGCTGGCGATCGGCGGCGAGGAGGTGCCGGCGGAGCGGATCCGGCGGTGGGAGCGGCGGGCGACGGTGCGGGTGCTCTGGTTCACGGTCGAGGGGGTGGTGCCGTACATCGAGCTGGCGGAGGGGCAGGACCTTTCGCGGTTCCGGTTCGAGGGGTTCTTCCGGCCGGAGTGGGGGACGGACTGGTCGGTGGCGGGGGAGTTGGAGCCGGCGAACGATGCGCGGCTGGTGCGCGAGGACCGGCAGGGGCGGTTGCCGTTCGGGACGCAGCGGTACCAGGCGCGGATCGAGATGTACCCGTTGGCCGACGACCAAGTGCCGCGCGAGCGGTTCGAGTCGGCCGGGCCAGGCGAGGTGATGGCGGATCCGGGGGCGTTTCCGACCGCGGTGGTGACGCTGCCCGGGGCCGCCGGGCCGGCGTCGGCGGCCTTCGGGCTGACCGGCATCGAGCCGCAGCCGGGCGCCGGTGCGGAGGTCCAGGCCGAGCTGCAGCGGATGACCCGCGAGCGGCTGGCGTTCGGGCGGCTGGCCTTGCTGCGGGTGATCCTCGATGCCGCCGGCCGGACCTTCGGAGGCGGGGCGCCCGGCGACCTGGAGTGGTCGCTGATCGACCTCGACGCCGGCCCGCCCTGGGGTCCAGACGAGGTGGCGGCCGGCGATCTGCTGCGGGTCGGCGAGCGCTTCGTCGTGCTCTACCGGGACGAGGGGAGCGCGGGGGTGCTCGACCGCGACGACCTCTGCTTCGACTACGCCCGCGGCTCGGTGGTGCGACCGCTGTCGCGGGTGTTCGGGGGCGGCGGCGAGGTCCAGTGGGCGCGGCTCGGGGGCGGCGGGGAGCGATGAGCCGCAGGACCGTCACGTTGATCCCCGGCGACGGCATCGGCCCCGAGGTGACCGAAGCGACCGTGCGGGTGCTGGAGGCGGCGGGCGCCGGCATCGAGTGGGAGCGCCACGCCGTCGGCGCCGAGGCGGTCGAGCGCTTCGGCGAGCCGCTGCCGGCGGCGGTGCTCGAGTCGATCCGGCGCAACGGCGTGGCGCTCAAGGGGCCGGTGACGACGCCGGTCGGCCGCGGCTTCCAGTCGGTCAACGTCCAGCTCCGCCAGAAGCTCGACCTCTACGCCAACCTGCGGCCGGTGCGCTCGCTGCCGTCGATCGCCGCGCGCTTCGAAGGGGTCGACCTGGTGGTGGTGCGCGAGAACACCGAGGGGCTCTACAAAGGGCTCGAGCACGAGGTGGTGCCCGGCGTGGTCGAGAGCCTCAAGATCATCACCGCCGCCGCCTCGACCCGGATCGCCCGCTTCGCCTTCGAGTACGCGCGCGCCAACGGCCGCAAGCGCGTGACCGCGGTGCACAAGGCCAACATCATGAAGCTCTCGGACGGGCTGTTCCTGTCGTGCTTCCGCGAGGTCGCGAAGGAGTACCCGGAGCTCGAGGCCGACGACCGGATCATCGACAACCTGTGCATGCAGCTCGTGCTCCAGCCCGAGCGGTTCGACGTGCTGGTGCTCGAGAACCTGTACGGGGACATCGTCTCCGATCTCTGCGCCGGGCTGGTCGGGGGGCTCGGGCTGGTCCCGGGCGCCAACCTCGGCGACGGCGTGGCGGTGTTCGAGGCGGTCCACGGCAGCGCGCCCGACATCGCCGGCAAGAACGTCGCCAACCCGCTGGCGCTGATCCGCTCGGCGATCCTGATGCTCCGCCACCTCGGCGAGGACGAGGTGGTCGCGCGCCTCCGCGGGGCGCTGCGCACGGTGATCGTCGAGCGCCGGATCATGACCCGCGACCTCGGCGGCACGGCGACCACCAGCGGCTTCGCCGACGCGGTCATCGAGGAGCTGGGACGCGCCGGCGGCGGAGGCGCCTGAGGTGCGCGAGGCGCGCCGCACCCTCGGCCGCTGGCTGCTCGCCGCCTTCCTCGAGAGCGGCGGCGATCCGTGGCGGATCCGGGTGCCGCTGCCGGTGCCGGTGGTGCGGCCGGTTTCCCGCGACGAGCTGCGGCGGATCGCCGGCCCGCTGGCGCCGCTCGCGGTTCTGACGCCGCGCGCGGACCGAGACCGGCCGGGCGGCGAGACCGCCGCAGCACCGGGCCGCCTGCTGCGCTTCCCCGGGGCGTGAGGCGCCGGTGAGCCTGTTCGACGACACCGAGCCGGCCGCCGGGCCCGCCGCCCGCCGCGCCGCCGGCACGGCCGGGGAGGCCGCGCCCGGCACGCCGCTCGCCGAGCGCATCCGCCCGCGCAACCTCGACGAGGTGGTCGGGCAGGCGGCGGTGGTCGGCCCGTCGGGCTTCCTGCGCCGGGCGATCGCCGAGGACCGGGTGCCGTCACTGGTCTTCTGGGGCCCTCCCGGGAGCGGCAAGACGACGCTGGCGCTGATCATCGCGCGCGAGACCGACGCCCGCTTCGTCCCCTTCAGCGCGGTGACCGCCGGCATCAAGGAGGTCAAGGAGGTGATGGCGGACGCCGCCCGCCTTCGCCGTGCGACCGGCCGCCGCACGCTGGTCTTCGTCGACGAGATCCACCGCTTCAACAAGGCGCAGCAGGACGCCTTTTTGCCCTGGGTCGAGCGCGGCGACATCGTGCTGGTCGGCGCCACCACCGAGAACCCGTCGTTCGAAGTCATCTCGGCGCTGCTCTCGCGCTGCCGGGTGGTGGTGCTCGAGCCGCTCCCGGAGGCCGACACGGTGCGGCTGCTCGAGCGCGCGCTCGCCGACGCCGAGCGCGGGCTCGGCGGCCTCGGACTCACGGCCGAGCCGGAGGCGCTCGCGGCGCTCGCCCGGCTCGCCGACGGCGACGCGCGCGCTGCCCTCAACCTCCTCGAGCTGGCGGCGGCCGAGGCCGGGCGCGGCGGGGCGATCGACGCCGCCACCGTCCACCGGGTGGCGCAGCGGCGCGCGCTGCGCTACGACAAGGCGGGCGAGGAGCACTTCAACCTGATCTCGGCGCTCCACAAGTCGCTGCGCGAGAGCGACCCCGACGCCGCGCTCTACTGGTTGGCGCGGATGCTCGCCGCCGGCGAGGAGCCGCACTACCTCGCCCGCCGGATGGTGCGCTTCGCCAGCGAGGACGTCGGCCTGGCCGACCCGGCGGCGTTGCCGCAGGCGCTCGCGGCCTGGGACTCCTACCGCCGGCTGGGCACGCCGGAGGGCGAGCTGGCGCTCGCCCAGGCCGCCCTCTACCTGGCGCTGGCGCCCAAGAGCAACGCCGCGTACAAGGCCTACGGTGCGGCGCGGCAGGCGGTCGAGGAGAACCCCGCCGAGGCGCCGCCGAAGGCGATCTTGAACGCGCCGACGCGCCTCATGAAGGGCCTCGGGTACGGCGCGGGGTACGTGTACGCGCACGACGTCGAGGAGGGGGTCGGAGGGATCGACTGCTTGCCGGAGGCGCTGGCGGGGACGAGGTTCTACCGGCCCACCGACCGCGGTTTCGAGGCCGAGCTGGGGGAGCGGCTGGAGCGGTTCCGGGAGCTGCGGGAGGCCGTGAAGGGGAGGCGCGAGGAGTGAGGATCAGCGCGGGGTGGCGGCGACCGCTTCCTGGATCGCGCCCTTGGTCAGCAGCTCGCTGAACAGGTGCGGCTCGGCGCCCGGGCGGTAGAGCAGGTAGAAGGGAATGCTGTAGCGGCCGTGGGCGGCGAGGTAGGCGGCGATCTCGTCGTTGCGGCTGGTCCAGTCGGCCTTCATGGCGACGACGTCGTGGCGCTCGAACAGGTCGGCGATCTCGGCGGTCTCCAGCACCAGGCGCTCGTTGGTCTTGCAGGTGAAGCACCATTCGGCGGTGACGTCGACGAAGACCGGGCGCTCGGCGCCCAGGGACTCCGCCTGGGCGCGGTCGAACTCGATCCAGGGGATGCGCTCGACAATGGCGGTGCCGGCCGCCGGGGCGGCGCCGCCGGGAGCGGCGGCCAGGCCGAGGGTGGCGACCGCGGCGGCGGCGACGCCGGCCGCGGCCAGCCGGCGGCCGCCGGGGGTGCGGGCGGCGCGGCCGCGCGCCCAGACGAAGAGCGCCAGGGCCAGGAGGGCGAGCTGGATCGCGGCGAGGCGGGCGGGGCCGACCTGGGCGGCGAGGACGTAGAAGAGCCAGATCGCGGCGGCGGCGAGCAGGAAGCCCATCAGCTTCTTGAGGCCGTCCATCCAGGGGCCGGGCCGGGGCAGCAGGCGCGCGGCGCCGGGGGCGGCGGCGAGGACGAGGTAGGGGAGCGCCATGCCGAGGGCGACCGCGGTGAACACCGCGAGCACGATCGCCGCCGGCTGGGCGAGCGCGAAGCCGACCGCGGTGCCGAGGAAGGGCGCCGAGCACGGGGTCGCCATCAGGGTCGCGAACAGGCCTGCCGCGAAGTGCCCGGCCACCCCCTCGCGCGGGCCGCCGGAGCCGAGCGCGTTGGCCAGCCGGCCCGGCAAGGGGATCTCGAACAGCCCCCAGAGGTTGAGGCAGAAGAGCACTACCACCACGGCGAGGAAGGCGACGAAGCCGGGCTGCTGGAACTGCACCCCCCAGCCGACCGCGGCGCCCGCGGCGCGCGCGCCGATCGCGGTCAGGGCGAGGGCCCAGAACGAGGCGAAGATGCCGCCGGCGGTGGCGAGCGCGCCGACCACCACGCCGGCGCGGCCGTGGCCGGCGCTCTGGACCAGCCCGAGCACCTTGAGCGAGAGGATCGGCAGCACGCACGGCATGGCGTTGAGGATCAACCCGCCGGTCACGCCGAGGACGAGGAAGAGGGCGAGGCCGGGGCCCCCGGCAGTGTCGCCGGCCGCGGCCGCTCCGCCGCTCCCGGCACGGCCGTCGAAGAGGTCCTCGTGCTGCGCCGCGCCGCCCTCGCCGACGGTCAGATCGAGCGTCGCGGTCGCGGTCACCGGCGGCAGGCAGGAGCGGTCGTCGCACGCCTGGTAGCGGACCGCGGCGCTCAGCGGGTGGCTGCCGGCGGCGGTGCCTGCGGGCACCGGCAGGGCGGCGACGATGGTCACCGTCCCCTCGTAGACCGCGAGCGGCTGGTCCTCGGCGAAGGTGAAGGTCTTGTGCTCGGCTTCGGGGTAGCGCACCTCGGTCGCCGGCAAGCCGGCCGGCGTCTCCAGCTCCAGCTCGGTCGGGATCAGCCACTCGAAGGTCGGTTCGTGGGCGTTGACGTGCCAGCCGCGCTCGATCGCCAGCACCGCCGCCAGCCGCGCGGTCGAGCCCGGCGGGTAGGCGGTGCGGTCGAGCGCCACCCGCAGCTCGGCCTTGTGCTCCTCGTCGCGCGGGGGACCGGCGCCGGCGTCGGCGGCGAACAGCGCCGCGGCGGCGGCGAGCAGGAGCGCGGCGGCGGGCGGGCGCTGGGCGATCACGGCGGCGGGCTCATCGCGGCGGAAAGGTGGACGGTCCGGTGCGCGGCGGCGGGGTCGCCGGCGGTCGGGCGCGGCGGTCGGGCGCGGCGGTCAGGCGCGGCGGTCAAGTGCAGCCTCCGTCGGGGTCGTTCTCGAGGCTGCGCAGCGCCGAGACGGCGTCGATCGAGGCGCGGCTCTTGGGGTGGCGGGCGAGGAGCGACTCGACCGCCTCGGTGACGCGCTCGCAGTCGCCGCGATCACGCGCGATCAGCACGTCGAGCAGCGCCATCGCCTCGGCGAGCCGCGGCTCGCCGCCCGCCGCGCGGGCGGAGGCGCGGGCGGCGGTGAGCGCTTGCTCGGCGCCGTCGTAGTCGAGCGCCAGGCGGCGCGCGTCGGCGAGCGCCAGCTCGAGCCGGGCGCGGTCGCCCGGCGGCTCGCCGGCGAGGAGCTTTTGGTAGATCGCCGCGGCGCGCTGGCCGTCGCCCCTCTGGTGCAGGGTGTCGGCGAGCGCCGTGAGCGCCGGGCGGTCGCCGTCGGCCATCGTCCGGCGGTACTCTTCGATCAGCCGCCGGTGGCGGTCCAGCTCGGCCTCGAGGCCGGCGATCATCTCGGGCGCGTTCTTGAAGCCGTGCACCGCGCCGATCCGCGCCAGCCGCGAGTCGACGATCAGGGTCGTCGGCAGCCCGCGCGCGCCGAAGCGCTGGCGCAGGCGGCTGCCCTCGCCGCCGTCCTCGACGTCGAGGCGCAGGAGCGCGAAGCGCCCGGCGGCCCAGGCCTGGAAGCCCGGGTCGGAGAATGTCTGGCGGTCGAGCCGCTTGCACCAGCCGCACCAGTCGGCGTAGAGGTCGACCAGGATCGGCCGACCGGTCGTCTCGGCGTCGGCGATCGCCGCGCCGGCGGTGCGATGCCACTGGATCGCACCATGGCCGTCGCCCTCGCCGGCGGCGGCGGACGCTCCGCCGGCGAGCAGCGCCGCGGCGAACGGCAGGACGGCGGCGAAGGTGATCGTTCGCGGCATCGGTCGAACCGAAAAGCGTATCGCAGGTGGTCGGTGGCTGCTGTCCGGGGGGTGGCCGGACCGGCCGATCTGACACCGTCCGGCCCGCGCGCGGGGATGGTCTGCAAGCGCGATACCGGCCCGCGGCGGCGGCGTGCCCGGTGATACCATCCGCGGCCGTGAAGCTGTCGCGCCGCGTCTCCGGGATCGCCGAGTCGGCGACCACGGCGGTCTCCCGCCGCGCCTCCGAGCTGCGCCGCCGCGGCGTCTCGGTGGTCGACTTCGGCGTCGGCGAGCCGGATTTCGACTCCCCTGCGGTCGCGGTCGAGGCCGCCCGCGCCGCGCTCGCCGCCGGCTTCACCCGCTACACCCCGACCGACGGGACGCCCGAGCTGCGCGCCGCCCTCGCCGCCGGCCTCGCCGCGCGCTACGGCGCGCCCTGGTCGGGCGGCGACGGCGTGATCACCGTGGGTGCCAAGACGGCGCTCTTCGAGCTCGCCCTGGCGCTGTTCGAGGACGGCAACGAGGTGATCCTGCCCGCGCCGGCCTGGGTCAGCTTCCCCGAGCAGATCCGCTTCGCCGGCGCCGAGCCAGTGACCGTGCCCACCGATCCCGCCGACGGCTTCGCGATCCGCGCCGAGCCGCTGATCGCGGCGATGAGCCCACGCACCCGCGCGGTGCTGATCAACTCGCCGTGCAACCCGACCGGCGGCGTGATCTCCGCCGAGGACCTCGCCGCGCTCGCCGCCGCCTGCGCCGAGCGCGGGGTGCTGCTGATCTCGGACGAGACCTACGAACGCTTCCTCTACGACGGCGCCGTCCACGCCAGCGCCGCGGCGCTCGCCGCCGAGCTGCCCGAGACCGTCGTCCTGGTCGGCTCGTTCTCGAAGACCTACGCGATGACCGGCTGGCGGCTCGGCTACACCTTCGGGCCCAAGGCGGTGATCAAGGCGGTGTCGAACATCCAGAGCCACGCCACCTCGAACCCGACGTCGTTCGCGATGAAGGGCGCGGAGGCCGCGCTCGTCGGTGCCGAGGCCGACGTGGCGGCGATGATCGCCGAGTACCAGGCGCGCCGCGACCTGCTGATCCCGCGCCTCGAGGCGCTGCCCGGGGTGACCTGCCGGCCGCCGTCGGGGGCGTTCTACGCCTTCCCCGACGTCTCCGGGGTCTACGGCGACGGCATCGACGGCTCGCTGGCGCTCGCCGAGCGCCTGCTCGAGGACGCCGCGGTGGCGGTGGTGCCCGGCATCGCCTTCGGCGACGACCGCCACGTCCGCATCTCGTTCGCCTGCGCGCGCGAGCAGATCGCCGAGGGCCTCGACCGCGTCGCGGCCTTCCTCGGCGCGACCGGGCCGGCTCAGCCGGCCGCAACCCCAGCCGACTCGACCCCCGTCAAGGAGACGTGATGAGCCGCCCGATCCGCCACCGCCTGCCCGCCTTCGCCGTCGCCCTCGCCCTCGTCCTGTCCGCCCTGCTCGCGGCGGCCGCCGCGCCGCCGGCCGCCGCCGCGCCGGCGCCCCCGGCGCCCGAAGAGATGGCCGCCGGCACCACCTACCCGCGCACCGCCGAGGGCGCCGCCGCGTTCGTCGAGGCCGCCGAGGCGGAGCTGTCGGCGCGGCTCGCGGCTGCCGAGCGCGCGGCCTGGGTGCAGGCGACCTACATCACCGTCGACACCCAGGCGATCGCCGCCGCGGCCAACGAGGAGTTCCTCGCCGCCGCCTCGCGCAACGCCAAGGAGGCGGCGCGCTTCGACGGGCTGGAGCTGCCCTTCGACGTCGCCCGGCGTCTGAAGATCCTCAAGCTCGGCGGCTCGCTGGCGGCCCCCTCCGACCCCGATCTGACCCGCGAGCTGACCCAGATCGCCGCCGGACTCGAGGCCGCCTACGGCAGCGGGAAGTGGTGCCCCGAGGGGCGCGACGAGCTGGCCGGCGACGGCAACGGCGACGGCTGTCTCGACCTCGAGGAGATGACCGTCATCCTCGCCGAGAGCCGCGACGCCGACCAGCTCCTCGAGGTCTGGACCGGCTGGCGGACGGTGTCGCCGCCGATGCGCGACGACTACCGCCGCTTCGTCGAGCTGGCCAACATGGGCGCGCGGGAGCTGGGCTTCGCCGACACCGGCGCGATGTGGCGCTCCGGCTACGACATGCCGCCCGAGGCGTTCGCGGCCGAGCTGGACCGGCTGTGGGGCCAGGTGCGGCCGCTCTACGAGGCGCTCCACTGCCACGTCCGCGCCCGCCTGCGCGAGCACTACGGCGACGCCGTGCCGGCCGACGGCCCGATACCGGCGCACCTGCTCGGCAACATGTGGGCGCAGAGCTGGGGCAACGTCTACGAGCTGGTCGCCCCTCCCGACGCCGACCCCGGCTACGACCTCGACGAGCGGCTGGAGGCCGCCGGCTACGACCCGCTCCGGATGGTGCGCTCGGGCGAGAGCTTCTTCAGCTCGCTCGGCTTCGCGCCGCTGCCCGACACCTTCTGGGAGCGCTCGCTGTTCACCAAGCCGCAAGACCGCGACGTCGTCTGCCACGCCAGCGCCTGGGACGTCGACCAGGTCGAAGATCTGCGGATCAAGATGTGCATCACGATCACCGCCGAGGACTTCCGCACCATCCACCACGAGCTGGGGCACAACTACTACCAGCGCGCCTACAACGAGCTGCCGTTCCTCTACCGCAACAGCGCCAACGACGGCTTCCACGAGGCGATCGGCGACACCGTCGCGCTGTCCGTCACCCCGGCCTACCTGGTCGACATCGGCCTGCTCGAGAGCGAGCCCGACCCGGCCAAGGACCTCGGCCTGCTGATGCGCGACGCGCTCGACAAGGTCGCCTTCCTCCCCTTCGGCCTGCTGATCGACCAGTGGCGGTGGAAGGTCTTCTCCGGCGAGATCCCGGCCGAGGGCTACAACCAGGGCTGGTGGGACCTGCGCCTGAAGTACCAGGGGATCGCGCCGCCGGTCGAGCGCACCGAGCAGCACTTCGACCCCGGCGCCAAGTACCACATCCCGGGCAACACGCCCTACACCCGCTACTTCCTCGCCCACGTGCTGCAGTTCCAGTTCCACCGCGACCTGTGCGCGATCGCCGGCTACCAGGGTCCGCTCAACCGGTGCACGATCTACGGCAGCGCCGAGGCCGGCGAGCGCCTTGCGCGGACGCTCGAGATGGGCCAGTCGCGCCCCTGGCCGGAGGCGCTGGCGTTGATCTCCGACTCGGGCGAGATGGACGCCACCGCGATCCTCGACTACTTCGCCCCCTTGAAGGCCTGGCTCGACGAGCAGAACGCCGGCCGGCGGTGCGGCTGGTAGGCGGCGGCGGAATCAGCGCGCCGGGGCTCAGCCGCCCGGGACATCGAGTGCGCCGAGGGTGTAGCCCAGCTCGCCGGAGAGCAGGTCGGCGAGCCCGACCACGAGGCGCTGGCGGCCCGGGCGCATGACCAGCTCGGCCGACCAGGTAACGTGCTGTTCGAGCGCGGCCTCGTGGTCGGCGTCGGGGATGCGCAGCTCGAGCGGCTCGCTGCGCGCCAGCGGCGAGCTGCGCCCCTGCTCGTCCATCGCCTGCACCGCGACCAGCAGGCGGCCCAGCCAGTGCTCGCCGCTGGGGACCAGGGT
>Ga0302046_10003181_pt1 | contig 14931 bp, 10 predicted proteins | sample RVTome_11_FD_200261 | JGI IMG/M metagenome (GOLD analysis project Ga0302046, IMG submission 200261) | Soil microbial communities from uranium-contaminated site in the Upper Colorado River Basin, Wyoming, United States - RVT147D111 (version 2) ...
ACGGCGGAGGTGGACGACTCGGCTCGGGCCGTCGTGGAGGGCTCTCTGCTCGGCGGCTACCAGTATCGGTCGTACAAGACCGACGACGAGAATGCTTCCAAGGTCGAGACAGTGGAGGTGGTCACCCAAGCCGACCTGAGCGAAGCTTCGGTCCTCTGCGCGGTCACGATCCTCGCCCGTGACTGGGTCAACACGCCGGCCGCCGACAAGTCACCGGAGACCCTCGCCCACCTCATCGAGGAGGCCGCCTCCGATGCAGGGGTCGACAGCGAAGTCTGGGGTCCAGATCGAATCTCGGAGGAAGGCCTCGGTGGTCTCCTCGGGGTGGCCGCCGGGTCGGACCGCGCACCCGCCGTGGTCATCCTTCAATACCGCCCGGACGGAGCCTCCGAGCACCTGGCACTCGTGGGGAAGGGCATCACCTTCGACTCCGGCGGGCTGTCGATCAAGCCGGCCGCCTCCATGGAGGAGATGAAAGACGACATGGCCGGTGGTGCCGCGGTGGCCGCGGCCACCATCGGAATCGCTCGTCTCGGTCTCCCCTTGTCGGTGACCGCCATCGTCCCGGTGACCGACAATGCCGTGGGAGGCGACGCCACCCGCCCCGGGGATGTCCTGCGACCCGTGCAGGGCCCGACCATCGAGGTGCTCAACACCGATGCCGAGGGCCGTCTGATCCTGGCGGACGGTCTCGGGCTGGCACGACGATTCGACCCCGATCTGATCGTCGATGTGGCCACCCTCACCGGAGCCGCCAAGGTGGCGCTCGGTGGTGAGATCGGCGCGGTGTTCGGCTCGGACCGGGAAACGGCGGCCAGGGTTCTCGAGGCGGCGCAAGCGGCCGGCGAGTCGTTCTGGGAGATGCCGCTCCACCGCGGCTACCGCAAGTCACTCGACTCGAACATCGCCGACATCAAGAACATCTCGGGCGACAGGTGGGGTGGCGCCATCGTTGCCGCCCTGTTCCTCGCCGAGTATGCCGGAGAAGGCCCCTGGGCCCATCTCGACATCGCCGGTCCGGCACGAAGCGGAGAGACCGCTGGCGAGTTCGTCAAGGGCGCCTCAGGCGTGGGAGTGAGGACGCTCGTCGAATTGGCACGCGGCATGGCTCGAGCCGGCTGAAAGCCGTCGTGTCTTTCTAGGATCCCGGCGTCGTGCGAAACCGCTTCCTCGTCTCCGTCATCGTCAGCGATCTCGTGTCGCTCGCGGTTGCCATGGCCTTGGCTTCCCTCGTCGTGTTCGACACTCCGATCCCCTGGGAGACTCCGATACGCGATGTGAGCGTCGCGGGGTCCCTACATCCGATCTGGCCGATGCTGGGATTCCTCACCGGTTCGATGATCCTGGCGTCGGTCTTCACCCAGCAGATGTCGGGGCCCGGGGTGCCCCGTCCGACCTATGGACGGATGGTCGCCATCCTCGTCGCCTCCCTGTTCGCCACCTCGGCCTTGCTCGCCGTATTCCGCGAGGCCTACTTCTCCCAGGCGTTCATCTTCTACACGTCCGTGACGTGGCTATTCCCGGCGACCGCGCACCGATTCATCAGACGACGACGACCCTGGACCGAGAGAATCGGTGTCATCACCCGTGAGAAGGAGCTCGCCGACGACCTTCACGTCTCCGATCATGCCGACGTGGTGTGGGTTCTCGAGCCAGGCGTCGCCAGCCCCAACGCCCTTCCTGACAGGGACGTGACCATTGCCGTCGACTTGGGGGCGGTGCTCTCCGAGGAGATGGCGCAGTACCTCTCGTCTTGTGATGTCGCCGGCTACAACATCCGGCCCTTCTCATCGGTCTACGAGGAGCACACCGGCCGGGTCCCCCTGGTTCATCTGACCGAGGGATGGGAGATCTCTGCACCGTTGCTCGAGGTGGCACGCTGGATTCCCGGCAAACGCATCTTCGACACCGCGCTGACGGTCTTGCTCGCCCCGATCTGGGTCACTTTGGGGCTGATGGTTGCGGCCTATGTCAAGCTCACCGACCCGGGATTCTCTGTGTTTCGTCAGGAGAGGGTGGGGCTCAACGGCAGGGTCTTCACCATGTTCAAGTTCAGGACCATGGACCTCGACGCCGAGAAGGATGGTGCGTCCTTCGCCATCGAGAGCGACCCTCGGTTGATTCGCGGCGGATCATTCCTGCGCAAGTCCCGGCTCGACGAGCTGCCTCAGCTGTGGAACGTGATCAAGGGGGATATGAGCCTGGTGGGCCCGCGGGCCGAACAAGTTCCTTTCGTCGCCGAGTTTCGAAGTGCCATCCCCTTCTACGATCACCGGCACATGGTGAGACCGGGGATAACGGGTTGGGCTCAGGTGAATTACGGGTATGCCGATGATGAGGCAGACACCATCGAAAAGCTCACCTATGACCTCTACTACATCAAGCACATGTCGCCGGTGATGGACCTGCGGATCCTCTCCAAGAGCATCTGGACGATTCTCAGCGGCGCCGGGGCACGATGAGCACGACCACACTCCCCGGTCAGCAGCGAGGTTTCAAGGCGCCCGGCACCACCTTCATGGTGGCCGGCGCGCTGATCGGCGCCCTCGGCGCATACGTCTTCCAGGTGTACGGGACCCGCAACCTCGAGCCCGAGGAGTTCGCACCGGTCAGTGTGTTGTGGACGGCGATGTTCATCCTGGCCACGGTCCTGCTCGTGCCGGTCGAGCAGTACGTCACCCGTGAAGTGGCCCATGGAAGACGGGCGCTTCCCGACGACATCCGACCCATCGGCCTGATGACCGTCATAACCGCTCTCATCGGTGGGCTGTTCGTCTTCGTGACAGCGGAGGAGCTGTTCTTCAGCAACCCGATCTACATCCTGCAGATGGTCCTCCTGATGGTGGGGTACGCCCTGCTGATGACTGCCAAGGGGGTCCTCGCCGGGTCCCGGAACTTCGCCGGGGTCGGCTGGGTACTGATTATCGAGACTCTGGCCCGCCTCTTGGGCGGCGTCGTGCTCCTTCGGCTCTTCGCCGAGGCGGAGATGCTCGGTTGGGGGATGGTCATCGGCGCGTTCTCGGTGCTCGGCCTGGGTTGGTGGCGTCATGACGGAGGCGAGTCGAGGACGGCCGCGGCACCGGCGGGCAAGTTCCTCGGCGGGTACGTCGGAGGAACCGCCTCCTCCCAGGTTCTGCTCGCCGGCGCCCCGCTGGCGGTCGCCGCCCTGGGTGGGTCGCCGGCGCTGATCTCGGTGATCTTCGTCACCTTCACCCTGTATCGAGCACCGCTGACGCTGATCTTCGCCCTGCAGGGGCGGGTCCTCCCTTACCTCGTGGGTCTCGATCGGGACAAGAACCACACTCATCTGGCAAAGATCGCCAAGCGGGTGGTCATCGGAGGGGCGGTGCTCGCCGTGTCCGGGTGGCTGGTGGGCTGGCTGGTCGGAGCCAACGTTGTCGGAGTCCTCTATGGGACCGAGTACAGCCCTACCCAGACCGTCGCTGCATTCGCTGCCGCCGGGGTCATGGCTGCGGCCGCGGCCCAAATCGCCAGCCAGGTGTTGGTGGCCGAAGGGAAGACCGTTCGGCTGTCCTGGGCATGGCTCGGAGGGCTCATGGTCGGCCTGGTGACGCTCCTGGTTCTCCCCGGCGACCCGGACAGTCGTGTTGCCGTGGCTTTCGCAGCCGGGGAGTTCTCCGCCCTCGGCCTGATGGCGCTGCTCGCTATTCGCCGCTGATCAGGGCGGCGTGCTCGGCGGCCAGGTCCGGGCGAAATCGCCAACGCATCTCTACGGGCACGGGGGGTACCCGGCTCACCACCGCGAGCTGTCCATCGAGGACCGAGACGAGACCTGCCTTGAGGAGCTGGGGGAGGTATCTGGGCAGCCGCACCTCCTCTCCCGTCTCGGCGGCCTTCACCAGGCGGAGCAGCTCCGCGACAGCCCCGGGACCCAATGCGGCCACCCAGAATCTGCGGACGTAAGGGTGCGAGGACTCGAAGCCTTCGGCCCGGTCGATCAGGCGCACTCCGATCGTGGGCCGGATCTGGGCGGTAGGTCGAATCGGAGCACCCACATGCCCCACGGCGCTTTGTGTTGGAGGACGATCACGGCCGCTTGTGGGTGCTCCGGGTTTCATACCGAAGACAACTACAAGTAGCGTTAAACATCGTCAACCCTCATAGGTGAGAGTCGCGAAAGAAACCTCAGGGGTGGACGGCGAGCACACCCACCGACACGACCACGGTGGCCGCCTCGGCGATCTCTGTCCCTGGTGGCGGGTTGGTGGCCACGATCCGACCGACCAGACCGGGATCGTCCGTCTCGGCGTCTTCGGTGACGAAGGTCAGCCTGACACCTGTCGTCAAGGAGAACTCGTCGGCCGCCGCCTGTGCTTCCTCGACCGTCAATCCGATGAAGCTCGGCAACGGGGCGATGGGTGTCTCCCCATTGGAGACGTAGATCGTGATCACCGTGCCCTGGGGCACGACCGCACCTGCGTCGGGAACCTGTGCCACCACGGTGCCTTCCGGCTCCAATGAGGCCACCTCGATGACCGTGACGTTGAGTTTGGCGTCGTGGGTGAGGGTCTTCTTGGCCTGGGACTCGGTGAGACCGACCACCACCGGCACACGGGTGGGCGGCGGTGCCAGGTAGTCCTCGACGCTCGCCGGGTCGGCGGGGAACTGTGGCTCGGGCAGGTTCTCGGTGACGATGGTCATGAACTCGGCCCAGATGGGAGCGGGGACGGAGCCGCCGAACACCTGTTGGTAGCGCTGCCCGTTGATGATGACGTCTCGGAGGGCGATCTGCTCTGCCTCGTACCCGACCCACACCGCCGTCGAGTATTCGGGGGTGAACCCGACGTACCAGGCGTCGAGATAGGACTGGTGGGTGCCGGTCTTCCCCCCCTGGGGGTGGTCGATCGACGCCCTGCTCGCCGTGCCGGAGCTGGTGGGCACCTTGAGGAGAGGGCGTCTGGCGGCGGCGAATAGCCCGGGATCGGCCACCTGGTCGAGCTCGGGCTCGTGCTCGTAGATGACCTGGCCGGCGTGGTTGACGATCTTCGCCACGATGTAGTCGTCGGCGTGAAGGCCGTTGGTGGCGAAGTTGGAGAAGGCGGATGCCATCTCCAACGGGGAGACCGCCGAAGAGCCGAGCACGATGGAGAGGACAGGCTCCAGAGCGGACTCGGTGATGCCCATCCGCCGCCCCATGTCGACGATGTTCTCCGGTCCGGTGTCCCGGGACACCTGGGCGTAGACCGTGTTGACCGAACGGTAGGTGGCCTCCTCCAGCGTGATCACCCCTGTGGAAGAGCCGCTGGCGTTGCGCACCTCCCAGATGTTGGTCCCATTGGGGCTGCAGATGAACTCACACTCGATCTGGATGGGGCTGGTCCCCGCCCAGCGGTGGCCGAGAGTGAAGCCCTGTTCGAGGGCAGCCGCCAGGCCGATCGCCTTGAAGGCCGACCCCGGGTTTCGTCGGCCCTGGATAGCCAGGTCGAATTGGCTGAACTCGAAGTCGAGACCCGACGCCATGACCTTCACCGCACCGGTGAAGTTGTCGACCATGGCTATCGCCCCGGTTGGCTTGCACGAGTGGGTCTCGGCGTATTTGGCGTAGTACTCCTCGTTCTCGTCGAAGTCGGGGAAGACCTCGCGGCAGGCGGCGAAGTTCTCCTCGTAGGGAAGAAGCGGCATCCACTCGCGGAGGACCCGGTTTGCCTCCTTCTGGAGTCGCAGGTCGATCGTTGTGAAGATCTGGAGACCGCCGCCGCCCTCACAGGCGACGTCATCGGCGGGACAGCCGAAGATGGACCGCTTTCTCTCCTCGTTGGTCTGTCCCAGGAAGGAGAACTGCGGGTCGTTGAGCAGCTGACGGCGCACCTCGGCCACGACATGGTCGGCCTCGCCTCGCCGCGGCGGTGTGTCGACTACGTCGAGTGGTTGGGCGATGGCTTGGTCGGCCTGAGCTGGGGTGATCCAACCCTCCTCGGCCATCTGAAGGATGACATCGTCACGCCGTTCCAACGTGAGCTCGGGACGTAGCCGGGGGTTGTACAGCGTTGGGTTCCTGACGAGGACCGCCAGGGCCGCCGCTTCATGGATCTGCAGCTGGTCCAGCGGTTTGGCGAAGAACTCCTCCGAAGCCGTCTTGACCCCGTATGCCCCCGATCCGAAATAGACCGAGTTCATGTAGAACTCGAGGATTCGCTCCTTGGGGAAGCGACGCTCCAGCTCGGCTGACACGAACGCCTCATTCACCTTGCGACGGATGGAGATCTCGTTGCCCACGAAGGCGTTCTTGACCACCTGTTGGGTGATGGTGGACCCGCCTCGGGTTCTGTCGGAGATGAAATTGTCGATGGCCGCAGAGACGATGGCGGAGAAGTCGATCCCAGCGTGATCGAAGAAGCTCGAGTCTTCGGCAGCGAGAATCGCCTGTACGACGACCTCAGGCACCTGGTCGAAGGGGATGGGCTCGGAGTTGCGACCGTCGTGAAGTTCCGCCAGCACCTCGCCGGATGCGGCATAGACCCGGCTGACACGGCTGAGGTCGGGCAGGTTGAGCTCCATGGCCCTGGTGTCGGGCACCCACTCGTCGGCTATCTCCTCGAATGTGCCGTATGCGGAGTTGGCCCCAAGGAACGCGAACAAACCCACCCATCCCGAGAGGAGGAGTGAGATTGAGAGGAGAGTGGCGAGGGCGCCGAACCAGCGGCCTCGCCTTTCACGCGCCTCGATTTGATGTATGAGGGCTTTTCGGGCCATTTAGGGGTTCTCGGACGGTGCAGGGGAGATAGACGTCCCAAGTGACAGCTTGGTTCCCGCCTACGATCCTGGGCAGTGTCAGGTTAGGTGTCATATGACCGAATTCAGAAGCACATCGAGCGGCATCGAGATCGACGTCGTCTACGAGAGTGGCGGCCACCCGGACAAGATCGGCATGCCGGGGGAGTACCCATTCACACGGGGTCCCTACCCAACGATGTACCGGGGCCGGATGTGGACGATGCGCCAGTACGCCGGTTTCGGGACGGCGGAGGACACCAACCGTCGTTTCAAGGACCTGCTTGCAGCCGGCCAGACCGGCTTGAGCGTCGCCTTCGACCTCCCCACTCAGATGGGTCTCGACTCGGACCATCCCCTCGCTGCGGGCGAGGTCGGCAAGGTAGGGGTGGCCATCGACGACATCAACGACATGCGACGGCTGTTCGACGGAATTCCGTTAGGTGAGGTCTCGACCAGCATGACGATCAATGCCACTGGACCGCTGTTGCTGCTCCTCTACCAATTGGTGGCCGAAGAGCAGGGGGTGGCTGGATCTCAGTTGATGGGCACCATCCAGAACGACATCCTCAAGGAGTATGTGGCCCGGGGCACCTACATCTACCCGCCCAAGCCCTCGATGCGCCTCGTCACCGACGTCTTCGGCTACGCCGACGCCGAGCTTCCGCAATGGAACACGATTTCCATCAGCGGCTATCACATTCGGGAGGCGGGAGCCACCGCCGCCCAGGAGCTGGCCTTCACCGTGGCCAACGGCCTGGCATACGTCGACGCCGCCATCAACGCCGGTCTCGACGTGAACTCTTTCGCGCCGCGACTCTCCTTCTTTTGGAATGCGCACAACGAGTTCTTCGAGGAGGTGGCCAAGTTCCGGGCGGCGCGCCGTGTTTGGGCGAGGCACATGAGGGACGAGGTCGGCGCCACCAACCCGAAGGCTTGGGGGATGAGGTTTCACACCCAGACCGCCGGCTCGACGCTCACCGCCCAGCAGCCATTGAACAACGTGGTGAGGACGACCATCCAGGCGATGTCTGCAGTTCTCGGCGGCACCCAATCGCTACATACCAACGCCTACGACGAGGCACTGGGCCTACCCACGGACGAATCGGCCCTGGTTGCCCTCAGGACCCAACAGGTGATCGCCCACGAGTCGGGGGTGGCCAGCACCGTCGACCCGCTGGCGGGGTCATATTTCGTGGAGACTCTGACCGATGAGCTCGAGTCTCGCGCCGAGGAGCTGATCTCGACGATTGCGGCCATGGGTGGTGCCGTCGTGGCCATCGAAGAGGGTTGGATGCAGGGCCAGATCGAGGAGTCCGCCTACCGGGAGGCGCAGCGTCAGTCGCGTGCTGAGTCGGTTGTGGTGGGCGTCAACAAGCACGTGAGTGAGGAGGACCGGGCGATCCCGGTCCTCGAGGTGGATCCCGCCCTTGAAGAAGGCCAGAAGGCGGCTCTCGCCAAGATGAGAGCCGGGCGTGACGACGACCGGGTGGCCAAGCTCCTGGCATCGGTGGGCGAAACCGCCCAGGGGTCGGACAACCTCATGGTGCCGATGAGGGAGGCACTCCGCGCCGGAGCCACGATCGGCGAGGTCTCCGATGCATTGCGAGACGTGTTCGGCGTCCATCGCCCGACCGGTTAGCTTTTCCTCAGAATGGCCGGAGAATCCACGCACATCCTGATCATCGGCGGCGGTCCGGCCGGGACCCAGGCAGCAACGACCGCAGCCACCAAGGGTGCCCGGGTCACGCTCATCGAGAAGGACATAATCGGCGGCGCCGCTCATCTCTGGGACTGCATTCCCTCCAAGACGATGGCGGCCAGTGCCCTTCGGCACACCTCGGTCCGCAATGCGGCCAAGTTGGGGTTGATCAATGACCCCGGTCAGGTCGACACGGCGATCCTGGCCGCCCGGATCAGGGAGATCACCTCCGACATCAACCGCAATTGGGTCGATCTCCTGACCGATCAGCGGGTGGAGATGATCGGCGGCACCGGGCGGTTCGTCGGTCCCAACGAGGCGGTGGCCGACACCCTCGACGGCGAGCGGCGCTTTCAATTCGACAAAGCGATGATCTCGACCGGCTCGGCGCCACGTGTCCCCGAATGGGCGCCCGTCGACGGCAAGAAGGTCCTCACCACCAGGGACTGTTACGACCTCGATGTCGTGCCCGAGCACCTCGTGGTGATCGGCTCTGGTGTCACCGGTGTGGAGTTCACCCACATCTTCGAGGCGATGGGCTCGAAGGTGAGCCTCGTGGTGTCCCGCCAGCAGATTCTCCCCCATCGGGATCCCGAGGTGGCTGCGGTGCTCGAGGAGGGCTTCATCGAGAGGGGTATCCGTCTGGTCATCGGGGCGAGGGCAGAGTCGATCGACGTCGAGGGCGACGCGGTTCGGGTGGCGTGCAACGACGGAAGGGTCATCGAGGGGTCCCACGCGCTGCTGGCGGTGGGGTCTTACCCGCTCACGGAAGGGCTGGGGCTCGAGGCGGCGGGAGTCGAGTCGGAGGATGGCTATGTGCCGGTCGACGAGTTCCAAAGGACCTCCGTGTCACACATCTACGCAGCGGGCGATGTCACCGGTCAGATGCCACTCAGCTCGGTGGCGTCGATGCAGGGTCGCAAGATCGCACGTCATGCCCTCAACCTGCCGGTCCAGCCGATCGACTACGACAAGGTGACCGAGGCGATCTTCACAGAGCCGGAGATCGCATCGGTGGGTCTCGCCGAGGTCGAGGCGGCAGCACAGGGCAGAAAGGTCAGGACGACGAAAGTCCCCTTCACGTCGAATGCGCGGTCTGTCCTTCAGGACTTCACCCGCGGCTTCGTCAAGCTCACCTCCGATCCCGCCACCGGAGTGGTGCTGGGAGGGACCATCGTGGGTCATCGGGCGTCCGAGTTGATCGGAACCATCTCGCTGGCGGTTCAGGCTCGGGTCACCACACAGACTCTCGTCGAGACGCTCCTGGTGCACCCGTCGATGATCGAAGCCATCAGCGACGCCGCCGAATAAGCCTCGGCAAAAACAGCGAACCCAGGGTTCCAGACTTCGCTGAGCGGTGTCTCCAGCCCAGGGTTCGCTTACTTGATGATGGCGATGACCTGACCGGCGGCCACGGTGTCTCCGGGCTCGACCCGGAGGTCGACGACCTCGCCTCCCGTGGGAGTGGTGACCTCGTTTTCCATCTTCATCGCCTCGAGCACACAAATGGGCGCCCCGGCCTTCACCGAGCCACCCGCCTTGACCGACACCTTGACGATCGTCCCCTGCATGGGTGCGGTAATCACACCGTCCGAGCCTCTAGCACCGCCACCGGCCACCGCCAGCTTTGGCGGGCGCCGCCGCAACTCGCCGCCCACCCCCGGCTCCGGGGCCCAGTAGGACACCCGAAAGCGCCGGCCTCCGATCTCGACGGTGATGTCGCGCCTGGTGAGGTCCTCGTCCTCGGGTAACGACGGAATCGACTTGGGGCCGGCATCTTCGAGTGTCACCGACTCTTCCATCCATTTGGTGTGGTGGAGCCCCTTGACGAAGTCCTCGTGATCGAGCACGGTGATGTGAGCGGGAATCGTGGTGGACACCCCCTGGACCTTGAACTCTCTGAGGGCCCTCTTGCCTCGGTTGATGGCAGCTTCACGGGTGGGCCCCCACACGATCAGCTTGGCCAGGAGGTTGTCGTAATACTGGCTCACGCTGGTCCCGGGCCGGATCCACGAGTCGACACGCACCCCCGGGCCCGACGGCTCCTCCCATTCGACGATCTGTCCCGGTGTCGGCAAAAACCCGTTGAAGGGGTCTTCGGCATTGATCCGGAATTCGATGGCGTGCCCCCGGGGCTCGACCGGCCCGATCGCCAGCTTCTCTCCCGAGGCGATGCGGAGCTGCCACTCGACGATGTCGATGCCAGTGACCATCTCGGTCACGGTGTGTTCGACTTGGAGGCGTGTGTTCATCTCCAGGAAGTAGAAGTCGCCCTGCTGATCGACGAGAAACTCGACCGTGCCCGCATTGACATACGAGCAGGACCTTGCCGCGGCCAGGGCGGCCTTCCCGAGCGCGGTCCGCTGCTTGGCGCTCAACCCGGGAGATGGGGTCTCCTCGATCAGCTTTTGATGCCGTCGCTGCACTGAGCAGTCACGTTCCCCGAGGAAGACACCGTTGCCATGCGCATCGAAGAGGATCTGCGCCTCGATGTGTCGCGGCCTCTCCAAGTACTTCTCGACGTACACCTCGGGATTGCCGAAGTAGGCGTCGGCCTCGCGGCGTGCCCCTTCGAAGGCCTCCTCTACGTCGTCGGGGCCCCAGACGACCCGCAGCCCCTTGCCGCCTCCGCCGTGGGCAGCCTTTATCGCCACCGGGTAGCCGAACTCCTCGGCGAGCTTCCCGACTTCCTCGATAGTCGTCACCGGGTCGGTTATGCCCGGGACCGTGGGGACACCGAACTTCTCGGCGTTGCGTCGGGAGGTGATCTTGTCGCCCATCCCCTCGATGGCCGAAGGAGGCGGGCCCACCCAGATGATCCCGGCAGCCTCAACTGCCCTGGCAAACACGGCGTTCTCGGAGACGAACCCGTAACCAGGATGGATGGCTTCGGCTCCCGACTCGTGGGCGATCCTCAGGATGCTGTCCTGGTTGAGATAGCTCTCCGCCGCAGGTGCCGGTCCTACGTTCCAGGCTTCATCGGCCAGGTCGACGTGGAGAGAGTCGCGGTCCAGCTCGGAGAAGAGAGCGATGGTGCGGATGCCCATCTCGCGGGCGGTTCGGATGACGCGAACGGCGATCTCGCCGCGATTGGCGACAAGCAGCGACTTCACTGTGGCCCGTTGCCGTGCTTCTTCGGCGGGAGGGACTCTCTCTTGGTTCGAAGCATCTCCATGGCCCTGATGAGTCTCATCCTCGTTTCCCGGGGCTCGATGATCTCATCCACCAGGCCCAGCTCGGCCGCGGCGTAGGGGTTGTTGAATCTCTGCTCATAGTCGGCGATCAGTTCGGTCCTTTTTTCTTCGGGCTCGTCCGCTGCGGCTATCTCGCGTTTGTGGATGACATTGACCGCCCCCGGGGCACCCATCACTGCGATCTCCGCCGACGGCCAGGCGAACACCAGATCCGCCCTGATGCCGCGGGCGTTCATGACCAGGTAGGCGCCTCCGTAGGCCTTCCGGGTGATCACCGTGACTCGTGGGACCGTCGCTTCGCAATAGGCGTAGAGAAGCTTCGCGCCGTGTCTGATGATCCCACCATGCTCCTGGTCGACACCGGGGAGGAATCCCGGGACGTCGACGAAGGTGATGATGGGGATGTTGAAAGCGTCGCAGAAACGCACGAACCGGGCTGCCTTCTCCGAAGCGGTGATGTCGAGGGTCCCTGCCAGCACTGCCGGCTGGTTGGCCACCACCCCGACCGTATGGCCGTCGAGCCTTCCAAACCCCACGAGGATGTTCTTCGCCCATGCCTCGTGCACCTCGAAGAACTCATCGGAGTCGAGGACGGTCTCGATGACGGCCCGCATGTCGTAGGGCTGGTTCGACTCATCGGGGATGATCGCGTCAAGGTCGTCGTCCGACCTGTCGGTCCTGTCGGCTGGTGGGAAGTACGGCGGCAACTCCATGTTGTTGCGAGGGAGGAATGAGAGGAGATAGCGCACTGCCTCCAGAGCGTCCTGGCCGTTGGGGTAGACGAAATGGGTTACACCCGACTTGCTGGCGTGAGCGCTCGCCCCCCCGAGCTCCTCCATGGTCACCTCCTCACCGGTCACCGCTTTGATGACGTCGGGGCCGGTGATGAACATGTGCGACGTGTCGGCGACCTGAAAGACGAAGTCGGTCAGGGCGGGGGAGTAGACGGCTCCACCGGCGCACGGGCCCATGATCACCGAAATCTGGGGGATCACACCGCTGGCCCGGACATTCCGCTCGAAGATGCGCCCGTACCCATCGAGGGACGAGACCCCCTCCTGGATGCGAGCCCCACCGGAGTCCTTGAGGCCGATCACGGGGGCACCAGTCTCAACGGCGAGGTCGAGAATCTTGCAGATCTTGTCGGCGACTACCTTTCCGAGACTCCCTCCGAAGACCGTGAAGTCCTCGGCGAACACGAACACGGGCCGGCCGTCGATGGTGCCGTAGCCGGTGACGACCGCGTCGCCCAGCGGTTTCTTGTCCTCGATGCCGAAGCCGATCGATTGGTGCTTGACGAATTGGTCGATCTCGTTGAACGAGTCTTTGTCCAACAGGGCGTCGAGCCGCTCGCGGGCGGTGAGTTTGCCAGCCTCGTGCTGACGGGCGACGGCTCGCTGGGTCCCCGAGTGGAGCGCGCTCTCCTTCAGTGTCCTAAGTTGATCGATGCGCGCTTCAGTACCCAAGGCTCCTCCATCTATTCAAGGTCTGACTCGTCGGGAGGCAAGTTGGCTACACCCTATTTCCAATTCCGACATGACCAGGTGCCATCCACCCAGGATGTGGCGCGGGAGACGATCGACATACTCCCGGTGCTGGTGGTGGCCGCTTCCCAGACGATGGGCCGGGGTCGCAGCGGCGCCGATTGGGAGAACGCCGATCGGGCGCTCGCGGTCTCTTACGCCTTCCACCATGACCCGGACGATCAACGCCCCTTCTCACTCATGGCAGGGGTGGCGGCCGTGGACGTGACAGGCGACGTAGCTGTCGCAGGTCTCAAGTGGCCCAACGACCTCCTCGCGGGAACAATGAAGGTCGGCGGAATCCTGGTGGAGCGTTCCGGAGACGTGACAGTGGTGGGCCTCGGATTGAACCTCTACTGGCCCGAGCCGCCCGCAGGTGTTGGAGCGCTGTTCGAGGAGGACCCGGGCGAGACCACCCATCTCGAGATGGGCGCCTTGTGGGGTGCCGGGTTGAATCGCATGCTCGACGGCACCGGCTGGCCGTTGGCCCGCTATCGCGAGTTGTGTGTGACTCTGGGGCGACACATCACCTGGGAGCCCGATGGAGCCGGGCAAGCGGTCGATGTCGACGATGATGGTGGGCTGATCGTCGAACAGGGCGGCGTGACCCGAACGATCTTCTCAGGAGAGGTGCGCCACCTGACGTCCTGAACGTCGCAAAGGGACCATCGACTCACCCAGCTGCAACAGCGAACCCAGGGTTCCAGACACCGCTCAGCGGTGTCTACAACCCTGGGTTCGGTTAAATGGGCTGGCGATCTTCGTCAGCCGAGGTCCTCGATCTGAGGGTCGGCGAGCGTGGCCTTGAAGAATGCGACCAGACGGGCGAAGGCGTCATCGGCCGATGCCTGGTCGAAGTTCTCGTGATCGATGTCGAGGAAGTCGTGACCGGCATCGGAGTAGAGCAACCACTGCCCATGGTCGTTGCGTCGCTGGGCCTCATCGACGCTGCCCGCCTCGATGAGGTCGTCGTTCGCCCCGTACAGCCCGAGGACGGGGACCGGGAGATGATCGAGGTAGCTCGCCACCTGGTGTGATCGATCCTCGTCACCGGTGAGCGGCGTATATGCCACAGCCACCGAGCTGACCCAGTCTCGAGTAGCCGCTTTTACCAAGGCGAACCGACCCCCGACATCGAGACCGAGCATGCCGACGTGGTCATCGATCTTCCACTCGACGTCCTCGGACACGACGAATTGGTGGACCTCGTCCAGCAACCTGATCGCATCGTCGTCGGACATTTCGTTGTAGAGGTCGAGAGGATCTCCGGACTTCCCATACATGTCGACGGTGATCGCAGCGAAGCCAGCCCGGGCGAAACGCCGGCACAGGTCCTTCTCGGTGCTCGACATCCCTCCCAGGCCGGGGATGACCAGGACGACGGGCACCTTGCCGGACTCGTCCGGCCGGGATATGTAGCCGTTCCGATGCCAGGCCCCGACCGGGATCGGCCAGGACCCGTACATGATTGGATATGTGCCTTCGTGAGACAGAACTGCCATGGGGGTGGTGGGTAGCGAGTAGGGAGTAGTGGGTAGGGAGACTAGTGCAGGCGGTCTTCGCGGCTAGCCATGGGTATTTTCGGAACCCGGTTAGGGTGACCGCCGTCTAACTCCCGATGGCCGAGTCATCATCCCAGACCCCTCCCGAGCGTTCGAAGCTGCCCAAGTGGTTCAAAGTCACCACCTTGGTCCTTTTAGTGCTGGCCAACCTGGCTGCCATCGCCTTCATCTGGGCGGTCCAGACTGGTAACACCCTCCTCGGCGGGGCCGACACGGAC
>Ga0302046_10003182_pt1 | contig 14926 bp, 18 predicted proteins | sample RVTome_11_FD_200261 | JGI IMG/M metagenome (GOLD analysis project Ga0302046, IMG submission 200261) | Soil microbial communities from uranium-contaminated site in the Upper Colorado River Basin, Wyoming, United States - RVT147D111 (version 2) ...
GTAATCACTCCCGACCCCATTACGCGTTGGGCTGGGCGTGGGTGTCCGCACCCGCGGGGGCGCCCTTCTCCTTCTCCTGCTTGGCCCGGTAGTCGGCGATCGCAGCCTTGATCGCGTCCTCGGCGAGCACCGAACAGTGGATCTTCACGGGAGGCAGCGACAGCTCGGCCACGATGTCGGTGTTCTTGATCGCGAGCGCCTCGTCCACCGTCTTGCCCTTGAGCCACTCGGTGGCCAGGCTCGAGCTGGCAATCGCCGACCCGCACCCGAAGGTCTTGAACTTGGCGTCGTCGATCACGCCGGTCTCGGGATTCACCTGGACCTGCAGCTTCATGACGTCGCCGCACTCGGGCGCGCCCACGAGGCCCGTGCCCACGTGGGTGCTGTCCTTCGGCAGCGAGCCGACGTTGCGGGGGTGCTCGTAGTGATCGATGACCTTGTTCGAATACGCCATTGTCTTCTCCACGGGGCCGGCGCCACCGGTCCCCTCACAGGGCCAGCCTCGCTAGTGTGTGACCCATTCCATCTTGGAGAGGTCCACCCCCTCCTTGACCATCTCGTAGAGCGGCGACATCTCCCGCAGCCGTCGCACGACGCTCGTGAGCTTCTCGACGACGTAGTCGACCTCCTCCTCGGTCGTCCACCGGCCCAGGCCGAAGCGGATCGAGGAGTGCGCCAGGTCGTCGCCCGCGCCGAGCGCCTTGAGCACGTAGGACGGCTCCAGGCTCGCCGACGTGCAGGCCGAGCCCGACGACACCGCCACGTCGTTGATCCCCATCAGCAGGGATTCGCCCTCCACGTAGGCGAAGCTGATGTTGAGACTGTGCGGCAGGCGATGCTCCATCGAGCCGTTCACGTAGAGCTCGTCGAGGTTGTGGTGCAGCCCGTCGTACAGCCGCTCGCGCAGCGCGCGCAGCCGCTCGCTCTCGGTCGCCATCTCCGCGCCGCACAGCGCCGCCGCCCGGCCGAGTCCGACGATGCCCGGCACGTTGAGCGTTCCGGACCGCATGCCGCGCTCGTGTCCGCCGCCGCTGATCTGCTCGGAGAGCAGTACCCGTGGATTCCGGCGCCGCACGTACAGGGCGCCCACGCCCTTGGGGCCGTACATCTTGTGGGCGCTCAGCGACAGCAGATCCACCTTCAGGTCGTTGACCGAGACCGGGATCTTGCCGACGGCCTGCACGGCGTCGGTATGGAACAGGATCCCCTTCTCCTTCGCGATGGCGCCGATCTCGGCGATCGGCTGCAGCACGCCGATCTCGTTGTTGGCCGTCATGATGGTGATGAGGATCGTCTTGTCGGTGATGGCATCGCGCAGCTCGTCGAGACTGATGCGGCCGTCCTTCTGCACCGGCAGATACGTGACGCGCGCGCCCTGCTTCTCGAGCTTCTTGCAGGTGTCGATGACCGCCTTGTGCTCGGTCACGCACGTGATGATGTGATTGCCCTTCTCGCGGTACATCTCCGCGACGCCCTTGATCGCCAGGTTGTTCGACTCGGTCGCGCCGCTCGTGAAGATGATCTCCTTGGCACCGGCGCCGACCAGGCCGGCCACCTGCGTGCGGGCCGTGTTCACCGCCTCCTCGGCCTCCCAGCCGAAGGCGTGGTTGCGGCTGGCCGCGTTGCCGAAGTGCGCGGTGAAGAAGGGGAGCATCGCCTCGAGCACCCGTGGATCGACGGGCGTCGTGGCGTGGTAGTCCATGTAGATCGGCAGCTTCATCGTCGCTCCTGCGGGCATCGGCCCGCCCCTACTCCATCCCCGCGCGGCGGACCACCGCCACGGCGGCTGTCGTCGCCGATTCCTCGGCGGCCATCTCCGCGATGCTCACCGTGCCGAGCGCCGATACGATCCGCTCCCGGATCTGCCACAACGGCCCACGGATGCTGCACTTGCTGTACTGCTCGCAGTCGTGGTTCTCGGTCGAGCAGGCCGTCACGGTGAACGGGCCGTCGATGGCCTGGATCACGTCGGCCACCGAGATGGTCGGCGACGGCCGGCTCAGGGTGTAGCCGCCGCGCGTCCCCTGCGTCGAGTCGAGCAGTCCCGTACGCACCAGGCGCTGGAGCACCTTGGCCATCAGCTCGAGCGGGATGTCGTAGCGTTCCGCGATGTCGCGCGCGCTCGTCGACACGCCCGCCCTCTCGGCACTCGCGGAATTGGCCCTGTGGGCCAGGTGCGTCATGGCGATCAGGGCGTAGTCGGCCTTTTTCGAGAGCCTCAGCATGCGTACGTCAGACCGGCCCGGCACGGGCCTGCCATAAATCCGACTTCTCTAGTCCGGTATTCTACGCGCCGAACCAATATCCGTCAACAACGGTCGGAATTGCCTCCTGGGAGCCCCGCTTCTGGCCCGAACGACAGCAGGCACGACCGGCCGTGTCAGTACTTCGGCTGGCTGGGATCGACCGTGTCAATCCACTCCAGGATGCCCCCGCGCAGATTGACCACGTCGTCGAAGCCCACCGACTTGAGAAACTCCATGGCCCTCGCGCTGCGCCCGCCCATCTTGCACATGGCCACGATCGGACGGTCTCTCGGCAACTCCTGGTACCGCCGGGGCAGCTCGCCGAGCGGGATGAGCGTCGAGCCCTCGATGCGGTTGATCTGGTACTCGTTCGGCTCGCGCACGTCGAGAATCAGCGGCGACGCCCCGGCGTCCTGCTTCTGCTTGAGCTGCACGGGAGTGATCTCCCATGGGTGCGCGCCTGCCGTCACGGGCTCCTCCGCGTGCGGCACGATGCCGCAGAACTGGTCGTAGTCGATGAGCTCGGTCACCGTCGGGTTGTCGCCGCACACGGGGCACTCCGGGTCGCGCCGGAGCTTCAGCTCGCGGAAGCGCATCTTCAGCGCGTCGTAGATCAGGAACCGCCCGATGAGCGGCTCGCCGATGCCCATCATCAGCTTGATGGCCTCGGTTGCCTGGATCACGCCGATGATGCCCGGCAGCACGCCCAGCACGCCGCCTTCGGCGCAGCTCGGCACGAGGCCCGGGGGGGGCGGCTCGGGATAGAGGCACCGGTAGCACGGGCCGTCCTTGGTCGCAAAGACCGACGCCTGCCCCTCGAAGCGGAAGATGCTGCCGTAGGCGTTCGGCTTGCCGGTCAGGACGCAGGCGTCGTTGACGAGGTACCGCGTCTGGAAGTTGTCCGTCCCGTCCAGGATGACGTCGTACGGCGCGAACAGCTCCAGGGCGTTGTCCGACGAGAGCATCGTCTCGTAGGTGTCCACCTGCACGTGGGGATTGAGCGCCAGGAGCCGGTCCTTCGCCGAGGCGAGCTTCGACCGGCCCACGTCGGGCGTCCCGTGCAGCAGCTGGCGCTGGAGGTTGCTGTAGTCGACGACGTCGAAGTCCACGACGCCGATCCGCCCCACGCCGGCCGCCGCCATGTACATCGCCGCGGGAGACCCGAGCCCGCCGGCGCCCACGCACAGGACGCTCGACTGCTTCAGCTTCCGCTGCCCGTCGATGCCCACCTCCGGCATGATCAGGTGGCGGCTGTAGCGCTTGATCTCCTCCTGCGAGAGCTCGGCCTGCGGCGGCGCCGCCGTGCCCGGCGCGCCGCCGGCCACCGACGGCACGATGCTCAGCGAATCGCCCTCCTTGACCGGCGTGGCCTCGCGCTGCAGGTAGCGGATGTCCTCGTCGTTCAGGTAGACGTTGACGAAGTTGCGCAGCTTGCCGCTGTCGGCATACAGGTGCTTGCGCAGGCCCTCGTAGCGGGTCGTCAGATCGGCGAGCAGCTCGCCGACGGTGGCGCCGCTGGCCTCGACCGCCTCCTGCCTGTCGGTGAACGGGCGAAGCGGCGTGGGGATGTTAATCGTGTTCGGCATAGGTCAGTTGTTCCGGGTCGAAGGCGGAGCGATCCTCCCGCAACCGCCATGAGGTCATCGCCTCCGGCGTGCCCCGGCGCACCGCCACGATGACGTAGGAAAAGAACGGCCACGCGTGATCCAGATCGTAGTGCGACGGCCGGGCCGGGTGATCCGGGTGCGAATGGTAGAAGCCCAGGAGATCGGCGCCGATCTCCTTCGCGCGGTGCTCGGCTGCCTTGTAGTCCTGCGGGCGCACGAGGAATCGCCGCCGGGGGCCTTCCTCGGTCGTGTTCGGCAGGGCGTAGGTGGCCGTCACGACGCCGGTGGCGCCGTACATCGCGCCGCAGCACTCGTTGGGGTACGTCTCGGCTCCGTGCGCACGGATCGCGGCGCCCACGCCCGGGCCGAGCGACAGCATCGGTCCGGCGCTCTCGTCCCAGAAGCGCTCGGACAGGTACTTCTCGCCGCCGTCGCAGAAGACCACCACGATCACGGCGTCCTGCGAGTCGCGCGCCACCCGCAACGCGCCCCCCAGGTTCGCCCCGCTCGACACGCCCACGAACAGTCCCTCGCGGGCCAGACGCCGCGTCAGGTCGTACGCCTCTTCGGTGCTCACGCCGAGGTCCTCGTCGGCGATCGTGGCGTCGTAGATCCCGGGCACGATGGCCGTGGCCATGTGCTTGAGGCCCTCGAGCCCGTGCAACGGCGAATCCGGCTGCACCGAGATCAGCCGGATGCCAGGATTGACCTCGCGCAGCCGCCGCCCGACGCCGACGAACGTGCCGCTGGTGCCGAGCCCCGCGACGAAGTGGGTGAGCCGCCCGCCGGTCTGCTCGAGGATCTCCGGGCCCGTCGTGTCGTAGTGCGCCCGCCAGTTCGACGGGTTGTTGTACTGGTCCGGGTAGAAGTACCGGTCCGGATCGGCCGCGTACAGCTCCCTGGCCTTCAGGATGGCGCCGTCCGAGCCCTGCATCGGATCGGTGAAGATGATCTCGGCTCCGAAGCCGCGCAGGATCCGCTTGCGCTCCGGCGTCACGTTCTCGGGCACGCACAGGCGGACGCGGTAGCCCCGCGCGGCGCCGATCATCGCGTAGGCGATGCCGGTGTTGCCCGACGTGGCGTCGAGCAGGATCCTGGCGTGGGTGAGGGCGCCGGACGCCTCGCCGTCGGCAATCATCCGCGCCGCCGGCCGGTCCTTGACCGAGCCGCCCGGATTCCGCCACTCGGCCTTGGCGTAGAGCTCGACGTTGCGGAGGCCGCCCTCGAACGCCGTCAGGCGGATCAGGGGCGTGTTCCCGATCAGCTCGACGACCGAGCCCGCCGCCGTCGCTCCCCCCGACACCCCGACTGCCATATCCGACTCGTCAAGTCCGAGATTATATCCCGGCCCGAAGCTGTCTGCGCTCTACAGTCTACGGTCGCCGGCCGGACGCTGTCTCTCACCCCCACGCGCCGCCGCCCGGCTGCGCGGCATCGAGGCTGGCCCACAGGTACCAGCACGCCACGGACCGGTAGGGCCGCCACGGCTCGCCGAGCTTCATGAGCCGCTCGGGGGATGGCACGGAGCGAAGCCCGTACGTCTTCTGGATGGCGCGGACGAGGCCCAGGTCGCCCATCGGGAACACGTCGGGGCGCAGCAGCGTGAACATCAGGAAGATGTCGGCCGTCCAGCGCCCGATCCCCTTCACCTGCGTTAGACGCGCAATCACCTCGTCGTCGCTCAGGCTGCCGAGCCCCGCCAGATCGAGCGAGCCATCGAGCAGGTGGTCGCACAGATCCCGGAGATAGCGGAGCTTCTGCGGACTGATGCCGGCTCCGCGCAGCCGCTCGTCCGGCGTGGCACGGACGGCGCGCGGCGTGGGTCGCCCGTCGAAGAGCGCCACGAACCGCCGCTCGATGCTCGCGGCCGACCGCGTCGAGAGCTGCTGCGCGATGATCGCGTGGACGAGGGCGTGGAACGGGTCCGCACGCGGCACGCGGGCAAGACCACAGTCACCATGCGCGCGGATCAGCTCGCGGATGACGGGATCGCGGCGCGAGAGCACGCGGCCGGCACGAGCGTAGTCGACGGCGGCGGCGGCCTGGTTCCGAGGCAAGCGCCAAGTGTAGGGCGAACCACCGCCCGGCAGCCGCTGCGCCGAAGCGAGTCGGAGACGTTGCAGCCCTGAAATTGACATCTGATGCGTGATGCGTGATGATGCACTCGCAAGTGCGGACCACGCTCGACATCGACGACGACGTTCTGCAGGCCGCCAAGGAGATTGCTGCGGCGCGCGGCACGACCGCCGGACGCGCGCTCTCCGAGCTCGCAAGACGAGGGCTCGCACCGGCGCGGCCAGCCCGATTGCGCAACGGGATCCCGCTGCTGCCCCCGCGTCCGGCCGGCGCGCCGCGGCCGACGATGAAGCGCGTGAACGAGCTGCGCGACGAGCCGTGAGCGTTCCGGCGCTGCTCGACGTCAACCTGCTGGTCGCCCTGTTCGATCCGGATCACGTGCATCACGATCTGGCGCACGACTGGTTCGCCGACAACCGGTCTCGTGGCTGGGCCACCTGCGCGGTCACCGAACACGGCTTCGTGCGCGTGCTGGCCAACCCGGGCTACGGGAGCGCGGTGAGCCGGCCCGTCGAGCTCGTGGATCGCCTTCGGCGGCTGTGCGGCCTGGAGGGGCACCAGTACTGGAACGAGTCGGTGTCGCTGCGCGACCAGACGCTGTTCGAGTGCGGCAAGGTCGCGGGCCACCGACAGCTCACCGATCTCTATCTGCTGGGGCTGGCGCAGCGACGGGGCGGGAGGCTGGCAACCTTCGATCGCACGGTTCCCGTCGGGGCTGTCGTCGGAGCGCGCTCGGATCTGCTGGAGACAATCGGACCGGGCGGCGCGGACTGACCGTGGGTCCCAAGCCGCTGTCCGGAACACCTGGAGGCCGTATGGCGTCAACCACGCGCTCGGACCAACCGTACGAACTGCCAGCCGTCGGGAGGCCGCCGGCCCGGCTGCCGCTGCCCAAGGTGGCCGTCGAGGAGCACTTCAACCACATCCCCCCGGGCACGGGCGGCGGCGCGAGCGCCGACTTTGCGGGCGTGCTCGAGTCGATGGACTACGACACGTCGTGGTCGGGGCTGATCGCCGAACGGATCGGCGAGTTCGACACGCTGCGTCTGGCGGCCATGGACGCCGCCGGCATCGAGATGGCCGTCCTGTCGCACACGGTGCCTGGCGTGCAGGGCATCGCCGATCGAGCGGCGGCGGTCAGCGCCGCGCGCGAGGCGAACGACTTTCTGGCCGAGCGGGCCGTGCGGCGGCATCCGGATCGGTTCGCCGGATTCGCGAGCGTGCCGCTGCAGGATCCGGAAGCGGCTGCGCGCGAGCTCGAGCGCGCCGTGACGAAGCTCGGGTTCAAGGGCGCGCTCGTCAACGGCTTCACCGGCCCCGGCGGGCCCGAGACGGCGAGCTACCTGGACGAGCCGCAGTGTCTCCCCTTCTGGGAGGCCGCGGCCGCCCTGCGCGTGCCGATCTACCTGCATCCCAGGCCGCCGGTCGAGCAGCGCGCCTACGCCGGACACGCCGAGCTGCTCGGCGCCACCTGGGGATTCGCCCCCGAGACGGCGACGCACGCGTTGAGGCTCGTCTACAGCGGGCTCTTCGACCGCCTGCCCGGCCTGACCGTGATCCTGGGACACCTCGGCGAGACGCTCCCCTTCTTCGCGTGGCGCATCCAGCACTGCTTCGAGTACAACCCGTCGGACAAGCGGCCGAAGCGCCGGCTGCAGGACTACCTCGCCGAGAACTTCTACGTCTCGACGAGCGGCAACTGCAACGACCAGGCGCTCATCACCGCGATCCTGACGATCGGCGCGGACCGGATTCTCTTTGCCGTGGACTACCCGTACGAGACGACGGAGCCGGCCGCCGCCTGGATCGAGCGCGCGCCCATCAGCGAGAACGACAGGCGCAAGATCGCCCACCTGAACGCCCGCGCGCTGTTCGGCCTGCCGGCGCCGCCGAAGGCCTGATGTGATACCATACGTTGGAACATGGTGATACTATAGGCGGGACCTCATGGCATCTCGACGCCTCCAGCCGGCATCGGGCCGGTTCGTCCTGCGCCTGCCGCCGCGCCTGCACGCCGCGCTCCAGAAGGCCGCCCGCGCGAGCGCCGTGTCGCTCAACGAGTACTGCCTCCGGCGCCTGGCGGCCGCGGGCCCGGCGACCGCGGCAGACGAGGCGGCCGCGGCCCTCGTCGCCCGGGCGGCCGAGCTGGCCGGCGACGCGCTCGTGGGCGTGATTCTCTACGGCTCCTGGGCACGCGGCGAGGCCGCCGCCGGGTCCGACGTGGACGCCCTGGTCGTCGTCGAGCCCTCTCTCCGCCTGACCCGGTCCCTCTACCGTGCGTGGGACGAGCGGCCCGTCGCGTGGCACGGCCGGCAGGTCGATCCCCACTTCGTCCATGCGTCCGACGACCGGGTGTCGGGCCTCTGGGGTGAGGTGGCGCTGGACGGCATCGTCCTGTTCGAGCGTGACCGGCGCATCTCGAGCCATCTGGCCCACGTGCGCCACGCGATCGCCGACGGCAGGCTCGTGCGCCGAGTCGTGCACGGCCAGCCGTACTGGACCGAGGCCGCCTGATGCGCAACCAGGGGCTCGCCACCGATCACGTGCGCCGGGCCGAGGCCCGCCTTCGCGCGCTCGACGCGCTGTACGAGGCGGAGAGCTGGGCCGACGTCGTCCGCGAGTCGCAGGAGGTCGTCGAGCTGGCCCTCAAGGGGCTGCTTCGTGCCGTGGGGGTCGAGCCGCCACGGGTGCACGACGTGGCCGACGTCCTGATCGCCGAGCGGACGCGCCTGCCAGGACCGGTCTCGAAGGATCTGGATCGCCTGGCGGAGGCGTCCCGGGGCCTGCGGCGCGACCGTGAGCTGGCCTTCTACGGCGCCGAGGACCTGACGCCCTCCGACTTCTACAAGCAGGCCGACGCCGATCAGGCGCGCGCGGCGGCACGCCTCGTGGTCAAGGCGGTCCGTCCCCACGTGGCATAGCGATCGTCCGGGCCACGGGCGGTTACGCGGGACGCGACTCGGCCGGCGGGACTAGAATGACCGTCGCGGGAGCCACCCGGGCGCGCTGCCGCGCAACGACAGGGAGGGGACGTATGAGATCGCGAATCCTGGCTTCGATCGCAACGCTGGCCGTGTCGGCGGGGGCGTCGTCGTGGCTCACGATCCCCGTGTCCGGCCAGGGCAGCGGCGCGACGGCACCGCCGATCGTCGTCACGGCCTTCGGAGGCGAGGAGCCCGCCTACCAGGTGCCGCGCACACCGTGGGGCGACCCGGATCTCCAGGGCGTCTGGTCGAGCGACGACATGGAAGGGGTCCCGATGTCGCGCCAGGCGCAGTTCGGCGACCGGTTGTACATGACGGACCAGGAGTTCGCCGAACGTCTCGAGGAGGTCGCGCAGGGCGTCGACCAGTCCGAGAACGATGCCACGAGCACCTTCCGTCGTGATTTCGCCCGCCGCGCGTTCCGTCAGACGTCGCAAATCATCGATCCGCCAGACGGGCGCCAGCCGGCGACGCTGCCGGGACGAGACACGATGCCGCGGGGCACGTTCGGCGCCGGGCCGCTCGACTGGACGACCGATTTCTCGCTCTACGAGCGCTGCATCACGCGCGGCATCGCCGGCTCCGTCTTCCGAGTCATCTACGGCAACGGCAACCGCATCGTTCAGGCGCCCGGGATGGTCGCGCTCTCCTACGAGATGCTCCCCCAGACACGCGTCTTCTACACGGACGGCCGGCCGCACGTGTCCTCGGACATCACGCAGCTCATGGGCGACTCGCGCGCGCGCTGGGAAGGCGACGTGCTGGTGGTCGAGACCACCAACCTCACGGACCGGACGGCCGTGGGCGTCAACGGCGGCGGCCCCCGTCACAGCACGCAGATGAAGATCACAGAGACGTTCAAGCGCGTGGCCAACGACGTCCTGCAGTACCAGATCACGTTCGACGACCCGCTGACCTACGAGCGTCCCTTCACACTGTCGATGCCGCTCACGCCGCTCGAGGGCGGCCAGCTCCTGCCCTACGACTGCCACGAGGGGAACTACGCCATCCTGCAGTCGCTCGGCGGCGAGCGCGCCGAGGACCGGATGATCGAGGAGGACCTCGTGCGCGGCGTCATCCGGCCGCGGCGGCCCATCTCGGACGGCCTGGGGGTCGGAGGACAGCCGACCGACTGAGGACCGCGCGCGGCGGCGACGGGCCGCCTACTCGAGCGCCACGGTGAGCGCGACGCCGGCCCTGACTTCGAGCTCGCCCGTCGCGATCGGCGGAGCGGCCGCCTCGGCCGCCTGACGCAGCATCGGCATGGGCATCGGCGGCGACGCCCCTCCCCGCTCGTCGATCCGCACCAGGCGGCCGACCGTGGCGTTGGCCGCCTCGGCCACCGCCCGTGCCTTGGCCATCGCGTCGGCCACGGCGAGCCGCAGGGCCTGCTGTTCGAGCGACGCCCGATCCTTCAGGTCGAACCGGATCCCGCCGAGCGTCGTCGCGCCCGAGCCGACCGCGATCTCGAGATACTCGCCCACGCGGTCGATGGCGTCCACGCGCACCTCGATGGTGTTGCGCGCCACGTAGCCGCGGCCCACGCGTCGGCCGTCCTGGTAGTCCCACTCGTATTGCAGGTCGTAGCCGATCGTGCGGATGGCCTCGGGCGCCACGCCCGCCGACCGGAGCTTCTCCTGCACTGGCCGCATGGCCTCGGCGTTCCGGCGCTGCGCCTCGGCCGGACTCTGGGCCCGAGACTCGGCGCCGATCGTGATCCACGCGCGATCGGGCACGGCATGCACGACGCCCTCACCCGTCGTGACCACGACCGACTCTGTGCCGTCCGTCTGGGCCAGCGCCCATGTCGGGGCCAGCAGGATCAGGATCGCGACGGTTGCCTGTTGCAGCACGATGTCCTCCTCGGGGCGCGGGTGCCTCCCCATTGTGACGCGAATCGGCGGCGCAAGCCGTACGACCGGGCGGAACTAGAATGAACGCGATGCCGCCGTCGGAATCTCCGCCAGGTCCGCTGGCGGGCGTCACCGTGCTGGACCTGACCCGCGTGCTCGCCGGCCCCTGGTGCACGATGCTGCTGGCCGACATGGGGGCGCGGGTCATCAAGATCGAGCGTCCCGACACCGGCGACGAGACGCGCGCGTGGGGCCCGCCCTTCGTCGCGGGCGAGAGCACGTACTTCCTGGGCGTCAACCGCAACAAGGAGAGCGTCACCCTGGACGTCGGGCGCCCCGAGGGGCGCGCGCTGCTCGATCGGCTGCTCGACCGCGCGGACGTGCTCGTGGAGAACTTCCGCCGGAAGGCACTCGTTCGCCTCGGTCTCGACTACGCCTCGCTCGCCGCGACCCGGCCCGCGCTCGTCTGCTGCTCGATCTCCGGCTACGGACGTACGGGACCGCGCCGCGACGAGGCCGGCTACGACGCGGTCGCGCAGGCCGAGTCGGGCCTGATGAGCGTGACCGGGGAGGCCGACGGTCCACCCGTCCGCGTCGGCTCGGCGGTGACCGACCTGGCCGCCGCGATGCTGGCGGCCCACGGCATCGTGCTCGCGCTCTACGCGCGCCAGCGCACGAACCGCGGACAGCACGTGGACATCAGCCTGTACGACAGCGCCCTGTCGCTGCTGAGCCACCATGCATCGGCGTACCTGGCGGTGGGGGCGATGCCGGAGCGGCTCGGCAACCGGCACGGATCGATTGCCCCCTACGACACGTTCCCGGCCGCCGACGGGGAGCTGGTTCTGGCTGTCGGCAACGACGGGCAGTTCCGCCGCCTGTGCGACGTCCTGGGTGCGCCGGACCTGCCGCACGAGGACGCGTTCGCCACCAACCCCGCTCGGGCGCAGCACCACGAGGCGTTGCGCGCGCGGCTCGAGCCGATCCTGCGGTCGCGCCCCCGCGCGCACTGGATCGAGGTGTTGCGCCAGGTGGACGTACCCTGTGGAGAGGTTCGCGACGTGGCCGGAGCGATGGCCGATCCCCAGGTGGACGCCCGGGAGATGACACGGACCGTCGAGCACGTCTCGGCCGGCCCGCTGCGCCTGCCCGGCGTGGCGGTGAAGCTGTCGGCGACCCCGGGCAGCGTCCGCACGGCGCCGCCCACGCTCGGGCAGCACACGGCGGCGGTGTTCGCGGAGCTTGGCCTCGATCGACGCGAGGTGGACGCGCTCCGAGAGCGCGGCGTGATCTGAGTCTGGAGGACGACGTGGAAGTCTCGGCTGTCCGGAGGCACGTGCTCGCCGTCATCACGAGTGCCCGTGCGCGCGCGCAGGAGCGACGGGAGCGCGCCGACGCGGCGCAGGCGGCCTACGAGCCGGTCCTCGAGCGGATCCTCGTGCCAATCGCGCGCCAGGTGACCTCGGTGCTGCGTGCCGAGGGGCACGCCTTCACCATGTCGACGCCCGGGCGGAGCGTCCGCATCAGCGACGACCACGGTCGCGACGACTACCTCGAGCTGTCGCTACGGACCGACGTGGATCCGCCGACCGTGGTGGGCCACGTCCGCCGCGCCCGCGGGTCGCGCACGATCGACGAGGAGCGTCCGGTCCGGGTGGATACGCCGCCGCAGGATCTGACCGAGGAGGATGTGCTCGAGTTCATCGCCGAGGCCCTGGAGCCCTGGCTCGAGCGATAGACGGCGCTCGTGCCACAGCGGGTCGATTGGCTGGCGATCCGGTCACAAGAGGCACTCGTAGAAGGCCGTGGCGTCGATGTCAGCGACCTGTTCCAACCGGATGTCGACGGCCGTGAAGCCGACTGAGACTTCGCTAGCGCAGTACATGTACAGCTGCCCGGGCATGAGGGGAAGGCCGCACGTGCTGTACCGCCCGTCAGACCCCGTCACGTCCATTGCGTCGCCGACCGACCCTCCTGACGTGAAGACGACGGGTTGGCCGGCGAGCGGCACGTGGGTTCCGTCGATCATCGCGAAAACCTGTCCAGACAGGATCGGCATCGGGACGATCGCTTCGGACACGTACAGCAGGACATGCAGCACGGTGTCACCGTGCACTGTCGTATTGGTGGCGCAAAGGCTGTAGAGGTATGACGGGTGCCGCGCGTTTGCCCTTGTGCCCGAGGAGAGGAGAGCGGGCCGTCGTTGCCGTTACGCTCGTGCTGGTCCCACGGGCAGGGTTCAAACAGGCAGAGCGTCGAGACGATCGCCAGGCACGTAGCCGCCGCACACCCCGCCGGACGCCCTATGCTACGATTCCGGCGCTCCACGGGATTCCTGCCAATCGGATTGCTCCGGGAGCCGATGAAGGACTGCCCTCATCGACCCACGGAACAAGTGAAGAACCGATGCGAACGACCGAACGCTCATCGCCATCGCGGCGCACCTCGACCGTGGGAGCGCTCTGGCCGCTGATGCTGCTGTTCGTGTGGGCCACGGGTCCCGGCCTCGTCCGGGCTCAGTGGCTCGACTATCCCACGCCCGGGATTCCGCGACTGGCAGACGGATCCCCGGACCTGAAGGCGCCGGCGCCCCGGACACCCGACGGCAGGCCGGACTTCTCCGGCATGTGGTTCGCCAACGTCCCGGCCAGGGATTACTGCAGGGAAGAGGATTGCATCCAGGAAGAGCGCATGGCGCGGGAGCAGATCAACCTGGGCATCACCCTGGAAGGTGGCCTGCCCTATACCGAGTGGTCCAGGGAGCAGATGAAGATCCGGGGCGCCAACGGCGGCCGTGAAGATCCGCACAGCTACTGCATGCCGCCCAATTTCCCGCGCGCCTGGACACTGCCGCAGCACACCCGGCTCGTGCAGACGCCCGGCATGATGGTGATGCTCCACGAGTTCAACGGGGCCTACCGGGAGGTGTACCTGGACGGGCGACCGTTGCCGGTCAACCCGAATCCGACCTGGAACGGCTACTCGACCGGGCACTGGGACGGCGACACACTGGTCATCGAGACCAATGGCATCCGTGACGACATGTGGCTCGACATCCAGGGCAGTCCGGTCACCGAATCGGCCCGCGTCACCGAGCGTCTCACGCGCCCCGCGCTCGGCCTGATGCAGGTCGAGATTGCCGTGGACGATCCCCGGGCGTACACCAGGCCCTGGGCGGTGACGATCGAAATGGCCCTGCAGGTGGATACGCAGATGCTCGAGGAAATCTGCATGGACAACGAACGGGACACCGCACTCTACAAGTGATGACTCTGAACCGACGGTCTCTCGTCCCGGCCCTCGTCGGCCTCTGCCTGGCGATGGCTCCTGCCGCCCGGGCCCATCATTCCCAGTCGGAGTACGACTTGCGCGCCAAGGTGGAGGTCGAGGGCACGGTCACCAAGGTGGAGTGGAAGAGCCCGCACGTGTGGATCTACGTGGATGTGACCGACGACAGAGGCCAGACGGTGAACTGGAGCTTCGAGCTGCCCAGCCCGGTGACCCTGATGCGCCGGGGATGGACCCGGGACTCGTTGAAGCCCGGCGAGCGCGTCAGCGTGAGCGGCGCACCGGCTCGAAACCACCCGGCGATCGCCATCGCCAACGCCATGCGAGATGCCGGCGGCAACCCCCTGTTCACCGGCACCACGAAGGTCTACGAACCCTGACCGGACGGCTGGAGTCGCCGGGACGTTTCGGCGTCAGTTCTCGGTCGGCGGCTCCGCGCTCTCGATGGTGAGGACCGTCAGACGGCCGCTGGAGGGCTCGAGCCGCAGGCCCCACTGCTCCTGCACCGCCGTGAACAGTGACGGCCCCGCGAGCTCCGGCGGAGGAGCGCCGCGGTTGATGACACCTGGTGGGGGGAACCGGAAGTCCAGGAGCATCCGGTAGCGGCCTTCGAGTCCGGTCTTGTCCTGCACGATGGTGCCCAGCAGCACCCGGGACTGAGGCAGCGACAGGAACTCCGCCGCCGAGAACATGTTCACGCCCTCGAGCATCAGGCCACGCGGGGTGTAGCCGGACGCGCAACGGGGCGCGAACGGATCCTCCTCGAGCGGCGTCGCGCCGTTCCCGCAACTCCCGTTCCAGGGCTCGACGTTCGGACCGAGCGGGCGATCGCCGTCTCGCACCAGCGCGTAGACGCCCCTGGAATCGGGGTC
>Ga0302046_10003184_pt1 | contig 14920 bp, 10 predicted proteins | sample RVTome_11_FD_200261 | JGI IMG/M metagenome (GOLD analysis project Ga0302046, IMG submission 200261) | Soil microbial communities from uranium-contaminated site in the Upper Colorado River Basin, Wyoming, United States - RVT147D111 (version 2) ...
GCGCCAACGTGATGCCGCTCAAGGAGTCGGTGGTCGGCGACGTCGGCGCGGTGCTGTGGCTGCTGCTCGGCACGGTGGGCCTGGTGCTGATCATCGCCTGCACCAACGTCGCCAACCTGTTTCTCGTGCGCGCCGAGGGCCGGCGCTCGGAGATCGCCGTGCGTACCGCCCTGGGGGCGTCGCGCGGGCGCCTGACGGCCCAGTTCCTGGTCGAGAGCGGCGTGCTTGCCGCCTGCGGAGGGGTCCTCGGGTTGGCGATCGCCTACGCGAGCGTGCCGGTCCTGCTGCGTCTCGTTCCCGTCTCGCTGCCGCGGGCGACGGAGATCTCGGTGAGCCCCACGGTCCTCGCCTTCGCCGTGCTGGTCTCCGGCCTCGCCGGGATGGTCTTCGGCCTGTTCCCGCTCGCCGGCTCCGGCTCTCCGGCGCTGGTCGCGGCGCTCAAGGAAGAGGGCCGCGCCGGCGGCGGCGGTCGCCGGCGCCACCGGGTGCGCACGGCGCTGGCGATCGTCGAGGTCGCCCTCGCGCTCGTCTTGATGATCGGCGCCGGCCTGATGGTGCGCAGCTTCCAGGCGTTGCGCGGTGTCGATCCGGGTTTCTCCGAGCCGCGGCAGGCGCTCGCCTTCCGCCTGTCGCTGCCTCGCGCCGAGGTCCCCGACGACGACCAGGCGATCGCCGCGTACGAGCAGATCATCGACGCGATCGCGCGGATCCCCGGCGTCACCCACGTCGGCACGACCTCCGGCCTGACCATGGAGGGGCGCAGCAACCAGAATTCGTTCATCGCCGAGAACGCCTCCGCTGCCGTCGGCGAGGAGGTGATCAGCGGCGCCTACAAGGCGATCGCCGGCGACTACCTCGGCGCGATGGGGATCCCGTTGCGCGCCGGCCGCGCGATCACCTGGGACGACATCCGCAACCGCCGGCCCGTGGGGCTGGTCAGCGAGACGCTGGCCCGCGACTTCTGGGGCGATCCAGCCCGAGCGATCGGCAAGCGCATCCGCCACGCGGGCAACGATCCGTGGCGGGAGATCATCGGCGTGGTCGGCGACGTCCGCGACGGCGGCCTGCGCGCGGCGCCGCGGCCGATCGCCTACTGGCCGGTGATCGTCGAGGACTTCCTCGGCTTCGACGTCTGGTTGCGCCGCGACATGGCGTTCGTCGTGCGCACCGAAGGCCGCGACCCGCTCACCGTGCTGCCGGAGGTGCGCGCCGCCGTCTGGGCGGTCAACCGCAACCTGCCGCTCGCCGAGGTCCGCCGGCTCGACGAGCTGATGGCCCGCAACATGGGCAGCGAGTCGTTCACCCTGACGATGCTGGCGGTGGCCGCCGGCGTGGCGGTGCTGCTCGGCACGGTCGGGGTGTACGGCGTGATCGCCTACGTCTTCGCCCAGCGCACCCGGGAGCTCGGCATCCGGGTGGCGCTCGGCGCCAGCCGGGCGAGCATCCTCGGGATGGTGCTCCGCCAGGGGGCCGTCGTCGGCCTCTGTGGCGCCGCGATCGGCCTCGCCGCCGCCGCCGCCGCCGCGCGGCTCCTGTCGTCGCTCCTGTTCGGCGTTGGCACCCTCGACGCGGCGACCTACGCCGTCGCCGCCCTCGCGGTAATCACCGTGACCCTCGCCGCCAGCTACATCCCGGCGCGCCGCGCGACGCGCCTCGACCCTGCGGACTCGCTGCGCTGGCAGTAGGGCGGGGCAGGCTCTGGGCTGCGCAGCAGCTTCAAAACGATCAGTAGCGCGGGGGTTCGGCGAAAGTGCCCGCCAGGGGCTGTAGCTCGCCCGAGCTTCGCCGCGCGCGCGGGGGCGCGACCGACAAGAGACAATTCTGCTTCGTTGCCCCCGAACGGCGCGGCGCGATATCAGGCTCGGGCTCGACGCGCGCCTATAGCGGCGTCAACAAGAAGCGGGTGATCTCGGCCAGGAGCCGCTCGCCCTGGTCGGTCCCGAAGAGGAACTGGGCGTGCGCCGAGCCCTCGAGCACGACCAGCTCCTTGGGCCCCGGGGCGCGCTCGTACTGGTCGCGAATGTCGGTGAGCCGCGGCCTGCCGCTGAAGTAGGCGTCGTCGCGCGCCGTGATGAACAGCTTGGCGCCCTGCATGCGCTCGGGCTCCTCGATCGACGAGTGTGCCAGCAGCACGAGACGGTCGATCTCGCCGGGGCTCGCCTCGACCGCGGCCTGCGCCGCTGCGCCGCCGCCGAAGCTGGCCCCGACCACCGCCACGCTGGTCGCCCCCTGCTCGCGCAAGTAGCGCACTGCGGCCAGCACGTCGAGGTGAACGTCGTCGGAGGAGCCGGCCCCCGAGCCGCCGCGCGAGCGCCCGCGGCCGCGAAAATCGATGGCCAGCACGCGGAAGCCGGCCTCGGCCAGCGCTGGCGCCTGCTCGACCCAGCTTTCCTTGGTGAAGCGGCCGCCGTGCGCCAGCACGACGCCGCGGTCCCCTTCGCCGTAGGCGTCGGCGTAGACGACGCCGCCGTCCGGGGTCGGGAACGAGACGGACTCCTGCGCGATCGCCGGGAACGGCGAGAGCACCACCCGAAAGCCGATGAACGGCCGGCGGGCGCCGGGGTCGACGCCGCCGCGGACGGCGGCGCGAACGTTGTTCTCGAGGTCGGCGAAATGGCCCCCGCGCATGACCCACAGGGCGTCCGCCAGCAGGTCCTCGGGGTCGTCGCCGGGGTCGTAAGGGTACGGCTGGTAGAGGCTGCGCGTCAGCTCCCAGAGGTTGCCGCTCATGTCGGACAAACCGAAGGCGCACTCCGGGCAGTCGAAGCTACCCACCGGCGTCGCGCCCGTCGCTCGATAGTTCGCCCGCTCCGGCCGCGGCTCGTTTCCCCACGGATAAACCCGCCCATCCGTCTCGCGCGCCGCCTTCTCCCACTCCGCCTCGCTCGGCAACCCGATCCGCCAGCCGTCGTCGAGCGCCTGGCGCAGCGGCGCCGGCGTGTCCGGCCAATCCCGCAGCGACGCCTCCAGCCAGCGGCCGTAGGCGAGCGCATCCGGCCAGGAGATCCAGGCCACCGGATGGTCGGCAGGCGCCTGCAGCGCGCGGGGGTCGACCCGATGCCCCGTCGCCTCGACGAAGGCGGCGAGCTGGGCCACCGTGACCTCGTAGCGGCCGATGTAGAAGGCCGGAAGGTACACCGTGCCCTGGGCGCGCGCCGTATCCCAGCGCTCGTTGTCGTAGGCAAGCCCGTCGACGGCCGGATCGCTTCCCATCACGAACGTGCCGGCCGGGATCTCCACGAAGCCGAGCGTCTCGTCGTCGGGAAGAAAGAAGGCGTCGGCACGGAACCGCGAGGAGGAGGGCGCGGAGGGGGAAAAGGGCGAGAAGGAAGAAGAAGAAGTGCGCGAGGCCGGCGAATCGGCCGTGGATCCATGGTCCCCCGTCGCCGCCGCGTCCCCCGCGGTGACCGGCGCGCCGATGGCCGGCGATATGTGTTCGGGGCCGCCCGACGACTCGGAGGGGGAGCGGCCACAGGCAACGGCGGCGGCAAGCATCAGGGCCACCGCAACCGCCCACCACCGCGGGCCGCGAGCCGACTCCGGCCCGGGCGAGCGTACCGGGCCGCAAAGAACCCGGGCAGCCGCGGCCGCGGCCGCCGGCCGTCGCAAGGCGAGTGACCGCATCACGGTGAGCTCCGTTCGCACGCGAACGCCCATCCATGCCGGCAGGCCCGCGCCAACAGGTCTCGCTCGGGCATCTCGAGGAGGTTCGGCCCGGCCTCGCGCAGCAACAGCCTCAGGTCGAGGTCCCGTGGATCGGTGCGACGCAAGCCATCCCGCTCCAGCAGGTTGAGGCAGGCAGGCGTGTAGCGCAGCTCGCACGCCTGCGCAAAGAAGCCGCTGGCGCGCTCGGCGTCCGCCGCCACCAGCGTGCCTTGGCTGTAGTGGCCCCCGAGCTCGTTGCAGGCCCATGCCGAGTTGTCACCGCAGTACGAGGACTCGATGTCGAGCAGCCGGTCGCAGGCGTTTCGACGGCCCTCGGCACAGGCCTGCTCCCAGAACGGCAGGGTGTCGCCGGGGTGCGTCCCGTCGGTCGATCCGACGGCGGCCATGGCGGCGAAGAAGAGGACCCAGGCGGCCATGTGGGCCTCGTTGGTGCGCAGCGGGGCCCACTCCCCCCAGCGTCGCGGGGCGAAGAGCTCCTCGATCCGGCGCGCCAGGCGGTCGATCCACTGGACGCTCAGGTTCAACAACGGCACGCACAGCAGCTTGTCGTAGAACGTCGGCGCCCCGATCGCGCCGAGCAGGGTGTAGAGAACGAACACGCCGAGCCCGTAGAGGACGCCGAACAGGGCCTTGCCGAGCGGCTTCCGCGGCGACGTGGACGGATCAGTCACCAGCAGGTGGAGGCCGAGGAACACCGCCGCTGGGATCTCGGAATCGATGAAATACGGGACCCCCGTGGCGTTCCAGTACGCGGCGCTCAGCCCGAACAGCACGATGGCGGCGGAGCCGGCGACCAGCGTGATCGAAAAGAAGTACATGACCACCAGGCCACACAGGAACAGGAACAGATAGATGCGCGGCGCCAGGGTGAGCGTCGTGGCGATCTCCCGCCCCCAGGTCAGGTCGGTGGCGCCGGTGGCGATCAACACCAGCGAGAACAGCCCCAGGGAGAATGCCGACGGGTTGAAGATATGGACCCGGTTGCCCTCCCGCTGCCAGCGGACGAACTCCTTGCCGAGGAACCCGACGGCGATCATCAGGAACTGCAGGTAGAACCAGTCGTCGCGGAACCAGAGGAACAGGTTGGTGCTGAAGATGATCGGGAACGGGCCGAAGCCGAGCACGTAGTCGTGGCGGCGCGACCAGGCCAGCAGCATGTCGAAGGCGTAGGCGAACGCGAGCTGCGCCGCCAGCAGCGGCGCGAAGTCGTAGACCGGCCGCCAGTAGTATCCCCAGTAGGCGAACACCGCCAACTGGACCATCGCCTGGACGTAGTGTTGGGGACGCAGCACCGTGCGGAACGAGCGCCCGTCGCCGGCGCGCTGGACCCTCGCGAACAGCACCGCCTGCCAGAGCAGCAGCGCCAGGGCAGCGCCCCAGAACGATCGCGCCAGAACGGCGTTGTCGTGGACGCGCGGCGCGAACGACACCGCGAGGAGCCCGAGCGCCAGCGCCAGGGGTAGGACGAAGGCGCGCCGCGACGCCGCCGCCGGCGCCAGCGGCGCCGTCTCAGGCGTCGAATTCTCTCTCCTCTGTCCGCGCCTTCGGGTCCGGCGCCGACGGCGTGCAGATGACATGGATCCTCGCGCTGCAGACGGCTAGTTTGTACAGGAAGCCAGCCGGCTCACAGCTCCCCTTGCGCGGCTGGCCCCACAGACTATACAGGTACTCTTTGGAGCGTCGGCGACCCGAACGAGGAGAATCAGCCATGCAACTCAAGCCCATCGCCGGCAGCTTGCTGGGCAGCGCTATCGTGGCCCTGGCAGCTCTCGGCGCTACGACCGTCGACCGGCCTCGCCCCGTCCCGGCGGCGGCCGGGACGATCGAGGGGGTCGTGCGTCTCGCCGGCGACCAGACGCCCGGGCCGCGAACCGTCGCGAACACCACCGATCCTGCGGTGTGTGGCGAGGTGCAGAGCCGCGGCGATCTGCTCGTCGCGGAGGCGTCGCGCGGCATCCGCAACGTCATCGTCGCCCTCGGCGGTCTGGCGGCCGAGGAGCTTCCCGCCGCCCCACCCGGCCGGCTGGTTCTCGACAACTATGAATGCCAGTTCGCGCCGCACGTCGCGGTGTTGACGGCCGGCAGCACGATCGAAGCGACCAGTCAGGACCATATCCTCCACACGGTCCACTTCTATGGCGCGCTGGTGCGGAACGTGGCGCTGCCGATGGCGGGAATGCGGGTAGCCGTGACCGCCTCGAAGCCGGGCATGATCACAGTGCTGTGCGACGTCCATGGCTGGATGCAGGCCTTCGTGCGCGTCGACCGCCACCGGTACCATGCCGTAAGCGACGCCGAAGGCGGCTTCCGCCTCGACGACGTGCCCGCCGGTAGCTACGAGCTCGAGATCTGGCACGAGCGGCTCGGCCGGCGCTCGCAGCCCGTCAACGTCCACGCGGGCGCGACCAGCGAGCTCGAGATCGTCTACTCGCTGGATGACCGATGACGCCGAGCCCTCTGAAGTCCCTCGATCCCTCCGATTATCCAAGAGAAGGAGACCACCGATCATGCGACACAAGCTCTCGCCCACGATCGTAGCGATGGCCCTGCTCGCCGCTGGCGGCTCGCTCGGCCTCCTGTGGCAGGAGGCGACGCCGCGGCAACAGCCCGGCGCCGAGATCACCCTCTACGCACCCGAGCAACACGACCTCTACGATGGCCGCTTCGTCCTCGGCGCCGGCCGCATCTATCAGGTCGGAACCCTCGATGATCCGCCGGGCTGGGACCACATCGACAACGACGCCTCCAGCGCGCGCGCCGTCGAAGGCACGGTGGAGATCGACGTCAATGAGATCGCCAACACCGGCACCTTCCGCGCCGAGCTCGAGCTCCCCGAGGGGCGCCTCGTGCTGGCGATCGATCGCTTCAACGAGTTCAGCCCTTGCCAGCACGGCGGCATCGCCGCCTACCTCTACGAGCACGGCGACTCGGGCTGCGGCGACACCAACTGGCCGAAGTCGTTCCTGTGGCTTGCCGGCTGGGGCTACGGCCATGCCACCCTGAACGGCGAGCCCCTGTACGACGATTACCAGATGCACTTCATGGTCACGCAGGGGATGCGCGACCGGGAAACGCTGCGCGTGGACTATCCGCTCCTCGACAAGACCTCGCCGGCCGGCGCCGTAAACCCGGCGGCCCAGCAGCTCGACTTCTACATCCGGAGTCCCGAGACGGACGAGCGCAACAACCCGCCACGCGCCGTCTTCGCCCACTTCTTCGCCATGGAGGTAACGTGGCGGTAATGAGATCAGTGCTCAGCCGCCGTTGGACAGGATCGTCGTTTCCTCGCCGAGCTTGCGCCCGAGGTCGAGCAGGTAGCCTTCGATGGTCGCCGTGTAGCCGAACACGAAGCGCGACATGAACCGGAAGAACAGGTTCGTGACCTCGCCGTCCTCGGTGATCGTCAGCATGCTGCCGCGACCGTCCGGGACGATCTCGTAGGTCCAGGTGCCGCCGAAGCCGAGGTCGTCGGAGGCGATCCGCAGGACCAGCCGCCGCGGCGGCGACGACTCCTCGATCGCGAGCGGCAGGGCGCCGGTCGCACCGCGCTCCACCCATCCCCTGGCGCCCGCCGTGGCGAGCGGCTCGACCTCGTCGACGCCCGAACGCCACGAGGGAAACGCCTCGTAGTCGGTGATGGCTTCCCAGACGACCTCCGGAGGCTGCGCGTAGCGGGCGCTGCGCGAGGCGACGTGGTCTTGGGGGAGCAGGGCGCCGATCCCGAGGACGGCGACCACCAGCAGCACGATGCCCCCGGCGGCGAACAGAGCGATCTTCTTCATACGTCCATCCTTCTCTTGCCGGCGCGTCGACCAGCCGTCCGGCGCCACAGCCACCGCAAGCCGAGTCGGCTAGCGGGGCAGCTGGCCGCCCGCCGAGATGGTTCGCCGCCCAGCGCGGCAGCTGCCCGCCCGCCGAGCGGGTTAGCCTTCCAAGGCGTCGGCGAATGAGTCCCGGTAATGGCGATACCAGTCGCTCTGGAAGCGCTCCTCGGGATCGAAGCGTAGCTTGGCCCGCAGGAACTCGACAAAGCGCGGGTGCGCCGCCTCCACCTGCTCGCGTCGCGCCCAGCGGTGGTAGGTCAGATAGTAGCTGCCGCCGTGCTCGAGCGCCCGGTCGATGAGGCCGCGAAACACCCGCGCGGCCTCCTCGCGGCCCGCCGGGGTGTGGTCGACGTGCAGGTTGAAGATCACGCACGCCCAGGGCTCGCGGGCCCACGCCAGGAAGCTCTCGTCGTCCCGCTCGATAAGACGGATGGTGCCGTAGATGACCGGCGCGCCGCCGTCGCGCAGGTCGCGTCGCGCGGCGTCCATGAAGGCCGCGAGCGCATCGCGAGGCACGTAGATCTCGGTGATCATCTCGGTGCCCGCGTGCGCAACGCCCAACAGCTGCGACAGCGCCAAGTGGTAGTCGTCGCGGTAGTAGCTCATCTGGTGGCTATCCGACGCGTAGATCTGCCCCGAGGTGCGCAGGTAGTGGGCGGCGTAGAGGTCGAAGGCGAGGCCGGGGTCAGCGTGCGCCAGGTAGCCGAGCTGCGTCCAGTCGTCGTCAGACAGACTCGCCTGGGCCTCGGGAACCGGAGTGTCGTCGGCCACCGGCCGATAGCAGGAGAACACGCCGCGGCGCAGGAACGCCTCGCCACCGCGGTCGGTGGAGTACTGGAAGTCGCCGAACTCGTAGCCCGCGGCGATTCGCTCGTCGAAGGCCTCGATGAGCCCGTCGACGTCGAGGAGCTCGACGACGCGCTCGATCTTTCGACGCCGGGCGAGGCGCAGGCGCACCCTCGCGATCGGACCGAAGAGGCCGTAGCCGCCGATCGCCAGCGAGAAGAGCTCGCGGTTCTCGCGCCGCGAGCAGGCCAGCAGCGAGCCGTCCGGCGCCACCAGGTCGAAAGACTCGACGTCCTGGACGATCGGCCGGTAGCGCAGCCCCCGGCCGTGGACGTTGGCCGACAGCGCGCCGCCGATCGACAGGCGGTCGGCGCCGGTCTGCTTCTGGACGATGCCCCAGGCGGGCTCGACTCCGGCCTGGCGGCGCTCGAGCCAGTCGACGAGCTCCGGCCACTGCACGCCACCCTCGACCTCGACGATGCCGGCTTCGACGTCGAGCTCCAGGACCCGATTCAGGCGCCCGGCGTCGACGAGAAGCGCGCCGGTGCCGAACTGCTGCCCGCCCATCGCGTGGCGCCCGCCGGCGATGCTGATCGCCGCGCCATCGGCGGCGGCGCCGCGGACGACGCCCTGCAGCTCACCGACCGACGCGGGCTGCAGCACCTCGGCGACGCGGGTGGGATTGAGGCCTGAGTGAATGTCGTTGACAACCACTCCCTGGCGGCGGCGGGGCGGCGGCGCCACCGGCAGCAGCGGCAACAGGGCGGACAACGCGCCGGCGCGGAGGAAGTCGCGACGGCTGGTGGCGAAGGCAGGCTCCTTGCGCATCGGCTGGCTCCCATCGGCGCGGCAGCGGCCGCGGTTTTCAAGGCGGATCGCCGACCCTTGAAGCGGCGCGGGCGAAAGGATACAGGGCCGGGGCGGCGCCCGCTCGTTGCGCGCGGGCCAACGCCTGGCTACAGTTCGAGCAGTCCTCAATGAAATCCCTGGCTATTGGCAGTCAACCCACCCGGCGGTTCCTCGTGATGCGACCGACTCGCGCCCTGTCCGCCACGCTCCTGGTCCTGTGGTCGTTGGCATGCGCGACGGGGGGTCCGGCCGGCACCGGCTCCACCTCCGGCGCCGTCGCCGAGCCCGCGCTCGTGCTGCTGGTCGCGGTCGATCAGATGCGCACGGACTACATCGATCGCTTCGGAGAACAGTTCACCGGCGGCCTCCGAATGCTGTTGCAGGACGGCGCCGTGCTCACCAATGCCCGACAGGACCACGCCATCACCACGACGGGGCCGGGGCACGCGGCGATGCTCTCGGGCGTCTACCCCCGCGACCACGGCATCGTCGACAACTCCTGGTACGACCGGACGCTGGAGCGGAGCCAGGGGGCGGTCAGCGACCCCGGCCAGCGGCTCGTCGGGCTGCCGGAGCCGGACGGCGGCTCGGGAGCTTCGCCCTTCCAGTTCCGCGGCACCTCCCTGGTCGGCTGGCTGCGCGATCGCTCCCCGGACTCGATCGCCGTTTCGGTATCGCGCAAGGACCGTTCGGCGATCTTGATGACGCCGGAGGCGGAGCACGTCTACTGGTGGCACGCGCCGAGCGGCCGCTTCGTCACCAGCACCTACTTCCGGGACACGCTGCCCGTCTGGGTCGAGGCGTTCAACGCCGCCGACTGGCTCAGCGCGTTCGCGGGCGGCTCCTGGGAGCTGCTGGCGCCCGAATCCGCCTATGAGCTCTCGCGGCCCGACGACTTCGAGGGCGAGCGCGGCGGGCGGAACTTCGGCAACGTGTTCCCCCATCCGCTCCCGACCGATCGGCGGGCGCTCTCCAGCAGCACCCAGACCACCCCGTTCATGGACGAGGCGACGCTCGATCTCGCCGGCGCGGCGATCCACGCGCTCGACCTCGGCGGCGACGGTGTCACCGACGTTCTCGCCGTGGGTCTGTCCTCGACCGACTCCATCGGCCACGCCTTCGGGCCGCACAGCCGCGAGGTCCAGGACCAACTGCTCCGCGTCGACCGCATGCTCGGCGAGTTTTTCGAGCTCGTCGACCAGATCGTCGGCCTCGACCGTACGCTGATCGTCTTGACCTCGGACCACGGCGTCGTGCCGCTGCCCGAGCACAGCCGCGAGCTCGGCGAGGATGCCGAGCGCGTAGCTATGGCCGAGATCACTCGCGGAATCAACCAACACGTCGGCGAACGGCTCGGCGAGAGCCTCGGCGAAGAGAGCTGGTTCCGGGGCGGCGCATCGGGATGGATCCACGTCGATCGCCAGAGGGCCGCCGAGCTAGGCGCCGACACCGATACCATCATCGCCGCCGCGCGGGAGCACCTCGAGTCGCGCCCCGACGTCGTCGCCGTCTTCTCGCGCCAGGAGCTCCTCGAGGACCGCGAGCCGAGCAACGAGCTCGAGCTGCTCGCCTGGCGCAACTTCTACTCCGATCGCGTCGGCGACCTCTACCTCGTGCTCCAGCCGCTGTCGCTGTGGGGCAGCTCGGCCGCCACCCACGGATCACCCCACGACTACGATCGCCGCGTGCCGCTGATCTTCCGCGGCCCCGGCATCCGGCCCGGCCTCTACGACGCGCCGGCCGCGGTAGTCGACATCGCCCCGACGCTGGCGGCGATCCTCGGGCTCGAGGCACCCGCGGGCCTGGCGGGCAGCGTCCGCGACGAGATCATCGAAGTACGCTAGCGAGCCGCGGTGGAAGTGTGATGGGTCTGGTTGCAGGTCAGGGGCGGCGCCGGGCCCGGATCAGGACATCGAGCGAGTCGTTGCGCGGGTTGATGAAGCGCAGCGACACCAGCCCGTCGCCGTCGATCGCGATCGTCGCCGGGATGCTGACCGCGGTCAGCATCCAGCCTGGCGGCAGCTTGACGGTGTTGTAGGGGCGCCCCAGGGACCGGTGCCAGACCAGCTCGTCCCCCTCCAGGTAGTAGCGCTCGGCATCGGTGTAGGTCTCGACGACCCGCACCCGCACCGACTCGCCCTCGCCGATCGGCGCCAGCAGGTCGGCCTGCACGACCACCGTGCTATCGGCCGTCGGCTGCGGGTAGTAGCCCAGGGCGTTGACCTCGCGGCCGGTGACCTCGTAGGTCTCCAGCTGCACGCCGGCGTCGAGGTCCCAGACCTCGGCGCCCTCGACGACGCTGCCGGCGCGCACGAAGCTGTGGACGTGGCGCTGGCCCGGCGTCTCGACGGTGAAGTCGTGCGAGATCCTGAACTTGTGGGTCGCCGGCTCGAGCAGCCAGTAGGTGATCGTGCGGGTCTGCTCGGCGCGGTGCTCCTGGGCCGTGGGCAGCGCCGCGCTTTCCTGCACGACGGCAAGGGCGGTTACGAGGAGGGCCGTCCCGGCGATGGCCACGCCCATGCTCTGGGCCGTGCGGCGGCCGGCCCTGGCGGCGTGGCGTCCCGCACCGCTCCCCTCCGTTCCGGAGGCGCCAATCGCGGCGGCCATCACCGCCCGCCCTGCCTGGCGGCGAGCCGCCGGCCAACCACCCGCACCGCCAGCGAATCGTCGCGGTCGTTGAGGAAGCTGATCTTGACGCGGCCGTCGGGCAGCGTCGTGACGATCCCCGGCGTCGCCGAGGCGATCAGCTCGTAGCCGGGCGGCAGGACGACGCCGTTGGCGCGAATCCCGAGGCCGCGATCGAAGACCACGGTGTCGCCGTCGATCCGGTAGGACTCAGCGTCCTCGTAGGTCTTGATGATCCGCAGCCGGGCCTCGCCGCCCTCCGGGACCGGCCGCGCCAGGTGGACCTTGATGTAGCCGGCGTCGTCGGCCGTGCGCGGCCCCGCCAGCCCCTCCTCCTTGGCCTGCTTGCCGCTGATCACCTCGAAGAACAGCTCCTCGCCAGTCGCCAGGTCGATGACCCGCTCGTCGGTGGCCACCGAGCCCACGCGGATGGCGTTGAGGAAGAAGCTGGCGCCGGCGCGGCCGGTGCTGACGTCGTAGGTGATGGCGAACTTCGCCGAGCCGGGCTCGAGCAGCTCATAGAGGGTGTAGCTGGATTGCGCCGCGGCGGCCGCCGGAAGCGCCAACGCGGTGAGGGCCGCCAGCGCCGACGCGACGGCAATCCGGAGAATCGAGGCCAACCGCCACCTCGGTAAGAAGCTCCGCAGCATACAAACACCTCCGCCTCTCGGGGGTTCGCGAACCCTTCCCCTTGCCGACCGGCGGGCGCGACCTCGAGCCCGCCCACCCCGCTCGCTCATGCGCGGGCACGAATGGCGCCTCCTACAGGACGCCGGCTGTCAAACCGAAACCGACCGCTCGCTCATGCGCGGGCGCGAATGGCGCGGCTAGCCCGCCGTCAGCTCGTCGTAGACCACTCCCAGGTTCTGGTTCAGGCGAGCTGCCGGCCAGTCGCTGAACTCGACCGGCTGCAGCGCCGTGATCTGCTCCCGCGTTCTGCCGTCGCGGATCGCCTGCTGGACGAGACGCCGCAGCGTGTCGAAGTACCCGGAAAAGGCGCGCAGCCCGTTCACGTCGCTGAGCTCACCGTGGCCGGGGATGACGACGGTGTCGGCGTCGCACTGCTCGACCATCGCCGCCAGACAGCGCTGCCAGCCCACCGTGGTGGCGCCGGCGCCGGTGTCGATGAACGGGTGCAAGCCGTTGAAGAAGAGGTCGCCGCCGTGCAGGACGTTGGCCGCGGGGATGAGCACGAACAGGTCGTTGTCGGTGTGGCCGCGGTCGATGTGGCGGAGCTCCACGACCAGCGTGCCGAGACGGACCTCGAGCTCATCGTCGAAGGTCTCGGTGGCGGCGAAGTCGGTGCCCTCCATCTCCGCGGCCCCGGCTACGAACCCGGCCAGCGACTCCGACCCGGCGCGGCGGGCGGCGGCCGAGATCTCCATGTTCTGGACCTGGCGCTCGAGGCGCTCGAGGCGGCCGGCGCGGTCGCTGCGGATCCCCTCGAGGGTGCTGTTGCCGCCCTCGGTGGCGCGGGCGACGCCGCGCGCCTGGCCGACCACCGGAACGTCACCCGTGAAAGCCGGGTTGCCACCGATGTGATCGCCGTGGTGGTGGGTGTTGACGACGTGCGCCAGCGGCCCGCCGAACGCCTCGGCCTCGGCCCGCAGCACGCCGCCGAACCCGGCGTTCTTGCAATCGATCAACAGGGAGCGGCCGCCGTCGCTGACCACCAGGGCGTTGCCCCCGGCGCCGTACGCCGCCCGCATGCGCTCGTTGATCGGGCGCCAGTCGAACACGGTGTCCTGCTGGGTCAGCCCCAGCAGCCGGCGCGGCAGCGCCATGCCGGCGGCCGCCGCCAGCGCCAGGGTCGACGAGAACTCTCGACGATTGAACATGGCCTCCCTCACAATCGAGCCGTTCGCGGGCGTGCCGACGCCGCACTGGCGCCGCGAGCCCGCAAGGCGACGACTCATTGGTCAATTCAACCCAAAACAATACAGGGTTCCGCGGGTCCGCAGGTAGATGCGGCCGTCGGCGATCGCCGGCGTCCCGTAGCTCAGGTCGTCGAGATCGCTGACCACCACCTCGTCCAGCTCGCCGCCCGGCTGGACGACGGCCACCAGGCCGAGCTCGCTGACGAAATAGATCTTGCCGTCGGCGGCCACCGGCGAGGCGTAGTAGGCGTCGACCGCCCCGGCGAGCCGTCCCTGGGCGATCACCTCTCCGGTCGCCGGCACGAACGTGGTGACGATGCCGCCGTCGTTGATCATGTAGAGGATGCCCTCGTAGATGATCGGCGACGGGAGCTGGGGAACGGCGCGATGGTACTTCCAGACGACGTTCTGCTCGGTCATGTCGCCCTCGCCCCCGAGCTTGATGGCCAGCGTGCCGTTCTCCGAGGTGATCGCGGCGCGGAAGTACGCCCAGTCGTCGGCGTCGTAGGCGCCGTCGTGATCGAGGTCGGTGAACCCCATCCAGCCCGCGGCGGGTGTTCCCTGCACCTCGTCGCGGCTGAGCTTGCCGTTGCCGTCGGCGTCGCGGGCGAGGGCCTCCTCGAACGCCGGGATGTCGGGCTGATTGCCGGGCTGCTGCATCGGCGAGCCGAAGCCGTTGACGAAGATCAGGCCGTCGTGGATGACCGGCGTCGACTTGATCTCGAACGATAGTCCGCTCACCCACCAGAGCTTCTCGCCGTTGGCCACGTCGTAGGCGGTCAGGAAGAAGGACCCCGGGATCAGCAGCTGGGTGCGGCCGGTATCGTCGTCCCACAGGATCGGCGTGGCATGGCCGCTCTTGGCCTCCGGCCGCGGCGTCTTCCAGATCTCGCTGCCGTCCTCGCGGGAGACCGCCAGCAGGTAGGAGTCGTTGGTCTGGTCGACGGCCAGGATCACCATGTCGCCGACCAGGATCGGCGAGGCGCCCATCCCGTAGACGTTGTCGAACGGGCCGAGCGGCAGGCTCCACAGCTCGCCGCCGTCGACGTCGTAGGCGATCATGCCGAAGTCGGCGAAGAACACCACGACGATCTCGCCGTCGGTGGCGGGGCTCGGCGACGCCGGACTGTTGCGCTGGTCCGGCGGCTCGCTCCAGGTCTTCGGGGCCTGCCGCTGCCACAAGATCTCGCCGGTGGCCCGATCCAGGGCGATGGTGAGCAGCTCGTCGTCCTCGAAGGCGGTCAGGAAGATGCGGTCGTCGGAGAGGATCGGCGAAGAATGGCCCGGCGGCAG
>Ga0302046_10003185_pt1 | contig 14913 bp, 15 predicted proteins | sample RVTome_11_FD_200261 | JGI IMG/M metagenome (GOLD analysis project Ga0302046, IMG submission 200261) | Soil microbial communities from uranium-contaminated site in the Upper Colorado River Basin, Wyoming, United States - RVT147D111 (version 2) ...
GGCGCTGCCGGGTCCGGGCTCCCCAGCGGGGGCGGGCGCGGGGCCCCGGGGCCCCGCCCCCGGCGTCACCGGATTCCACGAGAGTCAGCAGGGGCCCGCACACTCCGCTGAGCGCGCCGTGCCGATTCCCGTCGACGCGCTGATCCTCGTGGCGCTCGTGATCTTCGCCGGCTACCTGGTCTTCGGCATCACGGGATTCGGCGCCTCGCCGATCACGATTCCCGTCCTCGTCCACCTCCTGCCGCTGGTGTTCGTGCTCCCGCTGGCCGCGATCCTCGACCTCGGCTCGGGCCTGGCGCTGGGGTGGCGCACGCGCCGGCAGGCCGCCACCCGCGAGCTCTTGACCCTCGTGCCGTTCACGCTCGCCGGTCTCATCCTGGGCGTGACGCTGCTCGTCAGCCTGCCGCGCGAGGCCACCCTGCTGGCGCTGGGGGTGTTCGTGTGCGGGTACGCGATGCACGTGATGCGGCGCCGGGAGACGGCCCGGGGGTTGACGCGGTGGTGGGCGGCGCCCGCGGGCATCGTCGGCGGCGTGGTGGGCGCTCTGTTCGGCATGGGCGGTCCGCCCTACGTCGCCTACATCGCCGGCCGCGTCCCCGACCCGGCGGCGCAGCGCGCGACGATCTCGCAGATGGTGATCCTGAACGTCGGCCTGCGCGTCCTCGCGTTCGCCCTCGCCGGACTCCTGACCTCCCGCGCGCTCTGGGTCGCCGTGGCCCTCCTGCTCCCGGTGGCCTGGCTCGGCGTGTGGGCCGGCCACCGGGTGCACGTGCGCCTGGCGGCGGCGGCGGCGGCGCGCCTCGTCGGCGCGGTGCTGTTCCTCACCGGCGCCGCCCTGATCGCCCGGAGCTTCTAATGAATCCCGTGAACCGTGGTGACGCCGGGGGCCGGGCGCGGGGGTCGGGGGCGCGCCGTCATGGCGAGCCGTCGTCGCCGTTCGAGCGCAGGGCGCGGCGAGCGAGCCGCCGAGGATTCGACTGGACGCCGCCCCAGCCCCCTGTGGGGGATGGGGGGACCGAGCGAGCCGTGCCCGGAGCGAGGTACGGCGACCGGCGAGCCATGCCGGCGCGCCCCCGACCCCCGCGCCCGGCCCCCGGCGTCAAGCCCGCGCCTTGACGACGGGCGCCGGCCGACGCAGGATGGCCGCAGTGCGGCTGTCGAGACCACTCCGGCTCGACCGGGACAAGGAGCGTGCATGCTGAACCCAGGCGACACCGCGCCCGACTTCACGGGCCGCGACCACAACGGCAACACCGTGAAGCTCTCGGACTTCAAGGGCAAGACCGTCGTGCTCTGGTTCTACCCCAAGGCCGACACCCCGGGGTGAACCGCCGAGGGTTGCGGGTTCCGCGACCTGAAGGCCGACTACGACCGGAAGAACGCCGTGATCCTCGGCGCCTCGTTCGACAGCGCGACGGACAACAAGAAGTTCGCCGAGAAGTTCCACTTCACCTTCCCCCTGATCTGTGACACCGACCGGACGATCGGCACCGCCTACGGCGCCAACGTCGATCCCCAGAAGGGCGCGGCGCGCGTGGGCGTGGTGATCGACCGCGACGGCAGGATCAAGGAGTGGCACGCGCGCGTCGACGCCCGCGCGTGGCCGGCCGAGGTCCTGGCCACGCTGTAACCGGACCCGGGCGGCCGGCCGCGCGTGCCGTCGCCGCCGCCGACGTCGAGAACCGCGCCTCTCAGCCCGTGAAGATGGCCTCGGGGATGAGGGCCGACACGACGTAGTTCGGCACGTCGACCACGTTGCTGATGCGCAGGTCCGCCGCGACGCTGCAGAGCACGTACGCCTGCTCGCGGGTCCATCCCCGCTCCTGCAGCAGGTCGATCAGGTTGAGCAGCGCGTTGCGGCAGGCGAGGGTCAGGTTCTCGCCCTCGTTGACGCCGTCCTCGCGGATCGGCATGCCCATGGCGGCGACGAATCCCTTCGGCGCCGCCCACTCGGGCGGCGCGAAGTACCCGGCGTGGGAGAAGCGGGGGCCCCGCATGGCCCGCGCCGCGCCGGTGCCCTTCAGGACGCGGAAGCGGACGGCGGCGGTGGCGCCCATCTCCACCGCGGTGACGCAGACCTCGCCGTCGCCCTGGGCGAAGTGGCCGTCGCCGGTCGAGAACAGCGCGCCCTCGACCGACACTGGGAGGAGCAGCTTCGAGCCTTTCGTGAGCTGCTTGACGTCGAAGTTGCCGCCGTTCTCGCGCGGCGGCAGCGTCCGGAGGCCCTCGGCCGCCGCCGGCCCGCGGCCCGGCACGGCGCCGGCGGCGTCGGGTGGGAAGACGGCGCCGCCGCGGGACATCAGCTCGTTCTCGCGCGCCGTCCAGGCGCGCACCTGGGCGGCGGAGGGCGCGACGGCGGACACGCCCATGAACGGCGCCCCCGGTATCCGCACGCCCCGGAGCTGGGGCGACGTCGCCCAGCCGTCGCGGATCTGCCAGTGGACCAGGAACGGGGTGGTGAAGAGATCGCGCAGGAACCCGAGCCCGGGGACGATCGCGGTGAACGCGTGGGGCTGGGGGACGATGTCGAGGAACTCCACCTCCAGCACGTCCCCGGGCCGGGCGCCCTCGACGAACACCGGCCCCGTCAGCGGATGGATGGCCCCGGCCTCCATGACCGCCATGTCGGCCTCGCCGGCGGAGGGGCCGAGCTGGCCGTCGATCCCGTCGCGGGTCGGCAGGACCACCTCCTCGCCCTCGTCCACGCTGAGGATGGGCGGGATGTCCGGGTGGAAGCGGTTGTGCCCGGTCGCCGGCTCGTCTTTCAGGCGCTTGCCCCGGTCGATCTCGACGCTCTTCATGGCCCCCTCCTGTACGCGTCGCGCTGACCCTTCATCGCCCGCCCCGTCGAAACGGACCGATCATCACCCATCGGCCCGATTACGTCTACGTCATCCAGGGGCGCGGCCAGCGCGATTGCGCCGACGGCCAGGCCGCGCCGGCCGGCGTGCCCGCGCGGATGACCACCTCGCGTTCTTCCGCCGCATGAAGCCCACCGCCAGGGCGCCGTCGGGGCCCCGGCGGGTTGCGCTGAACCGATCGATGTGACACATTGGGTCACATGAAGACCATCTCCATCAGAGAGCTGCACGAGCGCACCGGCGCCTGGGTCCGCAAGGCCGTGGAGCTTGGCGCGATCACGGTGACGGAGCGCGGCAAGCCGCTGGTGCGGCTCGAGGCGGTGCTCGACGTCAGGCCGGCCAACCCGTTCCGGGCCCGCCGGCTCCGGCCGGGATACGCACGTCTCCGGGGACGCCTCGGCCGCGGGACCGACAGCACGGCCATCGTCTCCGAGGATCGCGAGCGGGCGGCCCCCTCGTGAGCTATTTCGACTCCTCGTACATCGCCAAGTTCTACCTGGACGAGCCGGAGAGCGAGGCCGTGCGCCGGCTGGCGGAGTCGCTCGGCCAGGTGCGCTGCGCGGTGATCGGACAGGCCGAGGTGGCCGCGGTCTTTCACCGGAAGCTCCGCGAAGGCGCAGTCGACGCCGGCGCCTTCCGGGAACTGATGGGCCAGTTCGTCGACGACTGCGGGCAGGACCTGTGGACCTGGCTCCCCCTCACCACCGCGCTCGCCGCAAAGGCAGCGGCGGCGTTCGCGCGCTTGCCACGGTCGGTATTCCTGCGGGCGGCCGATACGGTGCACCTGATCTGCGCGCAGGAGCATGGCCTCGCGGAGATCTACACGAACGACCGCCACATGTCAGCCGGGGCGCGGCACTTCCGGTTGAAGCCCATGACCGTCGCCCCCCGGTAGACACGGCCCGCCCGGCATCACTGGGCGAGGGCGCCGCCGTCGATGACCACCTCGCTGCCCGTCATGTACGACGACTCGTCCGACGCCAGGTAGAGCACGGCGGTCACGATCTCGGCCACCGTGCCCATCCGGCGCAGCGGCACGCGCTGCAGCCGCCGCTCCATGGCCTCCCGGTCGCGGAAGGCGCTGTGGAACATCTCGGTGTCGACCGGGCCCGGGTGCACGGAGTTGCAGCGGATCCCGTCCTTCGCGTGCTGGCTCGCCGTCACCTTCGTGAAGATCCGGATGGCGCCCTTGCTGGCGGCGTACGCCGGCTCCTGGTGCAGCGACTGCCCGATCCCCGCCACCGAGGAGATGTTCACGATCGAGCCCCCGCCCGCCCGGCGCATGGCCGGAATGGCGTGCTTCGTGCCGAGGAACACGCCCTTGGCGTTCACGGCCATCACCTGGTCCCACTCGGCGGCGGTGCGCTCCTCGATCGGCACCTTCGGAATCACGATCGCCGCGTTGTTGATCAGGACGTCCAGCTTGCCGTAGCGGCCGGTGGCGGTCTGCACGGCGTTCTGCCAGTCCGCCTCGCTGGTGACGTCCAGGTGCACGTACACGGCCTCCAGGCCGTTGGCGCGGATGGTGGCCTCGACCTTCTGGCCCTCGGCGTCCCGGATGTCGCCGAAGACCACCTTGGCGCCTTCGCGGGCGAACGTCTCGGCTTCCGCCGCGCCCTGCCCGCGCGCCCCGCCGCTGATCAGCGCGACCTTCCCCTCCAGCTTTCCCATGGGCTATCTCCCTGTTCGGCGTCAGATTGCGGTGTAGCCGCCGTCGATGAGCAGGTCGCTGCCGGTCATGAAGGCCGAGGCGTCGCTGGCGAGGTAGACGGCGGCGCGGGCGATCTCCTCGGGGAGGCCGAGCCGCCCGAGCAGGTGCTTGGGCCCCATGACCTTGCGCGCTTCCTCCATGGTCTGGTGGCGCCGGAGCAGGCGCCGGGTCTCGACCGCGCCCGGCGAGATCGTGTTGGCACGGATGCCCTGGGCCGCGTGGTCGGTGGCCAGGACCTTGGCGAGCTGGATCAGGGCGCCCTTGGTCGCGCAGTAGGCCGGGCGCCCGGGCGAGGCGACCCGGCCGAGCTGCGAGGCGATCAGGATCACGCTGCCGCCGCCGCGCGCGATCATCGCGGGCAGCGCGGCCTTGACCATCAGGAACGCGCCGGTGAGGTTGATCCGGACGACGCGGTCCCAGGCCGCCTCCTCCATCTCCAGCACCGTGGCGGTCCGGTCGCTGTCGGCGGCGCCGTAGAGGAGCACATCGAGGCCGCCGAAACGCGCGACGGTGGCGGCGACGGCGGCCCGGCAGCTCGCGGCCTCGGTGACGTCGAGGTGCACCGGCAGGGCCCGCCCACCGCCCTTCTCGATCTCGGCCGCGGTGGCCTTGGCCCCCGGCTCCTCGACGTCGGCGCAGGCGACGCCGGCCCCGGCAGCGGCGAACGCGAGCGCGGTGGCGCGCCCGATCCCGTTCGCCGCGCCGACCACGATGGCGGTCTTCCTGTCCAGGGTGAACGCCGGGTCGATCATCACGGCCTCCTGTCGCCGGACTCCCGCCGGCGTCGATCTCGACGTACGATAGCGCAACCTTCGCCGAGCGGGAGGACGAACCCGACATGCTGCCGACGCACGGGCGCTACGACTACTCCAGCATCACGGCGCGGCCCGACTATGCCTGGCCCGGCGGGCGCCGGCTGGCCGTCTATCTCGCGCTCAACATCGAGGCCTTCGGCTTCGGGGTCGGCAAGGGCGCGGCCATCGCCCCGCCCGATCAGGCGCAGAGCCACAGCATCTACAGCTGGCGCGACTACGGCAACCGTGTCGGCATCTGGCGGCTGTTCGAGCTGCTCGACGAGCTGGGGATGCCGGCCGAGGCCCAGCTGAACACCGCCGTCTACGCGATGGCGCCGGACATCCCCGCGAAGCTGCGGGCGCGGGGCGACGAGATCCTCGGCCACGGCGTGACCAACTCCGACGAGCAGGGCCACCTCGGCGAGGACCAGGAGCGCGCGCTGATCGAGGGGGTCACGGCCACCATCGCCCGCCACGAGGGCGCCCCGCCCGCCGGCTGGATGAGCCCGTGGCTCTCCAACAGCGCCGTCACCATGGATCTGCTCCAGGAGGCGGGTTACCGCTACGTGATGGACTGGACGATGGACGACCAGCCCGTCTGGCTGCGCACGCGCAAGGGCCGGATCCTGGCCATGCCCTACCCGATCGAGGTGAACGACACGCGCGGGATCGTCTGGTATCGCTACACGGCCGACGAGTTCGCCGACCTGATCGTCGACCAGTTCGACGAGATGCTGGAGCAGTCGGCCCGCCAGCCGCTGGTGTGCCCGATCTCGCTCCACCCGTTCGTCATGGGCCGCCCGTACCGGATCCGCCGCCTGCGCCGCGCGCTGCGACACATCCTCGAGCAGCGCGACCGGATCTGGGTCACGCGCCCCCGCGACATCTGCGCGCACGTGGAGGCGCTGCCGGCCGGCGTCGTCCCCGGCAGCCGCTGAGGTGGCGGCCCGGACGTCGCCCGGACGTCCGTGAAAAGTTGACGCTCCCGCCGTCGCCGGCGCAGTATCGTTCGCATGTCGCCGGCGCCGGGGCCGATCTCCCGCCGCGCGCTGCTCGGGAGCGGCGCCGCCGCCGCCCTCCTCACGGCGCTCCCCGCGGGGGCGCAGAGTCCGCCCCGGCCGCTCGTCCTCGACGACGCCAGCCGGCTCAATGCCGTGCCGGTCGCGCGCCACTGGCGGCCCGCGCGCGTGACCGGGGAGGCCTGGCTGGAGGCCCTCCGCGCGGAGCTGAAGGCGGCCGCCGCCGACGGGCGTCCCGTCTCGGTGGGCGCCGCCCGTCACTCGCTGGGCGGGCAGGCGCTCGCCCGCGACGGGGTGGCGATGACGCTGGACGTGCAGCCGGCGGCGAACTCCTGGATCGTGATCGACCGGGACGCGAGGGCGTACCGCGTCGCCGCCGGGGCGCGGTGGCGCCAGGTGATCGGCGCGCTCGACCCGGTGGGATTCTCCCCCGCGGTGATGCAGTCGAATCACGACTTCGGCGTCGCCGCCACGCTGTCCGTCAACGCCCACGGCTGGCCCGTTCCCCATGGCCCCTTCGGCGCGACGGTCGGCGCCTTCCGCCTGATGCTCGCGTCGGGCGAGCTCGTCGTCTGCTCGCCGGCGGAGAATCCCGAGCTGTTCGCCCTGGCGATGGGGGGGTACGGCCTCTTCGGCGTCATCGTCGATCTCGATCCGGCCATGGTCGAGAACACGCTGCTGCGGCCGACTCACGAACTGTTGTCCGCCGCCCAGCTCGGTCCCCGGATGGTGGCGGCGATCGCGCAGGACCCCGCGGTCCGCATGGCGTACGGCCGCCTGGCGGTCGATGCCCAGCGGTTCCTCCGCGAGGCCATGCTGGTCACGTACCGGCCGACGGCGGGGACTCCGCCGGCGGTCGCCTCGGGCGGCCTCATGGTGACGGTGTCCCGCGAGGTCTTCCGCGCGCAGGTCGGTTCGGACGCGGCCAAGCGCGCACGCTGGTATGCCGAGACGGTCGCCGGGCCGAAGGCCGCGTCGGGGATCGCGTCGCGCAATCGACTCCTGAACGAGCCGGTGGCGAACCTGGCCGGCCGCAACCGGTCGCGCACCGACATCCTGCACGAGTACTTCCTGCCGCCGGCGGGCCTCGAGCCCTTCCTGGCCGCCTGCCGGACGGCGATTCCCGGCTCGCGCCAGGACCTGCTCAACGTGACGCTGCGCTACGTCGCCGCGGACCGGACCAGCGTGCTGGCCTACGCGCCGGAGCCCCGGGTGGCCGCGGTGATGCTGTTCTCGCAGCGGATGACGCGGGCGGATGACGAGGACATGGCGGCGCTGACCCGGCGCCTCGTGGACGCAGCGCTCGACGCGGGCGGCAGCTTCTACCTGCCCTACCGCCTGCACGCCCGGCGCGACCAGGTGCGGCGGGCTTATCCCCGGCTCGACGAGTTCGTGGCCCGCAAGCGTCGCTACGACCCCGGCCTGCTGTTCCGCAACACGATGTGGAGCCGGTACTTCGCGCCGATGATGGCGGCCCCGCGCGGCGCGCGATCGTGAACCCGCTTCGCGTCCTCGCCGGTGTCTACGCGGTGCTGTTCGCCGTCGTCACGAGCCTCAACTACGTCCCCGGGCTCACCGACGGCCAGGGCCGGACGTTCGGCCTCTTCGCCCTCGACGGCTTCGACGACGCGCTGCACGCGGGCTCGGGGCTCTGGGCCGCGCTGGCGGCGTGGCGGTCGACCCCGGCCACGCTCGTCTTCTTCCGCGTCTTCGGCACGCTCTACTGCCTCGACGGCCTGCTCGGCCTCGCCACCGGCTCGGGGTATCTCGACCTCCGGGATCCTCGTGCACGGCGTGCTCGACCTGCCGTTCGCGACGCGCGTCTTGATGAACCTCCCCCACATCGCGATCGGCGGCTTCGCGGCCGTCACCGGGTTCGTGCTGGCGCGCCGCTGGGCGCCCGGCGCCGGCGTCCCTCCGCGCTGAGATGCGGCGATGGGCGGTGCGAGCGGCCATCGGGCTCGGCCTGCTCGCCGCGATCCTGTCGGCGCCGGTTCTGTGGGTCGAGGGCATCTGCACGGCGCCGCGAGATACGCCGGCCCGGACACCGGCCCCCCTGGTGGATGCGCCGGGGTACGCGCGACGCGAAGCCGACAGCTACCTGGCCTTCCCCGAGTGGCACATCGTGTACGCCTACGAGGACCTCGGGATTGTCCTTCGCCGTGGCGACGAGAGCGACTTCGCCTACGGCCGGCAGATCGCCGGATTCTGGCGGAGTCTCTGCGGGCTCAACCGCGTCGTGGCGGCGCGGGGCGGCGCCGGCGCGGACACCAAGGCCATGCTCTACACGATCGGCTGGAGCTTCACCGCCGAGCTGGCGCTCAAGGGCGCCTACGAGAACACCGCCGGCCGGGCGTTCGAGTGGCTCCGCGGCCGCGGCAAGACGGCCGAGGACGAGTTCGCCGCCGGCGACATGCAGGCGTACGCGCTGTTCCTGCGGCAAACCCCCTGGTACGAGTACCCCTTCGCCTCGCGGCTCGCGGCCTTCTGGCGCGACACGCCGCTGCGGGGGGCCGGACTGCCGAGGAAGCTGGAGCGCCGGGCCGTCTTCACGCTCGAGTACGGCGCCCGGGCGGTCTACGGCGCGCTCATCGGCTGGGCGTCGGCCTCCGCCCTCGGCGCCTCCGACGTGGAGATCCACACGGTCGTCGTCGGGCTGGACGCCTCCGATGCCGTGCGTGACCCCCGCATCACGATCGTGCGCCCGATCGGCGCCGGGCGGACGCTGATCCGGACACCCCGGTATCGCGCGTACACCGAGGTGCTGGTGGGGCTCGCCCGCCAGGGGCGGGACGTCGCGGAGATCGCGGGCAACCACCGGATCCTCGTCACCGTCCTGGCGCCGAGGGCCCCGCTGCCACCGCTGCCCGGCGCCACCGCGCTGTTCGAGGCGCCGATCCAGTCGAGACCGGACCGCCGCCGGGTGGGCCTCGACGTCGCCGTCGAGCGCCTCGCCGCGGCGATCCGCGCCGTGGAGAAGGCCGGCGCCTCCATCGAGCACGTCTACGACTATTGAGGCCGGGACGGTCACGCGCCCGCCGGCCATCCCTCGCTCCGGCCGCCGGCCGGCTCGCCTCGGCAACCGAGGGTGGCCAGGACGTCGACCAGACGGTCGGGCGACACGGGCTTGGTCAGATGGGCGTCGAAGCCCGCCTCGTGCGAGCGGCGCCGGTCGTCGGCCTGTCCATACCCGGTGATCGCGACGAGGATCGGCGCGGCGCCGCGCCGTGAGCGGATGCGGCGGGCGACCTCGTAGCCATCCAGGCCCGGCAGGCCGATGTCGATGAGGACGATATCGGGCCGGGTCGCCTCGGCCCGGTCGAGACCGCTCGCGCCGTCGGCCATCTCGTCCACGCGATAGCCCTCGTGCTCGAGGAGGGTGCGCAGGCTCTGGCGCGAGTCCGCGTTGTCCTCGATCAGCAGGACCGTGCCCGCCGGACGGCGACGAGGCGTGGAGGCGGTGTGCACCGGGCCGGGCGGCGGCGACGTCCGGCTGACGGGAAGACCGATCGTGAACTGGCTGCCCCGGCCGGGCCCGTCGCTGTGGACCTCCACGCGGCCGCGATGCAGCTCGACCAGCCGGCGCACGAGCGTGAGGCCGATGCCCAGACCGCCGGACGTGTGGGCGAGGGACTGGTCCCCCTGCACGAACAGCTCGAAGATGCGCGGGACCATCTCGGCGGGGATGCCGATGCCGGTGTCGCGGATGCGCACCACGGCCTCGCCCCCTTCCTCGGACACCCCGATACCGATCGACCCACCCGGAGGCGTGTACTTGGCGGCGTTGTTGAGGACGTTGACGACGATCTGCTCCAGGCGCGCGGGATCGCCCTCGACGTGCAGGGGCGCCCCCGGCAGGTCCAGCGAGACGGCCTGACACCGGTCATCGATGAGCGGGCGCGCGGCCTCCAGCGCATGCGTGACGACGTCGCCGATCGACAGGGTTTGGCAGCGTAGCTCGATGCGGTCCCGCGTGATGCGGGAGACGTCGAGGAGATCGTCCAGCAGCCGCGCGAGGTTCTTGGCCTGGCGCTCGACGATCGCCGCCGACTGCTCGACGGCCGCCGCCGCCACCCCGGGCCGGCGCAGCAGCGTCGCCGCCGTGACGATCGGCGCCAGCGGGTTGCGCAGCTCGTGGGCGAGCAGGGCCAGGAACTGGTCCTTGGCGCGGCTGGCCGCCTCCGCCTCCGCCCGGGCCGCCTGTTCCCGGGCGAAGAGCTGCACGTTGCGCATGGCCAGCGCCGCCTGGTCGGCGAAGGCCTGGAGCAGATCGATCTCGGCCTGGGTGAACGTCCGGATCTCCCGGTGCGCCGTCGAGATCGCCCCGATGATCTCTCCCTTGACCTGGAGCGGAGCGGCCAGGACGGCGTGATGCCCCGCGCCCGCCAGCCCGCGCCGGAACGCGCCGGTGAGCACGACGCTCGGCTCGGCCAGGATGTCGGAGGTCCACAGCGCCCGTCGCTCGGCGACGGCGCGCCCGACGAGGCCGACGCCGGGAGGCAGCAGGTAGCCGGGCTTGAAGTTCTCGAGCCACTTGCCGGCGATCGCCACGCAGGCGAGCGATCCGTCGGGCTGCAGCAGGCGGACGACCGAGGATTGCGCCTGGAACAGCGACAGCGTGCTCTCGGCGATCCGCTCCGCGACCGCCCCGATGTCCAGCGATTCGGTGAGCCGGCGCGCCACACGGGCCAGCTCGTCGGCGCCCCGCCGGGCCCGTTCGCGCTCCTCCTCGGCCCGCTTGAGATCGGTGATGTCGGTGACGTGAGCCACGAAGCCGTGGACGCGACCGTCCTCGCCGACGTCGGGGACGTAGGTCGCCCGCACGTAGCGCGGGGTGCCGTCGCGGTAGGTGAAACCGCTCTCGAACGTCACCCGACGGCCGGAGAGCGCCGCCCGCACGTGGGGCGCGATGACGGCGTACACCGCGTCGCCGAGGACCTCGCGAATGTGCCGGCCGGTGACGTGGCTCACGGGGCGGCCGAACCACTGCTGGTAGGCGCAATTGTTGAAGGCGTAGCGCTCGTCCGTGTCGACGTAGCCGATCAGCGCCGGCACCGCCTCCACGAGTAACGCCAGCCGCGTGTTGCTGTCCATCACGATGGGCCGTGGCGGCGCCCGCTCCCGACCAGACCGCGGGCGGCCGCCACGACCGCCCGTGATCTTACCGTCGCTTGCCAGGCCTGTCGACCACCACCTCGCCCGCCCGGGTCAGGCCGAGAGGATGCGCTCGCTGACGATGTACCGCTTGTTGGAGGTGTACGGCCGCACCTCCGGCTTCCATCGCCCGATGTCCGAGGTGTCGTTCCAGAGCCGGGACATCGGCAGATCGGTGCGCTCGACCTCGTAGGCGCAGAGGTAGCGCGGCTCGCCGGCGGCCGTCGTCCGATAGCGCACGGCATTGCGGCACCCATCGAGCTTCAGCAACAGGGGCAGGTGCTCGTTGTCGTAGAGGTCGTTGAAGAGCGCCTCGCGATGGGGCTCGACGTCCATCATGACCCAGAAGACGTACGGTGTCTTCCCGGTGAGCGCCGGGCCGCCGCCGCACCACTCGTACAGCGCCAGGTGGCGGTTCATCGTGTGCGGCCGCACACCCGCCGGCCATCGGCCGGCCTCGCCGGCCGCCTTCCAGGCGGCACTCTGCACGACCGCCGGCCCGTCCAGCTCGTACGCCGCCAGGTAGCGCGGCTCGGTCGGCGAGGGTTGCCGGTAGCGGCTCGCCCGGCGCACGCCGGGCACCGCCCGGAGGTTGGGCACGTGCTCGGTGTCGTAGACCTCGTTGAACATCGCCTCGTGGTCGTGGGCCACGTCCATCCGGACCAGGTAGAGCGCGTGGGCACTCATGGCGAGGGTTCCTCCCGGCCCGCGCCTAACGTGGCGACAGGCCTTCGAGATCGAGCGCCGGCCGCCGCCCCGCCAGCAGGTCGGCGACGATGCGGCCGGTGCCGCAGGCCATGGTCCAGCCCATGTGACCGTGGCCGGCATTGAAGAGCAGGTTGCGGTGGCGGCCGTATCCCAGCACGGGTGGACCGTCCGGCGTCAGCGGGCGCAGGCAGGCCCGGTACTCCCCGCGGTCCCAGTCGGCGGCGTCGGGAAAGATGTCGCGCGCGAAGCGCAGGATGTTGTTGAAGTCGCGCGGCGTCCAGGACCGATCGTAGCCGGCGAACTCGGCGGTCGAGGTCAGGCGCAGGCGGTTGCCGAGCCGCGACCAGCCGACCAGCCACTGCTCGTCCACGCCCGGGATCGTGGGCGCCCGGCCGCCGTCCTCGACGGGAAAAGTCGACGAGTAACCCTTGGCCGGATAGATGGGGAGCCGGACGCCGATGCTCCGCGCCACCAGCGGAGCCGACACGCCGAGGGCCAGCACGTAGACGTCCGCGGTGAGCGGGCCCCGGGTGGTCAGAACGGCCCGCACGCGGTCGCCGGCGGCCTCGAGCCCCGTCACCGCGGTGTCGAGCCGGACGCTCAGGCCGTACCGGTCGCGGCCCACGCGGGCGAGCGCCTCGGTGAAGATCCGGGAGTCGCCGCTGGAGTCGGTGAGGTCGCGCACCGCGCCGGCGAGCCGGTGCTGCACCGGTGCGAACGCCGGTTCCAGCCGGGCCACCGCCGCGGCGTCGAGCACCTCCTGCTTCTGCCCGTGCTCGGCCAGGAGCGCCATCTTCTTGACCCCGGCCTCCAGCTCGGCCGGGTCCCGGTAGAGATAGAGCGCGCCCCGGTTGACCGCCTCGTACGCGATGCCCTCGGTGCGCGCGACCTCGTCGGTGAGGGCCTGGCTGTACTGGCAGAGGCGGAGCTTGATCAGCGTGTTGCGCCGGGCCCGCGCGGCCGTGCACTCGCGCAGGAACCGCAGCCCCCAGGTGTACAGCCGCGGGTCCCGCCCGAGGCGCATCCGGATGGCGGTCTCGTGACCCAGCAGCGAGCGCCACAGCATGCGGGGCGCCCGCGGCGAGGCCCAGGCGAAGGAATGCCCGGGGGCGATGATGCCGGCGTTGCCCGACGTGGCGTCGAGGCCGAGGGCCGCCTGCGCCTCGACCACCGTGACCTCGTGGCCGTCCCGGGCCATGAAGTAGGCGGCCGTGACGCCGGCGATGCCGCCGCCGAGGACGAGGACCCTCACCGGCGACGCCTCAGGCCACGCCGAGGCGCGCGCGCGCCAGCCGGGTCCCGGCCACCAGCCGCTTGAGCTTCTCGAACGCGAGCCACCGGGGCACCGGGAAGAAGCCGCAGTCCGGCACCGCCGACAGCCGCTCGACGGGAATGAAGCGGGCGCACTGCTCCAGCCGCTCGGCGACGTCCTCGGGGCTCTCCAGGTAGAACGACTTGACGTCGACCACGCCGCAGGCCACCTCGCGGTCGACGCCCAGCTCCTTCCAGTCCTCGATCTCGGCCATCTCGCGGTTGGCGTACTCGAAGACGAACTGCTGGCAGCGGGCCGCGTGCAGCGCCGGGAACATCCACCGGTACGACCGCTTGCCCCGCGGGCGGGACAGCAGATTGCCGAAGCAGACGTGGTAGGCGATCCTGGCGCGCACGCCGTCCACGCAGGCGTTGAACATCTTCACGTACTCGTCGATCTGCCCGGGGACGATGGCGGCCGACGGCTCGTCCACCTGGATGAAGTCGGCGCCGGCCGCCGCCAGCGCCTTCAGCTCGGCGTTGACGGCGGGGACGAGGTCCCAGCACAGGGCCAGACGATCGTTGCCGTAGGCATCCCCCGGCCGGGTCTGGACGTGGATGGACAGCGTCACCGGCCCCGGGCAGGTCGCCTTCACCGGGCGCTCGGTCTGGGACACGAGGTACTTGAAGTCGTCGACGAGGCCCAGGCCCCGGCTGATCCGGATCTTCGACGTCGCCCGGTACCGGGGCACGCTGTCGTAGGCGTAGAGGCCCGTCTTGCGCAGCGGCTCGAGGGTCTCCAGGCCCTCCATCCGCCCGTAGAAGCTCTGCACGAAGAAGAACCGCCGCATCTCGCCGTCGCAGACCACGTCGACGCCGGCCCGCTCCTGGTCGCGGATCGCCAGCTGGGTGGCGTCGTCGAACGTTTCCCGGACGTCGGTCTGGCCGTAGTCGCCGGTTTTGATGCGGTCGAGCGCCGTCCAGAACCAGCCGGGGAAGCCGTGGCTTCCGATCACGTGGGTGGGCACGATCGGCAGCGTCATCGATGCTCTCGCGCGGGCCGTATGATAGCGCACCCCGGGCCGCTTCGGGAGACTCGCGAGGCGTCAGCCCAGCAGCTTGACGAGCGCCTCCACCACTCTGGGGTCGTAGAGGCCGCGCGCGCAGCTGCGCCGGACCTCGTCGAGGGCCGCGTCGCGCGCCAGGGCGTCGCGGTAGGGGCGCCACGAGGTCAGCGCGTCGTAGGCGTCGGCGACGACGACGATGCGGGCGCCGAGCGGGATGCAGTCCCCCCGCAGCCGCTCGGGGTACCCGGACCCGTCCAGCATCTCGTGGCTCGAGCGGATGATGGAGAGCACGCTCTCGCTCTGGTACCCCATCGTCCGGAGCAGGCGCTCGCCGGCCTCGGGGTGCCG
>Ga0302046_10003187_pt1 | contig 14910 bp, 10 predicted proteins | sample RVTome_11_FD_200261 | JGI IMG/M metagenome (GOLD analysis project Ga0302046, IMG submission 200261) | Soil microbial communities from uranium-contaminated site in the Upper Colorado River Basin, Wyoming, United States - RVT147D111 (version 2) ...
TTCAATGGACAGTTCACAGATTGTAGTCACAATCCTCGAAGACTTCCCCGGTTGACGATTCATCTTGACCGTTCCCGCAACAGAAGATCGCGGTAGGTCCTTGCAGGACATTGGTGCATGCAAAACCGTTCGACGTGCAGCGTGAATCATCACAAGTAACGGGTCCGTCACCGTCACCATCTCCACAACAATACCGATTCTGCGGACTACCACCTTGAACACCATCGCAGTCGGATGGACAGCTCACACAGTCTTCGCCATCCGCTGATTCACAAAGTCCGTTCCCACACCAGGCACCAAAGACTCCGCCTAGGCAGTCCTCCGGACAAGACTGACAATCTTCACCATAGACACATGTCGCGTCCCCGCAGCACCCGGAACAGGTTGTCGTGTCGAAACTACACGAATCAACATTAAAACTAGTCGTACCTCCGCTGCAACCGAGATCTTCGCATGCAACTCGAGTGCGGATCCATATCTCACCTATCTCGACCGTGTCATCAACCACACCGCTGGGCGATATATCGTGAATCCGAACGTAAATCGTGCCGGAAGCGCTTCCGTCGAATGGGAAACTCGCCATTGCTTCGAAGGCGGGTGTATCTTGGTCAACCGTAAACGGACCTCCTGGAAACTGGGGAACCTGGGCATCCACCTCCGAGACGATATATCCGGGCACGAAGTTTGGATCAGTGCTCCATTGAAACTGGAATACTTCATTGTCCACACTGCCGGGATGGGATGCCTCAACGACGAGTTCATGTTCGACGCCACTGGGGATATTCTCAAACTTCCACGAGTGTTGCAGCTGATCGCTGACCTCTCTTAGGACTTGTTTGCCAGGTATTCCAGCCAGGGGGTTCGCACCCGAACCTCGTGCAGTATCAGAATAGTCCCCTGATACAATGATCCCTGGTCCGGTGCCGTGGTCCGCGGCTGCGTTTTCCCAATCCCGAACCGTTATCATTAACAAATGATCAATATAGAGCTCGTCAGCTTCTGTGTCGGTGGATGATTCTGGTGATTCTGGCTTATCAATCGATAGCCAATGTACGTCCGATCCCTCAACAGTGACCGCTTCGAATTTAGGGATTGGAATGAGGCCCTTTTGATCCCCTCCAGGTGTATGACTCCCAGTGCCAGGGACTGAGATTATTCCTGTTGAGGGTATAAAGAACACGTTAGTTCTGCAGTCGAACCGGCGACCGGCGCAAGTGCCATTCTCCTCGTCGCAGTCACAATAGAACCATTGAAAGAGATCGTATTCTTCATTGTTGCCAACATCCCTCACATGTCCCTCATACTGGAAACACTGGTGGCCCGCTGGCAAATTCTTGAACAGCCATTTATGTTCGTGTCGCTGTTTACCATTGACAATTACCTCTTTAGAGCATTCGAGTTTACCCTCATCGGCTTGAAATGTATCGCTCAGTAAATCGGTCGGCCTGCATATTCTCCCACCGATAACACCATCGAAGTTTCTGAAATCTTCATACGAGGCGGTCGTTTCGCAGCGTAACGCTGGCCCAATGTTATTGCAGACTTGAGATGCGCCGCCAGGAGTTGTGCTTAAGACCACGAGCATCAGGAACGGAGACGATCTGGTGACTTGGGCTGATGTCAACATGTCTTCCTCCTCTGAATCCCTCGGGTGATCGTAGTGGCGGTGCCGGACATGCACTGGAAACTCGGTTGGAGGTTGTTTTTGTGATTTCATGGTAATGGAGGGCAATAAGTAGAGACGGTTGGTAGTGCGGTTCCTTCACCACAAGATTCCGAGGTCTGTAGGAATCGACCCACATAGCGGTCGTCTTTTCTTGACCACGCCCACTTGTAACTCGCGAGCGCGATTCAACTAGGCAAAGCAGAGCTCCTACTGTGGCACAATGTCGATACTCCTGTCAATCCCCTCGCGCACTCTCGGTATTGTCTCGGTTTTCCAGCGCTATCTTCTCACCATGGTCCACCAGAGATCACGTGAGTCGGATGACTTCTTGGATAAGACGTTGGTCACCCGGGTCAATCGACTTGACGATGCCGCCATCTTCCTTTAGAGTTCTTGTAGTGGCTAATGTCTATCATACGGCATCAAGCCCTCGATCGCTCGACGATCGATTCGGTGGTGAATCTCTCGACGGCGAACTCGTGACCCGAACGGGGTTCCTCGCATGAAGGCCAGGGCTTTCTGCTTACTGTCGTTGGTCTCCATCCTTTCAGGCACAACTGTATCTATGACGCCCGAGCGCCATCTGACCCTCGATGCCCGGGTGGCGGCTCAGGTTGCCATAGCCCGCGTCCAGTACGAGCATCAAGCCGGCCCATCACGTATGTTCAGCGAGGCGTTTCCGGCAGCGCTGGCCGAGCAATGGGTGCGCGATTACCTCACGCAGAGCGTGGTACTAGAGCGTTACTGGAGACGGCCGGTCACGCGGGTGATGCTCCGCCGGGAGGTCGACCGGATGATCCGGGAGACCCGCATGCCGGGCCGCTTGGAAGAGCTGTTTGCCGCCCTCGGCCATGATCGGCTACTGATCGAAGAATGCTTGGCGCGACCGGTCTTGGTCGACAGGCTGACGCGCAACTACTTCGCTTTCGATCAGACAATCCACAGCGACGCGCGCGCGGCGATCGAGGCGATCCGGGGCGATCTGAAGAGCGGTCTCATCGATCGGCATGCCGATCATCCGGGGCGCACCGTCGGCGAGCTGAAGCGGATCGAAGCAACGCACCGCCCCCCAGCCGAGCGAAGACAGCGCTGGCTGAACCCGGCGCCGAATGCGCAGCGCGAGATCGAGCTATCGGCCGAGGAATTCGCTGCCCGTGTCGCGCGCCTGCCGGAAGGTGGCGACGGGGTCGGCGCCATCGAGGAGGAGCGCGACCGGTTCGTCGTGTCGGTCGTCCTCGCGAGGGGTCCGGACATAGCGCGGATCGCCCGCTACACGATCGCCAAGCGGCCGTGGCACGACTGGTGGCGGGAGGTTGAAGCGGAGCTCGACGACGTCATGTCGACGAGGGCGATCGCGACGACCGTCGACGCCGATGCCGGCGATCCATCCTCCATTCTCCCTGACCGGATCGATCCCCTGGTGCCGGGAGCCAGCGGTTCATCCTGCGGGCCCGACGACTCCTGGAGCACCATTCCGGGAGCGTTCCCGCTGGCGCGCTGGGACCATTCCGCTGTCTGGACCGGCGATCGGATGATCGTCTGGGGCGGCTACGACGGCACACCGTTCGACGACGGCGGCCGGTACGACCCGGCGACCGACACTTGGTCCCCGATCTCGACGATCGGTGCGCCGTCGGCGCGCTGGGGGCATGGAGCGGTTTGGACCGGCAGCGAGATGCTGGTCTGGGGCGGGGCCGACACCCCCTCGACCACGCTCGCCAACGGGGGACGCTACGACCCGCTGACCGACACCTGGTCGCCGATGTCGACGACCGGCGCGCCGGCGGCGCGCCGGGACCACACGGCGATCTGGACCGGAAGCCGCATGGTCGTCTGGGGTGGGGCCGACGGCGCCGAAACCACGCTTGCGACCGGAGGGCGCTACAACCCGATGAGCGACTCGTGGGAACCGACTTCGATGGTCGGCGTTCCCCAGGCGCGGCGCTATCACTCGACCATCTGGACCGACAGCGAGATGATCGTCTGGGGCGGCGACGTCGACAACTACGTCTACCTCGATACCGGCGGGCGCTACGATCCGGCGCTCGACACCTGGAGCGCCGTCTCGACGGTGAGCGCCCCGTCCGCCCGTCGCTATCAGGGTGCCGTGTGGACGGGGGACGAGATGATCGTCTGGGGCGGCGAGCAGGAGAGCTTTCCGGAACTCCTCGGAGACGGGGCTCGATACGACCCGCTCACCAATACCTGGACGCCCCTTCCCTCCAGCGGCGCGCCCGATCCGATGTGGCGCGAACTGGCCGCAGTGTGGACGGGCGACCGGATGCTCGTCTGGGGAGGGACCTACGCGACCTGGCCGGACGGATCGGTCGGCGCCGCTTACGACCCCGTGGCCGATTCGTGGTCGACATTCTCCTCCCTGAACGCGCCGCTGCCGGGCAGGCGACGTCCCGTGATCTGGACGGGATCCGAAATAATCATCTGGGGAGGTCTCTTCACATTCAGCCTGCACGCCGGGGGGCGCTACGATCCGGCCGCCGACACCTGGACGCCGATCGGATCGAACAATCCGACCCGTCGCGAGTGGCACTCGACCGTCTGGACCGGCAACCTGATGATCGTCTGGGGCGGCTATCGTGGAGTCGAGGGCGGCTGGGCCAGCGTGGATACCGGCGCGCGCTACGATCCGGTGACTAACGACTGGACGCCGACCAGCCTCGTCGGTGCACCGGAATACAGAGATGGTCACACCGCCGTCTGGACGGGGGACGAGATGATCATCTGGGGAGGCGGGAACGCGGGGATCCTCAATACCGGCGGCCGGTACGATCCGCTGACCGACACGTGGCAGCCGACGTCGAACATCGACGCCCCGGCCGAGCGCGCCGCCCATACGGCTTTCTGGACCGGCGACCGGATGATCGTCTGGGGCGGGTTCGGGAACCTGGACGCCGACATCGGCGGGATCTACGATCCGAGCGGCGATTCCTGGTCGGCGATGTCGGGCGTTCAGGCGCCGCGGGGACGTTACTACCACACCGCGGTCTGGACCGGCGATCGGATGATCGTCTGGGGTGGCCTGTCGAACACATTCGACAATGTTCTCGGAGATGGCGGCAGCTACGAACCGGCGACCGACTCGTGGAGTCCCCTGTCCACTGTCGGCGCCCCGGCCCCACGGTGGGGACAGAGTGGCGTCTGGACGGGAGACACCCTGATCGTCTGGGGCGGCCACGATGGCGTCGACGTCGATACGGGAGGCCGGTACGATCCACTCACCGACACCTGGACGCCGACGTCGACCGCCGGCGCGCCAACCGCGCGCCGCCTCCACCAGGCGGTCTGGCTCGGCGACCGCTTGATCCTCTGGGGGGGCGGGAGTGGTCCCTTGGGATACGACGTCGATGCCGTCGTCGACAGCGGCGCCCGCTACGATCCGGTCAGCGACTCCTGGACCGGCACGTCACAAACCGGCGCGCCGTCCGCGCGCTACAGTCACTCCGCCGTCCTCGCCGGGGACCGGATGCTCGTCTGGGGGGGCCGCGGGGTCGAGTACTCCGAGTACTACGACGACGGCGGAGCCTACTGCGCCTGCGCCGCGGCGACCCTCTACGACGACCTCGACGGCGACGGATTCGGCGATCCCGCCGCACCGGTCGACGGCTGTGCCCCGCCGGCCTGCGCCGTCGCCGATGGGTCGGACTGCGACGACGGCGACGCCGACTCGTGGGGGACCCCCTCGGAGGTCCGGGACGTGGGATGGCAGACCGACGCGACGCTTCTCTGGGCATCTCCGTCCGCTCCTGGGGCGAGCGTCCCTCTGTACGACGTCATCCGTTCGGTTGACCCGAGCGATTTCCTAAACGGTGCGGTGTGTGTCGCGACCAACATCTCAGCCACCACGATGGACGTCGTCGTCGTTCCACCGCTCGGCAGCGTCTACGTATACCTCATCAGGGCCGAGAGCGAGTGCCCCGTCGGCGGCAACGGTTCGCTCGGCGCCGGCACCTCAGGAATCCCACGGGCAGGCCGCTCCTGCCCCTGAAAGACCTGGGTTCTCGTCCGACGGTCTCCTTACCTTTCTCCAATGATAAGTCTTTTGTGCTCGGCGTGAGTGTGCGTGCTTTCATCGTTGGTCGCAACCCTGCCCCCGACAGTGCTTCTTCTTGCCGCGCAGCGGGGCAGCCGCCCGTGTGCTCGATGTGGTGGTGCCGGTGCGCGGCACGACCTGCGTCCTCTGCACGCGCGAGGAGTCGATCCGGCGCCTGCGCGGCGTCGTGACGGCGAAGGCCGATCCAGACACCGGCCACATGCGCTTCGCGGTGGGGAAGGAGCACCCGCTCGCTTTCTCATTGCCCGGGAAGGTAGAACCGGTCAGCGGTCCGGACGCCGGGGAGCCGTCTCAGCGGCCGGGGTGCCGCACCACGACCACCGTCTGATCGTCGGCCGGCGCGCTGCGCCGCGAGAACTTCTCGACCTCGCGGAACACCAGGTCGACCAGCGCCTTCGCGTCCAGGGCGGGATGCCCGGTCAGGATCCGCTCGAGGCGCTCCAGGCCGAAGTCGTTTCCGGCGGGGTCGGTCGCCTCGGTGATGCCGTCCGAGTAGAGCAGGATGACATCGTCGGCGCGCATCTCGACGTAGCCGCGCTCGTAGCGGGCCTCCGGGTCGGGGCCGAGGACCATCCCTCCCTGCGCCAGATGTTTGATGCCATCGCGGTGCATCTGCAGGCCGGGCGGGTGGCCGGCGCTGCAATAGATGAAGTTGCCGTTCCGCTCCAGCTCGCCGTAGAACAGCGACACGAACCGGGCCGCGAGGGTGGAGCGGTTGATCACCTTGTTGAGCTTCTCGATGGTGCTGACGATCTTGAGGTTCTCCTCGATCCCCATGCGCAGCCCGGTGATCACGTCGCGCGCCTGGAGGGCGGCCGGGAGTCCGTGTCCCGAGGAGTCGGCCACCGCGATGCCGAGGATGCGGTCCGACAGCGGAATGAAGTCGAACAGATCGCCGCCCACCCCTTCGGCGGGGATGCTCTGCCCGTGGATGTCGTACTGTCCGAAGCTGGGGGAGGCCCTGGGCAGGAGAGACTGCTGGATCATGCGGGCCTCCTCCATCACGTCCCGCAGGCGCCATTGCCGGATCCTCTGGCCGACGACGTGCTGCACCGACGACAGGAGGTAGAGCAGCCGCTCGCGATCGTACTCACCGTCGATGCTGAAGGAGAGAAGCCAGCGATTGTCGGTGCCGAGCGTCATCGCGGCGAACGCCGTGACGCCCAGGGGCGACTCGATCTTCGGATCGAACTCCGGGTCGGTCTCCCGCATGATCACGAGGCCCCGCTCCAGCAATGCCTGGATCACCGGGTAGGTGACCGGGACGGAGTAGCCGGCCTCCGGCGCCGGCCGGGTTCCGTGCCAGCGACGCAGTACGTAGCGATCGCCGCCGGCCATCTCGTACATCCGCCCGGCGACGATCGGCAGCTCCGGACGGAACTCGCGCAGCAACGTCTGAATGATGGTATCGAGAGTGGCGGTCAGGTCGGGCTGCATCGCGACCAGGCTCAGACGGGATTCGAGCTTGCGCCAGAACGAGCGATAGAGGGCGGCCCGCTCGGCTCCCGCCGCCCTGTCCGGCGGCGCTCCGGGCTCCGAATCACCTGCGGATGACTGCGCCATGGCGCGATCGTAGCACAGCCGCGCGGGCGTCCCGGTCTGTCAGGAGCCTCCTGGTGCCACGGCCTGCCTGGAGAAAAGGTCAGAAGGTGTGCGCCACACCGAAAGCGAGGGGCCCTTGCTCTTCTTCCGTACAAGGGAAACCCTCAGTCGTGCAAGGCGAATGGCCGCACCCCACCGGATTATCACCGGCGCCATCGCCGCAATAGATTCGATTTGACGGCGCCTCCGTCGAGGCGTACAGTCGCTTTGACTGCCAGGAAAATGTGACCCGTTATCAGGCCGTGGATCGTTCGGCAACAGCCCGGGGGTGAGCCGCCCGTCACTGCGCTCGTGACTCGAACTGGGATCACTGAATGAAGGCTGGACCGCTCTGTTCGCTGACGCTGGGTCTCGTCCTTCTTGCTGGCGCCGGTGCATCGGCAACGCGTGAGCGCCATCTGTCGCTCGAAGCGCGGGTGGCCGCGCAGCTGGCGATCGCACGCATCCGGCACGCGCATCAGATCGACGCATCGACACCGTTCAGCCGGGCGTTCCCCAAGGCGCTGGCCGAGCGCAGCGTGCGCGACGACCTGAAGGGGAGCGCGGCAATCGAGCGATTCTGGAGGCGGCCCGTCACGCGCCGTATGCTCCGGGCCGAGGTCGACCGGATGATCCGGGAAACGCGCATGCCGGGTCGCCTGAACGAGCTGTTCGCCGCTCTGGGGCACGATCGGATCCTGATCGAAGAATGCCTGGCGCGACCGCTCCTGGTCGACCGGCTGACGCGCAATTACTTCGCCTTCGACCGGACAATCCACGCCGGCGCGCGCTCGGCGATCGAGGCGATCCATGGCGATCTGCAGAGCGGCGTCATCGATCCGCACGCCGATCATCCGGGACGCACCGTCACGGAGCTGAAGCGGGTCGAAGCGGGGCGCCGCTTTGAGGTGGCCGATCGACGACTGCAGCGGCTGCGAGCGGGTCCGAACGATCCGCGCGAAGTCGAGCTGTCCCCGGACGAATTCGCCACTCGTGTCGCGCGCCTGCCGGAAGAGGTTGGCGCTGTCGGTGCGATCGAGGAGGAGCGCGACCGATTCGTCGTCCCGGTCGTCCTCGCGAAAGGGCCGGACCGTGCGCAGATCGCCCGCTACACGATCGCGAAGCGGCCGTGGCACGACTGGTGGCGGGAGGTCGAAGGGGAGCTCGACGACGGTCTGGCGACGACGGCGATCACGACGACTGACGATCCCGATGCCGGCGGCCATCCTTCATCCGCTCTCCCCGACCGGATCGATCCCCTGGTGCCGGACGGCAGTAGTCCGTCGTGCGGGGCCGACGATACGTGGAGCGCCATTCCCGGGTCGTTCCCGATCGCACGCTGGGATCATTCCGCGGTCTGGACCGGCGAACGGATGATCGTCTGGGGCGGCTACGACGGCACGTGGTTCGACGACGGCGGCCGGTACGACCCGGCGACCGAAACCTGGTCGCCGATCTCGACGGTCGGTGCACCGTCGGCGCGCGCCGGGCATGGAGCGGTCTGGACCGGCAGCGAGATGCTGGTCTGGGGCGGCGGCAACGGGACGGTCGTCGATACGGGCGGCCGCTATGATCCGATGACCGATACCTGGTCGCCGATGTCGACGACCGGCGCGCCAGCGCCGCGCCGGGACCATTCGGCGATCTGGACCGGAACCCGGATGGTCGTCTGGGGCGGGGCCGACGACGCCGGAGTGACCGGAGTGACCCTCGCCAGCGGCGGGCGCTACGATCCGGTGAGCGACTCGTGGGAACCGACCTCGATGGTCGGCGCCCCCCGGGCGCGGCGGTATCATTCGACCATCTGGACGGGGGACGAGATGATCGTCTGGGGCGGCGACGTCGACAGCTATGTCTACCTCGATACCGGCGGGCGTTACGATCCGACGCTCGATACCTGGAGCGCCGTCTCCATGGTGAACGCTCCATCCGCCCGACGCAATCATGGTGCCGTGTGGACGGGGGACGAGATGATCGTCTGGGGCGGCGAGCAGGAAAACTTTCCGGAACTCCTCGGAGACGGTGCCCGATACGACCCGCTCACCAATACCTGGACGCCCCTTCCCTCCAGCGGGGCGCCCGATCCGATGTGGCGCGGACTGGCTGCGGTGTGGACGGGCGACCGGATGCTCGTCTGGGGCGGAACCAACGCGACCTGGCCGGACGGGTCAGTCGGCGCCGCGTACGACCCTGTACTCGATTCCTGGTCGAGCCTCTCCACCCTGAACGCGCCTCTGCCGAGTGCGCGACGGCCCGTGATCTGGACGGGATCCGAAATAATCATCTGGGGAGGTCTAGCCACATTCAGCCTGCACACCGGGGGGCGCTACGATCCGGCCGCCGACGTCTGGACGCCGATCGGACCGGACAATCCGACCCGTCGCGAGTGGCACTCTACCGTCTGGACCGGCAGCCAGATGATCGTCTGGGGCGGTTATCGCGGAACCGGGAGCGGCTGGGTCAGCGTCGACACCGGCGCGCGCTACGATCCGGTCACCCACGACTGGACCCCGACGAGCCTCGTCGGCGCGCCGGAATACAGGGATGGCCACACCGCCGTCTGGACGGGGGACGAGATGATCATCTGGGGCGGCGGGAACTCGGGGATCATGAACACCGGCGGCCGGTACGATCCGCTCTCCGACACGTGGCAGCCGACGTCGAGGATCGGCGCCCCGGCCGAGCGCGCCGCTCATACTGCTTTCTGGACCGGCGACCGGATGATCGTCTGGGGTGGCCTGTTGAACTCGTGGTCCGACATCGATCTCGGAGACGGCGGCAGCTACGACCCGGCGACCGACTCGTGGGGCCCCCTGTCCTCTGTCGACGCTCCGGCGCCCCGGTGGGGGCAGACCGGCGTCTGGACGGGAGACACCCTGATCGTCTGGGGTGGCCACGACGGCGCCGACCTCGATACAGGAGGCCGGTACGATCCCCTCACCGACAGCTGGACGCCGACGACGACCACCGGCGCGCCGGCTGCGCGCCGCCTCCACCAGGCGGTCTGGCTCGGCGACCGGATGATCCTCTGGGGGGGCGGGAGCGGTCCGGTGGGATACGACGTGGATGCCGTCGTCGACAGCGGCGCCCGCTACGATCCGGTCACCGATTCCTGGACCCGCACCTCTCAAGCCGCCGCGCCGTTCGCGCGGTACAGCCACACCGCCGTCCTCGCCGGGGACCGGATGCTGGTCTGGGGCGGCCGCGGGGTCGACTACTCCGAGTACTACGATGACGGCGGAGCGTACTGCGCCTGCGCCGCGGCGACCTACTATGACGATCTCGATGGCGACGGATTCGGGGACCCCGCCGCGCGGGTCGACGGCTGCGCACCGCCGGCCGGCGCCGTTCCTTATGGATCCGACTGCGACGATGGTGACCCGGACACCTGGGGGGCGCCCTCGGAGGTCAGGGACGTGGGGATGCAGAGCGCCGCGACGCTGATCTGGGCATCGCCGTCCGCCCCCGGGGGGAGCGTCGTTTTGTACGACGTCATCCGTTCGGATGACCCGACCGATTTCGTCAACGGAGCGGCGTGCGTCGCGACCGACATCTCAGCCACCACGACGGACGACGTCGCCGTTCCCCCGCTCGGCAGCGTCTACATCTACCTGATCCGGGCCGGGAGCGGGTGCCCCGTCGGCGGCAGCGGTTCGCTCGGCGCCGGCACCTCAGGAATCCCGCGGGTCGGCCTCTCCTGTCCATGAAGACCTGGGTTCTTGTCCGATAGTCTCCTTGCCTTTCTCCGATGAGAAGTCTATTGTGCTCGGCGTGAGTGCGCGTGCTTTCATCGTCTGGGTCGCAGCCCTGCTCCCGACAGCCGTTCATCTTGCCCCGCAGCCGGCCGAGGCCCGCGTCCGGGAGATCGTCGTGCCGGTGCGCGGCATGACCTGCGCTCTCTGCACGCGCGGCGTGGAGGAATCGATCCGGCGCCTGCGCGGAGTCGGGACGGCGACGGCCGATCTCGAGTCCGGCCGCGTTCGGGTCACGGTGGGGAAGGAGCACCCGCTCGACCTCGAGGAGGTCAAGAGAAGCGTCGGGGAAGCGGGGTTCGAGGTTGATGGAGAGTGCGATCTGGTCGCCACCGGACGCTTCGCGCTGGGTGAGGAGAGGCGCCTCACCCTCGCCATCGACGAGACTCCGCTGCGCTACCGGGTGCTGGAGAACAACCAGACGCTTCTTCTGTTCCGCGCGCATCCGGACCTCGACGGACCGTTCACCGTCCGGTTCCGGCTGCACGACGACCCCCGCTGGGATCCTCCCGCCATCTCGCTGCGAGCGATCGAGCCGCGCGGCGGATCGAGGTGAAAACGCGACTGTTCGTTCCGGCGGCCCTGCTGGCCGTATTCCTATTTGCGGCGGCGTGCGGCGGCGGCAACGGATCGAACGGCGCCGGGATGGCCGCGGCGGTTGCCCCGGATCACGATCCGTTCATCGACTTGGTGCTCGACGATCCACACGGCCGTGCCATTCCCCTCGCCGATCACGGGGGCAAGGTGAGGGTGATCGACGTCTGGGCGACCTGGTGCCTGCCGTGCCGCGAGATCATCCCGCACCTGAACGACCTGCACGAACGTTACCGGGACGACGGCGTCGTGGTGATCGGCATCGCCGTCGACTCGGCGCCGGCGGACGTCGTCGAGTTTCAGCGGGAGGTGCCGATGCGCTACCTGTCCGGCATGTTCAGCCCCCGGGTCGAGGCGCTGCTCGGTCAACCGAACGCGGTGCCGACGACCTACCTGATCGATCGATCCGGCGCGCTGCGCAGGACGTTTCTCGGGATCGTCGACATCGGCGTCCTGGAGAAGGAGATCCGGGACCTCCTCTAACGCTCCAGCCATTCCCTGACCTCCGACAGAAAGCGCGTCGAGAAGTAGAGGAAGGAGACGATCGGCAGGGCGAGCGCCGTCAGCACGCTGCGAAACCCGCGCACCGGCCGGCGCGAGTAAACCTCTATGATGACGACGAACAGGGCGATGATGCCGGTCGCCGTCAGGAAGAAGTGAAGCAGGAAGAACAGGCCCAGGAACAATCCGAAAATCGCCCCGTCGCGGGACAGCCGCAGAACGCCCGTCGCGTCGGGGCCACCCAGGTAGATCAGCCACAGCAGCACGAACAGCCAGTTGAGATGGAAGCAGACGCGGTTGATGAACGGATAGCGGGGCGGCCCCGTCACGGGCGGCATGGAAGGTCGGCTCGTTGACTCCGGCGGGCGCATGGACTCGATGTTTCCGGCTCCGCCGCGGCGCCCCGGGCCGAGGCGGCCGCGGAACGTGCAGCGTAGCAGATGTGGAGCCGATCGCCCCTCCACCCTTCCATTTTCCGCCCGAACCGGCTACCATGGCGGCACCCGCAGAGACCTTTTCCAAGGGGGAGAGTGTGTCAGACGACCAGCGCAGCGTGCGGCTGGGCGACGTGGTGGATGATTATTGTTCCCGTTGCCGCCTGCTGATGAATCATGGTGTCGTCGGGATGGTCGGAGTAGAGATCCGCAAGGTCCGCTGCAATACCTGTCTCTCCGAGCACGTCTTCCGCCACGGGAAGCTTCCGGCGCGCCGCAGGAACGCCACCGACAAGCTGTTCGCGGAGGTCCTGAAGGGGATCAAGCCGGACGCGGTCCCGGTGCCCCAGGAACCGGCACCGGATCCGCCGCAGGTGGAGGCCGGAGCGGACGAACCGGCGGCGGAGGCGCCCCCCAGGCCGCCGGCGCACCCGCAGAGAAAGCTGTACACCATGCGGCGCGCCATCAGCGACAGAGATGCGGGCAAGAATCCGAAGAAATCGTGAGCCGGGAGAGGCTGCGCCCGGGTCGGTTCAGGCGAGCAGGCTGGCCATGTGATCGATCAGGTCGATCCTGGTGACCACCGCTTCGATCGCGCCGTCCTTTTCGATCAGCGCCACCTTCCCCGCGGCGAAAATCGGCGCCAGCTGCCCGACCGGTGTGTTCGGCGGGACGACGATATAGTTCTGATCGACGCAATCGGCCACCGGACGATCGAGGCTCTGCGGATCTTTGAGGAGCGCCTCCAGCAGGTTGCTCTCCGACACGATGCCGAGGAGCCTGCCTCCGTCGAGCACCGGCAGCTGCGAGATACCGTGCTTCTTCATCAGGCGGATCACCTTCTGGAAGCTGTCGCTGCCGGCCGCCGACACCAGCTTGCTGTTGCGCCTGGCGACCACCTCCTCGAGGGTGCCGAACGGCATCTCATCGTCGAGGAATGAATTCTCGCGCAGCCAGTCGTCGTCGTACACCTTGCTGAGATAGCGTGAGCCGGAGTCGGGCAGGATGATGACGATGGTCTTGCACTCGGGATGGTCGCGGGAGAACTTGATCGCGCCGCAGACCGCGCCGCCGCCCGAGCCGCCGGTCCACAGCCCTTCCTTCCGGGTCAGCTCGCGGGCGGTGAGGAAGCACTCCTTGTCCGACACCTGGTAGGAGTCGTCGATCATCCTGACATCGAGAGCGGAGGGGACGAAGTCCTCGCCGAACCCTTCGACCTTGTAGGTCTTGAAGACGTCGGCCACCTTGCCGGTCTTGAAGTAATCGTGCAGAACCGAGCCGACCGGATCGATCTGCACCATCCTGATCGACGGTTTCTTTTCCTTGAGATAGCGGCCGATGCCGGTGATCGTGCCGCCGGTTCCGGTCGCCACGACGACGGCGTCGATCCGGTCGCCGAGCTGCCCCCAGATCTCCGGCCCGGTCGAGCGGTAGTGGGCCTCGGGGTTGCTCTGGTTGTGATACTGGTTGGTGTGCAGGCAGTTCGGCGTCTGGCGGGCGATCCGGTCGGCCACCGCATAGTAGCTGCGCGGATCGTCCGGGGCCACGGCGGTCGGCGTGGTGATCACCTTCGCGCCGAACGACCGGAGCGCCTTGATCTTCTCGACGCTCACCTTGTCCGGCATCACCAGGATCGCCTTGAATCCGCGGGCGCCGGCGACTATCGCCAGTCCCATGCCGGTGTTGCCGCTGGTGCACTCGACGATGGTGCCGCCCGGCTGCAGCTTCCCCGCCGCGACGGCATCGTCGACCATCTGCACCGAAATGCGGTCCTTGATCGAGTTTCCCGGGTTGAGGTACTCGAGCTTGGCGTAGAAGGTGGCGCCGGTGTCGCGGCCGAGATGATTGAGACGGACCATCGGCGTGTTGCCGATGGCATCGATGACGTTGTCGTAGACCCGTTTCATGATCTGCAATGGTACTACGATCCCGCGACGAACAGGCTCAGCGATTGATCCCCCGGGCGGGGCGCGGCGCCGCTGCAAGGCGCCTGCCGCGGGCTGTCGGGCGCTCGCCGCTCGAAGCCCCCGCCGGTTCGAGCAGGCGGCGCAGGAACGTGCCGGTATGGGAGGCGGGATCGGCGGCGACCGTTTCCGGCGTCCCTTCGGCGACGATGCGGCCCCCCTCGTCCCCACCCTCCGGGCCGAGATCGATGATCCAGTCGGCGGTCTTGATGACGTCCAGGTTGTGCTCGATGACGATCACCGTGTTGCCCTGGTCGACGAGGGCGTTGAGCACGCCCAGCAGGCGCCTGATGTCCTCGAAGTGCAGCCCGGTGGTCGGTTCGTCCAGGATGTAGACGGTGCGGCCGGT
>Ga0302046_10003188_pt1 | contig 14905 bp, 13 predicted proteins | sample RVTome_11_FD_200261 | JGI IMG/M metagenome (GOLD analysis project Ga0302046, IMG submission 200261) | Soil microbial communities from uranium-contaminated site in the Upper Colorado River Basin, Wyoming, United States - RVT147D111 (version 2) ...
GTGATCACCGCCATCGGAGTCACCGAACCCGATGCCGGTTCGGATGTGGCCGCGATCAGGACCACGGCCCGAAGGGACGGGGACGGTTTCGTGCTCAACGGGACCAAGATGTTCATCACCAATGGTGGGATCGCCGACCTGGTGTTCATCGCGGCCAGGACCAGTTCCGATGTCAAGGGGTCTCGTGGCATCTCGATCCTTGCCGTGGAGAAGGACACGCCAGGGTTCAAGGCGAGCCGGGCCTTGGAGAAGATGGGGTGGCACTCGTCGAACACCGCCGAGATCATTCTCGAAGACGTCCGGGTGCCCCAGGAGAACCTGATCGGTGAGGAGAACCAGGGCTTCTATTACATCATGGCCAACTTTCAGAACGAGCGCCTCGCCATCATGGGCCAGGCGCTAGGTGAGGCCCAGCGGGCCCTGGAGCTGACCACCGACCACGTCAAGAGCCGGACCGCTTTCGGTGAGCCGTTGTGGAACAAACAGGCGATCAGACAACGACTGGCGCAGCGGCAAGCCGAGATCGACGCGGGCCGAGAGTTGACCTATCACGCCGCCTGGCTCGCCGAACAAGGCGAAGACGCAGTGCGCGAGGTGTCAGAGGTGAAAGCCTATGTCGGGGAGATGGTCAACCGAGTGCTGTACGACTGCGTCCAGTTCCACGGCGGCATGGGTTACATCGCCGAGACGGCAGTGGAACGGCTCTACAGGGACGTGAGGATCGCCTCGATCGGTGGAGGGGCCACCGAAGTCATGCTCGACGAGATCGCCAAGAGGCTGTAGCCGGAGCACTAGCTGATCCTGCCGGCAGCGTCGGCGACCTCCTCCGCTTCGAGCGGGTGCCAGGACAGCTCTAACGCCAGCCAGATGGTCTTTGAAAAGGGATAGAAGATCACAGGTAAGACGGCGTTCACACCGATGGTGACCGCCATCAATGCACCCCAGGGGACCTCGGGCCAGAAGAGGATCATCCCGCCGGCGAAGAGCACGAGAAACGAGCCGAAGGTCACGATTGTGTTGATGATGAGGGCGCCGACCCAATAGCCCTCCTCGCGTTCGAAGCCCAGCCCACAGCGGTCACAGTGCTCGTTCAGACGAAAGAAGGACGAGAACGCCGTGCCACCACAACGTGGACAACGTCTCCTCAACGCCCGGCCGAGCATGATCGGGATCGATACGCTCGGGTCGCGGCTCACGGGTGCCAGGCTATCGTCAGCGCCGTGACTGAGGATCCAATGGCCCAGCTCCGGCACGAGTACGAGGCGTTGGGGCTCATCGAACGAGACATGGCAGACGACCCCGTCACTCAGTTTCGGGTGTGGTTCGACGGTGTGCTCGAGGCCGGTCTCGATGAGCCCAATGCATTCGTGCTCGCCACCGCGGACGTGGCCGGCCGACCGTCTGCCCGCGGGGTCCTGATGAAAGGCCTGGATCTTGACGGGTTGGTGTTCTACACCAACCTTGCCAGTCGCAAGAGCCAGGAGTTGAGAGCCAACCCTCACGCCGCCGCCACCTTTGTCTGGACGCCGCTCCATCGACAGGTCCGGTTCGAGGGCCCGGTCTCGCTGGTGGCCGACGATGAGGCTGACCGCTACTTCGAGGCTCGACCAAGGGGAGCTCAAATCGCGGCTCACTCATCGAATCAGAGTGACGTCGTGGAGTCGCGGGAGGAGCTCGACGAGGTCTTCCGATCGACGGACAAGAAGTTCAAAGGTGTCAAGGTGCCCCGTCCCAGGGCATGGGGGGGCTGGCGGCTGACGCCGACCATGGTCGAGTTCTGGCAGGGGCAGCCAAACCGCTTTCACGACCGGGTCCGGTACGTCAAGCAAGGCGAAGACTGGAGCAAGGAGCGGCTGGCGCCGTGAAACTCCACGTGATCGGATCGTCGGGGACGTTTCCGGTCCCGGGCCGCCCGGCATCCGGCTACCTGATCGAACAGGCCGAAACCCGAGTCTGGTGTGACGCCGGGCCGGGCACCCTCGTCAACCTGCCCGTCGATTCCTACCTGATCGACGCGGTAGTCATCTCCCATCAGCATCCCGACCACTGCACCGATTTGTTCTCTGCCTTTCACGCCTGGACCTACTGCCCTGAGCCGAGAAAGGGCGTTCCCCTGTACGCGCCCCAGTCGGTGTGGGATCGGGTAGTGGGGTTCCTCGACGGTGGCCAGGGCTCCGTCCTGAAAGAGACCTTTGACTTCAGGTCGGTGTGGACCGGGGACGTGGTGGGGATCGGTGATATCTCGGTCTCCTTCGTTGCGATGGACCATTCGGTGCCGACCGTGGGCTCGCGGTGGGAGGCAGCGGACCGCACCCTTTTCTTCACGGGGGACACCGGTCCTTCCGGCACCTGGAAGGAGAGCGCAGTGGGGGTCGACCTGCTGCTCAGTGAGGCTGCGTATCAAGAACGAGGTGACGACGATTATCCCCATCACCTGACTGCCCGGGAGGCTGGGCAGATCGCGCGCGAGGTCGGGGCGAAGCGACTGGTTTTGACCCACATCCCGCCCTATCTCGATGCCAGTAGGTCGATTCACCAAGCCGAGCAGGCGTTCGACCGACCGGTAGCGCTGGCGACGCCAGGAGTGAGCTTTGACGTCTGAGCGTGCCTTGGACCAGCTTCGGGACGTGAAGCTGGAGATTCCTTTCACCAACTCGACACCGGGCTCGGTGATGATCTCGATGGGTCAGACCAAGGTTTTGTGCACCGCATCGGTGCTTGCTGAGGTGCCGAGATGGTTGAGGGATTCGGGCAAAGGCTGGGTCACCGCTGAGTATGCGATGTTGCCCGGCTCGTCGAGCGAACGGGTGCGGAGGGATCACGTATCGGGGGGCAGGGCCAAGGAGATCTCGCGTTTGATCGGGCGGTCGCTCCGCGCCGTGGTCGATCTCAAGGCGATGGGCGACACGATGGCGATGGTCGACTGCGACGTGATCGAGGCTGATGGAGGCACCCGGACCGCGGCCGTCACCGGGGCGTGGATCGCCCTCTGGTATGCCATGGAGGATGCGGTCCAAGAGGGGAGACTCGTCAAGAATCCGATCATCGACGAAGTGGCGGCCGTCTCGGTGGGCATCATCGATGGCCAACCGACACTCGACCTCGACTATGTGAAGGACGTCGACGCCGAGGTCGACATGAATGTGGTGATGAGCGGTCGCGGTTTGCTCGTCGAAGTCCAGGGGACTGCGGAGAGGGCGCCCTTCTCGCGAGTGGAGCTCGACCAACTTCTTGACCTCGCGGCCGGGGGCATCGCCGAGCTGCACGACCTCCAGCGTCGAGCGGTCGCCGAGTGATCCCCCGTCTGGTAGTCGCTTCCAAGAACCCGGACAAGGTATCGGAGATCGAGGAGGTGCTCACCTCGACAGGTCTTGTCGACGAGATAGTCGGCGGTCTCGAATGGCCCGACGTGGAGGAGACAGGCGAGTCTCTCGAGGCAAACGCGCTGCTCAAGGCCAGATTTGTCATGGAGACCGTCGGGTTACCGGCAGTGGCCGATGACACCGGGCTGGAGGTCAGGGCCTTGGGTGGGGCGCCGGGAGTCAATACGGCTAGGTACGCAGGGCCAGACGCCACCTACGCCGAGAACGTAGATCTTCTGCTGAGGGAGTTGACGGGAAAGGACGATCGCGGCGCCCGGTTTGTCACCGTGATCGCACTTGCCATGCCCGACGGGGTGGAGCTGGCCGTCGAGGGGGCGTTGGAAGGAGTCATCGCCCGCGAACCCCGGGGGATGGGCGGTTTTGGCTACGACCCGGTGTTCGAAGTCGATGGGATGACGCTCTCCGAGATGGGTGTGGGGATGAAAAACAAGTTGTCGCATCGCGCTCGTGCGATCCGGTCGCTGGCGGCGGCCCTCAGCGCGGAGGTCTGATGCCTGGCGCAACCCGAGCGTTGATAATCGGAGCCGGCTTTGCCGGCCTCAACGCGGCCAAGCGACTGCGCAAGGCCCCGGTTGAGCTCATCATCATCGACCGCCGCAACTTCCACTTGTTCCAGCCGCTGCTCTACCAGGTCGCCGCGGCCGCACTGAACCCAAGCGACATTGCCTATCCAATCAGGTCGATCTTTCGGCGCCAGGAGAACGTGAAGGGGGTGCTGCTGGCGGAGGTCGTCGACGTCGACACCACGAGACGAGTGGTGACCTTGGACGATGACACAGCCCTGACCTACGACTATCTGATCGTGGCCACAGGGGCCACCCACTCCTACTTCGGTCGTGACGAGTGGGAGAACGCCGCGCCAGGCCTGAAAACCCTGGAGGACGCGGTGCGCATGAGGCAAAGGGTGCTTGCCGCCTTCGAGGAAGCCGAGCGGCATCCGGAGAACGCCGAGCGACTGCTGACTTTCGTGGTCGTCGGGGGAGGCCCTACCGGCGTCGAATTAGCTGGTGCCCTCGTCGAGATAGCGGTTCATTCGCTTGGTGACGAGTTCGATGCCATCGATCCTTCGCAAGCCCGGGTCATCCTGGTCGAGGGCACTTCACACGTTCTCCCGGTCTACCCCGAGACCCTGTCGGAGAGTGCCCGCCGACAACTCGAGGGCCTTGGAGTCGAGGTGGTCACCGGTGTCCTGGTGGACGAGATCGATGGGCACGGTGTCACTCTCAGCAACGGCCGTCGCGTCGACTCGGGGACCGTGCTCTGGGCCGCAGGAGTCCAGGCATCGCCGTTGGGCACAGCGCTGGGTGTGGAGACAGACCGGACCGGACGCGTGAAGGTCGAGGACGACCTGTCGATTCCGGGTCATCCCGAGGTATTCGTCGTGGGAGACCTTGCGTCGTATCCGGATGTCCCCGGGGTAGCACCCGCGGCCATGCAGATGGGTCGCCATGCCGGGCGCATGATCGAGGCGGACCTGAAAGGGTTGGAGCGGTCGGTCTTCAGCTATCGGAACAAGGGGTCGCTGGCGACGATCGGGCGCGCCAGGGCGGTGGCCGACTTCGGCCGGGTGAGGTTCGGCGGGTTCTTCGCTTGGGTCGCCTGGCTGGCTATCCACATCTTTTATCTGATCGGGTTTCGCAACCGGTTGTTCGTCCTGGCGTCCTGGGCTTGGAGTTATGTGACCTTCAGGAGAGGAGCACGGATCATCACCGGTGTGCCTCCGATGGAGGGGCCGGGGAAGCCATAGGCCTCTTCCGCTTCCGCATAGATCTGTCCCACCCAGGGCTCATACTCCTGGCGAGATGAGATCGAAAAGTTCGTGCGATATAACTGATGCCTTAACGACGGCCACGCTCGTATGCGACTTTCACGCGTTTCCGGAGTTCCAGGTCTGTCGGGACTGCGGCATCGACGCCTGGCGGCAGCAGGAGAGCGGACGGGTGGCACACGAGGACTTCTACGTCCATGATGATCTCTGGGATGCGGTGTGTCCCGACGACGCGGTTGAGATGTGGGAGGAGGACGGCGCCACATTTCGCGAGGGCAAATTCGTTTTGTGCATCGGATGCTTCGAGGCTCGGCTCGGCAGGCAGCTGACAGGACAAGACTTCAAGTGTCCGCCCAGTCGTCAGTTTGGAGTGCCGCCGACATATCGGTTTCGGTCTCGGTGGAAGGCGACATTGCGTTGAAGTCACCGCTTCTAGAAACTCTTGTGCGGGTGAGAGGATTTGAACCTCCACGGGCTCTCGCCCACAGGGACCTAAACCCTGCGCGTCTGCCAAGTTTCGCCACACCCGCGTGTTGATGCCGATTGTCGCACAAGGGCCAAATCGCGAGTCATGCTGCGCCATTGTTGGATGCTGGTAGGCCGCGCGGGGATCGAACCCGCAACCCCTGGATTAAGAATCCAGTGCTCTAGCCAGTTGAGCTAGCGGCCCGCAGGAATCTTAATTGCCGTAATGCCTTTGCAGGAACTCGATCCACGCCATCGCGATCACGTAGGCATCGGTGCTCCTTCTCTTTATCAATGTGCAAACCCCGTATCGGAGATGGTTCTTTCGGTGGCCGGTTCCGTCCGGCTTGATGTACGTCTTAGTGAAGTCGTCGAGTTCGATATCGACTTGACCCGACCACCACTCTCTGGCTGCGGGTTCGTCATTCTGGGCATGAAGGTTGAGTCTTGCCCTCCATCCGTCGTTCGGAGGAAGGTATTTGCTGCTCCAGTTCTTGAACATTCTCAGGGCTGCAGGATCGGCGTTCGCCATTGAGAGTTGTCTTGTGGCCTTCGAGCCTTCACCCCAATACATGGACACACCCGCAACCCAGAATGGTTGGTCCACCAGATGTTCCGCCTCGAGGAGGGACTGTGCCCTGATCATTTCGATTTCTCGGCGTCTGGGACGGTGAGTCGTGTAAGGCTTTCCTCGAAGATTCATTCCGGGCTCAGGGGTTTGCCTAATCCGTATGTCCTGAAGCTGTCCGGCTGTCAGCCTCACGTCTCGGCACCATGTGGCCAGGGTCGACTTCTTGACCGGGATCAGATCCATGATCTCCCCGTATGACAGACCGAGCCGTCGCAGGTCCTTGCCCAGCTCGGACCGTTCCCATCGGGAGAGCGTGTCCCATGAATCGATCCGAACCCGAAATTCGCTCCCCACCTCCATGGTTCCAACACAGGAATGGGGTGGGACAAGAACCTGGCGAGAAGTAGCCTGTAACCATCACGGGCTGTGGCGCAGCTTGGTAGCGCGCGTGCTTTGGGAGCACGAGGTCGTCGGTTCGAGTCCGACCAGCCCGACCAACGCTTTACAATGACGTGTTCCGCGGGTGTAGCTCAATGGTAGAGCTCCAGCCTTCCAAGCTGGTGGTGAGGGTTCGATTCCCTTCACCCGCTCGAATGGGTCGCTCCTCTGGGGCGAAGACCTTGCCCTCTTGCCCCTGTAGCTCAATGGGATAGAGCAGCGGACTTCTAATCCGCAGGTTGGGGGTTCGAGTCCTCCCGGGGGCGCAAGGACGACCCATTCGGCATGGTGGCCGTAGCTCAGTCCGGTTAGAGCACCTGGTTGTGGTCCAGGAAGTCGCGGGTTCGAATCCCGTCGGTCACCCTGAGATAGCCGGTGGCAGGTAGCAACATCCTGTCACCTGCTACTGCAAATCCGTCCGCCCAACCCAGGAAGAACATGCCAACGAGTGTCACTGAAACCGGTCCCTTCGAGCGTCTGGTCACATTCCATCTGACCGATGAACAGATCGCGGCCGGCAAGGCCGCTACCGCCCGGAAGCTGTCCCAGGAGCTGAAGCTGAAGGGATTCCGACCGGGTAAGGCCCCGGTTCCCGTGATCGAAGCTGCTGTTGGCCCGGCTCGCCTGCGCAGCGAGGTGATCGATGACCTGGTGCCTCCCGCGTTGACCGACATTCTCAAGGATGAGGAGATCCAACCGGCGGTCACGCCCCAGCTCGAGAGTCTCAACGATGTGGAGGGTGGAGTCGAAGTCGGGGTCCGGGTGACGCTCTGGCCGACGATCGAGCTTCCCAACTATCGAAACCGCAACGTCGAGGTCACCACCCCCGAGGTAACCGAAGAGGATCTCGACATTCAGATCGGGCGGATGCTGGAACAGTTCGCCACCGTTGAGGAGGCCGACCGACCGGCGGTCAGCGGAGACTTCGTGTCCATCGACCTCAAAGCGACCAAGGATGGCGAACCGGTGGAGGAGGCATCGGCTTCGGATCTGCTCTACGAAATCGGCTCGGGTGTCTTTATCGACGGCATCGACGACCGGTTGGCCGGGGCAACACCGGATACCAGGTTCACCTTCGACGGCCCCCTGCCCGAAGGGTTTGGGGATCGGGCCGGAGAGATGGTCACCTTCGAGGTGACAGTCAATGAGGTCAAGGAGAGAATCTTTCCCGAGTTGACCGACGAGTGGGTCGATGAGAACACCGAGTTCGAAACGCTGCCCGAGTTGAAAGACGAGCTTCGAACGCGTCTCAGCGAGGCCAAGCTCCAAGCCGTTGCTCGCCAGTTCAGGGAACGCGCCCTCAGCACCCTGGTCGAGCAGGTCGAGGTCGACCTACCCGACGCCCTGGTCAGGTCGGAGATGGATGATCATCTCCACCGCTTCGTCCACCGCCTCGAGGACAACGAGCTCACCCTGGAGGACTACTTCCGAGCCTCCGGAGTAGACCAAGAAGAGCTCCTGGAAGACCTGCGTCAGCAGGCCCTACTCTCCCTGCGCAATCAGCTGGTTCTGGAGGCCGTGGCCAAGGACGCGCAGATCGAGGTCACTCCCGAAGACATCTCCGAAGTGCTGCAAAGCCTTGCTGCCCAGTCGGGTGATCCGGTTGCCTATCTCCAGGCCTTCAGTCGGAGCGGCCAAGAATTGGCGCTGGCCAGTGATATTCTCAGAAACAGGGCGTTGGACGCCATCCTCTCGGCAGCAAGTCCGGTTGACGAAGACGGCAACTTGGTCGACTTGAGTCCGAGGGCGACGGAGGTGGAGGCCGAGATCGTCGAGGCTGAAATCGTCGAGGCCGAGTCGCTGGGAGAGATCCCAAGCGGTGAGGTCATTGCAACAATCGCGGAGGAAGAAGAAGAATGAAAGCCGATAACCAGTTCCAGAACTATGTGATCCCCACCGTCTTCGAGCAGACCAGCCGCGGTGAGCGCTACTTCGACATCTACAGCCGGCTGCTCAAGGATCGGATCATCTTCCTCGGCACACCTATCGACGACACGATCGCCAACCTGATCATGGCTCAGCTGCTCCACCTCGAGTCGGAGGATCCAGACAAGGACATCTTCCTCTACATCAACTCGCCGGGTGGATCGATCACCTCGCTGTTCGCCATCTACGACACGATGCAGTACATCAAGCCCGACGTGAACACCGTGTGCATGGGTATGGCCGCATCCGCCGCCGCGGTCATCCTCGCCGGCGGCACCCACGGGAAGCGGTATGCCCTGCCCCATGCCCGGATCATGCTGCACCAGCCTCACGGTGGTGCTCAAGGACAGGCATCGGACATCGAGATTCAGGCCAAGCTGATCGTCCAGATGCGAGAGCAGCTCAATGTGATCCTTGCCGAGCACACCGGCCAGGAGTTGGACAAGATCGCTTTGGACACCGAACGTGACTACTGGATGCTGGCCGACGCGGCCAAGGAGTATGGGGTGATCGACGGAATTCTCACCCGTCGGGACCTTGCCGCGGTAGCCTCCAAGTAAGGAGGAGGTCCCAAACTCGATGGCAAGACTCGGTGATGGCGGTGAGCTGCTGAAATGCAGCTTTTGCGGAAAGTCCCAGAAACAGGTCAAGAAGCTGATTGCCGGGCCCGGCGTCTACATCTGTGACGAGTGCATCGACCTCTGCAATGAGATCATCGAAGAGGAGTTCTCCGCCACCGAGGAGATCACCTTCACCGAACTTCCCAAGCCGGTTGAGATCAACTCGTATCTCGACGATTACGTGGTCGGCCAGGAAGACGCCAAGAAAAAACTCTCCGTAGCCGTCTACAACCACTACAAGCGGATACGTGGCGGCGAGGCGCAAAGGGACGTCGAGCTCCAAAAGTCGAACATCCTCCTCATCGGCCCTACAGGCTCTGGCAAGACCCTTCTGGCCCAGACCCTCGCCCGCCAGCTGAACGTCCCCTTTGCGATAGCCGATGCCACGAGCCTCACCGAGGCGGGCTACGTCGGCGAGGACGTCGAGAACATCTTGCTCAAGCTGCTCCAGGCAGCCGACTACGACGTCAACCGGGCCCAGCAGGGAATCATCTACATCGACGAGATCGACAAGGTCTCCCGCAAAGCGGAGAACCCATCGATAACGAGGGATGTCTCCGGGGAGGGCGTCCAGCAGGCGCTGCTCAAGATCCTCGAGGGCACGGTGGCATCGGTCCCCCCACAGGGTGGGCGCAAACATCCCCACCAAGAGTTCATCCAACTCGACACCACCAGCATCCTCTTCATATGCGCCGGGGCGTTCGGTGGCCTCGAAGACATCATCGCCCACCGGGTGGGGCGCCGTGGTGTTGGCTTCGGGGCGGACGTGAGAGGCAAAGCCGAGGGACGCGCTTCCGAGTTGCTCAATCAGGTGATGCCCGAAGACCTGATGAAATACGGTCTGATTCCTGAGTTCATAGGCCGCTTGCCCGTTATGGCGACTGTCGAGGATCTCGACCTGGACTCACTGGTCAGGATCCTGACCGAACCAAAGAACGCGCTGACCAAGCAGTACGCCCGAATGTTCGAGATGGACGACGTGGAGCTGGTGTTCACACCCGACTCTCTCGATGAGATCGCAGCTCAGGCGATCAAGCGGGGGACCGGCGCCAGGGGTCTGAGGTCGATACTCGAAGAGGTTTTGCTCAACACGATGTACGACTTGCCGTCGCGAACCGACATCGAGCAAGTGCTGATCGATCGGGACGTCGTTGCCGAGAAGGTCAACCCGACTCTGGTTCCGGTGCGGCCAGCCGACAGGCCAGCCGAGAAGTCTGCCTAGTCGCGCGTATTGCCGGTTCGGCCCGGCCTTCTCGAGATAATCCAGATCGCGAATGACGTTCGTGTCGTTATGACGCAGAAGTGGGTCGCGACGAGGTTAATCTTCGATCGGTCGCCACTGAGCGGCCATGAAGAGGGAAATAGGGAGGCGTAGATCCCCGGCGGTAACTCGGTCGCCTGAGCCGTGGATAGCCAGAGGCGAGACCGGCCTTTTCCCACTATGAAAGGGATTAGAAGCAGATGCAGATCAGCATGCGACGTCTCCGGCTGGTTGTCGCTACTACGACTGCCCTGTTGCTGGCGCTTGTGCTCGTACTGATGTCGGAAACGGCAGCCGCTAGCACGAGCAACACCGGCGACCAGACGGCTTCGAGCGACTACGACGTACAGGGCTCCAAGCACAAGTACAAGGACACAACGACCACAACGGTCGACGAAGAATCGACCACGACGGTCAAAGAGAAGCCGACGACAACCGTCGACGACGCGACGACGACCACGGATCCGACTACCACGTCAGCGCCGACCACGACCACGACGACGACCACAACGACAACAACAACTACCACCCCGGTCCCGAATGGAGTGACCGAGCCCACTGACAGTTTGACGGAGTCAACGGTGAGTGACGAGGTGATGGGAACACAGATCACCAACACCACCCCGCCCGATGAGGTCGAGGCTATCGAAGTGCTTCCATTCACGGGCTCGGAAGGCGCTGGGCTGCTCATGCTGGCCGCGAGCGCGATCATGCTCGGTGGCGGCTTCCTGATCAGCGCCCGGAGGGAAGAGGGCTGATCACCAGCCTGTTGTAAGTCAAAGACTGGGGATCCCGGGGTTTCGACCTCCGGGATCCCCTTCTTTGTGGCTGAACCCTTGGGAACCCGTCCGGTGTCCAGGGACAGATTCGACCCGAGCGGCGATCTCCCACCGATCCGAACAACCCATGACCATATCTCACTCTGCGTAACCGGGGTGTCACCCGAGAGAACGGTCCGCAGGGGTGGCTCTTCGGCCACCCAAACCTGATCCGATCCCACACCCTGTGGATATTCTCTGGGTCGAGAGACCCGTTGACAGGTGGGCCGTCTCGTTGCAGTATGACGTCGCTGACCACTCTCAGTGGTTCGGCATGGTTGGGGAGTTTGGGAGGCTTCGAAACCGGACCTGTAACACGGTCACCTGGGTCTGGTGGAGCTAATGGTGAGACCGGCCTATCCCGCGCAATGAAGGGATGGGAGATAATGAGGGAGACGACTGAGGTCGTCTGGGGCGAGGGACCAATGACGCGCGTTCGGCGCGTTGTTCGCGTTGGGGGTCGGCCATGAGACATGCTCATGTTGCCCAGCGTCGCCGGTTCGACCGCGTCCTGGCGATTCTTTCCGCATTCGCGGTATTGATGTCCTTGATGGTGATGTATGCGCCGGCGGCGCTTGCGCATCACCCAGAGATAAGTGCAAATCAGACCTGTGCCGATGGCAAGGTCGTGATCGCATACGAAACGGTCAGCTGGCGAACCGACGGGGGATCCGGCTCCGGGCACTCCGACATCCGCATCGAGGTGCGAGTCGGAGGCTCCGGATCGTGGACCGAGGTAGGCAGCGGTGCCTACACCTCCGCCAATGGCTATCGCTTCAGCGGGACCTTCGACGGCGAGCCCTACTGGGATAGCAGCATTGAAGTGCGAGCCCGGGCCAATGGCTCTTGGGACAACGGTCTGGGTGGTGGTGAGACCCGAACGACGAGCTCGTTCAACGTGAATCAAGACTGCTTCAACCCGTCGTGCCCCAGTGAGTACCAGTCGGTGAAGATCGAGCCGGTCACGGCTGGAACCCATGGCACGTACTTCACGATCTCCAATATCAATGATGGTGCCTCTGGCCCCACATTTGATTGGTCGAGCACTCGTCCCGTGTTCAAGGTGATCGTAAAGGGCGGTCCCGGCGCCAATATTTACGACTACAACGGCGCGACTGCTGACCAGGGCTTGCACGCTCCGCTCAATCCGAACAACAACAAGTACTACGGGTTGAGTCACGTCACGCTCTGTTACGGGGACCCCGAGCCGGAGCACGTCGAAGTCACGCCGCTGGTCGAAGTTTGCAACGTGAACCAGCAGGGAGTTCCCGAGGGGGAGATCTCATTCGACATCGACCCGGCATCCGGGGCGACAGTTAAGGTCTACACCAACGCCAACTTCACCGGTCAGATCGGCGGGTCGCTCGGCGACGGGCAGACTCTGTCCCTGGCCCCAGGCACCTATTACTGGAAGGCCACTGCCGCCAACTCAGATTACGAGTTGAAAAGCCCGAGCAATGGCGATTTCACAATCGAACCCTGCTCAGCCTCGTCGGTCGTGATAGCTGGCGGGTGTGCCGTGAATGGCAACGGTGCCGCGCTCGGCTCGGTCGAGGTGCAGATCACCCCCGACTCCGGTGCCACGGTCGTGATCAGCGGACCGGGCGGTCCCTACAACTTCTCTGCAGGTGGTGGCTCCATGGAGCTTGCCCCGGGATCGTACAGTTGGCAGGCGACAGCCGGCTCCGGGTTTGCCCTCAGCGGGCCGACATCCGGCGACTTCGACATCGACCCATGTGAGGCGTCGGTCGACGTGAGCAGCGGAGTCTGTGTGGTTGACAGCGCCGGCAACCCGTCCGGCTCGGTCAAGGTGGTCATCGACCCCGACTCAGGTGCAACGGTTGTCGTTTACGGTCCGGGCGGTCCTCACAACTTCACCGGAGGGGGAGGGAGCAAGGCGTTGGCTCCTGGTAGTTACAGCTGGTCGGCGACACCCGGCTCCGGGTTCGCTCTCACGGGCGCCAGCACGGGTGAGTTCGAGATCAAGCCATGTGACGTGTCGGTCCTGGTGGCAGGTGGCGAGTGTGAGGTTGTTGACGGGCCGCGCGGCTCGGTGACGGCCTACATCGACGCGGCTTCGGGTGCGACGGTCACGGTTTACGACGATGAGCTGAACGTGGTGGCCACTTTCAGCGGCACCGGTGGCACCAGTGACCTTCTTCCCGGGAGCTACACCTGGACGGCCACACCCGGAAGCGGATTCGAGTTTCCCAAAGGTCAGGAGACATCGGGCGAATTCACGATCATTCCTTGTGAGGCCACCGTCATCGTGAGCCACGGGAACTGCGTCGTGGATGCGCCGACCAACCTGGGGTCAGTCACAGTTGTGATCGATCCTGGCACGGCTGCGATCGTGACCATCCTGGACTCAGGGGACAAAGTGGCAGCCAGCTTTGACGGAGCCGGCGGCGCTGTCGCCCTGGCACCCGGCCTCTACACCTGGAGCGCCGTGTCAACCGAAGGCTTCAGCCTCTCGGGAGCGACTTCGGGTGCTTTCACCGTGGAAGTCTGCGACGAGGTCCTGGACGAGGTGATCGACAATGATGACACCGAGGACGATGAGGTTCTCGATTTGGTCGTCCTCCCCTTCACCGGAGCGGACAGTGAGACCCTCCTCGGAGTCTCGGTCGCTCTGCTGGTGTCCGGTGGGTTGTTGATCCGATCGGCAACCAGGCGCGAGGAGAGCTGACAACGAACAGTCATTGATGGAAGGCTCCGGGGTTAACCTCCCGGAGCCTTTCTCATGGACTACCCCGAAGCACTCGAGTTTCTCGATCGCCACATTGCCCTTGGCGTCATACCCGGCCTCGATCGAATCGAAGGTCTGCTCGACTATATGGGTAGACCTCATGAGGGTTATCCGATAATCCACGTGGCAGGCACCAACGGGAAGACCTCGACGTCACGTCTCTGTACCTCTTTGCTGGTGGCTCACGGGTTGGCCACAGGGACCTATATCTCACCTCACCTGCAGCAAGTGGAGGAACGCCTCTCCGTCAACGGGCGGACCGCCACTGCCGAGGAATTTGCCCTAGCCGTCTCAGATGTCGCCGCATTCGCCGGGCTACGGGAGCAGGCGGGGCATGATGCCAACACCTACTTCGAGTTGACCACTGCCGCCGCGTTCGCCTTCTTTGCCGACCAAGCAGTCGATGCAGCGGTGCTCGAGGTCGGACTCGGTGGGCGACTGGACGCCACGAACGTGGTCGACGCAGAGGTCTGCGTCCTCACCAGCATCGGGATCGAGCACACTGAGTACCTGGGAGAGGATGTAGCCAGTATCGCGGGGGAGAAGCTGGCCATCGCCGGCCTCAACTCCATCCTCATCACCGGGCCGTTGCCTGACGAGGCGCTCGCGGTGGCCGAGCAACGGGCGCGCGATCTCGGAATCCACCATCGCCATTACGGGAAGGATTTCTCGGTGCTGGACGCCGAGCGAGGGGTCGGGGGATGGCTGACCACGATCGCCGGGGCCGAAGACACCTACGAGGACATCATGCTTCCGCTCCATGGCCGGTACCAACTAGTCAACTTGGCCAATGCCATCGCTGCCACCGAGGCCCTTGTAGGCCGGAAGCTCGATGTCGAGTCGGTACGTGATGCAGCAGCAGCGACGACCATGCCGGGACGAATGGAACCATTGGCGGCGAAGCCA
>Ga0302046_10003189_pt1 | contig 14903 bp, 17 predicted proteins | sample RVTome_11_FD_200261 | JGI IMG/M metagenome (GOLD analysis project Ga0302046, IMG submission 200261) | Soil microbial communities from uranium-contaminated site in the Upper Colorado River Basin, Wyoming, United States - RVT147D111 (version 2) ...
CGTCAAGGCGGTCAACACTGAGCTCCAGCGTGCGCTGGGTGAGGATGCCGCCCCGCTCGACCTGACCGGACCCGACAAGCCACAGGTCATCATGCTGGCCGGTCTCCAGGGCTCGGGAAAGACCACGGCTGCTGGCAAGCTCGCCTCGCTGCTGCGCAAGAAGGGTCGCCACCCGATGCTGGTGGCCTGCGACCTCCAGCGGCCCGCTGCCGTCGAGCAGCTGCGCGTCAACGCGCAGAGGGCGAACGTCGAGGTCTACGCCCCCGAGACCTCCGGTGACCCCGTCCCGGTCGCCAAGGCCTCCCTCCAGGCTGCCCGGGACGCCGGCTGCGACATCGTCATCGTCGACACGGCCGGCCGGCTGCACATCGACGAGGAGCTGATGGCCCAGGCCAGGGCCATCAAGGACGCCGTCAACCCGGCGGAAACCCTCTTCGTGATCGACGCAATGATCGGCCAGGAGGCCGTCAACGTCGCCAAGTCGTTCATGGACACCGTCGGGTTCGACGGTGTGATCCTCTCCAAGCTTGACGGCGACGCCCGCGGCGGTGCCGCACTGAGCGTTCGGGAGGTCACCGGAAAGCCCATCAAGTTCGCCTCGATCGGCGAGAAGCTCGAGGACTTCGAGGCCTTCCACCCCGACCGGATGGCATCGCGGATCCTCGGCCTGGGCGACATGATGACGCTCATCGAGAAGGCCGAGGAGGCCTACAGCGAGGAGCAGGCGGCCAAGGCCGAGCAGACGCTGCTGTCGGGCCAGTTCTCGATGGAGGACTTCCTCGAGCAGATGCAGATGCTCAAGAAGATGGGACCGCTCCAGGGACTGCTGGGGATGCTGCCCGGCATGGGCAAGCAGATGAAGGATCTCGACGTCGACGACAGCCAGATGGCTCGCGTCGAGGCCATCATCCGGTCCATGACCCCCCGTGAGCGCACCGACATCCGGCTGCTCACCCAGGCTGGTGGCCGTCGTCGCAAGCGCATCGCGCGCGGATCGGGGACGACCGTGGCCGAGGTCAACCGGCTCGTCAAGCAGTTCAAGGAAGTCCAGAAGCTGATGAAGTCGGTCAGCAAGATGGCCGGGACCCAGGGCATGAAGCCCAAGGGCGTTCGTGGCCAGATGGCCCAGGCAGCCGCCGTGCGCCAGATGGCGAAGTCCGGTCAGCTTCCCGGAGGGGCAGGCATGGGCGGTTTCGCCGGCCTGTCCCCGGCCCCCAAGTCCAAGGGCGAGTGACCCGATACCCTCCGCGACGTCCTCGGGCACCGTGCCCCCGGATGCTGTCCACCAGCGAGCTCGGCTGGCGCTTGCCAGCCGCTGCTCGACACCCTCACCGGTGGCCCCTGCCCGCCCGATCATGCGGGTCCCGGTCACCCTGACCCTCGAGTTGCTCCATGGCTGTCAAGCTGCGCCTTCGTCGCGAAGGCACCACGAAGCGTCCGCACTACCGCGTCGTCGCCGCCGATCACCGGGCGCCGCGCGACGGTCGGTTCATCGAGATCATCGGCGAGTACCACCCGCTCGACGACCCCTCGACCATCCGCATCGACAACGACCGGGCCGTCCACTGGCTGCGCAACGGTGCGCAGGCCACCGAGGCGGTCGAAAAGCTGCTTCGCATCTCGGGCGCATGGGACGAGTTCAAGCCCGGTGACGCGCCGACGCGCGATCGGTCAGGGCTGCCGGAAAAGAAGCGGTTGAACAAGAAGGCCCGCGCGCGGCTCGAGGCCGAGCAGGAAGCCGCGGCGGCTCCTCCCGCCGAAGCGACGGTCGAGGCGGCCGACACGGCCGTCGACGAGCCTCCGCCTGAGCCGGCAGCAGACGAGCCTGTCTCCGAACCAGCAGCCGAGCAGCCAGCCGAGGCAGCCACCCCCGACGAGGAGCCTGCCCAGCCAGCGGCTGCCGACGAGGAGACGGCCGAGGCAGCCGCCGACGAGCCGGCAGAGGCCATGGCTGACGAGGCCACCGACGAGACCGAGGAGGCCTCCGCATGAGCCGCGCCGAAGAGGTCCTGTTGTTCTGTGCAAAGCAGCTTGTCGACGAGCCGGACGAGGTTCGTGTCGAGGTCGAGGAGGACGGGCGCGGCCTGGTCCTGAATCTCTACGTCGCGGCCGACGACGTCGGCAAGGTGATCGGGCGCCGTGGCCGTACGGCCCGTGCGCTGCGCACCGTCGTCCAGGCCGCTGGCGGCCTCGACGGCGACAAGGTCCTGGTCGAGATCGTCGACTGACAAGTGCTGTCGACTGACACGTGATGCCGGCTGACCGCGCCACGGACGACAGGATCACGGTCGGTCGGGTCGTCAAGCCCCACGGGCTTCTCGGCGAGGTTGCCGTCGACCTGCTCTCGGATGTCCCGGACCGGCTCGCCGCCGGCGTCCAGGTCTGGGTCGACGGCGTCTCCCGCATGATCACGGCGGCCCGGCCCCACCTGGGCCGGCTGCTCGTCACGTTCGCCGACGTCGGTGATCGCACGGCAGCCGAGACGCTCCGTGGCGCCGACATCGAAGCCGAGCCCGTCGACCTGGCCGACAGTGACACATACTGGGCGCACGAGCTGGTCGGCGCCACCGTGACGGGCCCCGACGGGCAGCAGGTTGGCGTCGTGACGGCCTTGATCGACCTCCCCGCGGCAGCTGGCTACGACCTGTTGGAGGTCACCGCTGCCGACGGGGCCACCTTCCTGCTCCCGGCCGCAGACGACCTCGTCGAAGCGATCGAGACGGACGAGGGCCTGGTCCTTGCGGTGACCGACCCACCCGAGGGGCTCCTGCCATGAGGATCGACGTCATCACGATCTTCCCCGGGTGGTTCGACGGGCCGCTGGAGACCTCCCTGCTCGGCCGCGCTCGGCAGGACGGGACCCTCGACGTCCGACGGCATGACCTGCGTGACTGGACCGACGACCGGCACCGGACCGTCGACGACGCGCCGTATGGCGGTGGCGCCGGAATGGTCATGCGTCCCGACGTCTGGTTCCGGGCGGCCGAGGCGGTCTGGAACGACGTCGATCCGCCACCCGAACCGACCTACCGGCCGGGGGGCGACCGCCCCCGAACGATCCTGCTGACACCGCGGGGGATCCCGTTCACCCAATCGCTCGCCCGGGATCTGGCCGGCGAGGACCGGCTCGTGTTCTGCTGCGGCCGCTACGAGGGCATCGACGAACGAGTCCACGAGGCTGTCGCGACCGACGAGGTGTCCATCGGCGACTACGTCCTGCTCGGCGGAGAGGTCGCGGCGGCCGCCGTGATCGAGGCCGTCGTCCGCCTGGTCCCAGGCGTGGTCGGCAACGAGCGGTCGCCCGATGACGAGTCTTTCAGCGAGGGGCTGCTCGAGTATCCGCAGTACACCCGCCCGGCCGAGCTGGACGGTATGGCGGTCCCCGACGTGCTGCTGTCGGGCCACCACGAGCAGGTCGCCGCCTGGCGCGCCGACCAGGCCGCCGCGTTGACCCGCCGGCGCCGCCCCGACCTGTCCGACGAGGCGCACGAGTGAGACCGGCGCAGGCTGGGCTCGGGTATCCTGCCGACACCTCAGCCGCGCCGGCCAGCAGGTCCCAACGTTCCCACCCGGACCGCTCACGCGCGGGCTGAACCCGAAGGACTTGACATGCACAACCTCGACGTCGTCGAGCGCATGCAGATGCGTGACGACATCCCCGACTTCCGTCCCGGCGACAACGTGCGCGTGCACGTCAAGGTCGTCGAGGGCGCCCGGTCCCGTCTCCAGGTCTTCGAGGGCGTCGTGATCGCCCGCAAGGGCGGTGGCGTCCGCGAGACGTTCACGGTCCGCAAGGTCTCGTTCGGCGTCGGGGTCGAGCGGACCTTCCCGGTCCACTCGCCCGTGATCGACCACATCGAGGTCGTTCGCAAGGGGCGGGTGCGGCGCGCCAAGCTCTACTACCTGCGTGATCGCGTGGGCAAGAAGGCGCGCATCAAGGAGAAGCGGGAGTCGACAGCCCAGTGACGCCGGGCGACCGCGGGGGCGAGCCGCGCAACATCGACCCGTTCGCCAAGGACCCGGGGCGCCCGGGCGGGCTCGAGGGCGCCGGCGGCTTCCAGCCGGAGCCGCTTCGGCGACCGCCCGATTTCGAGGACGAGGACGACGAGCGCGGCGGCTTCCTGTCGTTCATGCGGGAGCTGCCCGTCCTGTTGCTGATCGCCTTCGGGCTCGCCTTCCTGCTCCGGACGTTCGTCATCCAGGTGTTCTACATCCCCTCGTCCTCGATGGAGGACACGCTGGAGATCAACGACCGGATCGTCGTCGAGAAGCTCTCCTACCGGTTCCGCGAGCCCAAGCGTGGCGAGATCATCGTCTTCGAGGGCGAGGAGACGGTGCCGGCCGACAACGGAGCCGTCGGCAAGGTGATCCGGACGGTCGGGCAGTTCATCGGGATCGTGCCCGTGAATGCGCAGGACTTCGTCAAGCGTGTCATCGGGCTGCCCGGCGACCACGTCGAGATCACCGATGGCCAGGTCCTGGTCAACGGCGTCGCGATCGACGAGCCCTACGTGGACTTCGAGGACCTGCGATCCTCGGGGCCCTTCGACGTGCCCGAGGGCATGCTGTTCGTCCTCGGTGACAACCGCCCGAACTCGTCCGATTCGCGGTTCGGGCTGGGCTACATCGCCATCGACGACGTCGTGGGGCGCGCGTTCGTCACGATCTGGCCGTTCAGCCGTCTCGGCACGCACGGCACGCCTGACTACGGTGACATCCCGGACGTCGAACCCTCGCCCGTGGACCAGCCAACACCATCCGAGGCACCGACGTCCTGACGAGGACGGATGAACAACCAGCTGCCGGTGGGTTGGCCCGAGGCGCGCCTGCGCCGTCGTGGCTTTCGGGTGATCGCCGGGGCCGATGAGGCCGGTCGGGGCGCGCTCGCCGGCCCACTCGTCGCGGCGGCGGTGATCCTCGACCCACAAGACGTTCCGAACGGGCTGCGCGACTCCAAGCTGTTGACGGCCCGGCAGCGTGACGTGCTCTTCGACGAGATCTGCGACCGTGCCGTGTCGGTGGGCGTTCACCGCGTCAGCAAGAAGCGGTTGGACCGCATCGGCCTCCAGGCCGCCAACATCCGGGCGCTCCAGGCCGCGATCCGCAAGCTCGATCCCGCTCCGGATTTCACGTTGGTGGACGGGCTGTTTCGACTGCACCTGCGGATGCCGAGCCTGCGCGTCATCAAGGGCGACATGATCTCGGCGTCCGTGGCGGCGGCCTCGATCGTCGCCAAGGTCACACGAGATCGCACGATGATCCGGCTCCACCGCCGCCACCCCGAATACGGTTTCGACCAGAACAAGGGCTATGCCGCGGCCGAGCACCGTGAGGCGCTCGACGAGTTGGGGCCGTGCGAGGCCCACCGGCTCTGTTTCCCAAGCATCGCCCAGACGCGCCTGGACCTGGACTTCGGGGACGTGGGAAACGAGGCCGTGAGCGCAGCCGACCCGGCTTGGGCAGAGGCCGGCTGATGGGCTTCAACGCGACCCGCCGCTACCGCGACGGCAAGTGGTCCGACATCATCCTGCTCGTCGCCGGCGTCGTGATCGTCGGCGGCCTCGTCCTGTGGGCGACCGGGGTCGTCTAGGACTGTCCACAGGTTCCGGCAACTCGGGATCGGACCGCACGGGCCGGTTCGTAGGTTGCCGGCATGGCCACCACGCAACGACCATCCAACCGCAGGCAGACGCTTGGACGGCTGGGGGAGGACCTCGTCACCAAGCGCCTGGTGGACGCCGGATGGGAGATCCTCGCCCGCAACTGGAGGTCGCCCGACCCGCTGGTGCGCGGCGAGCTGGACGTGGTGGCCGTCGATCCCGGCGACCGTGCGCTGGTGTTCGTCGAGGTCAAGACTCGCCGCTCGGCCACGGCGTTCGGCGGACCGCTGGCCGCCGTCACCCACACCAAGCAGGCCAAGTTGCGCCAGCTCGGCGTCAGCTTCCTCCGCGAGACGGGAACGCGGGCACGTTTGGTCCGCTTCGACGTGATCGGCGTCGTCGTCGAGTCGGGGTCGGCAGCGCCGTCGATCGAGCACGTCCGCGGCGCCTGCTGATGGTTGCGTTCGTCAGGACGGCTGCCGTCGTCGGCCTCGAACCCTGGCCCGTCACGCTGGAATGCTGGGTCGGCCAGGGACTGCCCGGCACCCGGCTCGTCGGTCTGCCCGACGCCGCGGTGAAGGAGTCGGCCGACCGCGCCAAGGCGGCCATCAAGTCGACGGGCCTGGAATGGCCAGGCCAACGCATCATCGGCAACCTCGCGCCAGCGGAGGTCCCGAAGGCCGGAGCCGGGTTCGACCTCGCCTTCGCGCTCGGGGTTCTGGGGGCCACCGGCGTTCTGAAGCCCGAACACCTCCGTGGCGTCTGGGCCCTTGGTGAGCTGGGCCTCGATGGCTCGGTTCGGCCGACCCCCGGGACCCTCCCGATCGCGGCGCTCGCCCGGTCCCGCAGCGCCCGATGCCTGCTCGTCGCCGACGCCGCGGCCGTCGAAGCCTCCCTGATCAACCAGCTCGACGTCGTCCCGGTCGCTGACCTGCGCGAGACCGTTGCGGTCCTGACGGGGGCGGCGCCTGGCCGGACGGCCGGTCGCGGCGAGCCTGCGGCGCGCAACGTCGTCCCGGACCTGGCCGACGTGCGCGGGCAACCGCTCGCGCGACGGGCGATCGAGATCGCCGCTGCTGGCGATCACCACGTCCTGCTTGCGGGGCCGCCGGGGTGCGGCAAGTCGATGCTCGCACGACGGCTGCCCGGCCTGCTGCCTGACCTGGGTGTCGAACAGGCGATGGAGGTGGCCGCCATCCACTCTGTCGCCGGCGTCCGCGACCCGAGCGCGCCACTCGACCTGGTGCCGCCGTATCGGGCGCCGCACCACACCGTTTCGATCGCCGGCCTCGTCGGCGGCGGCAGCGGCATCGCACGGCCGGGCGAGATCTCGTTGGCCCACGAGGGGATCCTGTTCCTCGACGAGCTGCTCGAGATGCCCCGTCGCAACCTCGACGTCCTCCGTGAGCCGCTCGAGACCGGCGAGGTGAGGATCACGCGTGCCCGCGCGTCGGTGCGATTCCCGGCACGTTTTCGGCTCGTGGCGGCCACCAATCCCTGCCCGTGTGGCCACCTCGGCGATTCCCGCACGCCGTGCCGGTGCCGGCCGGACCGCATCGAGCGCTACCGCGAACGACTGTCCGGCCCACTGTTGGACCGCATCGACCTGCAGGTCACGATGCATCCGGTGGTTGCCGCCGACCTGCTGGGAGAGTCCTGCGAGGAATCGACGGCGACCGTCCGCGAACGGGTGGCAGCCGGCCGAGCCCGGCGCGCCGCCCGCCGCGCAGTCGGAGGCCGGGTGGCCACCTCGACGGCGCTCGAGCGACTCGCCAGGGCCATCGACGCGCTGGCGCTGTCGTCCCGTTCGTTCGATGCGTGCCTTCGGGTCGCCCGCACGATTGCCGACCTGGAAGGAGCTGCCCTGGTCGGACCCGATCACGTCGACGAGGCCATCGCTCACCGCATGCCCGTCAACCTCGTGGGCGCCGCGTGAAACCCGCGACCCGCCCGGGACTGGCGGTGCCGTGAGCGGGCTGCTGTGGCGGGCGGTCACGGCGCCCGGAACGGACCCCGAGCGGCTTCGGCAGGTCGTTGCCGACGCGTCCGATGATGCCGGGGGCGGCACGCCCGACGACGCGGCTGCGGCCTGGCAGGAGCAGGGCGTGCTCGTGGCACTTCGTGGTGACGCCGGCTATCCACGCGGGCTGGTTGAGCGGGACGCCGCCGGGGGCCCGGAGTTCCTCGCCGTTCGTGGGAGCTGGCCAGCCGGTCCGGCCGTTGCCATCGTGGGGGCGCGGCGCGCCAGCGGCTACGGGGTCGCCGTGGCCGCATGGCTCGCCGAGGCCGCCGCCAAGGCGGGTGTCACCGTCATCAGCGGCGGGGCCGTGGGCATCGACGCGGCCGCCCATCAAGCGGCACTTGGTCACACCATCGCCGTCCTCGGCTGTGGCCACGGGGTCGGCTACCCACGCCCGCACGCGCGGCCCGGTGGGCTGTTCGACCAGCTGGTCGCCACGGGGGGAGCGGTCGTGAGCAGCTACGGCCCATCGACGCCGCCACGACCGCACGTCGTGCGGGCACGCAATCGGCTCGTGGCCGGCCTCGCGGACGCACTGGTCGTCGTCGAGGGTGGTGCCCGCTCCGGATCGCTGGTGACGGCTGGCCACGCGGCCGACCTCGGCGTGCCCGTCCTCGCTGTGCCCGGTGATGTCCGACAACCGGGCTCGACCGCGCCCCACCTGTTGCTGGCCGAGGGTGCGGCGCCCTGCCGCGAGCCGGCGGACCTGCTCGCCGCCGTCGGCACGTCCCCGGTCGCGGTCGCCGCCCAGGTCGCGACCACGCTGCCGCCGTCCGTTCACGAGCAGCTCGCCGGCGCCTGGCCGCGTCCGGTCCGGCTCGACGAGCTCGCACGCCGGTCAGGCGTCAACACCGGCCAGCTGCTGGCCGCGATCACGGCAGCACGGGTCAACGGCGAGGTCGTCGAGGGTCACGACGGCATCCGCCTGCGGGCCGCCCCCGCCTGACACGTCCCTGCCGGCATCGAGCCACCGTCCGGGCCGCCTCCTTGCCTCTTGTTGTCGGGGCCGCGACCCTGACGGCATGACCTCGTGGGCCGACGCGATCGGCATCCTCACCGCGCACCTGCAAGACCGGCTCGGGCGCAGCCCCCACACCGTCCGGGCGTACGTCCGTGACGCCGCTGACCTGCGCACGTTCTGCGAGGAGCTCGGGATCGATGATCCCGCGGAGGTGACGCTGCCCGACCTCCGCCGCTGGCTCGGCGATCTCGACGAGCGCGGGTACGCCCGGTCGACCATGGCGCGGCGAGCCAGCTCGGCCCGAACCTGGTTCGCGCTGCTGGAGGCGCGCGGCCTGATCGATGCCGACCCGGCCCACCTGCTCGCCACGCCGAAGGTGGGCAGCCGACTGCCCCGCATCGTCCGGCCCGAGCAAGTCGGCACCCTGCTTGCGGCTGCGGGGACCGACCCGTCCGGCCTCGCGTCGCGATGCCTGGTCGAGCTGCTGTACTCCGGTGGGCTGCGCGTTGCCGAGGTCGTCGGCCTCGACGTGACTTCGGTCGACCGCGAACAGGGGCTCGTTCGGGTTCTGGGAAAGGGCAACAAGGAACGGATCGTCCCACTCGGCGAACCCGCGATCGACAGCGTCGAGGCTTGGCTGGCCGACGGCCGCCACCCGCTCGTCGCCGAGGCCACCCCAGCCCTGCTGCTCAACAACCGGGGACGACGGATGAGCACACGCGACGCCCGCTCACGAGTCGAACGGCTCGCGCGCCTGGCTGGTGTCGGCCACGTCACGCCACACACGCTCCGGCACAGCTACGCAACCCACCTGCTCGAGGGTGGCGCCGACCTGCGCGCCGTCCAGGAGCTGCTGGGTCACGCCTCGCTTGCAACCACCCAGCGCTACACGCAGCTGTCACGCGGCCAGCTCGTCGAGGCGCACGCCCGGTCCCACCCGCGGTCCTGACGCCGTGGCCCGCTGACGGGTCGCACCAGCGGGCCCTGTGGTTCAGAACGCCGCTGCGGCCAACCACGCAGCGTTAGGCTTGCCCGGGGCTGCAGGCGCGGGTCGCGACCACGTGGCCGCGCCGCGCCCCGCCTCGGCCGACAGCGAGGAAGCCAGTGGAGTCCGACGTCCAGGAGGCGTGGAAGACCTACCGCGCCACCGGCGACGCCGACGTCCGCGAGCGGCTCATCCTCGAGTACGCCCCGCTCGTCAAGTACGTGGCTGGTCGCGTCGGCGTGGGCATGCCGGCGCACGTCGACCACGCTGACCTGGTGTCCTACGGCATCTTCGGGCTGATGGACGCCATCGAGAAGTTCGACCTGGACGCCGGCGTCAAGTTCGAGACCTATGCCGTCCGCCGGATCCGCGGTGCCATCATCGACGAGCTCCGTGGCATCGACTGGGTGCCCCGGTCGGTCCGGTCGAAGGCCCGCAAGATCGAACGCGCCTTGCGCACGCTCGAGACGGAGCTCGCCCGTGAGCCGACGGACGAGGAACTGGCAGCCGCGCTCGACATCACCGTCGAGGAGCTCGAGTCCTGGCTCGAGCAGGTGTCCTACACCAACATCGCCGCGCTCGACGAGGCCCTCGACATCGGAGAGGGTGAGCACGTCGCGATCGTCGACACGCTCCAGGACACGTCTGTTCCCTCCCCCCAGGAGAGCCTCGACGACGCCGAGATGCGACGCCTGCTGCGCGACGCCATCGGGCGCCTGAACGAGCGCGAGCAGGAGGTGCTGGCCCTGTACTACTTCGAGGGAATGACGCTCGGTCAGGTCGGCGAGATCCTCGGCGTCACCGAGTCGCGGATCTGCCAGATCCACACCAAGGCCGTCCTTCGGCTGAAGACCAAGCTGACCCAACAGCTCGCGTAGGGGTTCTCCACAGGCGGTCATCGACGGCGGTTGACCGTCACGGCCGGCACCTACAGTGGTCCGTTGCGGCGGTGGGCAGTGTCGAGGTGGACATGCGCTCGCTGCTCGCAGGATTCGTCGTCACCGCACTCGTTGTCCTGGTTGCCCTACCGGCCGTCGGACAGGTCGAGCGGGAGGACCTCCCAGACTTCGGGGTCGAGTTCGCGTGGCCGCACGACGGCCGACTGCTTGACCTCTTCGACCGGGGCGACAATCCGTTCGGTCCCCAGCACACTGGGGTGGATGTCGCGGCCGATGCCGGTGACACCGTCCGGGCAGTCGGAGACGGCGTCGTGACGTGGGCGGGCCGTGTCGGCTGGAACGGCTGGGTCACGATCGAGCACCAGCCCGAGCTGGTGTCCACGGTGGGAGCAATGGCCACCTGGAGCGTGCAAGCGGGTGACCGGGTCACCCGCGGCCAGGTCATCGGGACGACCAGCGCCGACCTCCACGAGGGCGTCCCCCGCCTGCACCTCGGCTTCCGCTGGCAGGGCGAGTACCTCGACCCGCTGTGGCTGCTGCCGGCACCGAACGCCCCGGACCCCACCCTGCTCGGCCCCGGTGAGTGGCTGGCGGACGAGGCCCCCTACATCCCGACCTACGAAGACTGGGACGGCGAGCACCACCTGGGGATCGTGCCGGACTCGCCCGATGCCACACACCCGGGCTGGGTGTTTCCTCCCAACCTCAACCACGTGGTCGGCGTCGCCGGTCTCGAAAGCATGTCGGGCTCAACCCCGATCGTGCTGGAGGACCTCGGCTACGACCGCGACGACATCACCTACCTCAGCTACGAGGGACGCATCGTCCCCGGACCGCTCGACCCCGACGATCCCCAGCGAGACCAGCTGCCCTACGACGGCGAGGACACCTGGCCGGGCGTGGCCGAGGCGGCACGGCGGCTCAAGGAGCAGCTCCAGGCCCACTGGGCGGAACATCCCGGCCAGGCCGTCGACCTGGTCGGTCACTCCATGGGCGGACTCGTGATCCTCTACTACATGGCGGTCCACCACGACGTGATGGACCCGACGCTGCCGCCCATCGGCCACGTGGCGACGTTCGCGTCACCGATCCAGGGCGTCGCGGCCGCCGGCGAGCTCCAGGACGTCAACAACTCCGTGCAGGGGTGGCAACTCGACTTCCTCGAGTGGTTTGGGGTCGGCGCCCCGACGTCGCAGGCGATGGAGGATGTGGCGCCGGGCTCGGCCGTGGTCGACACGATCGGAGAGATGTGGGAAGACACGCTGGAGAACTGGCTCCGCGGCCCGCTCGTCGACACGCAGGTCGCGACGTTCGGCGGACAGTGGGACATGATCGTTCCCGAGCACGCCTCCAACCTCCCGGGCGGCCAGCACGTCGTCCTGCCCGGCGGCCACGTCAACATGCGCAACACCGAGGCCGCCCGCATTGCCCTGCGGGCCTTCCTCGCCAACCAGCCCATCCCCGGCGAAGCCGGCGGCGTCGGCCACCTCGCCTCCTACGGTGTCGACTGGTTCGGTCGGCTCGTGGTGGACACGATCTTCCAGCCTCCGACCTGTCCCTGGTGCGAGCTGTCGCCATGAACTGGCCTGGCGGATCGACCGGCTGTCGGCGCTCCGGTACGCTCCTGAGCGGCCCGCCAGCGCGGCGGGCTGTCGCATGCTCCGGCTCGCCGGACACCACGCGCCCAATCACACACGTCGGCTGACTCGTGACCCCGGTGCCCCGCAAGGGGTGGGCCCACGAGGGTGACGCCGGCGGAGGCCCAACCGAAAGCAGATCTCCATGGCTGTCGTTTCCATGAGCCAGCTCCTCGAGGCTGGCGTCCACTTCGGGCACCAGACCCGTCGCTGGAACCCCAAGATGCGCCGCTTCATCCACTCGGAGCGCAGCGGCATCTACGTCATCGACCTGCGCCAGACCGTCCAGTACCTCACGAAGGCCTACTCGTTCACCCGTGACCTGGTCGCGGACGGTGGCACCGTCCTGCTCGTCGGGACCAAGAAGCAGGCGCGCGAGACCATCGAGTACCAGGCCCAGCGCGTCGGCATGCCGTATGTGACGGAGCGCTGGATGGGCGGGATGCTCACCAACTTCGAGACCGTCAAGAAGCGGATCAGCCGTCTCAAGGAGCTCGAGGCGATGTCGAGCGAGGGCACCCACGCCCTGCTGCCCAAGAAGGAGGTCATCGGGCTCGAGCGCGAGCACGCTCGCCTCATGCGCGACCTCGGCGGCATCCGCGGCATGACCAAGCTGCCAGACGCCGTCTGGGTCGTCGACACGGTCATCGAGGAGATCGCCGTCCGCGAGGCCAACCGACTCAGGATCCCGGTCGTCGCGATCCTCGACACCAACTGCGACCCCGACCTGGTCCAGTACCCGATCCCCGGCAACGACGACGCCATCCGTTCGTCGGCGCTGCTGACGCGGGTCGTCGCCGATGCCGTCGCCGACGGGCTGCGCCTGCGCGCCTCTCGGTCGCCGGACGAGGAGCTGCGCCACCAGGCCGAGCGGGCTGCCGCCACCGACGCGACCATGCCCGGCGGCGCCGCCGAGCCCAAGGCCGCCTGGGAGATCGAGCTCGAGCGGCAGCAGGCCGCCGAGCAGGCCGCCCAGGCGGGTGCGCCCACGGAGGCCAGGCCGACCCGGCAGCCCGTTGTCGACGACGCTCCCAGCGACGACGCTCCCGCTGACGACGCTCCCGCCGACGACGCTCCCATTGACGAAGCCCCCGTCGACGACCTGCCGACGGTCGCCGACGACCCCGTCGCACTGGGCGAGGACGACGACGCCGATGATCCGGCGGAGGCCGACCAGACTGCCTGACCATCCCGTCCCGGCAGATCCCGGGACGTGGCGAACACATCGAGGACCCCATGGCAATCAGTGCTGCCGACGTCAAGAAGCTCCGGGAGCTCACCAATGCGCCGATGATGGCGTGCAAGACCGCGCTCGAGGACGCCGACGGCGACATCGACAAGGCCGCCGACCTCGTTCGCGAGCGCACCGGCGCCAAGATGGACGCCCGGGCCGCCGACCGCACGGCCTCCGAGGGCATCGTCTACTCGTACCTGCACGCACCGACGCCCGGTGTCCCGCCGCGCGCCGGGGTGCTGCTCCAACTGTCCTGCGAGACGGACTTCGTCGCGAAGAACGAGAAGTTCCAGGAGCTCGCCCACAGGATCTGCCTGCACATCGCGGCGATGAAGCCGCTCGTCGTCTCCGAAGACCAGCTCGACGCGGACCTGCTCGACAAGGAGCGCGAGTTCGCGCGCAAGGAGGCCATCGAGCAGGGCAAGCCCGACAACATCGTCGACAAGATCGTCGAGGGCAAGATCCGCAAGGCCCACGAGGAGTGGGTCCTGCTCAACCAGCCCTTCGTGATGGACGACACCAGGACCATCGCCGAGCTGATCAGCGAGGTCCAGGCCATCGTTGGCGAAAAGATCGAGGTTGCCCGCTTCGCGCTTTTCCAGGTCGGCAAGTAGGACCGCGATCAGCGGCGTGCCACGACGGGCTCGAGGGGCCTGGCACTAGGCTCGCTGCGCGCCCGTTGGGAGTCGCGTGACCACTCGCACGTCCTACAAGCGAATCCTGCTCAAGCTGTCAGGAGAAGCCTTCGCGGATCCTGAGCTCGGCGGGGGGATCAGCACCGAGATCGTGCGTCACGTGGCCAGCGAGATCGCCGAGCTCCGGGACGAACTGGGCACCCAGGTCGCCATCGTCGTCGGCGGCGGCAACATCTTTCGGGGCGCGTCGCCGGCCGCCTCCGGGATGGAGCGCTCGAGCGCTGACCACATGGGCATGCTCGCGACGGTCATCAACGCGCTGGCGCTCCAGGACGGGCTCGAGAAGGCCGGTGTCGAAACCCGTGTCCAGACGGCCATCTCGATGCAGGAGCTGGCCGAGCCCTACATCCGCCGGCGCGCCATGCGCCACCTCGAGAAGGGCCGGGTCGTGATCTTCGCGGCCGGCCTCGGTGCGCCCTACTTCACGACCGACACCACTGCCGCCCAACGGGCGCTCGAGATCGGGGCGGACGCCATCCTCAAGGCCACTGGTGTCGACGGCGTCTACGACGACGATCCGAAGGCGAACCCGAACGCGAACCGATATGACGCCATCGACTTCCTGTCGGTCCTCAACCAGCAGCTGAAGGTGATGGACGCGACGGCCATCTCGCTGTGCATGGACAACAAGCTGCCGATCGTCGTCTTCGAGCTGCTCGAGCCCGGCAACATCCGCCGGGTCGTCCGCGGCGAGTCGGTCGGCACGCTCGTCCACGCCTGAACCCGTCACGACGACAAGGAGCTCCGCATGAGCCTCGACGATGTCCTCACGTCCGCCCGATCGAGGATGGACGGTGCGGTCGAGAAGGTCAGCAGCGACTTCGCGGGCATCCGCACGGGGCGGGCGAACCCGGCGCTCGTCGCGAACATCA